>UMBK01018121.1_pt1 | contig 22405 bp, 20 predicted proteins | sample 1963941 | NCBI WGS metagenome assembly UMBK01 (sample SAMEA4835939, study PRJEB28245) | human gut metagenome | biome: gut microbiome; material: fecal sample | place: Denmark | collected 2008 | reverse complement strand
TCCCCGCAAGAAAAATATTTCTCAGCGCCTCTCTTATAAATTCTTCCTTGCCGTATGGTTCCACCCCTTATTGGTAAGGATCTCCGCGTCTTTTCCAAGAAACGCTTTTGCCGCGTACCGATCCCCTGCCAGCTGCCAGCGGAACCATGCCGTCACATAAGCGTCCGCTTCGGCCTGCACATGGCTGTGGTCCGCATGGGAACGCCGTCCCATGACCATCGCTGTCTTTGCCTTTTGAAATATCTTCTCCATATCCGGAAGCGGTGTAATGAGACGGTCATCCAGCCTGTCGCCGCTCACCATGAACCACGGCACATTGACCGCAGAAGCGTCATACTTCCAGCTGTTCATTTTTAATTTGTCCGCAAATGATTCCGTCACCGCTGAAACAGTGACGACCGTTTTAAAACGTCCGCCGCCTTTTCGGAATAAAATCGTTTTCACCGCGCCGACGCCTCCCTGGGAGTGGCCGCCGATCCCCAGATTTTCCTCATCAATCTTTTGAAAAAACACGCTTTTTCTGTCCGCCGCCAGCTTGTCCATGAGTTCCAGTCCCCATTCCGCCGAGTACCCGAGTCCCGTATTCCTGTCCGTATTGCCCACGACAATAAAGCCCCAGCTGGCAAGATGTTCAAAAATCGGCTCATCAAGATCACAGGTCGAGGTCGTCCCGTTCAAGAGAAATACCATGGGCCATTTCCTGTTTTCCGTTTCCAGCCGTTTCGGATACCACACGCGGTAAGTATAATTTCCGTACTGTTCTTCTTTTCTTGAAACGGTCTTCTTTGCCACTTCGTATATACCGAGGCTGCGGTAGCGCTGTTCAATCTTCCCCCGATCCGCCGTCGTTATCCAGTATTCATCAGTAATGGCCGTTGCCGCGTCCGCCATGGAAAAAGAAAGGAGCCATACCCATACATATAAAATTATCTGCAGTTGTTTTTTTATCTTTTCCATATCCGCATTATACCAAAAATGAATAAACAATTAAATTTTATTCTTTGAAACGAACCACGAACAGGAACCGGCATCCTTTACTTCGCCAGGGAAAGAAATTCTTTGCGCAAATCCCCGTCTGTCCTGAACCGTCCGGATGCGGAAATCGTCCTTGTAAGCGTCCCCGGTTTTCTGATCCCCCGTGCCGTCATACAGGAATGCTCCCCTTCCAAAAGAACGATCACATCCCCTGCACCGGTAATCCGTTCCATGATATCCCGTATATCCGCTCCTATCCGTTCCTGGATCTGAAGACGTTTAGAGACGGCATCGGCGATGCGGGCAATTTTCGACAGTCCGATGACGCGCCCTCTGGGAATATATCCCACAGCCGCCTTCATATTGTACATGAGGGCGATATGGTGCTCGCAATGGGAAAAGAGGGAAATATCTTTCACCACCACCATGTCACTTTCAGGAGAAGAAAATGTCTTATCGAAAGCGCGGGCGATTTCTTCATTGGGCACCGCCGCATAGGCCAGCTGCTCGGCCACCATTTCCGCAAAGCGGCGAGGCGTTTCCAAAAGCCCTTCTCTTTCGGGATCTTCCCCGACTGCTTCTATACTCAGGCGCGCCGCCTGTTCCAATTTTTTCTGATCCATTTCAGACCCCTCTCCTGTCCGGCTCCCAGATAATTTTATGGAGCTGTACCTGCACGCAGACTTCTGCCAGTTTTTCTTTTCTCACATATTCGACCAATTCACGCGGCTCTATTTTCCCCCACACGGGACTCACATAAAACTTCGGACCGCCCCGGGGAAAATACTTTATAATAATTTCCTTCATATCCTCCAAATCCGTTTTCGAGGAGACGACGAATTTCAGAACATCCTCCTCCGTCAATTCCTTTAAGTTCGGCAGCCGCATGAAAGACTTCATTCCGCTGTCTGTGCATTTGTAATCCATCGTATAAAAAAGATTTTGGGAACGGCGCGCCAAAAGGGGAACTGCGCCGTTCGTTTCTATATTAATTTCATACCCCTCTTCCCCGAGGATGTCGCAGATTTCCTGCAGCGGATGAAGCAGCGGTTCTCCTCCCGTAAAAGTAATCCGCTTCCAGGGATAGGAACGGATCCGTCCAAGGAGTTCCTCTTTCGTGAGGAATTCTTCTGCGTCAGACTCTTTTAAAGCATACGCCGTATCGCAGTATGTACAGCGGATATTGCAGCCGGCAAACCGGACAAATACCGCCATATACCCTGTCCGTTTTCCTTCGCCCTCAATGCTGTCAAATATTTCCGCTACGGGAAACTTATTTTTCATATACTGCTGTATTTCCTTCCGTTTCCTGCACCGCCACGCGGATACAGTGGGGAATGCGGTCGCAAAGCCATTTCGCCATATTTTCTGCCGTGGGGTTCAATCCTTCCATGATATCGTTAGCGCATCGGTGATCAAAAAGGTTGACGACATCCTTAATCTTCGTGAAATCTACCACCATGCCGTTTTCATCAAGCTTATCATTCTGCACGGTGACAGTCACGATCCAGTTGTGCCCGTGCATTGAAGTGCACTTGCTTTCATAGTTCAGACGCAGGAAGTGCGCTCCGCTGATTTCCATTCTTTTCGTTACTGTAAACATATTATCCTTTCCCTCCGTTCCACGGGTCTTCCACCCCGTTTTCAGCAAACGCTTTCGCCCTGTCTATGCAGGTCCCGCATTCGCCGCAAGGCGTGTCTCCCCCCTCATAACAGCTCCATGTCAGTTCATAGGGTGTCCCCAGTTTCAGCCCTTCCGCCACGACGCCGGTTTTATTTTTATCGGCAAAAGGAAAAACCAGATGCACCTTGCCGTATGTGCCGACAGCAACCGCTTCCCCCATGGCTTTCAGAAACTGGGGCGAGCAGTCGGCATACGCTTCTCCCGCCGCATCATCTCCATGGGCGCCGACATAAATATCCGTCTCTTCCTCTTCATAAATGCCGGCTGCCAGACTTGCCGCCACAGAAATCATGAGGCCGTTCCGAAAAGGAACATACGTAGATACCTTTCCTGCCCCCTTTTCCGCAATCTGCTCACCGTAACTTTTGTGTACAATACTCTCCGTCGAATGGGACAAAAGAGAACAATTGGAATACTGCATGATCTGCGCCAGATCAAATTCATAATGAGGCACATGATAATATGCCGCCACCGCTCTTGCGGCATCTAATTCCTTTTTATGCTTCTGTCCATAAAAAATAGAAGCAGTGCTGACATTCTCTGCTCCCAGTGCATTTACAGCCACGGAGAGACAGGTCGTCGAGTCCACACCGCCGCTGGATAATATAATTGCTTTTTTCATATTTCCTCCCGTTTTTTATAGTTGGTGCTCAGAATGGACAACTGTCGGAACAAATTTCCGTTTCGTTTATTAGTTTCGTTTATTAGTTTCGTTTATTAATAGATCAACTCATTATAGCACAGGACAGAAATAAGACAAACAAATATAGTATAATAAAGCTGTATTATTAAAAGGAGGCATTATGAAGGGCGGAGACGCGGACGAATTTATCGATTATCTCATGGACGGCGGCGTCAGTGTACGCCACAAAGGATATGTCTACCATTTTTCAGGATTTGTGTACCATCCCGGCCAGCACAAGTGGCGGGTGAGCATAGAAAAATACCGCTGGACAAAAGAACCGTTTGAAGATTTCATGGAGCTTGTCTATCATTACACATCTGACGAGGAAGAAGACTGTATCAACCACCTCACCGAAGACATCCTTTGGGATGGAAAATCTTTCTACCAGCTGGAAAAAGCTCTCACCTGGATCGACTGGTAAGAACCTCCCCAGTCATCATCTGACAGCCCCATCAGTGCCGCTGCAGCCATGCGGTAAAAGAACCGCCGAGGTACGCATGGCGCTGGTGCTACATCAACAGTATAAATCATACGGGACTGCAAAAAATTGAATCATGTGCTATAATTGATTTGTCCTTTTCAGGGACTGATTTTCATGGGGACGTAGCTCAGCTGGGAGAGCGTACGGTTCGCATCCGTAAGGTCGAGAGTTCAATCCTCTTCGTCTCCACCATGCCCTTTGGGGCCAGGCAAAACAGAAGCAGGCTTGCCGCAGCAGGTCTGCTTTTTTTATTAATGTATTTCAACTGCGCCCGTACGCTGCCGCGGAAACCGCCCCGCAGGAAATACCGCAGCGCAAAATATATTTCGCAGACTATTTTTCCGCTTGACATCTGCCGAAAGAAAATGCTATAGTAGGCACAACTTAATCACAGGCAATGAGAAGAAGAGTAAGCAAAACGAATGTCAAAGAGAGCTTCCGCAAGGTGAAAGGAAGTACAGGAAGTTTGCCGAACATGGTCTTTGAGCCGGATATGCCGAATCATTAAGCAGTCCGGGCGCTCCCGTTACAGAGCTGCGGTATCAGGATTTCCCTCGTACCTACAGAGGTTTGCACGGTGACGTGCAAATGAACTTGGGTGGTAACACGATCTTTCGTCCCTTATTGGACGGAAGATTTTTTATTACAATTTTTTAAGCAAGAACGTCAAAGGAGGAATTTTTCATGAAATTCAAAAAGACAATCATCGCATCCGTCGCCGCATTGGCACTCACAGGTTTTATCACAGGCTGCGGCGATGAGAAAAAAGCGGCGGCTCCCGCTCCGAAAGACAGCAGGGCGGTCACTCTCAAAGTGGGCGTGTCTCCCGTCCCCCACGCTGAAATTCTCGGCGCCGTAAAAGATAAGCTTGCCAAAGAAGGTGTCAATGTGGAAATCATCGAATTTACCGATTATGTACAGCCGAACCTGGCGCTGAACGACAAAAACCTTGACGCGAACTACTTCCAGCACAAACCGTACCTAGATGAATTCGCCCGGTCAAGAAATCTGAAACTCGTTTCCGCAGGAGCGATCCATCTGGAACCGATGTCCGTCTTCTCTAAAAAGATTAAAGACTTGAAAGATCTTCCTGACGGCGCCCGTGTAGCCATCCCGAACGATCCCACAAACGGCGGCCGCGCGCTCCTCGTGCTCCAGTCTGCGGGGCTCATCAAGCTCCGTGACGGTGCACCCATCACCGCTACACCGCAGGACATCACAGAAAACAAAAAGAATCTTCAATTCTCTGAACTGGAGGCGCCACAGCTCCCCCGCTCGCTGGAAGACGCTGATATTTCCGTTATCAATATCAATTTTGCCCTGGAAGCAAAACTGAATCCGAAAGATGCCATCTTCACCGAAAGCAGCGATTCCCCATACGCAAACATTGTCGCTGTCCGTGAAGGAGATGAAACCCGCCCTGAAATCAAAAAACTGATCGAAGCCCTTACCAGCCAGGAATCCAAAGATTTCATCGAGAAGAAATACAACGGCGCCATCAAAGCCGCCTTCTGATTAAACAAAAGAAGATTTTAAGATAAAGGACCTCTTCTGCCGGACAAACCAAATGCCCGGCGGAAGAGGTCCTTTTCATACCAGAAGAAAGTCCGCATCATACATCGGTCTCCTGATGTCTGCCTTTCTGTTATCTTTCATCCCGCATTTTACTTCTGTCATCTGCCGCACGATTCGTAGTTTCCCAGAATTTTAAAATAACTGCACATGGAAGACAGTCCCTCCAGTGTCCGCGTATTTGAGGGATCTTTCAGCGAACCCATGACATCGATGTGGAAGAAATACTCAAAAGGTTTCCCTTCGAGCGGACGGGATTCCAGATGGGTCATATTCATACCGCCGTAGAAAAAGTATCCCAGCACATGATAGAGTGCGCCCGGTTCATGCCTGACGGAAATGGCGAGAGTGATTTTATCCGCCTTATCGGATATTTCCATTTTCGGTGCGATGATGAAGAAACGGGTGTAATTGTTTTCATTAAAAAAGATGTTTTCTTTCAGTACGGAAAGCCCATACAGCTTCGCCGCCGTCCGGCTTGCTACGGCCGCCTGATTTTTCTTTCCATCCTTTGAAACACGTTCCGCGCTTTGGGATGTGGAAAAATAAGGTTTCAATTTCCAATCCCGATGTTCATTGAAGAAAAGACGGCACTGGGCAAATCCCTGGGGATGGGAGTAGACCGTATCGATATCTTCCATTTCCGCTCCCGGCAGTCCCAGCAGGTGGTGCTCGATTTTTACCAGTTCTTCACCGACGACGGCGCAGCCGTAGCCCCTGATAAGGTCATAGACTTCCGTAATACCCCCGGTGGAAGAGTTTTCAATGGGTACAACGCCGTAATCAATCATTCCTCCCGCAGCGGCTTTCGTCACATCTTCAAAGAGGGGGAAATATATTTCTTCCCGCTCCCGCTCGCCGAAGTGCCGTTCCATGGCCTCATAGGTATAGGAGCCTTTCGCGCCGTAACAGCCGACGCGGATTCGTTTTTCCATAGTTTCTCCTATATCCATTTTCTCAATTTCACAAGCAGACCTTTTTCCTTTTTTCCCTCCGGCGTTGGACGCTCTACGGTGCGGACCACCCGTTTTTCCATCTCTTCCCGCCGCTTCCGCGCTTCTGTCGATTCAAAAGGGACGGGCAGCGTAAAAGCGGACGGCATACGCAGGCTGGGCGGCGCCATGATTTTCGGCACAGTAAATTTCGGCACCTCTTTCAAGCTGCCGGCTTCCTCACGTCCCCAAGGGACATAATGGTATGCGCCGGCAGAAGGGTCAGGCACATTCCGCTCTGCAATATACTTCGTCCCGTTGAAAGGTACACCGCGGAGACGTTCCAGCAATTGCGCTGCCATGACCTGTGGAGAGAAATAAGAAAACGGCAGTCTCGGTGCCATGCGCGCGACAGAGGAAAGGAATGCCGCCTTTACTTCCTCCGCCGTCATATTCTCCCTGTGGCGCACCTCATCTAAAAGAAGAATCATTCCCTTTTGGGTAGGGAATAAGTTTTCATAAGGAATAACGGTATTTCTATTTCCCAACCCCGACATATCCAAAAAGAAGACAAGGAAGAGGTTGGAAAGCGCTTTACTTTCCTCCCCGGCCCGAAGATGGAAGTTCGCCATAATATAGTACAGATTGCGCAGCTTCGACCATTCTCCTGCCATCGTATAAATGGAAACTTTCTGCTGGAAAGCACGCGCCAGTATATCTCTGGCGGAGCAGGGATTCCCTTTCAGAGCCAGAGCAGAACGGGACTCGCCGATTTCTCCTTCCGTAAGTCCGTAGTTTTCACGAACATTCAGGACATACGCCATATGGCGTCCCACCTCGGTACGCCCCTTAGGTTCCAGCACGTATACTTTCGGTACAGCGTGGTTATAATTTTTTTCAGGAACTTCATGGATTACACGCCGGACAAGTTCTGTATGCGATCCTTCACCGGAGAGGCCGTATCGTTTAAGGAAATCGGAAAGCGCCTTATCGGGAAGCATATTCACCGTTTCCCGGGGAGTGCTTTCGCGGATCCAGCCATCAGCATAGAGGCGGTCCAGACAGAGATCGGCGTCGCTGCCGTAAGTGGCATACAGATAAGACGGCATCTTTGCATGAACCGGTTTGCCGTCAAAATAATCCAGTATGAGTATCTCGCGCACAGAAAGACCCACGCACGCCGCCTCCTTCTCATCATATTCTATTTTAGTATAACAAAACAAAAGTATGATTAGAAGTCATAAAAGAAGCGCGCAAGGAAATTTTATTCCTTTGTCTAAATTCTGAAAAACACTTTTTCTCTTCTCTTTCCTCAAATCCGACAGCCGGTATCCGGAATTTGACTTCCATCTTTCTGATATTAAACGCCCATATGCGTCCCTACGGCACTGAAAACGGGGAGAAGGACGGAAAATATAATTGCCGCTGTTACAAGACCTACAAAAAGCAAAAGAGAAGGTTCCAGAATTTTTCTGAATCCTGTCAGTTTCCTTTTCGTTTCCTCTGTCATAAGGTAGGCGCTCCGCTCCAGAAAGAGAGGCAGCCGCCCGCTTTCCATGCCTACGCGGATCATGCGGGCAAGGGCGGTATCGCCAAAGGATCTTTCCATGCTTTGGGCAAAGTCGCCGCCCCGTTCTATATCCTTTTTTATTTTCAGCAATTCTTCTTTTACGGCGCCGTTATCCGTTATGTCCGCGATGTCGGCAAGGGCATCGGACAAGGTTTTCCCACTTTTCAAAAGTGCCGACAGGGCAAGCGTCACACGGATGAGGTACAGTCTCCGGATGAAAGGGAAGCGGAAAAGAAACGTATCCATATTTATTTTTCCCTTTTCACTTTGTAAATAAACAGCGCCGACGCCTGCACTCAAAAGAAACCCGCCAAGAAAATAAAATCCTTTTTCCTGTAAGAACAGGCCCAAAGCAAGCGCCGCCCTCGTCACCGCCGGAAGCGGTATATCAAGGGCATCAAAAAGCGCGGCAAAGGACGACAGGATGACAGTAAGAATCAGTGCAAATACAAGAAAGGAAAAGAAGAGAACAAAAACAGGATAGGAAAGCGCTGATTTCATACCGGCAATAAATTCTTCTTCCTTCCGATAGCACGCGGCGGCCAGACGGAGCTGTTCCGGAATCGTCCCCGACAGCTCGCCTACCTGCAGAAGGGCTGTAAAGAAGGGCGGAAATGCACGGGATCCCGCGAAGCTTTCCGCAATGGAGTGCCCTGCTTCGATGGTTGCCCTGATCTCGCCCAGAAGAAGTTTTTCCTTCCCGCTCCGGCCGCCGCCAAGGATGTCCAAAGTTTCGGTCACGGGAATCCCCGCGGAAAGGAGTGATTCCCATTCTTCCGCCAAATCGGCGAGACGGCGTCTTTTGAAACGGGACACTTTTTTCTTTTCTCCCGTTTTTCTGATGGTCATCGGGTGAAGCCCGCGGCTTCTGAGTTCATCCGCCGCTTCTCTTTTGCCGGCAGCCGTCACTCTTCCTTCCTCTACTTCTCCGCTGTCAGCGTAAGCTTTATAAAGGAACTCCATTTTACTCTCCCGCCAAATATAAAAGTTCTTTTCGTTCTTTTTCTGTCACGCCCTTTACCTTGTATACCGCCTGGCGCAGGGTGCGCATGTCATTCACACCCGTTTCCATATAGGACAGGACCTGTGCTTCTTTTCCTTCGCGGATGAGGTTCGCCACGGCAGGGGTATTTGTCAGAATTTCACGGAGCAGTACGGTCTTCGTTCCCATCCGCCAAAGTCTTTGCGCCGAAACGCAGCGAAGGACGGAAGAAATAATCAGGCGCACTTCGCTTTGTTCTTCCGCCGGAAACACATGGACCATGCGGCCGACGGCTTCCAAAGCGCGCCCGTTGTGGAGCGTACCCAAAACGAGATGCCCTGTTTCCGCCGCAGTGAGCGCCGCTGCTATGGTTTCCCTGTCCCGCATTTCCCCTACGGCAATGACATCGGGGTCTTCCCGAAGAGATTCGCGGACGCCTTCGGCAAAACTTACCGCGTCACGGCCGATTTCTCTCTGGCGGACAAGGGATTTCCCCGCGGAAAGGATATACTCCACAGGATCTTCCAAAGTCACGATGTGACGCGCTTTTTCCTTACCGATTTGTTCCAACACTCTTGCCATCGTGGTGCTTTTCCCGCTTCCTGTAGGGCCTGAAAAAAGGACAAGGCCGGAAGATAATTTTGCAATCTTCTCAAACCATTTTTCATCAGGATCTTTTTCCACACGGTCAAGCACGGGCAGCACACGGAGCGCTGCGCAGTCTTTTCCACCCGCCCGGTACAGATGGAGGCGGAACCGATTTTCTCCTATGGAAAAAGAAGTATCGCATGCACCTTTTTCTTCATACACTTTTCGTTTATCCGGTGAAAGGCTGGAATGGAAAAGCATGTCAAAAAAACTTTTCTCCGCTCTTTCTTCCAATTCTTTAAGTCCGCCATATTCACGGATAATGACATTCCCGCCTTCCGTAAGATGGATATCTGTAGCCTCCGGGTAAAGGGCCAGCCATTGTTCAATATGTTTCATAGTTACTCCCATAAGAGCGCCGCTTCCTCAGGCGGGACGGCGCCACTTTCCATTAACCGTAAAAGGGATTCTCTCAGGGAATATTGTCCCTGTTTTTTCATACACTCCGAAAACTCATCGGCTGCCGCATTTTCATGGAGCAGCCGCCGTTCTTCTTTCCCGATTTCCAGCATTTCAAAAACACCGGTCCGCCCGTCTGTGCCTTTCCCCCTGCAATGGTCACAGCCCTTTGCTATGTATGCCCGTCTCCCGATAAACGCTTCAGGAAATAACTTTTCTTCCGCCATTTCTCCTGTAATAACCATTTCCTTTCGGCAGACGGGACAGAGTTTCTTCACAAGCCTTTGAGAAATGATGAGGGACAGCGATGCGGAGAGCAGGTACGGCGGAATGCCCATATCTGTCAGGCGGGCAGGCGCCGATACGGCATCGTTCGTATGAAGCGTAGACAGGACAAGATGCCCCGTAAGGGCAGCATGTACGGCAATTTCCGCCGTTTCCCGGTCGCGTATTTCCCCAATCATCACCACATCGGGATCCTGCCGCACAAGAGAACGAAGTCCTTTTTCAAAAGTAAGGCCCGCTTTTTCATTCACTTCCACCTGGGTGATTCCCGGTATGCGGTACTCCACGGGATCTTCCACGGAAATCACGCTGATTCCGGGACGGCACACCAGTTTCAGCGCCGCGTAGAGCGTCGATGTTTTCCCGCTTCCCGTAGGACCGGTAGTGAGAATCATGCCGCTTTTCTTTCCTATTTTTGTGCGGAATATTTTCTTCTGCAAGGGAAGCATCCCGAGTTCATTCTTTTCAATGAAATCCATCTGCCCCGATAAAATCCGTATGACGATCGTTTCCCCGTAAACCGAAGGCATCACGGAAAGACGGAAATCTGTATTTTTTTCATCCCTGATTTCCGAAAAACTTCCGTCCTGGGGAATACGGTTTTCCCCCACGTCCATACCGCCCAGGACTTTGGCCCGCACCGACAGTCCCGCCGCCATATCCGGGGGCAGCCGGTACCTTTCTGTAAGAGTTCCGTCAATGCGGAACCGGACAAGGACAAATTCACGGCACGGTTCCAGATGGACATCGCTCGCCTTTTCCGAAACAGCGGCCTGCAGAATTCTCCGCATGGCAATTTCCGCATTGGCCGCCCGCAGTATTTCCATAATTTCTCCCTTCCGCAGGAAAAGCCCGCGGCCGGTTTCCCGCCGCAAGCCTTTCTTTTTACACCTACATAATGCGCATAATATTCGTGGCGGAAGATTTCCGCCGGTTTATTTCCCCCTGCCTGGCCCCTGCTGCGATGACACAAAGACTGCCTTCACGGAGAACGTTTTTATTTTTCAAAACGGCAGCGGACTGATGGAAAATGTCACCAGCAGATGCCAGCTGCTCCGCATAAACAGGATAAACACCCCAGAAAAGCATCATCTGCCGTACTGTCGTTTGATCGGAGGAAAGAGCATACACTTCGCAATCGGGACGGTACTTGGACAGAAGGAGCGCGGTATTTCCCGTCATCGTCGGTGTGACAATCGCCTCCGACTTCAATTCATGAGCCGCTGTCACCGCCGCGCGGCAGGTGGTATTTGATATGCTGTCATAAAGATCCCTGTCCATGTCACGGTAGCGGAAAAGATGATGTTCCTGGAACTGCTCGGTATATTCCGCAATGGATGCCATCATGGACAGTGCTTCCACAGGATACTTGCCGCTTGCCGTTTCACCGGAGAGCATAATGGCGTCCGTACCGTCGTCAATGGCATTGGCCACATCGGTCACTTCCGCGCGGGTGGGACGGGGATTACGGATCATGGAGTCCAGCATCTGCGTCGCCGTAATGACAGGCTTCCCCTCATAACTGCTCTTCCTGATCATTTCCTTCTGGAGCCGGGGCAGTGTTTTCGGATCCACTTTTACGCCCAGATCTCCGCGGGCAATCATGATTCCATCGGCAGCTTCCACAATCTCTTCAAAATTGTCCACACCTTCCCGCGATTCAATCTTTGCAATGATCTTCATGGGCGAATGCAGGCTGTCAATAATTTCACGGATTTCCCGTATCCCCTTCGCGTCGCGGATGAAAGACGCCGCCACGAAATCAAAACCGTTTTCAATGCCGAAAAGGATATCTTCTTTATCTTTTTCCGTAATGCCGGGCAGCTTTAAAGAAATATCGGGAATGTTCACGCCTTTCCTTTCACCCAGTATACCGCCGTTTTTCACACGGCAGAACACACGGTTCTCTTCCACGTTTTCCACGATCAGTTCGATGAGCCCGTCATCAATAAGAATACGGTGCCCTGCTTTGATATCTTCCGTCAGTTCCCTGTAATTGATGAATCCTTCTTCCCCGTTTCCAAGACGCTCTTCTGTCGTCAATATGAAAATACTGTCTTTCACCAGCTCCACGGGCTGATGGTTTTCCAAAAGTCCCGTCCGTATTTCCGGCCCTTTCGTATCCAGCATGGCAGCGATAGGCCTCCCTGTCTCCTCTGCCGCTTTCCGCATGTTTTTCAGACGTGCCAGATGGCCTGTATGGTCCCCGTGAGAAAAGTTGAACCGCGCCACATCCATTTCCTTTGCCAGCGACAGCAAAATGGCGTAATCATCTTCCCGCGGACCGATAGTGCAGATAATCTTCGTCCTCCGCATAGTTCCTCCTCCAGACAGCGGAAACTTTCCTCTTTCTATTGCCTAATCGGAATAAAAAATATACACTCTATGTAAAGTAAAATATAAAAAGTATTTCCCGCTTTTCCTTATAGTGTACAAAAAGAGCGGGTATAAATAAAGCCTTTTCATTCCTTTAGAGGTTTCTTCATGAACTTTCACGATAAACGCGTCCGCATCGCCCTTCTTATCCTTGCTGCCCTCCTTGTCATTATCGGTTTCCGTATCGTTTCAAATATCATGGCACGAAACGCCGAAGCGAAACGAAGCGGGCAGGAACGGGTAGCTGTGGTGACCACATCCCATGCACAAAGGAAAACCATCGTGCCGAAATTTAAATTCGCAGGCACCCTTGACCCCGTATGGCAGGCGGATGTCGCCGCCAAAGTGGACGGACGCATTGAACGCATCCTCGTCAATGAAGGTGATGCTGTTTCCGCAGGCGATGCGCTCCTCCTTCTGGAACAGACCGATACAGGCGCAGGACTCCTCACAGCAAAGGGTGCTTACATTGACGCAGAAACAAACCTACAGAAAGCGCAGGCCGATCTGGCTCGTTATGAAATCCTTTATAAAGAAGGGGCTGTCTCCAAAGAATCGCTGGACAATATGCGTTTTGCCCTCACGAATGCCCGGGGAAAACTGGATGCGGCAAAAGGCGGTCTTGACGCCGCCCTCTCCAAACAGAGCGGCACCACCGTCACCACGCCGCGGGCAGGCATTGTCCGGAAAAGATACTATCAGGAAGGCTATTATGCAAAAACAGGAACCGCCCTTTTCAACATTGCAGATATCTCCACGCTCCTTGCCAAAATAGATATCCCTGAAGGATATGTGCAAAGTATTTCCGTCGGAGGCACAGTGGATTTCACAATTCCCTCCATGAGCGGAAATGACAAACATGTCACAGGCACGATTACACGCATCAGCCCTGTCGCTACCCTGCCGTCACGAACCTTTGAAGCAGAAGTTTCCATATCAAACGACGACGGCCGTCTCCGCGGCGGCGTATATGCCGATGCCGTCATCACCGCTTCACCGAAAGAAAATGTTCTCACCGTCCCCCTGAGCGCCATCGTCATGCGCGATGACCAGCGGACCGTATATGTTGTTGAAAACGGGATCGCCGTCCGCAAAGTCCTTTCCGTGGGCTATATAGGCAAGGAAACCGTTGAAATTTTAGGCGGAATTACGGAAAGCGATACCATCATCGTCGGCGGCCAGAACAAAGTCCGTGAAGGCGGACAAGTCAAAATCAGCGAATAAATCCATTCCCAAACATACAGAGGACAATTATGATCGAGACATTTATCAAGAGACCCGTCTTCACCACCATGCTTATTTTCGTGCTGGTGGTATTCGGCCTCTGGTCCTACCCCGACCTGGGCGTAGATCTCTATCCCGATGTGGAACATCCCATGGTTGCCGTCACCGTCACTTATGAAGGCACGGCACCGGAAGAGATGGAAACCCTCATCACCAAGCCGATTGAGAACCGCATCAGCCAGGTATCGGGAATAAAAACCATCACCTCCAATATCCGCGAAGGCTTCTCCCAAACCATGCTGGAATTTGAGATAGGGACAGATCCCCGGCAGATGGCAGCGGAAGTCCGCGAAAAAGTGGCAGGTGTCCGCAGTCATCTCCCCGACGGCATCACTGAGCCGGTCGTACAGCGTTTCGATATCGCCTCGCAGGCTGTCATGAATATAACTTTTTCCTCCAATGAACGGAGCACCGGAGAAATACGGCGTATCCTGAATGATGTCGTTGTCAATGACCTGCAAATGATTGAAGGCGTCGCCGATATCAGCCTTTTTGGCGCCAGCGATCGGGCCGTCAAAATCCACGCGGACTCGGAAAAGCTGTCTCAGTACGGTATTTCTTTCCAAACTGTCCTTGAAAGAATAAACAATGCAAATATCAATACACCCGGCGGGAAAATCCGCGATGACAGCACAACCATTACCGTGCGCACCATGGGGAAATTCAACAGCATCGACGACTTCAAAAACATCATCGTTGCCAGCCACCAGGGCAGCCCTGTCTTCCTCACCGACATAGCTACGGTAGAAGACGCCTGGGAAGAAGAAGAAACCTTCTCCCGCACCAACGGCGTCCCTTCCGTCATGATGTCTGTCCGCAAACAGTCCCGTACGAATACAGTGGATATCATAGATAAAGTTCACGCCCGTCTTGATCAAACCGTGAAAAACGACCTGCCTCCAGACCTCCATATGGACATCATCAACGACCAATCCCTTTTCATCCGTGAAAATGTGCGGGACGTGTGGTTCACCATCTGCTTCGGCGGATTCCTGGCGCTCCTCATCACCTATCTCTTCCTCCGTGATATCCGTGCCACCATCATCGGCGGCCTTTCCATACCGACCTCCATCATTGCCACCTTCTTCCTTATGAAAGTCATGGGGTTCACACTGAATAACATGTCCCTCATGGGACTTTCACTGGCAGTAGGCTTTCTCATCGACGACGCCATTGTCCTTGTGGAAAACGTTTTCCGCCATATGAAAATGGGGAAGAATTCCTTTTCCGCAGCCAAAGACGCCACCAAAGAACTCATGCTTGCCATTCTGGCGACTTCCATGTCGCTTCTGGCTGTCTTTGTACCGATAGGAAATATGGGGGAAATCGTAGGACAGTATTTCCGGCAATTCGGTCTGACTGTCGCTTTCGCTCTCATATTCTCCACCGCTGCCGCCTACTCGCTGACCCCCATGATGTCTGCCCACTGGCTCAAAAATCTTTCAAAAAAGAAACGGGAAGACGGACCAGGTCGGCCGGAATGGATTACGAAAATCCTGGACGCATTTAACAGCGGCTTTGAAGCGGTCCGTGCCTTTTACGAAGAAATCATGGCTATTGCTTTGCACCATCCCGTGAAAATTATCATCGCCGCCTTTGCCACACTTATATTCAATATTTTCCTCATGCCCTTCCTTGGCACGGAATTCCAGCCGACTTACGATTCCGGTGAATTCCGTATTTCCATAAAAGCGCCGCCCGGTGTCGGTCTCCTTCAGATGGAACGCTGGACAAAACCCTTAGAAGACATTATCCGGGATATTCCCGACGTCCGCGTAGAAGCCATGTTCCTCGGCGGAAGGCGGATCCCCGTCAATGAAGGCGGCATCCATGTCAGGCTGAAGCCTCTGGAAGACCGCAGCCGCAGCATGCTCCCCATCATGGCAGAACTCCGTAAACGGTTCTCCCAGGTCGGCAACATGCAGGTCAGTGTCATGACCAACCAGGGCGGACGCGGCGACTCCCGCCCTGTACAGATCGGGCTCCGCGGAAATGATATGTCCAAACTTACAGCCTACGCCAATGATCTGGCGGAAAAACTCCGCGAAGTACCGGGGGCGGTTGATGTGGAAGTCATCGGCATCGAACCGGAACCGGAAATATCCATACACCTGAACCAGATTAAAGCCGGCAGTCTCGGGCTGGATAACGCCACGGTAGGGAAAGTCGTGCAGTATGCCTTCCAGGGAAAAAGCACGCGCCACTCCTACACCATCGGCAACAATGATTTCGATATCATCCTCCAGCTCGACAAAGAAAACCGCCGCACCATACAGGACGTAGCTGACCTGCGCGTCTCCACGGCGAACGGCACCTTCGTCAGACTGGGAGATATAGCGGACGTAACCCTCTCCTCCGGCCCCACCCGCATCGACAGGGAAGGACGCCAGCGGCAAATTTCCGTTTACGCAAATACATCGGGTATTTCCACAGGCGACCTCCTCTCGAAAATTGAAAACGAACTCATTCCCAACCTCAACATGGACATCGGCTACCGTTACAAACTCATCGGCAGTTCCGATATAATGAGCCGCGTCTTCCATGAAGTGCGGAACGCCATTATCTTAGCCGTCATTTTGATCTACATGGTGCTTGCCGCGGAGTTTGAAAGCTTCACACAGCCCTTCGTTATCATGATGAGCCTTCCTTTTGCCGTTATCGGCGCCGTCCTCGGCCTCCTCGCAGCAAACCAGACAGCCAACATGATGTCCCTCATCGGTTTTACCATGCTCTTGGGACTTGTCACAAAAAATGCCATTCTCCTCATCGACTACGCCAACCGGGCAAGAGCACGGGGCATGCCGCTGGAAGATGCCATACTGGAAGCCTGCTCCCTCCGGCTGCGCCCCATCTTCATGACCACCCTTTCCACACTTCTGGGCATGCTCCCCATCGCTCTCGGCATAGGCGCAGGCGCGGAACTCCGCCAGTCCATGGGCGTCGTCCTCATCGGCGGTCTCACCACGTCCACCCTCCTTACCCTCATCGTCGTCCCCCTGATCTACCTTCTCACGGAGCGCCATAAAATGCACAAACGCCCTGTGGCGGTTAAGAAGTAAAACACAGTGCTCATCTCCGGTTCCACCACTTGTATGAAAAGTATTTTCTACCGTTATCCATACTTCCTTTCCGGTCAAGATGGGGGATAAGAGAAATCCGTTACATGAAAAAACAGAAGGAGAATCTCCATGATAAAAATACTGTTCGTCTGCCACGGCAATATCTGCCGCTCCCCGATGGCGGAATTTGTTATGAAAGACCTCGTGGCAAAAGCCGGATTGGAACATTTGATTTCCGTTTCATCCTGCGCGGCGACTTATGAAGAAATCGGAAACGACACCTATCCCCCCGTACGCCGGCTTCTCAAAGACAAGGGGATCCCTTTCACTAAACGGGAAGCACGGATATTTACGCCTGCCGATTACGAAGAAAGTACTTACATCATCGGCATGGACGATGAGAACCGCCGTGATCTTTACCGTCTTACCAAAGGCGACCCGCAGAAAAAGGTCTCTCTCCTTCTCGAATGGGCAGGGGAAAAGCGGAGTGTCGCCGATCCGTGGTATACCGATGATTACGAAACAGCCTATCGTGATATAAGGGAAGGCTGCGCCGCGATTCTCAAAGGGGTCATGCCATGATTTCCGTTTACCCGGCTTTTTACAGAGACTTCCGCTGCAAGGCGGACAGGTGTGTCCACTCGTGCTGTATGCAGAACTGGGACATCGACATCGACGAATCCACGGCAATGAAATATCTCGCCATGACGGGTGAACCGGGTGAAACTATCCGTGCCTCGATGACAGGCACAAAAGGAAACCGCCGGTTCATCATGAAAGACGGCCGATGCCCTCTTTTACAGGAAGACGGACTCTGCCGCATCATTGCGGAAACGGGAGAAGAAAATCTTTGCGATATCTGTGCCATGCATCCCCGTTTCTTTGTGGAAAACGGAAATTTTGAACTGGCCGGTGTGGGACTCGCCTGTGAAGAAAGCGTGGAACTTCTCCTGTCCAATTCCACGCCTCTGCTTTTCATGGAAGACAGAGGCTTTCCTCTATTCGACTTTCCCACACTGCTTTCCGCTATGGGCTGCAGCCTTCCCGAAGAAGCGCTCTCCTATACGCCGACCATCAATGAAACTTACTGCCGGACCATTTTACACGCTTTTTCTCAAACGGAACCTGTCGATGAAGCATGGACGAAGAGGCTCTCCGCTCTTTCCGGATTTTTTACTTCCACGCTGAAAAAGGCATCCTCATATCTTGCCAAAGCGCCTCTCCCGAAACTGATAGCGGTGTATCAATACATTTTCTACCGCGCCCTGGAAAAAGAACCGTTCTGCGGCATAGACGCCGTCATGACATACGCCCGGCAAAGCACAGACTTCATCTTCATGGAAACTGCCGTATTCGGAAATCTCCCTGAAAACATACGGCGCTGGTCGGAACAGATCGAATACGACACGGACAATCCGGATATCCTTCTGTCGCTCATCACAAAATAATATTTCAGCAAAAAAGCAGATCCCGCTAAAGGACCTGCTTTCGTTTTCCCTTAAAACAACCTTCCTTTTAAGAGAAAAAATTTCATAAAGTTTTTACTGTATGCTCCTATATAAAAAGAAGAGATTCACCCCGCTTTTCATGGAGATATTTCAGTATTTCATACTTGTTTTTGCCAGTTCTTCCAGAGATGGTTTCAGATAATTTCTTTCCGCGTCACTGGTCACTGCCAGGATTGCTCTGTATTGATTCTCTTTTTTCATGAAGTATCCCCGGATGTAAAGGGGCACGATGAAACCGTCGGCATCGCTTATGACCCGAGCACCCGCCGTGTACGTATGGTCATTTAAACGGGTAATCGGTTCTATGTCCTGCAGACGCACATGGGCAAAGTCTTCGGGAAGTTTCACAGAGGCCGTTTTATTATGCTCATGTATGGCGTCCACGATGAGTTCGTTAATTGCGGGTTCAGCACCCATCAGGTAAAGGTTCGCCATCATAAGCGCCCCTGCAGACACCATATTTGGGTCCTTCGCAAAGAAAGGATCCATTCCCTTTTTATTTTCTTCCGTTTCAGAAAAAGAGAAATTCACGACAAAGGCGTCAAAGCTTCCCTCATCAGAAGCGACGAGAAGCTGTCCTGCAGGAAATACTCCTCCTTTTTCCGTACTGAACGGAATCTCTTTTTCCGCCATTTTTTTCACAGACGGCGTTATGACGAAAGGTGTATAGACGGCATGATTTCTTAAAATGATTTCCTTTGTAAGAAAAGGAGCTGCCTGCCTGTAAAGATCTTTCACGGCATCTCCCGGACTTCTGCGGAAATCGGCAGTCAATTGCCTGTCGGCCGCCGTGCCTGTACCCGTCTCTTTATGGGCAGGTTCTGCAAAAACAGCGGTCATGGATGAAACGGTAATCCCCGCCGCCAAAAATGCTGTCACGAGTCTTTTCATCGAAGTCCCTCCGCGCCTTTTACTAAAACAGGTTCTATAATCCGGCCTGTGGCCTGATTGGTATAAATGGCAGTGGCTCCAAGTTGCCCTTTATCTGCTGACGCGATGAAAAAGACATAAAAAGGCGCTTCCACCCCGTACTGTTCCACAAAAAGAAACATGCTTCCATAAACAAACTCAGTCTGTCCATCTTTTTTATAGACGAAACGATTGTTACTGTCTTCTTTTTTCATGCTTTCCCGGATGGTTTCAAGATTCAAAGTCCGGTTCTCTCCAAGGATATCAATTTTTTCCGGATGGGCTTTTTCCATGGCCCTGATGATTTCATTCCAGCCGGCGATATCTTTCTCTTCCAATTTTACAGATACAACAGCCGCCTGATGAAAAGCATCCTTCGTCTCCATTTGCAGCTGGGAAAATCTGCCGGCTGCAAAAAGTTTTCCGAGCTGCTCGGCCATCATTTTTTCATGGACTGTATCGCCTTTTCCAAATAATCCCATCCGCCTGACAGCAGGAAGGATTTCTTTTTCTGCTTTTTCCCGGTTCCACTCTTTCTGCAGTTCTTTTCCCACATATGATTTATCTGCTTCCCGGATGGTCATCTCATTTCCCAGCGGAAGAATATGTCCGTCCGCCATTTTTAAATCGGATGCCAGAGACAGTCCGCCTGCTGCCAAAGCAAGCGTGAGCGCCATGGCACATATACGTTTTTTCATAATGCTCCTTTCATGAGCTGTCTTTAATTATTTTCTTTCATTATACCAAACCCGTCATGCAGAGGAATAGATTCTTCACTCTGTGTCACTATCCCGTTTCCCTTCTTTCTCCCACAGCATTCTTGCCTCCGTTCAGAATAACGATTGGAGGAAAAGGCGTCATAATGAGGAAAACGTCAACCATCATCCGAAGCGGATGTGAAGGATCTGTTACCATAGTGAGGAAGACGGCAAGAAGATAAAAGCTATCAGCTGTGAGCTGTCAGCTGCAAGCTAAATATTCTTTTACGATTTAAATCATTACGACAAGCGAGTATCCTCAATCGCACTACGTGCGCCAACAGCTTCTTCTGGCGGCGGGTTCCATGATCCTTGTGTAAAAAGCGGTATTGACGGTGGGACTTCATTCGGAGTAATAGATTCTTCACTCTGTGTCACTATTCCGTTTCCCATTTTTCTCGCAAAGCATTCTTGCTGCCGTTCAGAATAACGATTTTGGAAAAGCACGTCACTAACAATGGGGAACAGAAAGCGTCATAATAACGGAGAACGAAAAGTGTCATCCTGAATGAAGGTGAAGGATCTGTGCCCTTAATGAAGTCACCTCGGCGCTTGAAAAGCCTGTACCTGAAAACGGTCTTTTTATTCTCCCAACTCGCGGCGGATAAGCTCACTCTTCAATGTCTGCAGCTTGTCGGACAGGTTGATTTCCATCAAATCAGGATTAAGGAGACGTGTATATTCCGGCCAGAGGGTATCTATCTGTTTGTCTGCATAGCGGATGATTTCAGAAAGTGCGGGCAGCGGAAGGTTCCTGCCATTTTCTACGACGGGCTTCAGCAGTTCTTCCACCGTATAAGTGCCTGCTTTCAGCTCTTTCCTGCGCCATTTCGCCGATTCCGTGACAAGGGTAAAGTCGCCGCCGTCCGCCGCTTTTTCATCATGGAGGCAGACAAGGTCGGTAATCATTTTTCCTGTATCTTTTTTATAGAAACGATAGACCGTCTTGATACCGGGGTTCGTCATTTTTTCCACGTCATTGGAAAATTTCATAACAGGAACCTCTTTACCATCCGCTTCTTTCACCGCCATTTTAAAGACGCCCCCCAGCGCGGAAGTGCCGTCGGCCGTGATGATTTTCGTACCCACGCCCCACGAAGTGACGGTGCATCCCTGCGCTTTGAGGGACTGGATCGTGTATTCGTCAAGATCGTTGGAACCGGAAATGATGGCATCAGGGAAGCCGGCTTCGGTAAACATACGGGTCGCTTCCTGAGAGAGATAGGCGATATCTCCGCTGTCGATGCGGATCCCGTATTTCCCGGGGAGCCGCCCCTCTTCTTTCAGTTCTTTAAACACCTGAATTGCATGGGGTACGCCCATTTCAAGAACATTGTAGGTGTCGGCCAAGAGGATGAGATTGTCATGATACTGGCGGACGTATTCGCGGAAAGCATCTATCTCTTCATCAAAGCTCATGACCCAGCTGTGGGCCATCGTACCGAGGACGGGGATGCCGAACCGTTTTCCCGCTTCCACATTGGATGTGCCGTTGAAACCTCCAATCATGGCGGCCCGCGCGCCCCAGAGTCCGGCGGAATGTCCCTGTGCGCGGCGGAGACCGAACTCCATCAGGGCGTCTTTCGGCGCCACGGTGCGCACACGCCGTGCTTTCGTGGCGATGAGGCTTTCATGGTTCATAATCATGGATAGACCCGTTTCAAGAAGCATGGCTTCTGTCGTAGTGCCATGGAAACGAAGAAGCGGTTCGCCGGGAAAGACTACAGTGCCTTCCGGTACAGCATAAATGTCTCCTTTAAATCGGAAGTTTTCCAGATAATCAAGAAAGGCGGGATAAAAAATTTGCAGGCTTTTCAGGTAGGCAATATCTTCTTCATCAAAACGGAATTTTTCCAAAAACTGCTGGAGATGCTCAAGCCCCGCTACGATGGTGTAGCCGCCGTTAAAAGGATTCTTTCTGTAAAAACGGTCAAACACGACTTTCCGTTCATGGCGGTTCTTCTTAAAAAGGGCATTCGCCATCGTCAATTGGTATAAATCGGTAATTAAGCCATTCATTTTTATTCCACCTTTCTTTATATACTTATTCTCAAGATTTATCGTTTTTCATTTTCCTCACCACGACAGCAAATCCTTCCTGTTTGTTCAGGATGGCGTCTCACCGTCCTCGTCCTTCGGCACTTTTAGCTGCCAGCTGTCGGCTTACAGCTTTGACCCCAAACAGCCGATTTCTATCATTCCATATACTTCCTCCCTTCCCGGTCATTCTGAACGGGGGGCAAGCATTCCTTATGGGAAAGACGGGAAACGGGATAATGACACAGAGTGAAGAATCTG
>UMBK01015569.1_pt1 | contig 23689 bp, 20 predicted proteins | sample 1963941 | NCBI WGS metagenome assembly UMBK01 (sample SAMEA4835939, study PRJEB28245) | human gut metagenome | biome: gut microbiome; material: fecal sample | place: Denmark | collected 2008 | reverse complement strand
CGATGCGCAGCAGGTAGCGAAGCCCGATCAGCGTGAGGATGGCTCCCACGACGCCCAGCGGGTAGGCCACGGCGTACCCCGTGGCGATGTCCGGGGCATCGGCTCCGGCGTGCATGTCGCTGAAAGCCTGCTGTGCGGCGCCCAGTCCGGGCGTGTTGGTCACGGCGCCCGACATCACGCCGACCATCGTCGTCATGGACAAGCCCGTGATGTAATAGAGCGCCACCGTCGTGGCGACACCCAGCGCCACCACCAGCACCGCCAGTTTGTTGAGCGTGACGCCGCCCTTGCGGAACGAGGAGAAAAATCCGGGCCCGACCTGCAAGCCGATCGAATAGACGAAAAGAATCAGTCCGAACTCCTTGAGAAAGTGCATCAGGTGTTCGTCGACGTTCATGCCGAAATAGCTGAAGCCGATGCCGACGAACAGAATGCCCGTCACGCCCAGCGACACGCCGGCGACCTTGAGTTTGCCCAGCATGACACCCAACGCCACGACCAGCGCCAGAATCAGCACCGAGTGGGCCACACCTCCGCCCCAAAGCGACTCGGAGCCAAATAACAATCGTTCGATTAATTCCATATCCAATCCTCATCCGGTCGGCTTCCGTCCGGGAAAAATCCCGCCTGCCGAAAGGCGCAGCACCCGGCGGCAAAGTCCGACATAAAACAATAAGCATTACATAACCCGATGTCAAATACCCATTCCCCGGGGCTTCCTGACGTCGAATCGGCCTGGCAGGTCTTCTGACTTGCTCCTGTTCCGAAGCCTTCCCGGTCCTTGCGGACCAGTGGCGAGATGTTCGGAGCCTTCACGGAGTTTCACAGCAGCGGGACTGTCCGGGATTTGCACCCGATTCCCTTTTCACCCTTCTTCCACGCCCGGGAAGGAGAGCACCAAACCTGCGGCAAAGATAACGCTTCTTTCCGAGAAACCGCCCGAAAGCGCGGATTATTTTCACCAACCGCCGCCAGAAAGCGCCGGAAAGGGTGTCCCATTCCGGTTTGCGCTCCCAGCCACACAATATTGTCCATTATTTTTTCATTCTCAAGGCTGATTTGCAGCCGCGGCGCGGTCGCAAGCGGAAAAACAGGAACACCAAAGCATTAACGAATAATGCTTTGGTGTTCCTGAAAAGTACCCGGAGCCGCATTTGAATATATTAAACTCTATTAAATCCAAATAGAGATAAAAATATACTTATTTTATTTATAATCAATAGAATATAAACATCCAATCATTTTATCTAATAAATTCCGATTGAACATATTTTAGCAGATGTGGGGAAAATGTGGGGAATTTTTCGTATTTTTGCTCTGTCAATCCGGAATCTGGATACTATGAAAATAACTCTCATCATCAAAAAGAGTGTAAAACGCTATGATACAGAATCGAAGGCGACCATTTACGCACGCCTGCGGGACGGCAGGCAGGTAGATATGGTCGCACCGACCCGGCTCACCATCAACCCCAATCTTTGGGATAACAAGGCCGAACAGGTCAAAAGCAAAATCGTTTGCAACGACGAAATGCGTTCCTATTACAACGATGAAGCCCGCAAACTCAAGTCCTACCTCGAAAAAGCCTATCAGTCCCGACAGACGACAGAACCGCAGAAAGAGTGGCTGAAAGAGACATTGGAACAATATTACAATCCGCAAAAATACAATATCGAAACAGCCACGGAAGAAACGGCCAAACCGACATTGATCGCATTGTTCGACGAATTTCTCGAAAAGCACCGTCTTTCCGATGTCCGCAAAAAGAATTACCGGGTCATCAAACGAGGATTACAGCGGTATGAACTTTATATCCGGACAACCAAGAGGGGGCAAAAAGCATTCGTATTGGACATTGACCAAGTAACGGCCGACACCTTGCGGGATATTTGGGATTTTCTGGAAAATGAATACCGCTACTGCGCTCTTTATCCGAAAATCTACGAAGCTATACCCGAAGCACGCACGCCGCAACCCAGAGGGAAGAATACTTTATTGGATTGTTTCTCGCGCATCCGGACTTTCTTCTACTGGTGCAACAACAACAAAAAGACCCGTAACCGACCGTTCGACGATTTCCCGTTGGAGGAATGCACATACGGAACACCTTATTATATCACGGTCGAAGAGTTGCACAAGATTTACGGCACGAACCTGATACGGCATCCGCAACTGGCCGTTCAGCGCGACATCTTCGTTTTTCAATGTCTGATCGGCTGCCGGGTGGGCGATCTGCTGAAAATGACGAAATCGAATCTGATTGACGGAGCCATCGAGTACATACCGCGCAAGACCAAGGAAGGGCGGCCGCTGACCGTGCGGGTTCCGCTGAATCAGACAGCCAAAGAGATCACAGCCCGTTACAAAAGTCAGGACGGCGACAAGCTGCTGCCCTTCATCTCCGAGCAGAAATACAATATGGCGATCAAGCGGATTTTCAAAGCCGCTGGATTGAAGCGGTTGGTTACGGTCATAAATCCCACCACCCGCGAAGAAGAAAAGAGGGTGCTTTACGAGATCGCCTCGTCGCATCTGGCTCGCCGGACATTCGTCGGAAATCTGTATAAGCAGGTAAAAGATCCCAATCTGGTCGGAGCTTTGAGTGGACATAAAGAAGGCAGTAAGGCTTTCGCACGTTATCGCACCATCGACGATGAAATGAAAAAAGAATTAGTAAATTTGTTATCGTAAAGAAGATAATTGCGTCCGCAGCGCGGTCGGAATTCAAAATAGACGATATATGAAAATAGTTAAGGCTAATCTGACCGAACAATTTATATCCGATATTCGGACTATTATTCTTTCCGCCAGAGAATCAGCGATTCGTAGCGTGGATACCGTCCGTGTACAAATGTATTGGAAATTGGGCGAACGCATCTTTATCGAAGAACAAAAGGGCCAAGACCGAGCGGAATACGGAGCATACCTTCTTCAAAACATTGCAATGGAAATAGAAAAGGAGTTCGGTAGTGGATTTTCCGTGCGTCAATTGGAACGAGCAAGGCAGTTCTACCGCACTTATCCAATTGCGACCGCACTGCGGACGCAATTGAATTGGTATCAATATCGCCTTCTGATTCAAATAGATGATAAAGACAAACGCGAGTACTACGAGTTAGAGTCAGCAAACAACAACTGGACCGGGCGTGAGTTGGAGCGACAGATCAATTCGGGATTGTATGAACGTCTGTTGTTGAGTAACGACAAGAAAGCTGTGCTGGAGGTTGCCCGTAAGGAGCGCATTCCCGAATCTCCGACTGAGATCATCAAAGACCCGATGGTATTGGAATTTCTCGGTTTGCGTCCCGAAGCGACCTACTACGAAAAAGATTTGGAGCGTGCGTTGATTACCAATCTTCAAGCATTTCTGTTGGAGTTGGGCAACGGTTTTTCGTTTGTAGCCCGCCAAAAGCGAATCTTGCTTGAAGACGACGAATTTTTCGCTGATTTGGTATTCTACAACCGCCTGCTCCGCTGTTTCGTCGTTATCGAATTAAAAACCCACAAGATTACGCACGAAGACATCGGGCAGTTGCAAATGTATGTAAATTATTACGACCGCAACGAAAAAGCGCCCGACGAAAATCCAACGATCGGGATTCTGCTATGTGCCGATAAAAACGACACATTGGTAAAATACACCCTGCCAGAAAATAATAATACGATTTTAGCAAGTAAATACCAACTCTATTTACCCTCTGAAAAACAGCTCGCCGAGCAACTGAAGATCGAATTGCAGGAACTCAATCAATAGCATCATGGGCCAGCAGGAATATGAGGCTTTCAAAGCGAAGTTACGGGAATGGATGGACACCCACCCCGACGAATACGCCGCATTCGAAGAGGCGATAAACGCCCGTGACTATGCAGGGTGCCAGTTGGTCATATTCCAAGCGATGGCCCTCATCCCCCGGTATCGGCAGCTCATGGCTGACAAAGCCAACGAAGGACTGTTCGAACATGTCGATGAAATCGAGCAGGCGGCCCAACAACACGACCTTGCCGGCAAGATCATCCGGGAGTGCGAACAACCCGGCAAGGATTCCACTCTCCCGGCGATGCTTTGCTGGCTCTACTTCGGCAAGAGTTTCGAACGAATGGTGGAGCGTTGCGAAGAGCTGCGGCGTTCGTCTGATCTGGGATTCTTGCAGAAGATGACCATGAGTGCCACGATCAAACTGCTGATCTCCCGGTCCATCAAATTAGAACTGCGCACCAAGCAGGACTGGGATACCCACCGCGCAGCGATGCGGCTGGCCGAAAGCGACCGAGTGCTGGAATGGGCTGCGGGCACTCTTCCGGCCGAAGATGCGGGTGAAAAGAGGAAGCCTGGTAGGCCGAGCACGACCAAATCATTGATGGACATGTTTTCGCCGGCTGTCACGCATCCCGACGAGTTGGGGAAAAAGATCGGCGAATACCTCACGAAGAAACACACCCAGACCGACATCGCACGTCTGAAGATCGCTCTTGATGAATTACACTATCTGGTAGTTCCAACCAATATCAAGCCATTCCGCGATGCCCTGCAAACAGAATACGGTTCTGACATCCGCATCGTCCACGAGCGGGGCATACAAGAAGCATACAGCCGCCTGACGGAACCGCTGCTTATCGGATCGACCGTCAGCAGTCGGGGCGGCGAAGCCCTCATCATTCAGGAAATAAAAGATTTTCTATCGGAATAAGACTCGTTAAATTCGTCTAAATACGCCGCGAATTAAACGCTTAAATATCGCTCAATCATAACATTATATTTGCGCCGTCGCTCGGATTTCCGGGCGGCGGCGTTGCTTTCCCGTCCGCCGGAAGGCTGCGCCTCACAACGGGCGGAAAACAATGTATGAAAGATTTATTATCCATCCTCCGGGATGCTCCGGGCAGCATCCGGCTGGAGGTAAGCGGCGAGGATCTGTTGGCTTTCTCCAAAAGCCTTATCGACCGCGCCAAAGAAGAGCTGGCAGCACAAGTCGCCGAAGCCCGCAAGGAACGTTACCTGACCAAAGAACAGGTCAAAGAGCTATGCGGCGTTTGCGATGCGACGCTCTGGCATTGGAACCGCAAAGGATATCTGAAAGCCGTTAAGGTCGGTAACAAGGTTCGCTACCGCACCTCGGACATTCAACGGATTCTCGGCGAACAAGATGGCAAATAAGGTGTCAGACAGCGTTGCAGTCCCCGGCAAGCAGTCCCGGAACGAGCGTATCGAGGAGTTCCTGCGGGAGCATTACGCCTTTCGCTACAACACGGTCAAAAGCCGTGCGGAGTTCCGCAGCAGCGACGGCGAGTTCCTTCCCGTGACCAAATACCGGCTCAACTCCTTCCGGCGGGAGCTCGACCGCACCATCGGCATCTCCACCTCGGCGGAGAACCTGCGCAGCATGCTCGAAAGCGACTTCTCCGAGCGTGTGAATCCCGTGCAGGCGTATTTTCATAAACTGCCGCCAGTAACGGGAACGCAGGCCATCGACGAACTGGCCGCGACCGTTACTGTGCGCAACGCCCGGCATTGGTCGGAGTACCTGACCAAATGGCTCGTCGGTGTAGTCGCCAATGCGATGAACGACCTCGGATGTCAGAACCATGTCTGTCTGGTACTGACCGGCGAGCAGGGAAAGTTCAAGACCACATGGCTCGACAACCTCTGTCCCCGCGCACTCGCCAGTTATCTTTTCACGGGAAAGATCGACCCGCAGAACAAGGACGTGTTGACGCTGGTCGCCGAATACCTCTTCATCAACATCGACGACCAGCTGAAGGCTCTCAACAAACGGGATGAAAACGAGCTGAAGAACCTCATCACGGCTCCTTCGGTCAAATACCGGCGACCCTACGACGTCTACATCGAAGAGTATCCCCACTTGGCGAGCTTCATGGCCTCGGTGAACGGGAACGACTTTCTGACCGACCCGACCGGCTCGCGGCGCTTCCTGCCCTTCGAGGTATTATCCATCGACATCGACCGGGCGATATGGGTCAATATGGATCGGGTATATGCCGAAGCCCGAACACTCCTGAGCAACGGATTCCGCTATTGGTTCGACGACACCGAAATCGAAGAACTGCACCAGGGAAACGCCGCATTCCATGTCCAGACCATCGAATACGAAATGCTGCTGAAAGGGTTCGAGAAGCCTCCGGAACATGCCGTCACGGATTGCTTTATGACCACCGTGGAGATTCTGAACTACCTGCGCAGCTATTCGTCGCTGAACCTCTCCGAGAAACGCATGGGCGAAGCCTTGCGCAAGGCCGGGTTCGAACGACGCTCGAAGCGTATCAACGGAAATCCCGTCTACGGCTGGGTCATTGAAAAAATCTCACCCAATCCTTTCGTCTCTTACGGATTGTAGTTACTACGCTACTACACACTGCGATAAAACATTGAAAAAGAATAGGCTGCCATGTAGCAGAATACAAAATACACACCTTACGACATCTTACTACGCCACTACGTCAATTACTACGGTAGTAAGCTGCCATGCACTTCACTACTACGCATAGCAAATTGTTTATCAAGCGATTACGCAAATGTAGTAGGTAGTAAGGCAATATCGCTAAACTTCGAAAAACAAACATTATGAATGATCTGAAAAATATCAGCATCAGGCAATTCCTCGCACGGCGGGGCATTCAGCCCAAATACGAACGCAACGGCTACGGCATGTATCTTTCACCCCTGCGGGAAGAGCGCACGCCAAGTTTCAAAGTGGACTACGTGCGGAACCTCTGGTACGACTTCGGACTGGGAGAGGGCGGCACATTGCTCACCCTCGTGATGCGGTTGGAGCGGTGCGACAGCCGCGAAGCCGTCCGACGGCTGCAAAACGGTGAAAAAAGGGACGCCGGTTCCGCTTCTCTTTCACCGGGTGTTGGCGAGCGTCCAGCTGCCGGAGATCCCTTGCCGGTCTTGCGTCCGGCCGCTGTCCCCGCGCTCCGGATTCTCTCCGACGCTCCGCTCCGAGCGGTTCAAAGGCGGCTCCTCGCCCAAATACATTACCACACTCAAAGGATGCAATGCAACCAATGCTGTCAGTGATTGCACTGACAGCAAGGCAGTCAATGCAACCAGTGATGTCAGTGCAATCAGTGCAATCAGTGCAATCAGTGCAATCACTGCAATCATGGATTGCCCAGCAATCGGTGCAACAGCATCATTCCATGCCGGCAATGATCCGATGGCCTGCGAATCGGACAGGGCCATGCCGGCATCCCATGCAAGCGTCATGGTCTTCGAAGGGTTCATAGACTTTCTCTCGTATCTGTCGCTTGCAAATAACATACATCCGGTCAGCGATACGGTCGTGCTGAACTCGGTCGTCAACCTTTCCAAAGCCGTTCCGTATCTCTCGCAGCATCCTGTGCTCCATGCCTTCTTCGACAACGACGAAGCCGGACGTAAAACGACTGCCGACCTGATCCGTCTTTGCCCCCGCAGCGAGGTCATCGACCAAAGCTATTTTTACCGCGGGTACAAGGACGTAAACGATTATCTGATCACCCGTATAAAATCCCGGCCTAAGCCCCCGAAAACGACATCCGACCGGCAGGGTCACCCTTGTCGGAATGATCTGCAACCCTTGCAATCGGAAACCGCGGCGATCGAGCCTCCGCGTCGGAAAGGGGTAAAGATTTAAGAAAGGCAAGGTTGTGTTTTCGTAGACGAAAACTCCGCCTTCCCCGCTGGCCGGCGTAAAATCCCGCTGGTCTGAAAAAAAATGCTTACAAACCACTTATCATGGAAGCACCGAAAAAAACATATGGCAAACAAGGCGGTCGGCCGAAAGTCGGCATCGGCCGCATCCACAAATACGTCGTCAGCACGCGGCTCAGCCCCGAACGGAAACTCCGATTCTCGGCCCTTTGCCGTGAGGCCGGGCAACCACCTGCCGAGGTCCTGCGCCAACTGATCGACCGAGGAACGGTAAGAGCACGGATCACCCGCGAACAACTGGATTTCATGGCCCAACTGAAAGGCGTCGCCCGGAATCTGAACCAGCTGACCCGGCTGGCCAACGCCAAAGGTCTGGCGGCTGTCAGGGCACGGCATGCGGCGATCGTCACGGCTATCGAAAAACTTCTGAAACAGATATGCGATGGTCGGTAAGGTAATATCGGGATCGTCTTTTTCGGGAACGGTGGGTTATGTGATGAAAGAAGAATCCCGGATCTTGGAAGCCGAGGGCGTCATGCCCCCGGAAATGAAAGACATGGTGCAGGACTTTAAAGACCAGACCATGCTCAACCCGCGACTGAAAAACACCGTCGGGCATATCTCCTTGTCTTTTTCACCCAAGGACGCTCCGCGGATGACCGACGCCCTGATGACGCAGATCGCAAAGGAGTACATGCAGAAGATGGGTATCACCGATACGCAGTATCTATTGGTTCGCCACCTCGACCAGCCCCATCCGCACTGTCATCTGGTCTACAACCGGGTCGGAAATAACGGGCAAACTATATCGGACAAGAACATCAAAATCCGAAATGCCAAGGTATGCCGGGAGCTGACCGAAAAACACGGGTTATATCTCGCACCGGGAAAGGACGATGTACGGCGGGAGCGGCTGCGTGAACCGGACAAAACCAAATACGAAATCTACGATGCGATCAAAGGCTGTCTGCCCAAGTGTAAAAGCTGGAACGAACTGGAAGGCAAATTGAAGGAACAGGGCGTCAACGTCCGCTATAAGTATTGCGGAAATACTGGCCGGAAACAAGGTGTTCTGTTCTCGAAAAACGGCTTCGAGTTCTCCGGCTCGAAGATCGACAGAACTTTCAGCTTTACGAAACTCGACAACCAGTTCAGCCATATTCAACAGCAGGCCCAACACCGGGCAACGCTTGTCGGGAACCTCTCGGCGGCGGCAGGCAATTACCGTTCGGCATTTGCAGGTTTGTTCGGCGGTATGGGTAGAGGTGGCGGCAGTACGCGCGAAGAGCCACCATCGGTAAACCTCGGAAAGGCAGGCGGAATTCAGCTGCCGCCGGCCAGTTCGCCTGTCGGAGTGTCCGCCGAGCAGTTGCAGCGCAAGCCGGGAGAAAGCCCCGAAGAGCATATAGCACGAATCACGGCGTTGCTCAATGCCGCGGCCGAAGCGATGGCCATAGCCGCGACGGAGCACCGACGCAGGATGGAAGAACAGAAAAGAAGAGCCAAAATGAAAATATAACCTTAAAACCAGAAAAACATGAACAACGAAAATAAGATCGACCTCTCGATCGAAATGTACGAAGACCTCAAGGAAACGCTTGTCAAAGCCATCAAAAACGCCAAAGCAGGCGGCGCAGGAAACGCAGGTTTGGAGAATGTACAACTGGAACGGATCGAGCGACTGATAGAGGCCGCGGAACTTTCGCAGGAACAGATTACGCAACTGCTCGAACACCTGCAACGGCATACAGCCTTGCCCGGAATAAAAACCGAGCAGGAACGGGAGATCGTTAACAAATACGACATGCTGCTGCAACAGTTAGCTGGGAGACTGGAGGTGATCGACAAGGAGAACAGGAAGACGCATACGTTGATCGAGCAAGTGGGCCAAGCCGTCGAAGCAGCGGCAATGCCCGAAAACCTGCCTGTACAGGAACACCGCCACATCTATACGCTCGACATTAAATCCTCGAAAACCGCGCTGGTAATATTCGTTATGGCGGTAATAATTGTCCTCCTTATTGGTTTTATTTACCGGGTCTCGGTAAGTAATCAACAGTTGACCGTGAACGACCTGAAATACCGTTACGTGAAGATGTGCGGGGAGATCGGAGAAAAGGAGCTGACGGAGTTGGAAACCGTATTTTGGGACGAGCAATACACAGCCATACGCGATACCGTCCGAAACCAAGTCGACCGCTATGAAGAAGCCGTAAGGCGTCAGGCTAAACGGTTGGAGCAGGCGACTGTTAAGGAGCGGAAAGCGAAAAAACTACTCGACGATGCTGAGATATTGCGACAACAAAATTAAAATAATTCCAGATTCAATAATCTCGATTTCAACAGTAGGCGGGGCGTAAATCAAACTGTGTTAAAGTTTGTATTCGGATCAATTTTGGGTGGCAGGAAAAATATCTTTCCATTCTATTGTATTTTTCATTTTATTTTCATACATTTAGAATGTTATTAAAATTGACGCTTTATGAAAAAAATTATTTCTTTTATTATGGTAATCTCTATTTTTTCCTCTTGTAAAATAGAGAAAAATGCCGACTCTCAATTAACGACTACAGAGTCCAACATTGAGCATGTATGTATTCCGTTAACCGACGCACAAATTATTGGGTTGTATAACACATTAACTACTGTACAGACTCGTGCGGTTGTTTTAGTAAGCAGTTTAGAAGAATTTAAGAGCTATTTGAATACTTCTCTGGTTGCTGTCTGTTTTACAGCGACATGGAGTGGACCATGTAAAATGTATAAGCCCATTTATCATAAAGTATCAGAAAAATACACTGCCAGTGTATGTCGTTTCTTGGAAGTTGATGTGGATGAATCTCCAGAACTGGCAGAACTATTCAATATTGTTAAAGTTCCTACAACTATTATAATTAAAAACGGAGAAGTCGTAGCTCAAGCGTCGGGCATCTTGACTGAAGCAGCTCTAACCGAATTAATAGAAAGCTATAAAGTCAAATAATTGTTTTAATTTTCTCAATTTATGAAGAAACTTGTCTTATTGTTAGGGATTATTCTATACCTCGTATCTTGCAAGGTCGAAGAACCGAAATTTGCAAACCAGTCAACATTTTTAGAAGCCGAAACCACTACAATCGAACACGTGTCAATACCATTGACAAATTCGCAATTACTCGAATTATTTCGCAATATGAGTCCTTTGGCACAAACACGAGTAGCCGTATTTAACCTCCTGACCGAGGGTGAAGTTGAATTCTGGTCAACAGAGGGACCTGGGGTATTGATTGTATATTTTACAGCATCGTGGTGTGGCCCTTGTAAAATGTATAGCGCAATATTTGAAAGTATTGCGAATAATTATACAAATCAAGAATGTCATTTTGGACGTATTGACGTTGATAAAGCAACTGATTTAGGAAACAAATACCGTATAAGCAAGCTACCAACCACCTTTATTATTAAACAAAATCAAATTGTCGCAACGGCTGTAGGAGTTTTACAAAATCAAACCTTAAAAGCCTTAGTTGATCAATATAAAGCAAAATCTCCAAAATAAATAGCACAAGTCCCAGTTAAGAAACTGGGGCTTGTGCTATTATTGAAAAAATTGGTTTATTCAACCACTCGCTCGAACGTAAAGGAAATAAATGGAGAGTATGTAGCCGTTGGTTTAGTTTCGTCATAATATATTTTATCGACTAAGAATGATTTTGAATTATAGTCAACAAAATAGATTTTCATCTTATTGGAATCTCCATCCTTAAAGTTTATTCCAATATAAGCCTCTGTATCTTCGCTCTGCTCTGTTGCAGAAAAATAACGGTTTACGTTATCAAGCAAAATCAATTGAAGCGGAACCTTCGTCCCCATTCCCTCTCTTACAATGATCTCTTCACCTTTCGAAATACCTGAGTTCTCCCGGAAAAAGTTTTTCAAGGTCGATTCAAGCGAGGTCGTAAGCCCCTCTTCCGTGAAAATCAACCGGTCCTTTGCATTGTATGCGGGTAAAGCAGCCATATCGGCGTCGAACGTAGGTTTGTCGTAATCAGAGCTGCTTCCATTCAGATTGGCAAACTCCGTAGGATCATAGTTGCCTTCGGCACTCATTTTCCATGTACCTTCCAGTTTGCTGAAATACGATCCGAAAATCGTTACGGTAATCTCGTTATACTGCCCCCGGACGAATCCTTTGTTGTTCTCCAGTCCGGTTTTCAGAACGACCTTGTCTTTTCCGGTTTCCAGCGTGCCGGCTTTAAGGGTAATGGCACCTGAACTTTTACCCTGAGCGACAACCAGTTGTTTAGCCCCCTCGAACGTAAAATTGGTATTCTCGACAGCCGTCGAACTTTCGGCGATCTCAATGGGAATGACGATATCCTGCTCCGCAGTATATTTTGCCCCCGTAGCCGTATAAAGATCCAACTGAACGGAACCGGTCTCACCCATGGTCATGGATTTGACAGAGAAGGAATACATAATTTTACCTTTCACTCCCAGACTGATCTTCGCCGTGGCATTTTTCCCGGGGATAAAGTCAGCCACCGAGCCCAACGTCGCAACGATTTCCTTGGCTTCGTCGTAGTTGTCCAAAGCCGTTACCGTAATCGAAAGCGACTGATTGTTACCTCCCAATATGAATTGTTCGGCCGATACGGAATACTCGGAACCCTTGACAGCCGTACCCGAGAAAGCAACGGGAACGGTGACGGGCGACGCAAGCGATGATAAATCGACACCGGAGACTTGCAGATCCAGTGTTACGGAACCTGTCGAAAGCGCGAGCACCGGCTTCGCAAAAGAAAGCGTAGGCGTCGAATCATCGTTGTCATCCGAACAAGCGCCGAATAACAGCGGCGCCGCGAGCAATGCAAATAAAAATTTTCTCATAACCAAAGTTTTAATTAATAAAGGTTTGTTCAACAGTTATTTCGAACCTTCCAGAAAGGCTTCATATTCATCTTCTTCGCTTGCGATCTGCGCCCAATCCTCATTCCCGAGAAATACACCGTCGGGCATAATGTATTTCGTCAAATAATCCTTAGCCAAAGGCGGCGTCTCATCATAGTTGTCATCACAGCCACTCAGCGACACAACAGCCGCAATCGCTGCGACAAACGCAATCATTCGTCTTTTCATCGTATTGTTCATAATCCTGATTCTTTTATTCCATTTTATCGTACCCCGGATTTTGCTCCAACCCCTCGACCAATTGAATATCGGGAGCGTAAAGCGGGAAAGTATACATCCAGGAATAAGTCGTGTATTTCAGTCCCTGCTTGGCGACCCAGAACTCCGGACATCCGTTACGTTTGAGTTCGTACCAGCGATCTCCTTCAAGGAAAAGTTCCTTGCGGCGTTCGCAATGGATAGCATACAGCAGCGGAGTCAGCGCATTTCCCTTGGCATCGACCTGAATCAAATCGTCGTGATCGACCGGAGGCAGAGTCTGCATCGTGTAGTCCGAGACATCGGCAATACGCTTTCGTCGCAGTTCGTTCAAAGCAGCAAGGGCCTTTTCGGGTTCATCGCTATGATAATAACTCTCAGCCAGAATCAACTGCAATTCAGCGCTTCGCAGGCAGGAAAGCAGGTTCTTAGCCGGCAGTCTTTTGGCATCGATCGACAGCGCGAAACGCACATCTCTTTCCTTTTCGGCGAAAAGATCGTAAAACCGGCGGGAACAAGGTCTGTTTTTCAAATAATTCTTTGAATTCGTCAGCGCCGTAGATTCCGAAGATCCAGCATAAATCTGTGCCTTGAAGATCATGTTGCCACTCTTGGCCATCTGTTCCCCGATCATCGCCTTGTAAGGTTCCGCATCGAGCAACGGATATTTTTCCAATAACTCCGAAGCATACTGAACTGCCAAACGATACTGCTGTGTCCAGAAATAGAGCCGGGCCAGATAGCCTTTGGCGACATCGGAATTGAAGCGATAGATCTCATCCTGAATGTCGTATTCGATCGCTTTATTCAAATCCTCTTCGATCCGTTTGACGGTCTGGTTATAAGTACTGCGAGTGGGCTTCGCCTCCATATCAAATTCCGTAACCAACGGTACACCAGGCCCCGGATTATCCGGATTGCAAGCCTGACAGAAGTTGCGCAGCAAATTATAATAGCAGATACCGCGAAGGGCATACGCCGTACCGAGCACGTCCATCCCGAGCCGGCTGCTCCGGTCTTCGAGATAACCGATTATGATGTTGCAATCCCGAATCACCGCATAAAGATTCGTATACAGAGTTTGCTTAGCGGAAAGTTGCTCTCCTATGTAAAGCGAAATATAATTTCCTCCGGGATATTGAGTCAGATTAGCAGCCAGGTTATCGGCATAACACTCCAAATCGGCCATTTCCAATCCGTCGCCCATCACGACCTCCTCTCCGTAATCGATCTCGTCGAGATGCGCATGGAGCAACGCTGAAAATTCCTCGGCTGTTTCGGGGATGGTCTGTCCGTAAGGTTTTATATCCAAATAGCGGTTGCAGGATACGGCTAATAACACGAGTGCAATCACTGTGAATGTCTTTTTCATACTCTCTGTTTTGAAATTACCGTTTCGGAATTAAAATCCGATCGAAAGTCCGATCGAATAGGAGCGGCATTGCGGGTACACCGCACCGGGAGTTTCAGGGTCCAGCCCCGAGTAATTCGTGAACGTCGCCAGATTGTTCATCGTAAACGACACGCTGCAATTTTGCATGTGAAGTTTCTTCACCCACGCGCCGGGGAGGTCGTAAAGCAATGTCAGGGAACTGATTTTCAAATAAGAAACATTCTCCAGCAACAGACAGTTCGTAACTCTTGATTCGGAAGGAAAACTCTGGGCGATAAGATTGCCGTTCTGATCGTAAAGGCGCCCTCCGTATATGTCGATCAGACGCGGATAACCGTCCGTAACAGGATTATCCGGAGTCCAGCGATAGGTTACATCACGCACGACATTGAGATGGTTGACATAAAGGTCGTATTTGGAGTTGGGAATGGGCTCCTTATCCACACCGGTCATATTCCGGTCACTCACCGAACTGTAGGATGCGGGGGATACGATATCGTTCAGCACTTTGCCGTTCAACGAAAACACACCGTTCATACTGAGCGTAAGCCCCTTGTAACGAACGGACGTATTGAACCCGCCCGTCCAGGGAGCCGTCGATGTACCTACATAGAAAAGATAGTTTTGCATGTTCCGGTAGTCCGCGACTTCGTTTATTTTCGCATCGGGACGCAGTTCGTAATTGTAGAATCCCGTCGATGGATCGATGCCCGTACTCTTGCCCGTGATGATCATCCCCTGGGGATAACCTACATAATACTGACCATAGATACCGCTGTTGGGCGACACGTATTTGGTCAGTTTGTTCATATTGTAAGCCGCATTGGCAGTAAAATTCCACGCAAAATCCTTATAACGCAGAATCGTCGCCCCCAAAGTGAACTCGACTCCCCGGTTCACCTGTTCGGATGTATTATATCCCTGCGAAATAAATCCGACTGCCGAATTCACGCGCGAAGAAGTCACGAGATCGTATCCTTTACGGTTGTATGCTTCGACCTGCAATCGCAAACGATCCTTGAAAAATCCGATGTCCAGACCCGCTTTGATATCCCAGGTCTTCTCCCAGCTCAGATGCGGATTCGGGGCATTCGAAATAGTCCCCATCCGGTAGGAATCCGTATCGGAAATTCGAAACGTGTTATCGTATTTCATGATGATTACCGGATAGACCGACTTATTGACACCGCCCGTATAACCCGTGGCCAAACGAAGCGTCATCGAACTGATCACATCCGAGATTTTCCCTTTCATCCACGACTCTTCGTCTATATTCCAGGAAAAACCTGCCGACCAGGTAGCATTGAATTGCTCCTTGCTGCCGAAATTGTTCGATCCGTCGGATCTTACCGAGGCATTGAAAACATAGCGGTTGAGCAGGATATAGTCGATCGTACCGTAGAACGAGGCCATAGCGTTTTCCGTAATAGCTTGCCCGGTGGAATTATCGAGGGTCTTTCCGAAACTGACAAGTTTATCGTAATCGATCACCGAATTGTTTCCGCTCGCAGGATAAAGCGGCGTCGAATGGTTGCCCGTAACGGGGTCGTAGCCGTAACGTTTGGTAAAAATCGTCTTGGCGTAATTCCGGCTGATCTGTGCTCCGGCCAACACATTGAGCCGATGTATTTCGTTGAAAGTATGTCCATAGGCGAAATGTCCCCGTAACATATAATTGGTATTGTATGTCGAAGTCTGATAAATGGAACCATAGATTCGTTTCGAAGTCGTCGTATTGTTTTCGAACGGCCGATCCATCCATGCCGCATAGGTATTCTTTCCATTGATATTCTCCCCGTGATCCGAAATATAGGAGAACGACGCCAGACCCACGAACTTCAGATCCTTGGTGATATTGACCGTCGTATTTCCCGTCAGTGTGAAGTTTCCGCTGGTACTCTTGGCCGAAGTCTCATTGATCTCCCGCATCAGGTTGAATCCGTTTTCGGGAAGCGCTACCGTATAGCTTCCATTGATTTCACTCAAGGAAAAATAAGTCTCGTCAGCCCGATAGGAACCGTCGTCATTGTAAGGACGTTCATAAGGATTGGCGAAATAGGCGTATTTGAACATATCTACATTACTCGACGGTGCCTTGGATGTCTGATAGGAGAAATCCGTACTGATACCGAACGATACGACTCTGTTCGGTGTTACATCGATCTTGCCATTGAAATTGTAACGGTCGTACGAGTTTTTCAACACAATGCCCTGATCGTTACCATATCCCATTGAGAGATAATAGGCCATTTTGGGATTACCTCCCGAAATGGAGAGATAGTGGCTTGTGGAAACTGTCGTCCGGAACAGTTCCTCGAACCAGTCTGTCGTATGGCTGCCCAGTTCCGCAATCCTGGCATCCTGCTCTGCGACGCTCAATCCCTTATATTTGCCGTATCCCGAACGAATCATGCCCACGATACCCACAACCGGATAGTAACTTTTGCCATCCTGAAGATTATTCGCATAACCGGCAGCTGCAAATTCGTCCCATAATTCCTGCTCCCAGGCCAGTTTCTCGCGTGAGTTCATCAAATTGGCAGACCGTACAGGCCGCGTCTGAATGGATACGGTTCCCGAATAGTTGACGTGTGTAGGTCCCGACTTGCCGCGTTTGGTCGTTACCACGATCACACCGCCGGCAGCCTGAGATCCGTAAATCGCGGCAGCGGCAGCGTCTTTCAGCACGGAGATCGACTCGATGTCGTTAGGATTGATCCCACCGATGCCCGTAGCAAAAATATTCGAAAAGTCTCCGGAGCGAATCTGCGTGTTGGAAACAGGAGGTGTCGGGACCTCCTTCTGCATCGGTACGCCGTCAATGACCCACAGCGGTTCGGCATTGCCCGTGATGGTGCTCGTTCCGCGAATGCGGATCTTCACGGCTTCGCCCGGACGGCCGGATACGGATTGCACGCTCACTCCGGCCAGTTTACCCTGCAACAGTTTGTCTACTCCCTCCAAAGGCGAAGTCTTGAGATCTTTTCCTTCAATCACGGCAACCGAACCGGTGCTTTTGCGAATCTCAGTTTTGGCAAAGCCTGTCACGACGACTTGTCCGATGTCCGTGGCCTGTTCCTTTAAGGTTACGTCATACACGAAACGAAGTCCAAAGCGATCTCCGTATTCGACTTTGACAGTTTGAGGCTCATAACCGATATAAGTGAACCGTAACGTTCCGCCCTCGGGTACTGAAATCTGATATTCTCCCTTAAGATTGGTATTTACACCGATGTGCGTTCCTTCGACGAAAACCGAGACCCCGATAAGCGGTTCGCCGGAAGTATCCTTGACCGTTCCCCGTACCGTGATTTTGTCGCCTTTCTTCTGAGCAACCACGTCAAACGCGACCGCCAACAGCAACGACGTAAATACGAACAGCAAAAAAAATCGCAAAGTTTGCTTCATACGCATTATTCATTAGTTGTGTTTGACTATATCAATCTCCTGCTGAGGCAACCCGAGCAGATGTTCCGTAAAATAGTAGCGGATCAGATTTACGTAATATGAATTCCCGAGACCATGATCCGCTCCGGGAATGACCGTCATGTCGAAACGCTTGCGGGCCCGGATTAACGCATCGGCCAGCCGGGCCGTAGATGCCGGATGCACGTTGTTGTCCATGTCTCCGGTGATGAGCAGCAGCCGTCCGGCCAGCCGGTCGGCCAATTCGATGTTGGTCGGAATATGACATTCGAAATGCGGTTTCCCGTCTTTCCCCCAGGTCTGCTTTACTCCGTGGAAAGTTTCGCCCCACCATTGGGAGTAAATATTATTGTCATGGTTCCCCGAAGCAGCCACCCCGACCTTGTAAAATTCCGGATGGTTCAGCATGGCGGCGACCGTCATGAAACCGCCTCCGGAATGTCCGTAAATTCCGACTCTTTCAATATCGGCGCAAGGATAGCGGGCTGCAATCTGCCGGATCGCGGCCATGTCGTCGGCCAAAGCATAGTCCCGCAGATTCCCGTAGCCGAACGTATGGAAATCGCGTCCGCGCCAGGGGCCGCTGCCGCGGTAGGCGAAATTTATGACGACGAATCCCAGCTGTGCGAGCGATTGATTGTAGTTGTCATCCAAGGTAAAGGCCTGCGGAACCAGATCGACATGGGGGCCGGGATAGACATTGCTGATGATCGGGTATTTCCGCCCGGGTTCCCGGTCGAAAGGAAGGTAGACGATGCCATAGAGCCGGGTCACGGAATCCGCAGCCAGCACTTCAACGACTTCCGGTTCGTGCCATCCGCGGGCATAGAGTTCCGAAAGGTCACACGGCTCCAGTTCGATACGGACGCGGCCTTTCATGTCGCAGACCTGATGCCGCGGGGCACGATCCATACGCGACCAAGTGTCCGTCAGAAAACGTCCGTCGGGAGAGAATGCCACCGAATGTTCGCCGTTTCCGGGAGTGAGCAAAACCGGCTCGCCGCCGCTGAATCCGGTTTTGTAATAAAAGCGGTAATGCGGATTGACACCCGGTTCCCGTCCGTAACCCTCGTAGACGATCGTCCGGGCGAGTGTATCGATACGTTCGATCTTTCCGGCGACGTATTCGCCCGAAGTGACGGCCCCTTGCAGGCGTCCGTTTCCATCGTACAGGTAATAATGACCGTATCCCGTCCGCTCCGACCACCAGAGGATATCGCGGCCTTCATTCAGGATATGGAAACAAAATTGCTGGTCATTCTGGGCCGGTTTGCACACCTCGCGGATAATCGGCTCGACACGGTGCGCCGCGAAATCGACCCGGCACAGTTCCACGCTGTCGCACGTCCGGCTGCGACGAACGAGCCAGGCATAACGGTCCGTATGAGCGATCATGCTGAACCGGGGAACTTCGACTTTCTGATCGGGCCAGCGGGCGATGTCGAGTTTCCGAATGCACATGCTGTCGGCATCGACCAGCCAGGCATCGTATTGAACGACATGCTCATCGCCGGGCATGGGAAATTTGTAGCTTTTAGCCTTGGGGCGCGGTCGGGCGAGGTTGTCCACCAGCGTGAGCTCCTCCACCTCGCGCTTGTCTTCGCGCACCAGCAGGTAATAATGGCTTTTCCCCATCCAGCGGCCGATGGCGGAGCTGCGCGCCTCCGGCCCGACGACGTTGTTCCCGCCGGTGGAGAACGAATGATAGCGCTCCCCGTCGTGGGTCAGCCGTACACTGTCGCTTCCATCTCCGCGAAAGAGCATGAGGTCATGACCGACAGCCGTAACATAATACGAGCTGTCGGCGGAATAGCTGCGCCGATAGTCGCCCCGCGAGAAAAGATTCCCGCGGGAAGCATCCTGCCGGGGCTTTTCGCTCAGTTTGCCATTTCGGCCATCGTAGTGCAGCCGGTGCTTATTGAAATCGAACGTAAAACCGCGGGGATCGGAAGAATCGAATTCAAGGCCGTAGAGCCGTAACTCCTTCGGGGTCGGCATCCGTGATGAATCGGCGTATGCGGCCAACTGCCGCGTCATCGAGAAACTGTCGAACAGCGGGCGTTTCCGCCAGGTGCGGGTATCGACCAACCAATAACGGCGTGCATCGGCGTCATCCGACGTATAATGGAACCAACGGCACTCCTCGCCGATCCACTGAACCGAAACATATTGGTTACGGATCAATCCACCGAGCGAATCGGACGAAAAGCGGTCGGCCCGCGCCATATAGGATTCCTGAGCACAGAGCGGATAAAGACTCCATACCGTTAAAAATACAAGCAACCGTTTCATCGCTCTCCGAATTTGCTGATTTTCGACGCCTCTTTCATGGCCGCCTGCGCATTGAGAATCCCTCCACCGAGACAGACCTGACGCCCCTGGATCATGCGGGAAGTTTCGGATTTCCCGGGAACAGGCATCTCGTCCGCCGGAAAATGCGTAACGGTACGAATCAGAATTTCCCGTATCTCACGAGCCGAAAGATCGGGATAGAAACTCCGCAAGACCGCTGCGACACCGGAAACTATCGGCGCAGCGATACTCGTTCCCTGCGCCGTATCGTATCCGCCCTCGGGAGCGGTCGATCGTACATTTTCTCCGGGGGCGAGCAGATCCACATTTTCCGCTCCGTAGTTGCTGAAAGAAGCGACCCGTCCGTCGGGCGTCGAGGCCCCCACGACGATCTGGTTTTCCAGACGGCGTCCTTTCGTGTCCCGGCAAGTCGGAAATATCGGACGGACATCGACATTGACGCCGTCGTTGCCGGAGGCCATAACCAGCAATACGTCCTTGCTCCGGGCATATTTCATCGCAGCCAGTACTTCATCCCGGTGAGGCGATAGGTACTTGCCGAAACTCATATTCACCACCTCTGCGCCGTTATCCACCGCATAACGGATTGCCGCAGCTACATCGCGGTCGTATTCATCGCCTTCGGGAATGGCACGGACGGAGAGGATCTTTACCGGGCGCGGCAGCTCCCCGGCCGTCGCCGCACACGCCGCAATCACTCCGGCAACCATCGTCCCATGATAGGGATCGTCGCCGATAAGATTGTTTCCGTAACGGAAATTCCGGAAATCGTCCGGGCGATTGCCCAATTTTATATGAGGATCGTCATTCAGGGAATCGAGGCTGGCCACACGTACGGCGGACAAACGATATTCGCTGTCGATCTTTTCCACCGCTTCGTGCCACGGCATGTCGGGTGTGAACATAACGGGTGTGGAAGCCGCAATCGACAGAGGCTGCGCAAGCCCGGTCGTGTCGGCCAATTCAAGACGCTGAAAATCGGCGACCGTTGTTTCTCGATCACCGTATTTCAGGCGCATCAATGAATCGCAAATGCGGAAAGCATCGGAACGAATACGCTGATATTCGGTAAATTTGATGTAGGTATCGAGCCGGGCGGCCCGTTCCATCTGCTTATAATAGGCATATTCGGCCTTTGCCGAAAGAGTAAGGCGGCTTGTATCAGTGTCCTTGAAGCGAGGCCGAAGCCGTTTGTATTCCCGGAAAGGTTCCGTGCCGGCCCTTCGAAGACTCTCTCCAACAGCATTGCCGAGGAAATTCCAGCCGTGAATGTCGTCTACATAGCCGTTTTTATCGTCATCACGGCCGTTAGCAGCCTGTTCGCGTGGATTGGTCCAGATGAAATCCGCAAGAGCCGTATGCGAAACATCGAACCCGCCGTCGATAACGGCGACGATTATTTCAGATTTTTTTCGGGAGGGGGGGGGAATTTTACCTCTTGCCGCACAAATCTCTGTCAGACGGACTCCGCATAGCGAATCGGAAGCGGACAAAAACCAAGGGGCATCCGTTTGTGCAGATGACGGTACTGCCGCCAACAGATACACGGCAGAAAATAATACTTTTGAATTCATATTGCAATAGATACCTGACGCGACAAATATAATAAAAATCTGAATTTATTACATTTTTTATATACCTTAATGTCAAATTCAGTAATACATTAACACTTCGTTCCAAAAAGATAAAATTGTCTGCGGGGAAAACGTGGGGAATTTCATCAAAACAAAAATCGCTTAACTTGCTATAATTAACAAATTAAGCGATTTTCCATGTACCCGGAGCCGGGATCGAACCGGCACGGCCATTACTGGCCACAGGATTTTAAGTCCGGCGTGTCTACCGATTCCACCATCCGGGCGCAGTCTTTCGCCGAAAGACGCCGGCAAAAGTACGAAAATATTTACGATTTGCCAAAATCTATGTAATTTATCATCGCCGCATCGTCGTCGGGCCGGAACCAGCGGATTTCCGGATCGCGGCGAAACCAGGTGAGCTGCCGCTTGGCATAGCGGCGCGAATTGCGTTTGATCAGCTCCACGGCCTCGTCATAGCCGATACACCCGTCGAAGTAATCGAAAAACTCGCGGTAGCCGACCGTCTGCAACGCATTCAGTTCCCGGTAGGGGTACAGCGCCCGCGCCTCGGCTTCCAGACCGTCGGCAAGCATCCGGTCCACCCGGCGGTTGATGCGGTCGTAAAGCTCCTCGCGCGGCAGGTCGACGCCGATTTTCACGATTTCGAACGGACGCGCTCGCCGTATGCCGGTACGCTGCCGGGAGTAGGGCATGCCGGTTTGAAGGCATACCTCCAATGCCCGCACGACACGCGCCGGATTGTTGAGGTCGACAATCCGGTAATACTCCGGGTCCAGCTCCCGGAGCTTCTCGGCAAGCGCTCCGAGTCCCTCCTCCGCCAGCCAGCGATCCATCTCCTCGCGCAGCGATTCGTCGGCCTGCGGCAGGTCGTCCATGCCTTCGCACAACGCCCGGACATACAGCCCCGCGCCGCCGACGGCAACGACGTAATCGTGGCCGGCAAAAAGTTTTTCGAGCCGCGCAAGGGCCTGCACCTCGTATTCCCCGCAACTCAAGTAATCCTTTATATCGTGCGAGGCAATAAAATGATGCTCAACCGCTTGAAGCTGATCGAAAGTGGGCTGTGCCGTGCCGATCGGCATCCCCCGGTAAACCTGCCGGGAATCGGTCGAAAGGATCGGAGCGGCGTAATGGCCGGCCAGACGGATGCTCAAATCCGTTTTGCCCGAACCCGTCGGCCCGACGATGACCAGCAGCCGTTTAGTACTCATCGTCGTAATTATCGTCGCCCTCGAAATCGCTGAATTCGCTCATCACTTCGCCGAAAATCGACCCGTCATCGTCCTCCGCGCGCGTTTTCGACGGATCGTATTGGTCGGGAGCAGCGGCCTGCGCATAGATTTCACGCGGATAGGAAGCGCCCTTCTCGGCCTCGAAGGTTCCGGTAAGTTCCAGAAAATAAGCACGGTCGCCGAACATGTCGAAGAGATAGATCAGACGGTCGCGGCGGTTGTGGATGACCTGGCCGAGCGTTACGCTCTCCATCGCCGCGGGAGCGTCCCCGGAGCCGTCGTCCATCTCCACGCTCGTAAATTCGCGCTGCTTCTCCCAGCGGTCGTCGGCCGTGAAGAACGAAGCCATACAAGGCTCGTACTCAAGCGACTGAAGGATGAAATCATGGAAATCGAGCAGCGTCATGTCGTACATCGCCTCATAATCGCGCACGAAATTGTCGTTTTCGTCGCTCAACATCCGGAATCGGAAAACCATCGACATTGCAGTAGTATTTTTAGAATATTGTTTCGTTACGACACCAAATATAACACTTTTTGTCAATCCAACGCCGCAAGCCACGCAAGAACGTCGCGGTCGTCGGGATAATCGGTCAGGGCCGGAGACTGTGCGCAGCCGAAACCGGCGCGGCGGCTGTGGGGAAGACACCCGGTGACGACGCATTGCAGTTCACCGTCATGCCCGGCAAGCCATGCGACCACTTCGTCCAACGTCGCGTAATGCGCATAGGCGATCCGGCTCAACGCCGCCGGAAAGGCGCATTGCTCGACAGCCACGGCGCATCCCAGATCGACAAACGACCGTCCCTGCATTTCCAGCAAGGCGCGCTGTTGCCTGTAATTGTTTGTATATTTATCGTTTACGGGCGGCATTTGAAGCGCAGGTTCATATCCTTCCGGCGCGAAAATCAGCGACACGCTGCGA
>UMBK01030117.1_pt1 | contig 24625 bp, 20 predicted proteins | sample 1963941 | NCBI WGS metagenome assembly UMBK01 (sample SAMEA4835939, study PRJEB28245) | human gut metagenome | biome: gut microbiome; material: fecal sample | place: Denmark | collected 2008 | reverse complement strand
GGAAAACGTAACCACTTCCGTTTTCCGCCCGGGGGCATTCTTTCTTCCTTTTTGCTCAGGCCTCTGCAGCAGCTTCCTCTGCTTCCGCTTCTGCCATCGCCTGTTCGTACTGTTTCAGGATAATGGTCTGAATTTTTTCTCTGGTTCCGGAGTTGATCGGATGTGCGATATCGCGGTACTCCCCGTCCGTAGCCTTACGGCTCGGCATTGCGATAAACAGTCCTTTTTCTCCTTCAATCACCTTGATATCATGTACAACAAATTCGTCATCGATTGTGATAGACACAACCGCCTTCATTTTTCCTTCTTTTGTTACCTTGCGTACTCTCACGTCTGTAATGTTCATAAATTTTTATGCCCCTTTCACCCCATAATCAGATGGCGTATCTTTCGTTTTTTTCGACAACAATTTTGATGCCGTCCTCCCCACAGTGATAGGAGTTTGCACGGATGGTGTCCCTGCTCTCCACAATACAGTTTTCAATGTGAGTGTTATCTCCGAGATATACATCATTTAAGATGATAGAATTTTTAATCACACAGTTGTTTCCAACATATACCTTCTTGAACAAAACAGAGTTCTCAACCTGTCCGTTGATGATACAGCCGCTGGATACAAGAGAATTTTTCACTGTGCAGCCAGGATTGTATTTTGCCGGCGGAAGATCGTCGATCTTGGAGTAGATGCCCGGATACTGTCCGAAGAAGTAATCTCTTACCTCCGGTTTGAGGAAATCCATGTTGGTTCTGTAATAGGAATCTACGGTAGCAATGTTGCTCCAGTAGGTATTGATCTTGTATCCGTAAATCCGTTTCAGGTTTTTGTAACGGATTAAAATATCCTTTACAAAGTCGTAGCGGTCTTCCTGTGCGCTGCGCTCAATCATTTCGATCAGCTGGCGACGGCGGATGACATAGATACCGGTAGAGATCACGTTGGAGCTCGAAACCATCGGTTTTTCCTCGAACTCCTCGATACGGCAGTCCTCATTCATCTTCAGGACGCCGAAGCGGCTGGTATCTGCTTCCTTGGAATCCGTGCATACCACGGTAACATCCGCACGTTTTGCAATATGGTATTCCAGTACCTTATTGAAATCCAGTTTGTATACGCCATCTCCCGATGCGATGACTACGTACGGTTCATGGCTGTTTTTCAGCCAGCTCAGGTTCTGACTGATCGCGTCTGCCGTTCCACGGTACCACCAGCTGTTATCTGATGTAACGGTTGGAGAAAATACAAACAGACCGCCATGTTTTCTTCCGAAATCCCACCATTTGGAAGAGCTCAAATGTTCATTTAAAGATCTGGCGTTGTACTGTGTCAGGACAGCCACCTTCTGAATATGAGAGTTTGCCATGCTTGACAGCGCAAAATCGATGCTGCGGAAGCTGCCTGCGACCGGCATAGCTGCAACGGCTCTTTTATTGGACAGCTCTCTCATTTTGTTGTTGTTACCGCCTGCAAGAATAATTCCCAATGCTCTCATATTACTCACCGTCCTTTTCTACAATTGCTCCGCCGGACGGAAGTGTGCCATCCGGGTAATCCTCAAGGGAAGTTTCGCCGGAAATGCAGACATTCTTTCCAATGGTTACGCCATCCGGAATGACTGCCTTTTCTCCAACGGTCACAAGTCCGAATCCGTAAATATTCGGTTTTAAGACGTTCGGCGCTTCCTCGCCAACGCCCATCACAACATGTTTGCCGACATGTACGTTTTCTGCAATAATGGCCTTATTGACCTGGGTTCCCTCGCCGATTGTGCTGTGGCGCATAATAATAGAATCTCTTACAACAACGCCCTTTTCAATGCGCACATCCGCACCGATGACGGAATTATGTACCTCTCCGTAGATTTCAGCGCCCTCGCCGATGATACAGCGGTCGATGACAGCGTCCCCGGAAACATACTGCGGACGGATGATATCACCTTTGGTATAGATCTTCCAGAACTCCTCATATAAATTGAATTCCGGAATAATATCGATCAGCTCCATATTTGCTTCCCAGTAGGAGCCAAGCGTTCCGACATCTTTCCAGTAGCCGTTGAACTCATACGCAAACAAACGTTTTCCGTTGTCGCGGCAGTACGGCAGAATGTGTTTTCCGAAGTCACAGCTCGGCTGATCCTTCAGGGCTGTCAGAGATTCCTTTAATGCTTTCCAGCTGAAAATATAGATGCCCATAGAAGCGAGGTTGCTTCTCGGGTGCTCCGGTTTTTCTTCAAATTCGGTAATTCTTCCGTTTCCGTCTGTGATCATGACACCGAAACGGCTTGCTTCTTCGATCGGTACCGGCATACATGCGATGGTCACATCTGCGTGATTTGCTTTGTGATAGTCAAGCATCACTTCGTAATCCATTTTGTAAATGTGGTCGCCGGAAAGAATCAGAACATATTCTGGATTGTATGTTTCCATATAAGCCATGTTCTGGTAAATTGCATTTGCAGTTCCTGTATACCATTCGCTGTTTGTACTTTTTTCATATGGCGGCAGAACGGTTACGCCGCCTTCGTTTTTATCGAGATCCCACGGAATACCGATTCCGATATGGGTATTCAGCCGCAGCGGCTGATACTGGGTCAGTACGCCTACCGTATCAATTCCTGAATTGATACAATTACTGAGCGGGAAGTCGATGATTCGATACTTTCCGCCAAATGCTACTGCCGGTTTTGCCACTTTCTCCGTGAGCACACCGAGACGGCTTCCCTGACCGCCTGCCAGCAGCATTGCTATCATCTCTTTCTTAATCATGCAATCACCTCTTGTCGTATCTAAAGATTTGCAGTAACTGTAAGAATGTACGGTTCTACGCTTACCGTTCACCGCTTTTCCGCGAACGGTAACCTTCGCTGCCCCCCTTCAGGCTTTGCCTTGCAGGAAGGGGCTACTTACACCTGAATCACTTTCTCACGCAGCGAAACAGCACCTGTCTCCCTGTGTACGAAACAGCAACCATGCTGTCGGTTCTGGTTTTTCATATCCACGCACTTCTTTGATAACTACAATTAAAATTATATCACACTTCCGTCTCATTGTGAACATTTTTTATAATTTTTCTTTTATTTTATCTTATATTTTATTGATTTTGACTATGCATTTTATTTATGTCAAAAATCGTATCATGATTTTCTACAATTTTCGACAGCGTATTCATTTATTTTTACCAGTTTTTGTTACATTTCGTTCATTTTGGTTTGCAATATTTCTTTTTGCATATGATCTGGTTTATAATACTTATCCATTGTTTTTTATTTCATTTTCGAATTCATCCGCTTTTTTTCTTTTACTTTTCCGGCAAATACGTGTATACTATTAGCCAGAACAGTTCCAGCCGGATTCCGGGGAACCGGCGCTGCATTTCGTTCTGTTCTTTCCTATATTAATCGAAAAATATGTATTGAGAAAATTTCCCCATTTTCAGTGAAAAGACACATTGAAGGAGATACCATGTACGAAGTAGATTTCAGTAAACCAATCCATATACATTTTATTGGCATCGGCGGCATCAGCATGAGCGGCCTTGCCGAGATTCTTTTAAAAGAAAGCTTTACAATTTCCGGTTCCGATGCAAAAGAAAGTGACCTGACCCGCCACCTGACTTCTCTTGGCGCACAGGTTTTCTACGGTCAGAAGGCAGAAAACATTCTTCCGGGAACCGACCTTGTTGTTTATACCGCAGCCATCCATCCGGACAATCCGGAATTTGCCGCTGCAAAAGCTGCCGGTGTTCCGATGCTGACCCGTGCCGAGCTGCTCGGACAGATCATGCGCAACTACGATACACCGATCGCCGTTTCCGGTACACACGGAAAGACGACAACAACTTCTATGCTCTCCCACATTCTGATGGCCGCTGACTGCGATCCGACTATTTCTGTCGGCGGTATTCTTCCGTCCATCGGCGGAAATATCCGTGTCGGCCATTCCGAAACCTTCCTGACCGAGGCATGCGAGTATACCAACAGTTTCTTAAGCTTCTTCCCGAAAATCGGCATTATCCTCAACATGGATGCAGACCATCTCGATTTCTTCAAGGATATCGATGACATCCGCCACTCCTTCCGTGCGTTTGCCCGTCTGCTCCCGACCGACGGCATGCTGATTATCAACGCCGATACGCCGAAATACGATTACGTGACCGAAGGCCTTGGCTGCAAAATTGTCACCTACGCGCTGGAGAATCAGTCTGTCGCTGATTATACCGCTGCCAACATCACCTACGATGAGTTCGATCACCCGTCCTTCGACTGCATCTGCCGTGGCGAGCTGCGCGGTCGCTACACGCTGATGGTTCCGGGACTTCACAACGTTTCCAACGCCCTGGCTGCCATTGCACTGGCCGATGAACTGCAGCTGCCGGAAAACGCCATCCACGAAGGCTTTGCCACCTTCCGCGGAACCGACCGCCGTTTCCAGTATAAGGGTACATACCACGGAGCAAAGGTGATCGACGATTATGCGCATCATCCAACCGAAATCCGTGCAACGATGGAAGCCGCTGAAAACTGTGCGCACAGAACACTGTGGTGCGTCTTCCAGCCGCATACCTACACCAGAACGAAAGCGCTGCTCGATGATTTCGCTGCCGCTCTTTCCCTGGCAGACCATGTGGTTCTCGCCGATATTTACGCAGCCAGAGAAACCGATACGCTCGGCATCTCCTCCAAAGATATCCAGGAACGCATTGTAAAACTCGGCACTGCCTGCGAATATTTCCCATCCTTTGCAGAAATCGAAAACTATCTGAACAAAAATCTTGCCGAGGGCGACATGCTGATCACCATGGGTGCCGGAGACGTTGTAAAAATCGGTGAGGAGCTTCTTGCTTCCGAAAAATAAAATCATTCTTTCGCTTTACCTGCTCCCTGTGGAAAATGGAGTTTTCCTTTTTTCCACAGGGTCTTTTTTTGCTCCGAATCCACACAATCTGCCTTTTCGCCAAATAGTTACGCACATTTTTATTCACAGCTATTTTCCTGTATTTTCGCCTGTTTTCAGAGTTATCCACATTGTCCACATTTTTATACACATTTTTACGATCCACACAATGTGGATTCCCTGTGTATAACTTTGTTTACATAACGATATCACCAGAAAGTCCTATACTTCCCTGTTTTCCTCCATTTTTCAACATTTTTGGCAGATGATAATATTTCACAAAACGGATTTCTCCACATTATCCACATTGTCCACAGTCCTTTTTCATCCACCGTGCTTTTTTCCCGGAATGTTTTTTCCGCAAAACACCTATTCACTTGTCGAAAATACTGTGTTATACTTGGTTGTGTATGAGAAGGCAAGACGTATAATAAAAAACAGATCGCTAAAAGTAAAAATCTGCCGCACGATAAGAACAGGATGGTGTAATTTTGAGTATGCTGACATTAAACAATGACTGCCTGGCCAGTGTGACTGCTGTGCCGGATCTTTTTCTGGAACAATATATGCCCGCAGCCAACGGAGAATTTGTAAAAGTGTACCTTTATCTGCTGAAGCTGGTCAAAGACCATCAGCAGGATTCCACTCTGTCATCGATGGCAGATTTTTTTTCCTGCACGGAAAACGATATCGTCCGTGCGCTGAAATACTGGGAGAAGCAGGGAATCCTCTCGCTCTCCTACACCGCCGGGGAAAGCGTTCCGACCGGAATCGCCTTTCTGCCGCTTGTCCGGAAGGAAGAAAGCGGAATCCTTCCAACACCGGAATCCTCGATTTCCGGCCCGATTGCGGCTGCACCGGCTGTTTCTGCTGTATCCGTTGAAATCCCGCAGACGGAACAGACCCCGGCTCCATCACCACAGCCGGCCGTTTCTGCCCCATCTGCCTCTTCTCCGGCAGATGATCTTTCCAGTTCCGGTATTTCCGGACAGTCAGCAGAAAAAAAACTCGCTCCCGGCAGCCGTGAAGAACTGCAGCACGTTCTTTACGTTGCGCAGACGTATTTCGGTCATCTTCTGTCGCCGACGGAAATCGAATGCATCATGTTTTTCTATGATGATCTCCATTTTTCCGCGGATCTTCTGGAATACCTGGTGGAATACTGTGTTTCGAAGGGAAGCACCAGCATCCACTACCTGAAAAAGGTAGGACTCGCCTGGCAGGAAAGCGGAATCCGCGATGTTGCCTCTGCCAAACAGGAGACCACGACATTCAACAAACATTACTACACAATTTTGAAAGCATTCGGCATCCGCAACCGCGCACCGGTGGAAAAAGAAGCCGAGATGATGGACCGCTGGCTGAATACCTACGGTTTTACGATTGATCTTATCACGGAAGCCTGTCAGCGCACCGTTTCCAAGATCGGCCAGCCGAGCTTCCAGTACGCGGAAGGCATTCTCTCCAAATGGAAGGAACAGGGCGTCCGCTCCATGGCAGACGTCGAACAGCGCGATGCGGAGCACCAGAAAAGGAAGAAAACCGCATCTGATCAGAATGCGGCACGAAAAACCGCTCCTGCTGCTTCAAGTAACCGCTTCAACAATTTCCATCAGAGAGAATACGACTACCAGAAGTTAGAAGAACAGCTTCTGAAATAACGCCCGGAGGACGAAACAACTATGGCACTGACAAACCCGCAATACGATGCGATTATGCGCATGTACAACGAACGGCAGCTCCACCACCAGAGAGAACAGCAGGAGCACATCCGCATTGCTTATGAAAAGATTCCGCGCCTTGCGGAAATCGACGCCGAGATTGCATCCCTCTCGGTCCGGAAAGCAAAAGCGATGCTGAACGGAGACGCTTCCATGGATCTCGACCTGAATGCTGCCATCCGTGACCGTTCCCAGGAACGCGCGGCGCTCCTTTCCATGCACGGCTACCCGGCAGACTATCTCGAGCTGACGTATGACTGCCCGCTCTGCCGCGACACCGGCTACATCAACGGCACGCAGAAATGCGCCTGCTTCAAAAAAGCTGCCGTCGATCTTCTGTACCGGCAGTCCAACGTGGAAGAGCTTCTGAAAACCGAAAATTTCGGCCAGTTCTCCCTGGATTACTACTCGGACAGCCTGACCAGTACCGGAACACCGCTCACTTCCCGCGAGGCCGCTGCTGCCGCGCTCGAAAAAAGCCAGGCGTTCGTCCGCAATTTCGGCTCGTCGTTTGAAAATCTCTTCTTTTACGGCGACACCGGTGTCGGAAAAACGTTTCTTTCGCACTGTATTGCCCGCGAGCTGATCGAGCAGTCGTTCTGTGTGATTTATTTTACTGCATTTGATCTGTTTGACCTGTTTGCACGCTACACCTTTTCCAGTTCAGAAGAAGCAAAAGACGCTCACGCCAATATCTTTGACTGCGATCTTCTGATCATCGATGATTTAGGTACGGAACTGACCAACAGCTTCGTCTCTTCCCAGCTCTTTCTCTGCATCAACGAACGCATCCTGCGGAAGAAATCGACGATTATCTCCACGAACCTGCCCCTTGACCGCTTCATGGAGACGTACTCGGAACGTACCTTTTCACGAATTTCAAGTAACTACACCATCATTAAACTTTTTGGAAACGATATTCGGATCCAGAAAAAACTTTTGGGAGGAACCAAAGCATGAGTAAGGGAACTGAAGGACATTTTGACACACTGCCAATCGGAAGACTGGGACTGATCCCGCTGAACAGCAGCGCCGCACTTGGAAAAAAGGTCGACGATTATCTGGTCAGCTGGAGAAAAGGACGCGGCAATGAATTTGCGGAAAAATATGTCGCTGCCTATGAAGGATATGAGCGTGACAGCTACATTATCCAGTCTCAGGTTCCGCGTTTCGGTTCAGGCGAGGCAAAGGGTATCATCAACGAATCTGTCCGCGGTGACGATATCTACATTCTGCTCGATGTCTGCAACTACAGCCTGACCTATTCTCTGTGCGGCTACACCAACCACATGTCTCCGGACGACCACTTCCAGGATCTGAAGCGTGTCATCGCAGCCATCGGTGGAAAAGCCCGCAGAATCAATGTCATTATGCCATTCCTGTATGAGAGCCGCCAGCACAAGAGATCTGGAAGAGAGTCTCTCGACTGCGCACTTGGTCTGCAGGAGCTGACTGCTATGGGCGTAGAAAACATCATCACCTTCGACGCTCACGACCCGCGTGTCCAGAACGCGATTCCGCTGCATGGATTTGAAACCATCCAGCCGGCTTACCAGTTCATCAAAAACATCCTGCGCAATGCACCGGATATGAAGCTCGACAAGGATCATCTGATGGTCATCAGCCCGGATGAGGGCGGTATGGGCCGTGCTATCTACATGGCAAACAACCTCGGTGTTGACATGGGTATGTTCTACAAACGCCGCGACTACTCTACCATCATTGACGGACGCAACCCGATCGTTGCCCATGAGTTCCTCGGTGCTGATGTCAAAGGTAAGGATATGATCATCATCGACGATATGATCTCCTCCGGCGAGAGTATGCTGGAAGTTGCCAAACTCTTAAAGGATCGTGAGGCACGCAACATCTACATGTGCTCGACCTTCGGACTGTTCACCAGCGGACTGGAGAAATTCGACAAGGCTTATGAGGAAGGACTCTTCACAAAAGTTCTGACCACCAACGTCGTATACCAGACACCGGAGCTTCTCTCCCGCGAATATTACATCAGCTGCGACCTGAGCAAATATATCGCTCTCATCATCGACAAGCTGAATCACGACGCCTCCATCAGCGGACTGCTGGATCCGGCGGATCGGATTCAGAAGGTTATTAAAAAATTTAAGAATCACGAGAAGATCTGATCTTCCAGGGTTCAAAGCTCGAACGCTGTTCGTGCTTGCACGATAAAGCGTTCGAATTTGGAACCCGCCAAACATGAGGAAGCAGCGTCAGCGGATTCCGAATGTTTGCAGAATTGCGGAGCAATTCGTGAATATTCACAAACGCCGAAACTGTCACGAAAACGGTTTCGGCGTTTTTTTATATTTTTAGCAAATTCTTGCTAGTTTTTTCTTTTTTCGGCTGTATAATGAAATTACATTGTACGACGAAGGACTAATTGTTAAGTAACCAAAAACATAGAAATATATTTATAAATATAGATAAAAGTGGACATACGAAATCTCTTATCTATAGCTTAACAATAGGTCTCAAGCCTAAGTGACTGCTACTGTCGAAAGATATGTTGCAGATAGGAACTATGTTAAGTAGTAAGGTAAAGACACACCTTTAGATGTAATCTTCAGTCTGAAGCTCTGTGAGTACAAACCAGGAAACAATGCTAATGTCCTGCATTGATAACAGGGAAACACATATCCTCTGCTTGACTTTGGCACGAAGAGCAATTCTCCGAAAGGAAGGTGTCAGAAATGACAAGTTATGCTTTTGTATTAGATGCGAATGGGAAACAATTAGCACCGACAAAAGAACAAAAAGCATGGTTTTTTATCCGTAAGAAACGGGCATCATTGGTAAGCAAATATCCAATAGTAATACAATTGATGAAAGAAATTCCAGAAAAGGAAATCTGTCAGGATGAGATTCGCTGTGGAATCGATGATGGCGGACTCCATGTAGGGATTGCGCTGGTTCAGAAATGTAAAACGAAAAATAAAGTTGTTTTCAAAGGAACCATGGAGCAACGCAATGATGTAAAGCATCTTATGGAAGTCAGGCGAGGTTATAGACGTTACCATCGTTATCACAAAAGATACCGGCAGGCGAGATTCGACAATCGTAAATCTTCTAAAAGAGAAGGACGAATTGCCCCAAGTATTTTACAGAAACGACAGGCTACCATAAGAGTGATCCATTGGCTTAATAAGTGGATAAACATAACAAATTATTGGCTGGAAGATGTTTCTGTTGATATCCGGGCATTAACAGATGGGTATCAATCTTATCGTTGGCAATACCAAAAATCCAACAGACTGGATGAAAATATCCGTAAAGCAGCTATTCTAAGAGATGGCGGCAAGTGTATGGAATGCGGAAAATCTAATTGTAGATTAGAGGTTCATCATATTAAGCCAAAAAGACGAAATGGTTCTAATACGTTAGATAATCTGATTACATTATGTGAAAGCTGCCATCAGAAAACCGAAGGCCAGGAAGAATTATATATGGATCGATATTTCTCCCTGTTAAAATCTTCTGATAATAAAAATCTGAATTATGCACAACATGTAATGATTGGTAAGATGTGGCTTCGAAAACAATTGTCAGGTTTGGGGGTATTATATCTGACGAGTGGTGGAGATACAGCCAACAAACGCATTGACTGGAATATTGAGAAATCACATGCCAATGATGCTGTCTGTATTACGGACTTGCGGCCTGATACCTGTGATGTGAAAGAATGGACAATGAAACCCATGCGCAGACAAAGCAAAGCTAAAACAGACCATGTTTTAGGAATTCATCATAGGGATTTGGTTGAATATACATTCAAAAATGGCGAAACTCACAGAGGATATGTAACAGCACTATACCCGGAACAAAAAGCGATTAATTTTCAAAGCCCAACAAAACATTGTAAAAAAGTTAATGCGAGAAAGTGCAAATTACTATGGAAATATTCAAAAATCTATTGGTTTGAGAATGCGAGCTAAACACACTTGTCTATGATTAGATGTAATTAACTATATTATTTTAGGGAGGTATCACACATGCAATTTGGACATTTTGATGATGCGAAAAAAGAGTATGTCATCACAAGCCCGAAGACTCCGCTTCCGTGGATCAACTATCTTGGATCTGAGAACTTCTTTTCTCTGATTTCCAACACCTGCGGCGGATACAGCTTCTACAAGGACGCAAAACTTCTGCGTCTGACCCGTTACCGTTATAACGATACGCCGCTCGATCAGAACGGACGCTACTACTACATTAAGGACGGCGATACCGTCTGGAACCCGGGCTGGCAGCCGACCCAGACTCCTCTCGATTCCTACGAGTGCCATCATGGCCTTGGCTACAGCCGCTTTGTTTCTTCCAAAAACGGAGTTGCCGCTGAACTGACCGCTTTTGTTCCGCTGGCAGATTCCTGCGAAGTAAACCGTCTCGTGCTGACCAACAACGGCACCGAAGAAAAAACACTGGCTCTGACTTCTTTTGTAGAGTTCTGTTTCTGGAACGCTGTGGATGATATGACCAACTTCCAGAGAAACTTCAGCATCGGCGAAGTTGAGATCCAGGGTTCTGAGATCTACCACAAAACCGAGTACCGCGAGCGCCGCAGACATTACGCTGTTTATGCAGTCAACTGCCCGATCGACGGATACGATACCGACCGCGACGCTTTCCTTGGCGCTTACCGTGGAAATGACCGCCCTGAGACCGTTCTGCGCGGCACTGCAGGCAATACCGTTGCCAGCGGATGGGGTGTCATCGGTTCCCATCACATCGACGTTACCTTAAAACCGGGCGAATCCCGCTCCTTTATCTTCGTTCTCGGCTACTGCGAGAATGCAGCCGATGACAAATGGGAAGCTCCTGGTGTAATCAACAAGAAACCGGCAAAAGAAATGCTCTCCCACTATCAGACCGACGAGCAGGTTGACGCAGCACTTGCAGAGCTTGCTTCCTACTGGGATGGCCTGCTGGCAAAATATGCGCTCTCCTGTGCAGATGAAAAACTGGGACGCATGGTCAACATCTGGAACCAGTATCAGTGTATGGTTACCTTCAACATGTCCCGTTCAGCTTCCTACTTCGAGTCCGGCACCGGCCGTGGTATGGGATTCCGTGATTCCTGCCAGGATCTGCTCGGCTTCGTTCATCTGATCCCGGACCGCGCAAGAGAGCGTCTGCTCGATATCGCCGCTACCCAGTTTGAAGACGGAAGCGCGTACCATCAGTATCAGCCACTGACGAAAAAAGGAAACATGGATATCGGAAGCGGCTTCAACGATGACCCGCTCTGGCTGATCGCCGGATGTGCCGCCTACATCAAAGAGACCGGAGATTTCTCCATTCTCGATGAGCAGGTTGATTTCGACAACGATCCCACCAAGGCACAGCCTCTGATGGAGCACCTGAAACGTTCCTTCGACTTTACCGTAAACCATCTCGGACCTCACAAACTGCCGCTGATCGGCCGTGCTGACTGGAATGACTGTCTGAACCTGAACTGCTTCTCTGCAGAACCGGGAGAACCGTTCCAGACGACAGGACCTTCCGAGGGACCGGTTGCCGAGTCCATCTTCATCGCCGCTATGTTCGTGAAATACGGCAAAGAGTACGCAGCCATCTGCCGCCGCAGAGACAATGAGGAAGAAGCTGTTTACGCAGAAAAAGAAGTGGAGAAAGTTTACCAGGCAGTCCTCGATGCAGGCTGGGACGGCGAATGGTTCCTGCGTGCTTATGATGCAGCAGGCGAAAAAGTCGGCTCCAATGAGTGTGAGGAAGGTAAGATCTACATCGAGCCGCAGGGTTTCTGTGTTCTTGCTGAGATCGGTGTCAAAGAAGGACTGGCAGAAAAAGCCCTGACTTCTGTCCAAAATATTCTGGAGACCAAGTACGGCGTTGTTCTTCTGCAGCCGGCTTACACCAGGTATTACCTGAATCTTGGTGAGGTTTCCTCCTATCCGCCGGGATACAAGGAGAATGCCGGTATCTTCTGCCACAACAACCCATGGATCTCCATCGCAGAAACGGTTGTCGGACACGGAAACCGCGCCTTCGATCTGTATCGCAAGATCTGCCCGGCTTACATTGAGGACATCAGCGAGATCCACCGCACCGAGCCGTACGTCTACTCTCAGATGATCGCCGGAAAAGACGCCGCTCACTTTGGTGAGGCAAAGAACTCCTGGCTGACCGGTACTGCCGCATGGACGTTCGTCAATGTTTCCCAGTACATTCTCGGTATCCAGCCGGATTACGACGGACTGACCTTAAATCCGTGTATTCCGTCCGATATGGAAGAGTTCAAGATCCGCAGATACTTCCGCGGTGCATGGTATCACATCACCTTCAAGAACCCGGAGCACAAAGAGAAGGGCGTTTCTTCCCTGACCGTAAACGGAACTGCCGTAGAAGGAAATTTGATTCCGATGACCGAAGGCTGCACCGAGTATGATGTTGTTGCTGTGATGTAAGTTTTATTTTACAAATCTCCATAAAAGAATATGAAGCGAGCCCCGGAAAGCATTTCTGTTTTCCGGGGCTCGTCTTATTCTTTTCTTCTCTTACTGTAACTGTCTTCTCTCTCTGACGCCGGAAAGATCTTTGATGACCTCTCCTGCCAGAATCAGTCCTGCTACGGACGGCACAAACGCTACACTGCCCGGGATATCACGCCGCTCGGTGCATTTTCTTGCGGCGCCCGGAGGGCAGATGCAGTTCGTCCGGCAGCTGATGCTCATATCCTCAAGCGGGCGCAGCGCCTTTTCTTCGGAATAGACAACTTTGAGCTTCTTCACGCCGCGCTTCTTCATCTCACGCCGCATCACCTTTGCCAGCGGGCACATGTTCGTTTTGTAGATATCGGCCACGCGGAACTTCGTCGGATCCAGCTTGTTTCCGGCACCCATGCAGCTGATGACCGGCACATTGCATGCTTTGGCGCGCATGATGATCTCAATCTTTGCTGTCACGGTATCGACCGCATCGACGACGTACGAATACTTCGTGAAATCGAAATCATCCGCATTTTCCGGCAGATAGAAGCATTTGTATACCTCCACCTCTGCTTTCGGGTTGATGTCCAGAATACGTTCTTTCATTACGTCTACTTTATATTTTCCGACGCTGCTTCTCGTCGCAATGATCTGACGGTTGATGTTGGTGAGGCAGACCTTGTCATCGTCCACCAGCACAAAATGGCCGACACCGCTTCTTGCCAGCGCCTCCACGGTATAGCCGCCCACGCCGCCGATACCGAAAACCGCAACGGTTGCATCCGCCAGAAGATCCATGCTCTCCTGTCCGAGCAGAAGCTGTGTTCTGGAAAACTGATTCAATGCCATTTGTTTTCCTTCCTCCTTATTTATAATCTCTACTACAATAATAGGTTATTTGTTTTTATCTGTCAACACCCTGCGGAACCAGCTCTGCGGAAACTCGAAGACAAAGAGAATACCGAGCACAATCGCAACCGCATCTTTCAGCGTCAGAAATCCTCTTGCTCCGGCGCGCTCCAGATCATTTGTTACCACATAAAAGGCAGTCCAGTAGATGCCGCTTCCCGGCACCAGCGGGAAAATTCCGGCGATCAGAAATACCGTTACCGGGCAGCGCTTGTAGACGGCAAAGCTGCGCGACAGAATAATGACGAGCACGGTTGCAAAAAAGATGGATACCGGCTCTGTCGTATACGGGAGGATCAGTTTGTAGCAGATCCAGCCGCACGCGCCGGCAATGCCGCAATATAAATAGTATTTCCGCGGCACCTGGAACAGAAGCGCAAACGCGATCGTTCCAATGCAGGCGGCGAAAAATTCCGCGATTAAACGAATCGTCTCACTCATAGCTGCAGTCCTCCTGCCAGTCGATGGTAGCCTGTGATAACAAGGCCGACGCCGAGCGCAATGCAGAAGGTTACAAGCAGCGCATCCAGCATCCGCACCGAGCCCGCAATGTAATCCTGGTCTGCGATATCACGGATGGCATTCGTAAAGTTTACGCCGGGCACCAGCGGAATGATCGAACCGATGATGACCTTGTCCAGATGGTGGCCGATCCCCGCCTGATACAGGAACACGGCGATCAGCGTGACGAGCGCACCGCCGGAAATGTTGGTCGCAATCTTTGACATTCTGCCGCGCAGCAGATACAGCAGATAGAAATACAGGACAAAGCCCGACAGAAATGCTACCATACTGTCCACGACATCGCCGCCGAACAGAAAACAGAAGCACGCGCTTCCGACACCGGACGCAAGCACCTGGTGCCATCTTGGTTTGTCCGGCATCCGCTGAATGTCGAGCAGCCACGCTTTTGCCTCTTTTGGCGTATGCAGGCCCTCCTCGATTTCGCGGGAAAGCTGGTTGACTGCCGTTACCTTGTCGAGCCGCGCCGCCGACAGCGGGATGTGGCGCACACGGGCAAATTCCTGTCGTTTGCCGCTCTCGGCGGTCAGAAAAATGCCGCTGCTCAGCACAAACGCATCGCTGGAGCTGACGCCGTACGCCCGTGCAATGCGCTCGATCGTCTCTTCCACGCGAAAAATTTCCGCTCCGCTCGCCAGCAGAATATCTCCCGCCAGCGATGCCACATCGAGCGCTTCTCTCGTCGATTCTGCGTTCATCGTCTTCCTCCTTTTTCAAAGCCGTACACCCATTTTCCTTTCAGGAACAGATACAGGAAAATGACGGAACTGATGCTCCAGGTCAGCGGATATGCCCAGAAGATCACGCGGATATCCGGGATCAGACGGACCGTCACCGTGATGTAGCTGACACGGAACAGACACCAGACGCAGAGCATGACAACCATCGGAATCGAGGCGTGTCCGGAACCGCGGAGCACGGCCGCGATGCAGTGGGAAAATGCCAGAAGGAAGTAGAACAGCGCAATCGTTCTCGCCTGCATCACGCCGTAGTGGACGACCTGCGGATCGCTGTTGAATGCCGCAATCAGGGTCGGTGCAGCAGCGTAGATGACAAATCCGATCAGTTCGGCAATGATGACCGAGCAGAGAATGCCGAACCGCGCTCCCTTTTTCGCACGGTCATACTGTTTTGCGCCGAGGTTCTGGCTGACGAATGTGGTCAGCGCCATCGTAAAGCAGGTGACCGGCAGGAAGGCAAAGCCCTCAATTTTCGCATACGAACCGCAGCCTGCCATCGCCATTTTTCCGAATGCATTGATGTTTGTCTGCACGAAAACGTTTGCAATCGAGATAACTGAGTTCTGGAAGCCGGACGGCACACCGTTGCGGATAATTTCGCCGAGCACGCGGCCGTCGAAACGGATTTTGCTGATGTGAAGCCGGTACTCTTCTTTCGTCCGCAGCAGATGGATCATACAGAGAATCGCACTTGTGAACTGGGAAATAACCGTTGCAAGCGCCGCCGCACCGACACCCATACCGAGGCCGCCGATGAAAAGCAGGTCGAGCACAACGTTGATGCACGACGACACGATCAGATAGATCAGCGGGTGGCGGCTGTCACCGACGGACTGCAGGATGCCGACGAAAATGTTATACATGATAAAGCCGAGAGAACCCGCAAAATACGTGCGGAAATACTCGACGGACTGCGGCAGGACATCGGACGGCGTTCCCATCAGCACCAGAATTTTCGGTGCCAGGTACATACCGATCACAGTCAGCGCAACACCGGCCGCCAGGCCGAAGGCCACGGTCGTGTGGATGGCTTTCTGCAGATTTTTGTGGTTTTTCGCCCCATAATACCTTGCAATCACAACACCGGCACCCATCGCGATACCGTTGATAAAACCGACCATCAGGAAGATCAGATTTCCCGATGAGCTGACGGCTGCCAGCGCGTTGCTTCCCAGAAAGTTTCCTACAATCAGCGAGTCGGCTGTGTTGTAGAGCTGCTGAAACAGATTTCCGAGAAACAGCGGGATGGCAAACAGGATGATCTTCCGGGAGATACTGCCCTCTGTCATTCTTGTTTTGCTCTCTGCGCTCATGATACAAAACCCCCATTTGTAAAATTTGATTTTCCCGCAGCTTTTTCTGCAAAGCCGCAACAAAACCGGTCACCTGCGATTTCCGCAACTGACCGGTTCTTGGAATATCTTTCTGTTAATTATTATATCGAACCTGCATCCGAATGACAAGATACAAATTCGTCAAGCAGTCTGTCCATCCGCGCAAGCATTTCTTCTTCCGTGCAGAAGTGTTCGGGTTTCATCGATTCCAGGTAATCGTAAAACGCTGTCAGAACACTCGGCTCCTGAATGCTCAGGTAAATCAGGCGCTCGTTTTTCGTCTGGAATAAAAGATAGCCTTCATGTGCATTGACCGAAATATTCAGCGTATGTTTCGCTCTGACCTCCGCATCTTTCATCATCCGAAGATTCGTCTGCTCCCGCAGCGCCAGAAATTTCCGCACCAGATCGACTCGCTCCTCCATATCGAGCGGGGAATAGCACTCTCTCGGGTACTCATCCACGCGTCCCGTTTCGAGGAAGTTCCGCACGCCGTCCTCCGAGAAAAACATCGTCGTCTTTTTGTCCAGCACTCTGCTCTGCATCACTTTTGCATACCGGGCAACCGCCTGCACCATCTGTTCCCGCATCGGCATCTCCGGCACAAGGTGTCGCTCCAGCATCTGTCCGGTCAGAAGGCCGGAAAAGCATGGCATCCGCTGAAAAAAGTAGCGCGGTGAGTTCGATTCGATAAAATGCTGAATCAGTGTTTCCGTGTAGCCAAGCTGTGTCTGCACCGTGTCGAGCCGTTCAAACAACGGATCAGACTGCCGCAGATACTGTTCAAACATTTCCCGCATCATCCGAAGCATCTCTTCCTCCCGGAACAGAATCGCATTCTGGTAATCCGCGCTGAACACAAGCGCACAGTGCTCAGTCAGAATGAGATACGGAAAGAGACGGAACTCATTCAGCCGTGCCGCCACGTTGTCGTAATAATACCACGCACGGTAATCACAGCCGCAGGCACAGATCGGAAGAATTTTCTGCAGACAGCTTAAGTTATAGTTTTTCCGCATCGAAATCAGCTTCTCGTTGTTGTTCATACAGAACAGATGGCGGATCGTAAGACCCAGATTCTGTTCTCCGAGTGCCTGCAGCAGCTCCATCGCAAAGTCAAAGTCCGGCTGGACCAGAACGGAAATTTCTCCGTTTTCTTTTACAGCCTCGCCGGAAAACAGCTGTAAAATCGCATGCCGCACATGCGCTGCGCCCTGAAAGGGAGTTGCTCCGCTACCCCCCCCCGTTCAGTTCGAGTTGCGCAACCTCCATCTCAGAAAAGATATGTTCTTTTCTTCCCTCACGGCGGCTGAATGTTTCAATCAGTTCTCCGACCGCTTTGCGCCGGTAATACACCTCCGCGCCCATCTGGGCAATATAGAACGCATCCATGAAGTCTGTTTTTTCCTGCGGCGTCAGCTGCATAAACTGCGCCATCTTCCGCACAACATCCTCCCCGGCCGGATTCCGCTTTCCGTTGATAATTTTATACATAGAAGAACGGTCGAGTCCGCAGAACTGCGAAAGCGGGTAAACCCCGACATCCTTCATGGTAATATATTCGGATAATAAATCTGAAAAAACTGACATAGAGCCTCCTGTATCTTTATATTTTGCGTCGATTTCTTTTCAAGATAGTCAAAATTTTACCATATTCAGAGAAACTTGGCAATTCTTCCATCCGACTTTGCATATTGTTTTTTATTTTTTGCCAAAAATTTTACAGAATACTCTTTCGTCCCACGAAAAAGCCGGCGGAAAATTCCGCCGGCTTTGGTCTGTTTCGCTATGTTTAATTTTCTTTGATTCCAAACACAGTCAGTGCCTGGCGCGGTGAAATGCCGAGTCCGCCGACGCTGATCAGCGTATCCTCCGCCTCTAACAGAAGATTTTCCTTCTGGAATCTTATGATCATGCGGCCGCCGCTTAAACCGTCCATCCGGCGGAGTTCCATCTCAAGTGTGTTGAGGGTGCGCCATGCAGCGGATCCAGCGTAAATATGGCCGTCCGCTTCGCTGTAGGCGAAATCCTGACGCATCGAGAGGACAAATTCTTTTTCTTTGCCGCCCTCGGTTACTTTCCAGTACATCCGGTCGCCGCCAAAGGAAAAGCGCATCTCCTGGATCGGGCTTGTCTCCAGGTTGAACAGTCCGCTTCCGCCGATCAGAATTTCTGCGGAATCCGGCAGCCGGTCATTCATCACCGGAACAGACACGTAAACATGACTGCTTACTTTTTCTTCCATGAAAGGATTTCTCGTTCCTCTGCGCGGCTGCAGAGCCAGATCTGCGGTACGCTCTTTTACCACATCGGCAAGCGCGGACGGCGGCAGCTCTCCTGCCTCTTTCTTCACATACGGGATCAGCTCTTCCTGCAGGGCACTCAGTTCCTCCTGGGTCTGCTCTGTCGCGGTTGTCAGAATCACGATCAGGTCGAGCTCCGGGAATACAACACCGAACTGGCCGTAGGCGCCGTCTGCGCGGAACGAACCCGGATAGCGGCACATCCAGCACTGATAGCCGTAGCCCTGCGCCCAGTCTTTTACGTGGCCTTCCGAATCGCCCTCCGTCTCAATCTGCTTGCGGCAGGCGCGTTCAAACCAGTCTTTTCGAAGCAGCTGTTTTCCTTCCCACTCGCCCTGTCTGGACAGGAAATAGGTGAATTTCGCCATATCCTCCGTCACCATCTTCATACCGCCTCCGCCAAGCTCCGTTCCGTCACCGAGCAGTGCACAGGTCAGGGAGGTGATGCCGAGCGGCTCCAAAAGGCGCGGTTTCAGAAACTCTGTGACGTTTTGGCCTGTCTTTTTCCGCAGAACGGCCGCCAGCATGTTGGTTCCGGCCGTGTTATATTTGTAAAACGTTCCCGGCTCATGAAGCACCGGGTGATGAAGGAATGTGGAAATCCAGTTTTCGGAATTATCCGTAATCTCTGTCTCGTGGCCGCATCCCATGATCAGCAGGTGATGCAGTGTGATTTTTTTGAGATTTTCGGATGGATCTTCCGGCAGCAGATCCGGGAATATATCGACGATTTTTTCATCGAGCGACAAGATTCCCTCCTGCTCTGCAAATCCGATCGCCGTTGCCGTCAGTGATTTGCTGAACGAGTACAGCGGATGACGGAATTTTTCATCATACGGCTTCCACCAGCCCTTTGCCGCGCACTTTCCGTGGCGGATCACCATAAAACTGTGCAGCTCGATCTGGCTTTTCTCGATCCGGTCGAGAAAATTCAAAATTCCTTTCGAACCAATTCCAACTGATTCTGGTGTCACATCTTTAAAGTATCCCATTCTGCGTTTTCTCCTTTCCTGTCGGTCCTATGCCTCGATTTCGTAAAATTCTACGGAAAGATCACCCTTCCAGCTTACGCGGTCGTACGGTGTCTCCGGATAAACAACGGTCGAGATGGCATCTACGCCGTCCTCGGCGAACAGTTCCAGAATCGAAACGTCAAACACAAGTTCCAGATTCCATGCGCCGTCTTTCTTTCTCGCTGCCGTACTAATGGAATATTTCTCCGTCATGAAATGCTCACTGAATTCTTTGTATCCTGCCATCGTACGGTCAACCGTGATTTCGGTATCGGTTACATAGATTTTCAGCTTCTGGCCCACCGAGTTTTTCAGGGAAATTTTTGCATCTCCCTTTCCGGAGATCTTTAATCCAAAGGTCTCGGTACGAATCGTAGTGTGGTTCTCAATCGGATAGCTGCTGTGGCGGAATTTTTCCAGTCCGACCGGGGCAGCCACGAGGGTCAGATCGCCGTCCACTTTCGTCAGTGACAGTTTTCTTGCCAGAGTTGCCTGACCGCAGTAGTCTTCTGTCGGTGTCTGTGCAGCATACTGCCAGTTCATGCCCCAGCCCATCATCAGAACGTCTTTTGCGTTCTGGAAGGTAACGGCCGCATAGTTATCAAAGCCTTCGTCCAGCCATCTCGGCTCATCGGACGGGTAGGTGCAGAGGAATTTCTCGCCGTCGAAATCGCCCAGGAAATACTGCATCTTGCAGTGATCATTCTCAGAAGCTTTCGTCATACTGACAACGAGAACCCATACGTTTTTGCCTTCATACTCGATCGGGAACAGATCCGGGCACTCCCATACGCCTTTGACATGGTTTCCTTCCGGTCCGAATTCACCAGTTTTCTCCCAGTTTTTCAGATCCTGGGATGCATAGAAGAAAACACGGTCCTGTGCTGCAAGGACAAGACCCCAGCATCTTCTGACCGGATTCCAGAACGCTTTCGGATCACGGAAATCGGAAATTCCCGGGTTTTTGATGACCGGATTCAGATAGGATTTCTCAAAATGCCGGCCTTTATCATTGCTGTATGCAATGCTCTGCTGCTCCAGGCCGTCCTTGTGATGACTCGTGTAAATGGCAATAATCGGCGGATTTTCATTGGTGCCGTACTCGGAAGAATTCTGAATATCGTATACTGCACTTCCTGAGAAGATAAATCCCAGTTCATCCGGGTAGAGTGCAATCGGCTGATGCTCCCAGTGAATCAGATCGCGGGATGTCGCATGGCCCCAGTGCATCGGGCCCCAGTTGGTTGCGTATGGATACTTCTGATAAAAGAAGTGGTACACGCCGTCCACATAAACCATACCGTTTGGATCGTTCATCCAGCCTGTTTCCGGTGAAAAGTGAATTTTTGGTCTGTAGTCTCTCGTTTTTGTCATTTGTTCAAACCCTCCAAATTATCCCAATATAGTACAAGTGTCTGCAAAACCACCTATATCCCGGTTTTGCAGACACCAGCCGTTTTCTTTATTTTACTTTAGTTTACGAATTTTTGCACCCCTTATTTTTTGATGGTATACATCTTCACTTCCAGATCGCCGTCTGTAGAAACCACCTGGTACGGAGCATCCGGGTAAACGCATACGGAAGCGGTCTCCAGACCACCATCTGCATAAATCTCCAGATAGGAAACGTCAAAAATAATCTCCATATTGACATTTCCGCGCATGTAACGTTTTGTTGTAGATACCAGCAGATCCTCTTTTTTGAAGAGCTTCGGATCTACATCATCAAAGTAACTATAGCACTCCAAAAAAATACTGCACACTCTTGACAACAGGTCTATGATAGAGTCAAGAGGTGATTATTATGTTACATGATGAAACACGAAAACTACTTATTGAAGCTTGGAATAAAACGCACAATGCAAAAGAAATCGCAGAGTGTTTTTCTGTGAATACCAGTACTGTTTACCGCTTAGAAAAACAAATACGTGAAACAGGTTCTGTAAAAACAATGACATCACAGAGAGGTCGTAAACATGCCCTGACACCGGAAGATATCCAAAACATTGACCGGGTGGTTCAGCAGGAACCCGATATCACAATTGATGAAATCATTGATAAACTTGGTTTGCATGTTTGTAATGAAACAGTCCGCAAGGCAGTTATTAAACTCGGGTATTCTTACAAGAAAAAATCTCTTCACGCCTTAGAGCAGGAGCGTCCCCGATGTCAGGGAAAAACGCAGGAATTGGAAAAAACATATGTCGGAGAAAGACATAAATCATCTGGTTTTTCTGGACGAAAGCGGAGTAAACATCAATATGACGCGACATTATGCCAGAGCATGGAAAAACCGGAGAGCAGTAGATAAAACTCCACTCAACACGCCCTGCAATACAACCGTTCTTTCTTCCATACGTCTGAATGGAAACTGTGCCTATACAGTCTATCAGGGAGGAACTACTGCAGAGCGGTTTGCAGAATACCTGAAAACAAAGTTGCTGCCGACGCTTTCAGAAGCAGACATTATCGTTATGGATAATATGCGTTTCCATCATGCAAAGGCGGTGGAACAGCTATTGGACAGCTCAAAAGTAACCTATCTGTATTTACCCCCATATAGTCCGGATCTGAATCCGATTGAAAAGATGTGGTCAAAACTCAAAGCATTTTTAAGGAAAGAAAAGATACGGATGGCATCGAAATTACCATCAGCTATTTCAAAAGGATTTTTAACAATTCGTCCAAAGGACTGCATAGGGTGGTTTCATTCGTGTAATTATATGCAATAATTTATTGGATTGCTATAAATCACAAAAAACAGGCGGCTGTTTTGACCGTTTCTCTTTTCCTTAGTGAAATCGCCAAACAGCCGCCTGTCTTTTTGTCACTTTTGCCTTATTTGTTCCATCTTCCGCTCGAACACTTAATCGTTTTCGATTGAGATATCACCATCGTCTGCCGCAAGTGTGATTCTGCCCGCTGCCTGCTCCGGCACGTAAGAAAAGTTCTGTTCCTCATCCTCTCCCCGTATTAGATCTTCCATGGCATCCGGCACTTCGATCTCTCCAAAGTCTGTCTTCGCGGTAATTTCCAACTGTTCCAGATCTTTTTTACTCAGCTCCAGGTCAATATCACCGTAGGAGTTTTCTACCGACACTTCCCCGGAAAGCTTCGTATTTTGGATTTTCACATCACCATCATCCAGCGTGATCGATCCATTCTCCCACGTTCCGCTCTTCAGTTCAACATCACCGTAGTCCGCTTCCAGTTTAATATTCTGTATTCTGCATCCGGAAAGTGTGATATCGCCGTCATCACTTTGAATCCTTCCGCTTTCTGCCTGGACTCCGTTCATCTGCACATCGCCGAATTCCATGGTTACGTCCATTTTTTTCAGCACTTTCTTTTCCGGCAGATACAAGACAACACCTGTTTCGTCCTCTTTTCCGCCGCTTAATACTTCTCCCATAAAGTCAATATCGACGTGAATGTAGTTTGATACAGCTTTCGTTTCTTCAATCTTCAGAACACCGTCCCGCACGCTGTACTCCACGGCGGTTTTTCCCTTTTTCGACGGAACCCGCCAGGAAAGATAGCAGGAATCGTCGCCGGACGGAAGGACACGCAGGTCGCCGATGGCAAGATCTGTCTGCAGTTCATCAAAATCTTCAATCTTTGTCTTCCCCTGCACAGAAATGCCGTCTGCTTTTGTCGCAGAACCGCTCATGGCATTCAGGTCATACGTTTCCGCATATGCTTTTCCGCCGCCCGTCCAGCCGCAGAACATCAGCGCCGCACCGGCAATGCAGCAGGCGCATCCTGTCAGTAATGCTGTTTTTGTCCAATTTTTCATGATCTGCTGCCTCCTTTTTTTGTTACCTTACGTGTGCACCATACAAACAGCTGTCCCATCCATTTTGCAAAGTATACGCCGAACACCGCGCACAGAATGCTGATTCCAATCAGTAAAATTCCCATTCCGGTGATAAAACAGAAACCGCCGAAGGAAACTGAAACTGCCAGGATACCGCGCAGCAGCATCTTGACGCCAACAACCACGCCGACAACTGCGATCAGAAAGACGCTCATGTCAAGCAGTGCCACGCAGAGGGCTGCACAAAGCAGAACGATAAGAATGCTGATCAGGATCGGCGCTCCGATCGGAGCTGCAAACAGAGCGAGAATCGCGATCCAGACAACGTTCGCGCCTGTCGTTTTTTTCTTCTCTTTCCGTTTTTTCTCCTGCTCCATGGCCTCTCGTTCGTCTATCTTTCTGTCCAGAAGATTCATCATCAGCTCGGCAGCCGCCTGTTTCGGTGTTCCAAGCTCCTCTATTACCGCCTGCTCCTTTTCCGGGCCGGCGTCCGCGAAGTACTCGGTGAAGTACTCCATTGCATCTTCATAATCACTCTGCGGAAGTTTTTTCAGATACTTCTGCAATTGATTCAGGTATTCCCCACTTGTCATCCTTTTTTCCTCCCCTCGATGATGTCGTCAATGGTGTCACGGTAGGACTTCCATTCGCCCTGCAGGTACACCATCTGTGTTTTTCCCTCTTCTGTAATCGAATAATACTTCCGTTTTCTGCCCTGGTACTCTGCGGAATACGTTGTCACATAGCCTGCTTTTTCCAGTTTTTTCAGGATCGGGTACAGAGTCGACTCTTTGATGTCGGCAACCAGCTTGATAGTCTGGCTGATCTCATATCCATAGGAATCTTCCCGGTTCACGATCGACAGGATCATAAATTCGATCAGCAGTGCTGATACCGGAAAATACATAA
>UMBK01030998.1_pt1 | contig 28567 bp, 40 predicted proteins | sample 1963941 | NCBI WGS metagenome assembly UMBK01 (sample SAMEA4835939, study PRJEB28245) | human gut metagenome | biome: gut microbiome; material: fecal sample | place: Denmark | collected 2008 | reverse complement strand
CATCTTTTTCACATAAGACAGAGATATAATAAGAACCATCTCGTTTCTGTGAAACTGTTGCAGACTTGATCATCCATCCTTCTTCTGGCATCCGGTGTAAGACCGCACGGATCACTCCGACTTTTGGCAGCTTGATCCCGTTTTCAACCAGTGCAACGGTCCCTTTCTGATTGTTGGTCGTATAGGAGTTTTTGCACCGTTTTTTTGCCTTGAACTTTGGAACACCGAATGCCTTTGGATTCTCGATATGATCCTTGATCGCCTTGTTCTGCTGTTTTTGCACATTGGAAAGTGCCAGACTATCCACTTCCTTTAGATACGGATACGCTTCCTTATACTGTGCCGGCTGCGGATACAGACTCTTTCCAGTATCTTTATAATACTGATTCCGGTCTGCGAGCATCAGATTCCAGATCTTCCGGCAGCACCCGAAACACTTCGCAAAGAAGGTCCGCTGTTCCTCGGTCGGATAAACGCGGTATTTATATGCTTTCTGTTGCATCAGCCTTTTCTCCTTTCTCATAAATATCTTTCTACAATAAATATGAGAGATTTCGGAGAAAAAAACTTTTCACATATAAGAAAACCGGATTCATCCCACTGCCTACAGAGGCAGGGGAATTCTCCGGAATTTTGTTAAATCTCTTTCTTTAAATATACTAAATTATATTTATCATCGAGCTCTCCTAATATTTGTGAAGAATGCGTTGTTATTATAAATTGTATATTAGGGAACGTCTCTTTCAAAACTCCCAAAACTTTTCTTTTCCATGAAGTATGCATATGCAACTCTAATTCATCGATCAACACTACTCCTGTGCCTTCTAATGGATTTTCTCTTCCAGGATTCGCCAATGCCATTCTTCTAGCTAAATCGCCAAATAGTGAAATAGTACATTTCTCTCCATCTGACAATTGATTTATTTTAAAGTTTCTTCCATTTTTTGTAACTTTCATAGAAAGAGATTTTCTTTCAATATGAATATCTTCAAAACCATCTAGCATTGCCAGCATTGCTTTTTTAACTACTTTCAAACTTCTATCTTCGTATCCCATATTATTATTTCTTACTTTTGCTTGATTCTCAATATCTTCCTGATTTCTAAACCATTTAAATAAATTTCTAAAATCTATCGTACTTTTAATTGCTTTATCAAATGCATCTAATTTTTCAAATTGTTCTTTCGGTGCTCTTACAGGCACATCTAATACAATTCTATTCACTCCATAATTTGCAAAAATCGGCATATTTTTATCATCTGTTTCTTCAATCCAATTACCTTCTCCATCATCATATCCTTTTACAATATAATTATTTTCAAATTTTTCAACCAATTCTTTTAATTGATTAGGATTATTATTCTTTCCATTCGCTCTATCAAAAGAACGGCTATATTCTTTTTCCTCTCCATCCTCAAAAACAAATTTTGCTTCAATTGTTGCTTTTGACTTTCCGTAACTAATATCATCTTTATCAAATTCTGTTGTTTTCTTCTTAGTTAATTTTGCAATAATATTGGCATATAATAAATCAATTGCTTTAAGAATTGTAGATTTTCCAACACCATTTATTCCAAATATGACCGTTGTTTTTTGATCTAATGAAAATTCTATATTATCCATTCCTTTAAAATTATTTAATGTAATAGATTTCAGTTTCATATAATATACCTCTCATAGATTATCTTAATCTTTTTTCTTGATTTTCTTTAAATTCGCAAAGTAAATATGCATATAGTTTGTAAGTTTCGCAGAACTTTCTACCGTAGCGCCCAAATACTTTTATCTCAAAAAATATTTTTCTAATTTATTTCCACAATGAAAAAGATTATCTTTGGAATGATATAAAAAGAAAAAATTAAAGAGCCAATAAAAAACAACATACAAACAACAAATGTAGATATACTGATTGGCACGGAAGAAAAATCAAGATATGAAGCAATTCTATGATACAAAAAGATTTCAAAACTTACATCTGCAAACCATATTAAAAAAAGTACATATACCCCTCTCACGAGATTCCATATTTCGCACAGATATTCAAGTTCAGGATTTTTCTCTTTTTTCTTTAAAACGAACATCCACAATATCAGATCTGGAACTGTTGAAAATATTATCTTTGCAGTAACTCCAAATGTAATCAGTATCATGAGTCCAGAAAAGTTCATTTCCAACAAATTATTCATTGCACAAAATTTTGAAATATACTTTTGCACAATTCCAAAACGCCATATCTCTTTTATAATGATCACATCACTACAGAAAATGAACATAGTTGCAATAATGTGTTTTGCAAGTTCATCCAGATTAATATCATTTTGCTGCACTGAAATACCTCCTTATTGCATCTGTCGTAATTTCATTATTTTGTCCTTCGACATAAGCTTCCATCCAAGGCCTCTGACAAAGTGTTAATGATACAAGATCCGTTGCTGTGTAATCAGCAAATCGATCAATCACTCTATCGATGAGTTTCTTGTCATCTTCATCTATAATATCATCATGATACTGGACTCTATATGAATTCCAAATATTATCTTGATCGATCACCATATAGGATTCGATCAGTGGAATATCACAACTGCCATATTGAGCCCATTCTTGATATGCTTCTGGCACTACAGGTCCGAAATCCCATGCTTCAATTTTTTCATGGAAACAAGGAGTATGATCTTTTTTCTCTAACATGAAATATGCCTGTACAAAATATAATAGCTTTTGAAGCTTCAAATTAGAAACCCCATAATCTTTTTCATCACTATAATTAATGATATGGCGACATATATCTAATACATTGTAGGTCATTACCGTAAACTCCTTTCAATTTCTTTTTTTATTTGTCGATGACAATCTGCTTCTTCAGATTCGACATCATTTATGCCATTCCTTTCTAGCATGTCATCCAATTCTTGTTCAGACATATTTTCAAAAAATCTTTCTATTTTTTCTTTTCTCTTCTTTCTTGCTTCCATAATGTATTTCCTCTAACGACACAACATCTTTTAACATATTCAACAGCATTTTCTGATACGAAATTGACCTCTTTGAATTTCTCTTAAGCATATAGTCAAAAGCATCTTTTGGAATATTTAATCCTTCTTGATACTTTTCTAATATCTTATAAGACGGATTCTTTTTCCCTTTTTCTACTTCTGTAATATATGATTTTGAAATTTTTATTTTTTCAGACAAATCCGTAATTGATAAGTCATAAGCGATTCTTAAAACTCTCAAAATTTCTCCGATATTCTTTGGATTTTCCATACTCTGCATCTCCTTCATATTTCTTATTTATTATAAATATGAAAGATTTTTTGAATTCCAAAATTCATATATAAAAAAGCAAATTACAATATCTGCTTAATTCCAGAAAATCTGAACATCCTGAATATCATTGATCCATGGAATCTCATCTGTTGTATCGATTAAGATCGATCCTCCACGAAAAACCGCTTCAATGTAATCTTTCATCAGCTTTTCATCTTCTTTTGAAAAAGTGCTAGCAGCAAAGATTTTGATGGAATGTTTATTGATCCGTAAAATGTAATTACTATCTTTGGAACCGACAAATCGTTCAAACATCGATTGATGGAAGTATATGTTTGTTGCAAATAATAGTTTCCAACGGCAAAAATATTTTCCAGGATAAATATCAATTATCATGCTTTCTCCTACCACTTTTCTATCGCAAATCTCTTAACAGCTCATTGATCTCAGCTTTTTCTTTATAGTAGCTATCTGATCTTTTGATCCGATCGACAACCAGAATTTTTCTTCTTTTTTTTTAATGATAATCTGATCTTTTGTTACAATTTCTTCCCAACCTGTTACCATCAGGATTCCTGTTACCATTCCAACATACCTTGTATATTCCGGATCACCAAATGCTGTTGGAGAGTTTCGCTCATAATAGTTTTCACGTTTTGATAAAGCTATGTACAGCCAATACAAACAACGCATGTAGTCTGATGGATTTTTTTCATAGTTTGAAAAAATATCTGTTTCTGTAATATCAGGCAGCAAATTATCTTTCAACATGATCATATAGCATTTTGTCATCTGTATTTTCCCTCTTTCTTATACTTTTCGGCCAAAATATCTGGCAAATAGCTGTTTTCTGCTTGTTCCCACATCAGGTATTCACACCAATTAATGCTATCTTTGTCATACCAAGAGCCAGCTTCTAACATATTTGTATATTGATTGTTTCCATTTCGAATCATTGCTGCCTTGTTATATCCTTTAACTTCCACCATAACATCGATTACAGGCATTCTTTTCGCCAGCCGACACAACCATTTCTGAAATTCTTTATATGTTTCTTCAAAAGCTCGATCTCTTAAGTTGCCATCTACTAGCAAAAAATAAGTACATTGAGTTTCAAAACTTCCATATGTTCCATTTCCTTTGTTAGAATATTGCATAAATTCATCACACGAGCTGCTGCAATTATATCCATCTTTCTGAATGATATAAATCTTCATATTGTTTTCTGATCCAGAAACGTGTGGAAGATGATTTAAAACTGTCTCCAAAATATATCGTTTTTCCGCTTGTGTGCAGCCTAATGGCTCAACTTCAACCATTCCTTTTACATGTGTCCAAGAGCTCATTTTTCTGTTTCCTTTCTTTTGTTATTTCCTTAGGCTTCTACTACAAATATGAAAGATTTCTGCAAAAAAGATTTTCATATATAAAAAAAACTCATCTCTTCCCTATAAAGCAAGAGACAAGTCTGCAAAATTACCGATATTCCAGATAATACTGATCCAGATGATTTACAATTTTCTGTACATTCATTAAGCGATCCAAATCATTCTCATAACGTTCACAAATACTTTGAAATCTTTTCATATATCCAATATATTCTCCCTTTCCATTGATGCAAAGGTCAGCTAACCACATTAATTCCTGATCTCTACTAGGATTTTGAATATACTTACCATGATAGCGGATCAGATCACAAAAATCTTTAGATATTCCAGCAACTTCTAATAGTTCTGCACCTTTTCTTCCATGATCTTCTCCTGTTGGATTTTCATAATATCCAATATCATGCAGTAATCCAGCCAGATATAAAGATTGGCATCGAAAATTATCAAAATAATTGGTTCTTGCAAACGAATATAAAAAATCAGCAACGCCTTTACTATGCTTGATCCGATATTCCGGCAGATTCTGCATATATTTAGATCCTTCTTTATAAAGCAGATAATCTTTCACATTCGGAACCATTGTTTCTGCTTTTTCTGAATATTCCATCAGAAGCAGATCTCTCATGTGCATACAGAAAAGATATGATCTAACTGGGCATGTAAACATTGTATATTCATACATTCTATAATCATACTTTTTGCAATCAACACAAGATTTTCTAATATAATCCGCAGCTTCTTCTTTACTGTTAATCTCAATTTGTTTCCCATCTGGTCTTAAAAAATTCATTCTATTTCCTTTCTTATAAGTACATCGTTCCATCTTCTAGCACAATGCCTTTGTATCTTACGTTCCATCCAATTTCTTTAAAGAATTTTAGTGCTTCATCAGCTTTTTCTTTTATTTTCTTTGCTTCTTCTTGTTCTTTATCGAAGACTAATTTTTCCTTTTCGTATTTCTCTTTCGCAGCTTCATATTCATTGTAATTTTCATTTAATCGATCAAGTAATCCTGTTTTCATGTAATATACCGTTGTAATGCACTGTTTACAGAATACAAAAGGATTTGCTCTTTTTCCTTTTCTTTTTTCATAATATGTATGATACATCAGACGGTTGATCCGTAAAAATCTTTTGATGCTCTTATGGCGATAAAAGTTGATCAATTCTTCTCTCATTTTGGATGCAGTATCCCAAATTTCTGGATGTACAGGGAAAGATGGATGCATCACATGTTCTGCATGATATCGAACAATAATTTCCGAAGAATATCGAAAAGGAGCACTGAACTGAATACTGTATTTTTCTGTTGCATATGTAATGTATTCGTCAGTGATCTCCTTTGTGCAATCTTGAAAAAGCTCATTGTCCTTGTAATACTCATCAACGAAATCAGACATTAAATAAAGTAATTCTGATATAGGATATTGAGCATCGTGAACAACAAATTCTTCATCACACATCAGAGCGATCGCTGATTTTGGATTCTTTGATAATTGAATTCTTTCCAAAAGCATATCATATTGTTTTACGACAGACTGTTTCTTTTTATTGATATAGTCATATAATTCATTGTTCATATTCTTTACCTCATAATCACAATTTTTTCCATCTTGGAAGATAGGAAGATATTAATCCTGGTTTTGTTTTGATACTGTTACTTGGAATCCATTTTGCATTGCCCAGATGGATTTCCATGTGGCAGCAATGACAAATGATTTTTTTTGAAAACTCTATATTTTCTTTATTGAAATGTTTCGTAGTATATTCAACATCGTTCTCAACATATTTCACAAGGTTTCTACAGCTTTCACACTGAACAACTGGATCATTCGATTTTCCAACAATATGGACAGTATTTCAATTTGTCTGTATCTGCTTGGATTCGCCAGTAAGGATTATTTTCATCGTGTTCTCTTGGATAAATTGTTCTATAATCGTATTTTATCCATTCACAATATTTTTCCATTATTTTCTCCTTTTTCACATATAAAACTATTGAATTCTATTTTCTTTAAGATTAGAACCATGACATCTGCAACATCTTTTTCTTATATGAAAGATCAATCATGATTCACTTCATATCTCAGATTTTCCAAATACTGTACAACATCTGCTGATTCTCGATAAATTCTTTCCATGTTGTCATTCACATTTTCAACAGTTACTTTTTCATCTTTCTTTTCCATGAAATAAAAATCCGCCTGATCAGAAATACCATATTTTACAGAAAACAAGTCTAATGCATCAATGAGATAATGACTGTGTGTTGTGAGCACAATATAAATACCCATTTTTTCTCGCAGTAATACTAACAACTCCGCAAATTTTACTTGCAATTTAGGATCTAAGTAAGCATCTGGATTTTCAATGATCAGAGTGCTTTTAGATTTTAACTTTCCTTCCTCAAGAAGCCTCTGTAGAATGATGAATAATTGAATTCCTGGTGCAATATTCGGACATTTAATTGGTTCTGGATAATCTTCTTTTTCTAAGGAAATATTGATCCTTCCAGTTACCGGAACAATTCCTCTGCATGTTGTTTTATATAATGCTGGAGATATTACATAATCCGCATGAATCACTTCATGAAAGATAGAATCTATTTCTTTTAGAACAGTTTCTTTCATCTGATTAATGACGATTTTTTTTATTTGAGATTCATCATCGTGCTGCAATGATTTAATCATATGTTTTTCGGAAAGATTTATATTCGCTTCCATATTAAGATCAACATTTGTGAGATTTAGAACATTTGGATTATTTAATAAGAAAGCATCATGATTAAAATCTGTTTTAGAATCAAACTTGACACATCTTTCATCCACAAATTCCATATAAGTCGTTCCACAGCAATCATCTTTAAAAATAATTTCTGTATTTTCAGATTCACTGTCTAAGGAATTTATTTGATCATAGAACAACTTACAGAAGTTTTCATGAATAATTTCCTGACCAAGCTCATTAATATATTTTAAGTTACGTTTTTCCATACGATACAAACCACATAATTTTGCCAACAACATTTCATCTGTCGTTTCATCCATTAATTCTTGTATCTTCTTTATGTATTTTCCTTTTTTTTCAAAGACTTCTGCAACCTGATCATCAATATCATGCAATCCATGGATAATACCATAGAGAGTTTTTGTTATATATTCTTTTCCTGTATCTGTTTTTCCTGTTAAAACCGTTACTCCATTCAGATTGATTTCAGCATTTTCAACATTCGCAAAATTCTTTAATGTTAATTTCATATGATTCTCCTTATTTTTCTGCTATGATTTTTTGGATTTCGTACCATTTTGTTCCGTTTTTATAAGTTTCAACCTTTATCTTTGCACGATATTTTTTATCTCTTCCATACTCAATTTCAAACAATTCCTTTTCAACTCGTTCCATTGACAATCTCCAGGATCATTATGATCTGGATATAAAGTATCCATTAATTGACTCAGAATATCATCGTGATCTGGTGCTGATTCTTCATGAAATGGGAAATCTGGCCGGAACAATTCTACAGAAGTATCATAAAGATTTATCATGAATCCATGATCAGGGCAAAAATATTCTGGACCAATTGTCTTTTTCCAAAGGCGATGTCTTTCTTTCCAGTCCTTTTCTGAAATCGCTTCTGGTCGATCAACATTATCCCAATATTGAAAATCACTTAAATACTTTTGCTGTTCCAAAACTGGCATAACATGTTGATTTCCGCCATAAATACAAAGAATTTTCTCTTCTACTGCAAACAGATACAGAACAGCCCGACAATTAGGATCCAAACTTTGTCCCAGGTTATCTCCCATTGCATTTCTAACTTTACTTCGAATATATAAAACGATATTTTTGTACAATGATTTCCATTGACACTTCATGGTATTTCGCAGCCATGTTTTTTTATCATAGTCTGTTTCTTTCTTTAACATTTCCAAGATTTCATCACAATAAAGGTGTTCTCTCAGATAGTAATAATACAAGAATTTTTCTAACACACACTTATGCAGCTGAGCATCAATCGGTTTTCTTACTTCTTTTTTCAAAGAATCCATCATTTTGATCAATTCTTGCATAGTGTAATTACGATCAAAGATAAAAGCATTATAGATTCCAAAACTCATTTCTTTCTCCTTTCTTTTTTTATTTTTCTCTAATTTCCCTCCTTATGCATCAATGATCGTGTATTCTACATCTGCGTTACTCAGATTAAAATCACACAAAACACCATCATCGTCAAGTTGCAATTCCGTAAAAACAGGATTTTCGGCTATTTCATCTTCGATAAAAAACTGTACTGCTGACAATTCAGCTCCTATAATCTCACTGATCTTTCCATTAGCATATTCTCCATCAAATTTGATTCCTATTAATCGCCCTGAAAATGGTCGATATCCATCTTCATCTGGAATATCATCGAACCCAATTTCTGAATCATCCCAATCCAACACAATTGTTTTTCCATTACTACACTTTACAATTTCAATAAAATCTACGGAAATTGAATCCGCACTTGTTTTTACTTTTCCTTTAAAATAACATCGCATAAATTTTCTCCTTTTTTCTTATTTCCAAAAACCTAACTCACGAAGACTAACGAAATTTTCTTTTGCAATGATCACATGATCCAAAAGGTCGATTCCCATAAGATCTGTACATTCTATAATTCTTTTAGTTGTCTCCTTTCTTATTTTCCCAACTCAATTCCACAAATTTCCTTCGCTAATTCTCTGACAGCAACACGTTCTTTCCATACTGAGTCATCATCATCTTCATCAACAGAAACGTCATTGTTATATAAGAATTTCAGCAAGTCTTCCAATGTATGGATATTCTTCTTAACCTCATTTACTTCAAAACGAAATCTCTGTTTTAGAACTTCTTTTACTTCTTGATCTGTACAATACAAATCCTCAGGAAAAATATGATATTCTTTCACGGATCTTCCATCGTCACAATATATGACTGCATATTTTCTTTCCGGGTCCAATGATTGCTCAAATTTAGCAATTTTTCCATGTATTACAATGTAAGCATCGGTACGATAAGGAGAAAAATACACCTCATCTCCTACTTTGAATTCATACATTTTAATTCCACCTTTCTTAGATACTGCAAAGGAATGTAATTCACATCTCCATATTTGAAATTACACATTTTTTATGATTCCTTTTCAATCTTAATCACTTGTTTCTTACTACAAATATGAGAGAAAAAGTATTTTATGTTTTTCACATATAAGAAAAATAATTGATTTATAATCGTTTAAATATACATATATTGATTTTAAATCATTTTTATTAATCTAAGCAGAATACCCCGTCCACAATGATAGTTGGGCGGGGATGAATGCGGTCTTCCTTTGAAATGTAAGAATCTTATTCTTCTTTTTATACAAAAAAAGAACCCTGTTAAGAGTCCTTTTTCAAAATTTCAATTCCATTTGCTCATTGAAGATTATTCCTGTTGATGTAGGAACAACAACCTTTCTAGCGCCTGCTTCAATATGAGCAGATACTTTTTCTTTCAATGTGTAGAAGCCTGTACACTCAAGCACCATATCTATTCCAAGTTCTCCCCATGGAAGGTTTTTAGCATCAGCTTCAGCGTAGATTGTGATTTCTTTTCCATCAACTGTGATAGAGTTTTCACCAGCTTCTACTTTGTCAGCTAATGCATATGTTCCCTGTGAAGAATCGTATTTTAATAAGTGTGCAAGTATCTTTGGCGATGTTAAATCGTTGATTGCTACAACTTCATATTCTTCTGCTTTGAGCATTCTCCAAAATGCAAGACGTCCAATACGACTCAATCCATTAATTGCTACTTTAACTGCCATCTTAAATTTCTCCCACATTTAGTCTTCTTATCTAAGTTCCAATCCCATCTCATTCTGCATCACAATTGCTTTTTCTCCTGAAACTTTTCTTGCAGCTGTTTTTCCATTTATCTTAGACAATGTATATACAGCAATGTCTTTCGTGATCTCTGGATCACATTTTAAGATTTTATCAATTGCTTCTTTATTATGAGATGTTAAAAATACCTGAATATTTAACTTTTTACAAGCTCGCAGGATCCATTGGAATGTTTTATCCATGGCAGCAGGATGAATGGATGTTTCAAAATTATCTAACAACAAAATCCCATTTTTAGCTTTTAGCGTCATAGCCATCAGAAATAATGCTCTTTTCATCCCATCTCCATACGCATTTAATGGAAAGTGTTTTCCTGAAGATTTTGTGATTGTCCAAGTGTAATGACCATAATTAGGTCCTGGTTGTTCTTCCTGTTTATATTCAAAACCAATAATATCATCATCGTATTCTTTCAATACTTCTACTGTTTCTTTATATAAATCAGGATATTCAAATATCTTTTTCAAATTTCGATCAAATTCTAAGAATCGGTCTCTGTCTGATACAATAGGAATTCTTGTTTTTAACAAATTTCGTATTTCTGCATGAGCCCAAGTGCTCTCATCTATAGCTTTGATACTGACATTTAAATTTTTAGATTTAAGCCCAACTTCATATGTAATAATCTTCTCTTCAGAATTGATATCAAACAACTCCTGAAATTCTTCAAGATATGCATTTGTATACAGTATTTCTTTGTTACCTGCAAGTATATTTTGATGATCCCAATCCATAAAATTCCTGAAATTTTTCAACATCTCTAATACACTTGTTTTTCCACTATTATTTTTTCCTGTAAGGATATTAATTTGCGCAAGATCTTCCAGTTTCAATTCTTTTATGCCTCGGAATGTTTCAATATGTATATTTTCAATGATTGTCATTTTTGCTCCTTTCTTCCTACAATTCCACATCAGATGAAATGATCACAACTAGTTCCTTATTGTTTTCAAACTCTTCCTGATCGATATCTACAGAATAAGGATTTTTTCTAGGATGAGCAATTAGCACACTTACTCTTTCTTTGTCATCCTCAGAAAAATATCCAAGTCGTCCAAAATATTCGCCTTTACTCATTACTTCTAAAAGGTCTGGTCGATTATGATACTTATCGGGCTGAATGATCAGATAGGAATTGATATAATCCTCAGTTGATGCACCAACTGATGCAAGATGCTGCTTAACGTTCCACATATTTTTATCTGAAATATGGAAGCGATACTGAAATTTATTTTTTTTACTCATTTTTTTCCTCCTCATATAGTTTTTCCCAATCGACATCTTCAATATCATCTTCGCAAATATCAAGATTCATTACTTTCGAAAAATTCCTGTGTCGCTTGATGATTTCAAATGCTTCTTTTTTACTTGTTGCATTGACAAAAAAGTACATATTTGCCTTATCCCAAAGATTCAATCGGTAGAATTTTTTCTCAACTCTGTTACAACCCAAAATCTTATCGTATATTTCAACAATCTTTTTATCTGTCATCTCTTCAAAATCGCAATCTACAATCCCAAACTCATCTTTTATAGGACAATAATTACAAGTTTCCCGATTATGACAGACTTCATTTAACTCTAATCGCATATTTTGGGTATCAAAACCATTCGTTGATTCATCCTCTATATTCAAGATCTTTTCAGCAACTTTATATTGATCAGGAGCCGGTAATCTTTTATATGTCTCTAAGATTTCTTCTACTTTGTCCATGTTTTCTCCTCTCAAATTACGTGAAGCCTCACACGACTAAAGTCGCGTGCTTCCCATCAGCGCTTAGACGCGCATAACTCCTTTAGGGAGCGGGAACTACATTTCTACAGATATAGTCTAAACTCAGATAACTTATGCCACAGAGGACACAAGCTCCGCATTCAAACGAATTAAAGTAGACCATGTGCAGGTGCTTCTCTTAGCGGCCTGAGGAACTTCTGCCTCAAGTGCTAACCTCTCCTTCTCATGCAAGGATTTTAAGATCTCCCGGATAAAATACCGGGCTCCGATGTTATACGATGCGGAAAGATCGCAGTTATAGACTTTTCCGTTCTGGAACTGGCAGACACTATAAGAAGAGAATCCTGCCTGTTTTCCGCGCAGGACTCGTCCACTTCCATCATAAGCCAGTCTGGAAGTGTTCCAGGCACAGATCCGGGCGATATGCATTCCCAGACGATGTGCTTTATCCGTTACGATCCTCTGGACTTCCTGACTCTTCCACAGGTGGAGCCGCTGTTTTCTGGAACCGTGTTTCTTTCCTTTCTTTTCTAAATATTCAAAGATGATGACGTCTGCGTTATAAAGAGCGGCGATATCCATGATGAACTCTGCGGTTTTCACAGAGATATCATGATTGATCCCGTTCACTTTTGCCCATAATCTCGGCATCTTGCGGTTTCCATGCTGCTGTGTTTTCTTGATCCGGTTGATATTGTGTGTCAGACAGTCTTGTTCCTTTGGTAGTTTTAAGAAATGTCATCCAAGGATAGTGCCATCACTACGCATCACACTGATCGTTGCAGCAGAGTTGATTCCAAGATCGACCGCACAGATGATCCGGTCCGCAACATCCACGTCACATAGTTCTAAAAATTCTTCAAATGGGAAGTCCAGATGCCACTCTTTTCCGCGTTTCTGCAGCACAGGGACACACTTTCTCCGGCCGGAACATCTCCGTTCGATATAATCCATGTCAGATTTTCGAAGTTTTACCGTCAGCCAGTCCCAGGTATTTCGGATATACACCTTGATCTTTGCTTCATAGGCTCCGGTCCGCTGGTACATGTTCTTTCGATACATGCATGGATAGATATAACCGGCTCTTGGAAAAGACGGTTTTCGTCCACGAGTGTTTGGGTCTTCCTCTTCCCAGTTTTTCAGATTACTTTTATAAGAAGAGACCTTGCCGATTGCTTCATTGATCGCAGCACGGCGAAGGAAACTCGGAAACTTATAAAACTTTTTGTCAAAGTCATAAACTGTTTCCGGATGCTTCTTCGTAAAATGGCATAGCCGTTCCACATACTGCTGACGAGATAGTGACAGATCGATCTTTTTGATCTCTACCCATTCTTTCAGACAGACATCGATCAGAAAGTCCACGGCATGGCGATAGACTTCCACGGTTCCGCGGAAGATATGGTTGTATGTCTTAATCTTTACTTTATATGTGGAAAGTATCTTCATGTCGTAATCTCCTTTCTGGTTATGATTTTCTTATTATAAATATGAGATTTTCCATAATTTATATTTTTCATATATAAAAATTTTCTTTCTGTTTAAATAGAAGCACCACCTAACTCACGACTAAAGTCACGAGTGTGCGGTGGTGATTTAATCAAATCTTCCATCCAGATATGCGATCTCAAGATTTTTGTCAAAACGATCATCAAATTCATCCAAAGAATAAATCGAATGATTTTTTGTCCTTCTTCTGGAAATAAACCAGATCTCATCTCTTCGTAGCAGTTTCAAATCCATTAGCTTTGTTGCCTTTGTTGTTATAATTAATTGAATCTTCATTTTTTCTGCTAATTTTAGATATTCTTGAACAAAAGCATAAATTTCATCTCGATCCTTGCAATTTTCGAATGATACAATATATGTTTTATCTTCATTCAAGATCAGATTATCAGGCTGATTAAGATCAGAAGAATAAACTATAAAATCTTCTTTGATCCATTTGTATACATTCTGCATCACTTCTTCTTTTGCTGATGGTAGTCGTAATCTATTTTCGGTATGAGTAAATCCATTTTCATAAATGATTCTTTCACTTCCATCGCTTTTCAGTTCCACCAACCATTCTGAAGTAAATTCGGCTTGACTTAAGATTACTTGAAATCCGTAAGCATAATATTTGTTATGAATCATCATTTCCAACTCAAAATAGCTTGGTTTTGTTTGATCTGGACAATTGACTTTCTGACAATCAGATGGAAGTCCATTTAAAATTACATCTTTCATAAACCTCATAGCTTTTACCAGATTTTTTGTGTCTGTTATATCTTTTCCATACAAAGCTGCAAATTTTAATAGTTGAATCTCATCATTATCGAAAATATGTCTTTTCTTATTTTTTATTTTCGTATCAGCGATCATAGAAATTTCCTCAGATAACCCAAATTCAGTTGCCGAAAATGATAAAAAATTTCCTAAATTGAATCTTATTAACATTCTATCTTCCCCATTACTCTCTTACATACTTTCTCATGCATTCTACTGGGATCACTTCTTCTCTTTTTACAAAAAATGTCTGATACCATGGACCATTTTCTTTTTGAGAACGATCTGCCAATTCATATTCAGGCAGCAGCATACATGCATCTACAACCTGTTTTATAAGCGCTCCTTCTTTTTCTTTTAAATGAAAAGGACTATGATCTCTTTTGATAATTGAATGTCTTCCCCAGATATGATATCTGTCATATACACTTTGAATACATGGACCATGTCTCATGGCAAGAATATCATCCTCAAAGATCACATAATCATATTGTTTCAAAAAATTAAGCTGTATATAATATAATATCTTCTGCAAACGCAGATTTGTGATCTGATAATTACACTGCTCTGCATAATTCAAAATATAGTCTGCAATTTCTATTCCCTGATACATGATATCCTGCCTTTCTGAAAACACTTATCGTTTTCCAATCATTAACTCCAATTTTTCTCGAATCTTCTTTTGTTCTTTATCAGCCTGGCTTACCATAGCAGCACGAACTGCTTCTAATCCACTATCAGGAAGAATCCTTCCTAATGCTATAACATCTTTTCCTAATAATTGTTCTATATCTATATGTCTTGCTTTTTGATCAAGCTCTTTTAAGTCACATAATTTTGATAGCAAATGGTCCATTTCTTGAATGTAATTAGCAATATCTTTTACGAAAGAATCCTCCTCATTATCATAGTCATAAACATTATTTTTGATACCATATCCTATTTGAATTCCTCGATCAATCTGAAACATTTCTTCTTCTGTAAGTGTTCCGATATAATTTTCCAAAAAACTTTTTGAGATCGTCTGACTTTTTTCACAGAGAGCAGTGCCGGGTTTCCCACACTGTACTTTAACATGAGCAGGATGATTTGATTTTGGAGCTGTTGTAAGATAAACAACTTTTACAAATTGGGCTTTCTCATTGATTCCATGATTACTTACGATCACAGCTGGTCTTCGTTTATCTGCTAATATTCCATTATCATAATAATAATCAGCAAAATAAACCTCCCCTCTCTTAACCTGTCTGCAGCAAAGATTTTCTTCTTTTGTTTCATCTTCATAATTTTCTTCATTACAAACAGCTTCGTTCTCATTGTGATAAACTTTTCCAATATTCTGTAAATCTATTGGTTCTGGTTTCATAAAAAAACACTTCCTTTCTTATCTTCTTACTACAAATATGAGAGATTTTAGAAAAATAAAAAATCACATATAAAAAAACAGGCCATTTTCTGACCTGTTCCTTCTTGTTGTCTTATACCAAAATGTTTCCATTTGGATCTGCTGGTTTAATTAGAGCGAGAATTGCTACAACTACACCAATAACTCCTGGAATTCCTGTCCAGAAAAACAAAACACAAGCAATTGCTTTTCCAATCTTTCCAGCGTAGAAATACTGAGCTCCAAACGATCCAAGTAGAAATGCAAACAGGAAATATGCGATCTTGTTGACAACCTTTTTTCCTTCTGTTGCAACATACTCTCCTGTATGCACGCTATTCGTCATGTTGATATTGATCCCAGCGTTTGATGTAAATGTTTCTTTTCTTCTTGTCACAATGACCTGATCTTTGTCTTCAAAGACATCTACCAGATCCTCCAGTTTTGGAGTAAAATCGACATCGCATCTTCTGACTTCCTTAATTGTTCCATTATCCATTCCAATTGTAATGATCTCTTCTGTGATCTTAATTATTTTTCCTTTTGTCATATTCCTATTCCTTTCTATTTTCCTTTGATCGCACCACAGCTGCATTCATAACCGACCAGTTCTTTCTTTGTAGATGTCTGCTGATCTACGACCCACATTTTAATTTTTTCATTATCTTTCTGCTCAGATTTTTCAATCGTCTTTTTTACGATCTTATGATTGATGCAGCTATGATCCCATCCACCGTTTTTCAAGTAATCATTGTAAGACATTTCATTCATTGTATGAGTTCCAGCAGCAATTGCAGCTAAATATTCTTTTGTCAGATTTTTGCCACAAGTATCACAGACATCACAATCGAACTTCATATTATAGCTGAATTTTCCAGTATCGATCCACTCCCAATGTCCTTTTTCTTGATATTGAACCGTTTTGTAGACTGGTTTTTTGTACAAATGTTTTACTTTGGATGCCTTTTTCGCATACAATTTTTTCCCATTATATGCTTTGATCGTATATTTTACCCCCGCTTTTGTTTTCGGAATTTTTACACTATATCGTTTCTTTTTGATTTTTGAACGATATGTTTTCTTTCCGATTTTTACTTTAACAGTTGTTCCCTTTTTTACTTTTCCTTTGATCATGGTTGTACTGTCATATACCTGATTCGCTGTTAATTTTGGTGTGGCAGCAGAAACATTGACTCCACCAAGCACATTACTAACTGCCATCATCATGGATAGCATTCCAATTGTTATTCCCTTTTTTCTCATATTCCTTTCCCCTTCTTAATTAATATTTTGTTATCGCATTCTGGACAAACGATGTAATTTTGCCAGGAATTTTTTGTGAATCGTGAACTACTCGGTCATTGAATGGCCGAGGATTCCCGCTTTTCATCCTAACTTAATTTGCACACATCAATAGGTAATAGCTTCCATTTTCAAACGTTGTGAATTCTATTATATAGTTGTTCCAATTGTTTTTTCTCATTTTGTCGTTTTCTGTACATAGCAGCAGATTTTCGTAATTCTGGACGATAGACTGCTCTTCTTTCAATATCAGCATCCATCCTATTGATTATATGTATTGTTTGCATGCTTAATCCGTACATATCATCACATCCTTTTAATACTTTATGACGTTAACTTATTCTTTAATGATTTCATATTTTTTCTTTCATCACGTCGTTTCCAACGCATCACAGAAGATTTTTTTAAGCAAGGATCATACATAGCTTTTTGTTTCAGCGCAGCATCTATTTTGTTGATTTTGTGCATTGTATTTAATCCAATTCCGTACATATTAATCTCTCCTTAGCAATGTTTTTGTTGATATGATTGTTGAATATGATGTGTTTACAATTACACTCCCATTGTAAGTAAGCACAAAGGATTTTTACAAACAAACTGAACAAGCGTCTTTAAAATTTCATGACCAAGTTCTTCTCCAAATACTTTTCCTAGCTGCTGATCCAGATCTGCATATACTTTTAGATCTTTATCATCGCATTTTGTTTCAGGATCTTCTTCATGTAATTCCTCTTTTTCCTGCTCTTTTTCTTCTTTTTCCTCACCACAAGTGCAGTAAAATGGATTTTCACATTCTGCTTTCATTTCCTCATTTTCAAGATTTAGAACTTCTACGTTCATCAGCATGATATCATCATATCGATGAAGATCTTTAATTGCCTCATTGACATGCATCAGAACCTCTGGCTGATAGATTGGGCAGTTTAAAATGATCGGGATCGTAGAATTGATCTCCTTATCTTCTTTGTTTTTTCTTGCTTTATATGTTACTAAATAATTATATTCCATATTAAAATACTTCCTTTCTATTTTTTTCTTTCTATTACAAGTATGAGAGATTTCAGAAAAAATAAAATTCATATATAAAATAAAGCGTATACGGGATTTTAAATGAGAAAATAAGAAAGGCAGCAGAAATCCGAAGATCTCTACTGCCTGAGGAATGTAAATATAAAATTACACAAACTTTATTCAGTTGTTATTATACAAACATCTGCTGTAACAGGCCTTTTTTCATTTCTTCCCATGCTACTAATGTTGCTTTCTGCTTCTTGATTACATCATCAAGTGATGAAAGACAATCTGCAATTTTCTGCTGTTCTGCAAAACAAGGATGTGGAATCAATAATTCATCAAATGAACTCATTTCAATATTTTTTCCATCACGCACACCTGTTACACAAATAGACAATTTCCCATTAATAAAATTCGATGACCTAAAATATGGATAGTAAAACAATGAATTAACTTCATCATTTCCTCTATACACATGATAAGCTGGACTAACAATTCCATCCTGATTTGCTATTTCTAAACCGCCTTCAAAAGACCTAAGATGAACAATGAAATCATTCTTATGAACAGCCTTATAATTCTTCAATCCTTTTTCATCGTAAGTTATTCTACGTTCAGATTCATCTCGTCTTATTGTTCCAGAACCTTGAATAATTGTTAATGCAGGTAAATCCAAACGATTCTTCTCAACGACTTTTTTGAACATTTCTGATAACTTCTTTTCTTCCCACTCAGGAAATTCACTTCCATCATCCGCTTTAAATCTTACTTCCTGACTGAACAGCTTCTGCATTGCACCTTTTTTTCGTTCTTCCCATGCTTCGACAGTTGCTTTTTGTTTCTCAATTACTGTATCAACTGTTGATAAAAACTCTGTAATTTTCTGTTGTTCTGGAAGCGATACTACAGGAATATTAGTGTCACGAATTTGTGCAAGACTTAATTGTGGCATAGACAATCCTGTTTTTATTTTTTTATATGTACGTTGCACCTTATCTGAACATAAATACATATATACAAAATACGGAAAAGTGTTTTTTACAATTCTCACCCTTGCTAAATGCTGATTAATATTTCCCTTTTTCACTTCACTTGGTATCAATCCTACTTTTCCTATATCACCTGTAATAGCGATTATAATATCTCCACCTGTAACTTCTGAGCGTTGTAAAAATTTATTAGCTTCTTCAGTAATAAAAGAATAATCACCATATACAAAAACATTATTTTTTATGCAATCATTTCTGAAAAAATATACACCATTTGGTTGCCAGTCAAATCCATAAGTTGTAGGTGTAGCCCCTTTAGTAATAAATGCTGATATGTTCTCCAACCTTGTGAAATCATTCCATTCTGGATAATCACTTCCATCATCCGCTTTGAATCTTAACTTAGGTACAGCCATCCAATCACCTCTTTCCAAGGCTCAATCCACAAATCTGTTTTGCAAGCTCTTCAGATAACTCTGATTCATCTTTCCAACCGATTGTCTGAACCTGTTTAATATCAAAATGTATATTTTTTAAATCGCTATCTTTACAGGTGAAAATAACTGTTTTTCCTAATGCTTTTGCATAGCCAGCTTCATAATACACCCCAAGATTCTGTGTTGTTAAATCAGCCACAAGAAATTTGCAATTATGAATATTTTCAAGCATAACATTATAAATATTTTCGCTATGGATAGCTTTATCTAAGAAAAACGGTTTATTTCCTGTGTTTTTTAAAGCTGTATTGATTCCTTTTCTAATTACTGCTACACAATCACATTTCTGTTCATTCATAGGCATTGATACAAATACCCGTTCTGCTGCCTCATCTGTAAAATCTACAGCAGGTACATTCATATGTTTCTTACAAACATTTGCAATGACTTTTAACTGATCATCTGTAGCATTTGTAATCATGAAATCATGCAATTTTTCAAGATTATTTGCATGGACACTGGAAGATGTACCGATAAATTTGTCTGATGGAACATTAAACCATGCAAGGACATCTTCTATTACACCATGCTTACCAAATGTATAATATTTACTATCTGATTCTGCATATTTAGCAAATTCATTAAAAATCATTTCAGCATTCATATTCATTCACCTCCTTTATAATCCAAGTTGTCTCAGAAAACTTTCTGCCTTATCAATCGCAGCTTTTGTCTCAGAATCCAGTGTCTTAATCTGAGCTTTTACAGCATCTAAATCCACAGGTTCTTCTTCCTCGAATGTATCAACATATCGTGGAATATTTAAATTATAATCATTTTTAATGATCTCATCCATAGCCGCTTTATAAGCAAATTTATCTACATTTTCGCGCTTTTCATAAGCATCTACAATTTTATCAATATGTTCCTGCTCCAAGACATTCTGATTCTTTCCTGCTTTGAATTCCTTAGATGCATCAATAAAGAAAATATCATCTGAATTTCCATTTCTCTTTGCTTTTAGGATTAAGATACAAACTGGGATACTTGTACCATGAAACAAATTAGGGGCAAGTCCAATGACTGCATCTAAACAGTTTAACTTATCAATGATGTATTTACGGATCATTCCTTCTGCTCCACCACGGAATAAAACACCATGTGGTAATAAAACTGCGATCCTTCCATCTTCTTCATCCATGTGATAAATCATATGCTGCACAAAAGCAAGGTCTGCATGACTTTTAGGAGCAAGTTTTCCGACTCCGGAATATCGAACATCATCCAAGTATTTTTTATCTGCGGACCATTTTAAAGAATATGGTGGATTACAAACCTGGATCGTCATCTTCTGATCTCCATATTTATCATCTTTTAATGTATCCCCTTTGTAGATATCAAAATTTTGCCAATCAATTCCATGCATGATCATATTCATTCTTGATAAGTTATAAGTTGTCGCATTTAATTCCTGTCCATAAAAATGCCCTACTTTTCCTGTTGTCAAATGTTTTTGTACCTCTAAAAGCATGGAAGCAGATCCACAGGTACAATCTCCAACTGTTTTTGCTTCATCTAATCCTAAAGCTGCTAACGTTGCACAAAGTCTGCTTGGACCAGCTGGCGTAAAAAATTCGCCGCCCTTCTTTCCTGCATCGGATGCAAAGAGCCCGATTAGGATCATGTATGCAGTACCCAGAACATCAAACTGAGAGTCCTGAAGATCAAAGTCAATATCATTGATCTTTAACATCACACGACTGATCATATCTGTTCGATCAGAAACGGTAGCCCCCAAACGAGAATCCTGCAGACGCATATCATCAAACAATCCATCAAATGCTTTATTGGATTCATGTCCCATAGTAGAACCTGTAAGATCGCTGATCGCTTTTTCAAAATCTTCTACGCTGAATTTATCTGCTTCATTTTCAAATTTTTTGATCTTTCGGATCAGATTACGGAATAAGTATTCTGGCTTGATCACATATCCTAACTTGGATAAAGACCATTCTTCCACGACTGGACGGAACTCTTCATCTGCAAACGCTTCTTCATAAGTTAATCCATCATTTTCAAGGATATCTGCCATATACATTTCTGTTCGTTCAGATAGATAACGATAAAAGATCACACCTAAGATGTAATTTTTAAATTCGCTGGCATCCATCTGCCCACGCAATTCATTGCTGATTGCCCATAACTTTTGAGATAACTCATTTGATTGAGCTTGATATTTGCTTGTATCTATCATAATCTATTCTCCCTCTGCTTTGTATTTTTGATAAGTATCATGTACAAAAGTCTTGATCGCTTTTGTAAGTTTTGTCATTTTTAGTAATCCCAATTTATATCCAGCCAGTTTTGTTCGGATCTCATCATCAGAGATCGATCCGCTAAATACATAAGCAGAAAATAAATCAGAGATCACATTGTAATCGATCTGCTGTTCATAAGCAAACGCTTCCATATCTGCCTGCATCTGTTCTTTTTCAAACTGAGTAAAAGCCTCCATCACGTCTGCATCTTCTGGCAGATCATAGAATTTTGTTAAAATAAATTCTTTCATTACATCTTTTTTCAGTCGTAATAGCTCATTATCAGATCGTTCGATCTCTCGTAAGATCAGGTCCACATCCTGCTGCTTTTCTTCTTCCGTCTTTGATTCTTTCTTTGCATTTTTTAAGAGATTCAGGATATAAACGACATTGATACGATCCGTTCGAACTAATTCAATGTCAAAATCTACATCAACAGGAACTGGAACCGGTGGATCAGGATTCTGTGTCTGATCCTTATAATATAAATACCAGCTTTTATATCCTTCATATTCATCTTCATCCAGAACAACTCCAAGATCAGACCAGTCAAATTTAGAAAATGTCTTTAAAGTTGCCAGTGTTTTTGCCATGGACCGAAACGCAATGATAAACATACGGATCTCATCTTCTGATTTTAGCTGACCTGCTGCTTCAACATCTTCTGTTACTTTTCTTAAAACAGGTTCCTGATTCATCCATTGATTTAGATAATACTCATAATTTTCCAATAGATATTCATTTGGATCACCGTCTCCTGAAAATAAAGTTAAAGCATCATCCTGCCATTTTTTAATGTTACGATAACTAACGATCTGGCCAAACTGTTTTGTTGCTTTATCTACACGATTTGTTCTGCTGTATGCCTGCACTAAAGAATGCCAGATCAGATTTTTATCCAGATATAAAGTATTTAATGGTTTTGCATCAAACCCAGTCAAAAACATATTAACAACTAGTAAGATGTCGATCTGTGGCAGATCTTTTTGTTTTAATCGATTTGCAATATCTTTTCGATAAGAATCAAACGTATCTAGATCAAATGTTGTTTCATACATCTCATTATACTGTTTCATACAGCGTTCTAATAATTCCTGAGAATGTTCATCTGCCCCATCATCCATATCCTCATTTGCCTGATAAGAAAAGATCGCTGCAACTTTTAATCGCTTTTCTTCTGAAAGGCCTTCATTTAGCTTTCGAAACTCATCATAATATTTTCCAAGTGTCTGAATGGAATCAACTGCAAATAAAGAAGTATATACATCTTTTCCTTGTGGATGTACATGCTGCTCATGATGTTCTATGATATGATCCGCGATTTTATGAATTCTTTCCTCATCATGATATAATTCATTTAGATCGATCTTATGTCGTTTACAATATTCTGGATCATCTAACTGCTTTGGGTCGATTCCTTTCATTGCCAGATTCCTTGCAAAAATCGTTCTCTGATATTCCACAGAAAATCTCAATACATTTCCATCTGCGATCGCATCTTTGATCATATAGCGATGCAAGCACGAATCCATCTGTTCTCCTGCATAAAACACATCTGCAGTTGTGCGTCCATCTGCACCTTTATTCTTTTCAAAGATTGGCGTTCCTGTAAATCCAATATAATTTGCATTCTGGAAGTGTTTTTGAATCTGTCCATGCATCTTTCCAAACTGAGAACGATGACATTCATCAATGATAAACACAACCTTCTTTTCTTTATAAGTATCCATGACATCTGCATATTTTGGATTTTTTACTACATTTGCCATTTTCTGGATCGTGGTAACGATCATTTCTGTTTCAGAAGACTTCAAGCGATTGATCAACACGTAAGTACTGTCTGTATTATCAACGCAATCTTTTTCAAAAGAATTATACTCTTCAACAGTCTGATCATCTAAATCTTTTCGATCAATCAAAAAGACGACCAGATCAATGCTGGATTCATTCCTTAATAATTGTGCTAATTTAAAGGAAGTTAATGTTTTTCCTGATCCAGTACATGCAAAAACATAGCCATCTCTGTTTGCTTCTAATACTCTTTTCCTTGCAGCTTTGACTGCATAGATCTGATATGGCCGCATGACCATTAATACAGGTTCTGTTGTTTTGATCACCATATATTTATGGATCATCTCTGTGATCGCTGCTTTTCTAAAAAATTCTCCTGTAAAGGTATGTAGATCATTGATCCTTGTATTCTTTTCATCAGTCCAGAAAAATACTAATGATTTTAAGATTGGTTGATACTGTCCATTTGCCATTTCATTTTCATTACAAAAATATTTTGTCTGTACAGAATTACTGACAACAAATAGTTGCAGATAACGGAAAAGTCCTTTAAAGCTAAATTTTCGATAACGATTGATCTGATTGATCGCTTCATTGATCTCAACCCCTGGACGTTTTAATTCAATCTGCACGATTGGAAGTCCATTGATCAAAACAGTTACATCATATCGATTCTTATATACGACATCATTTTTACGACCTGGATCCATTGTGACCTGATGTGTCACCTGATAGATATTCCGGGTTGTATCGGATGAAAAGAAATCAATGTATACAGTATTTCCATCATCCATTTCTAACACATATTTATCTCTCAAAATCTGTGCAGATTCATAAACAGAATGATTCTCTACATGGATCAAAATCCTCTGAAATTCTGCATCAGAAAATGCGGCTGTATGTCCTGCTTCTTCCAGCTTCTTTGCATTAAATTTAGCAAGCTGTGTTCGAAAATTATTTAGAACATCATCATAATTACTCATTTTTATGAACTGGTATCCGATTCCTTCTAATCGCTCGATAAACATATCTTCCACTTCATATTCTGATCTTCTTGAAGCCATGAAAATGTTTCTCCCCCTTTTTGTAAATTCTTATTTAACATTTTACCATTATTTAAAATTATTTGGTACATAATTTGACCATATGATTTAAAAATTTTCATTCTACAACAAATATGATAGAAAATTCAAAAAAGAAAAATCATATAAAAAAAAGACAGATACCGAAGTACCTGCCTTAAGCTCCTTTTAAAAAGTGCCTTAATGAACAACATAAGGAAATTCTCCACTTGTCATATTCGACAATGTCACAATCTCTATATCTCCAAATTTTTTGAAAATATTAATATTTGTATCAACGAATGGCTGAACATCTGAATCTGCTTTTTCTGGATAGTCATAACCAACCTTCATTTCCCTACATTCATACTCATCCTCTTTCAAATAAACTGGAGATGTATTACAGATCCAAGTAGAATCTTGTCCAAACCATTGATGAAGATATTCCATCATCGCTGTAAAGCAACCTTTTTTTCGGTCTGTTTCATACACATAAATGTCGCCAATGAGTAGGATTCTATGTTCTATTAATTTGAAGAATAGTTCTTCTGGAAGCAAATCCAAATCATCATGAATTTCTTCACAACTATGTTTTGTCTTTTTTTTGATATATTTGCTCATTACATTATGCATATACAGTCCCATTTCTCCAAGGTCTGCAGTTTCTCCATCAGTATACATTAAAATTTCACGATCCATACATTAAAATTTCACGATCCATAGGGATATTTACATATGCTACTGGAAAGATAGAATATACTTGCATCCTTCCACATAATCTTGGTCCATCTTCTGCTGCCATAAATGCAAAAATATAATTATTTGTCAAATAATCAATGTCGTCTTCGCAAATTCTAGGAATACTTACTCTTACACAATAGTATTTTTCAACAGAAATGATATCAATTTCATCATGATCTTCTTCAATGTCATATCCAATATCAAGCATAATATTTGTCACAACATCTTTCATATAATGCATTTCATTTATGATTGCTTCTCTTGTAACATTTTTCTTTTCCATCAAATACTCCTTTCGATAAGAAGGAGCTGGAAAACGAATATCAAGTATGGAACAGTAATCAGATAAGAAATCTGGAATTGCGATCTTTCCTGATTCAAACATACTGATCTTTGATTGATCTTTTCTGACTCCTGTTTCTTTTTCCAGTCTTTCAACTACATCTGCCTGAGTCAGTTGCAAAAATCGTCTTTGTTCTTTGCAAATTTCAGGTAGTTGTTCAACTAGTTGATCGAATGTGTAATACTGCTGCATTGTTTTCCACTTCCTTCTTTCTTTGTTTCTATTTTCTGATTTAATTGTACAAAAGGATGTATCTGAAGTATATGTCGATAAACGTCATAGTCATCTTTGCTTTATTTCTTTTCTTCTGAACTTCTTAAAAAACTTTGCAAAGCAAGGCTTATTACATAAAGCACACCAACGCACGTGATAAATCCGAAATAATCTACAGATTTAATATACAACTCAGAATTCATGAAAACCCTATCATTCCAATTTGCTAAGATTACTGAGATTAAACAAATAGAGAGCGTGGCAAAACCATATCTTGCACTTTGACAATCCTTTTTTATACCATAAAAGAATTCGAAATGGTCATTTATACTTAAAAGTATAAAGAATCCAAAATTGATACAAAATAAAATTAAAAAAGTCCTCATTTAACCACTCCTTTCGTTCTATATCTTTTTTTTGTATTATTTATTTTGATTTTTTTTATAATTCACAATATTTGAAACAACCAATATGATTACCCCGATAATAGTCCATTCAGTAGTTATAGTTACAGGATTCCCTGATATGGTATACATTGGTTCTTCCAACGAGGCTTTGTTGTTCATGAAAAAAGTGACTACAATTGTCATTGCTAACAACATATTATTCAAGATAAATACAGGTTCCGTCATTACGCAATTGTATATAATCCAACGAAATGAAGGAATTCGACTAGTTATTTCGATAAACATGACGAATCCTGAATTTATACCAAATAAGATGAGTAATGCATTCATTAATATTTCTCCTTCCTCATCAGCTAATATATCAATCTTCCATATAATTCCTTCGAAACTCTTCATAAGTCATGACATGTTTTCTGCAATTGACACAAACCATATATTTGTTATGACGATAAAGACTCGTAATGTCTTCTCCATCTTCTTTTCCATTAAATTTGTAAAAGCTTCTTCCAGACACATTAAAATCGTTATATAATCCATCAGAACTCCCACAATACGGGCACTTTGTTATTTTTTTCATGATTATATCCTTTCTGTGCATATCTTCTTCTACTGATCTGCTTTGATACTCTCACATTCCAAAAGCAAAGGATGATCCCACATAGGCAATCTTACTTCCAATTTGTCATTATCTCTTGATTCATCCATCCAGAAACAGTGTCCATCTTTTATACATTCTGATGTTTTACTTCCAATATGATCATTGAAGTTCTGCATGACGTTTCTGATATCTTTCTTTAGCAGCATCTACATCTTCCATTGTTCATGATATCAAGCAGTATTTTGTTTTTATTTGTATCCATTCAAATTAACTCTTTTATATATTTTTTTCTCTTCTGTTTCTGATAAGAATGATACTGCCTCTTTTGTTTTGTCCGGTCTTTCCATGATCTTGGAATCTTAACATCCTTAAAATGACCTCCCCATGGATTTTCATTTAAAAGATTTTTTCTTTCTCCACGAATTTTAATATGATAGCCCGCTTCTTTCCACTCACGCAATTCTTCTTTTGATGGCAATTGTCTTCTCTCATTTGTTGTATGTAAAAATCGCTGCATGTAGATGTAATTTGAATGGTCATATCTTCTTTTATGTGCTTCTTTCTTTTGATGATATGTATCCAAATATTTCTGCAGATAAGGCTTCGTGTTAACCAGATGACCATTTTCATCCACCATCTTGTATACAATATAATATGCCATCATTGTTTCCATCATGGATTCAGGCATCCAGTCATACTTCTCTTCGTTCCAAAATTCAGCGTTTTCAATGTTCCAAAAGATATGATGCTGATCATGAGCAGCTTTTCGGAATAATTCCCAATCAGCATAACTTTCAGGATCAAAATTTATGATCATTTTCTGCCATGGCTCAAAATGGAAATTATAAGGCTGCAAGAATGGTTTCACATGATTTTCTTTCCATTCCCTTGATACGTATCGATAATTTTCGGACCATGGATCATAAAATTCCCAACTTAAATTATTGATTATTGTATTGTAATATTTTGCATTAATTTTGAATTCTGTTACATATATCGTGCAATTCATGATAGCCCCCTTTCTTATCTCTCCAACGAACATTTTCCTACTACAAATATGAGAGAAAAAGTATTTTATATTTTTCATATATAAGAAAACAGGCCCATACAACATGAGCCTGTTTTGCATACAGTATTTCTTATTTACTTCTTATGAGATTAATGAACTCCCCTTTTGTTGTTATGAAATCACATTTCGAATGAATAAGCTTTTTTGCATCCTTAATCCATTCCTTGTATTCTTCTGATTCTTTGAACCGAAACCATTCATCAAATGATCTTTCGTTTGTCGGATACCCTTTTATATTCGACATACTTAATGTTTTGATCAATTCTTTTGTTTGGTCTTCCTCATTTTTAATATGAATCGTTTCATCAGAAATGACAAATTTCGGAA
>UMBK01043262.1_pt1 | contig 33246 bp, 39 predicted proteins | sample 1963941 | NCBI WGS metagenome assembly UMBK01 (sample SAMEA4835939, study PRJEB28245) | human gut metagenome | biome: gut microbiome; material: fecal sample | place: Denmark | collected 2008 | reverse complement strand
TTTTATTAATTTTAACAATAATTAGTATAGAAATTTTTTTGATTCCATATGATGTACAATTATATATAAAAATATATGTACCAGTAGCTATTTGTTTAGCATTTTTCATTGGATTTTTTATAGAATACTATTCGAAAGAACAATATTATAACACTATAAAAACGAGAATGGAAGATTTGCAAGAAAAATATTTAATAACAGAGCTTTTGCCAAAATCTAATTACATGGAAACAAAAATGATGGAAGATATTATTAAAGATATGGGCAAATCTATGTTAGAAAATGTAAATATGTATAAGTATTTACAAGAAGATTATAAAGATTTTATAGAATTATGGATTCATGAAATAAAAATTCCGATTGCTACTAGTAAAATGATTATAGAGAACAACAAAAATGAAGTTACAGAGAATATAAATGAAGAAATAGATAAAATAGAAAACTATACAGAACAAGCACTATTTTATGCAAGAAGTAATACGGTAGAAAAAGACTACATAATAAGAAAAATAGAATTAAAAGATATAGTAAATGCAAGTATTTTAAAAAACAAAACACAATTAATACAAAACAAGATATCTATTAACACAAAAGAATTAGATAAAATAGTATATACAGATAGTAAATGGTGCATATTTATAATAAGCCAATTATTACAAAATGCTATAAAGTATTCACAAAGTGAAAATAAGCAAATAGAAATATATTCTAAAGAACAAAAAGAAAATACAGTTTTGTATATAAAAGATAATGGAATTGGAATAAATAAAAAAGAATTAAGTAGAGTATTTGAAAAAGGCTTTACTGGTGAAAACGGAAGAATTACAGGGAAGAAGTCTACAGGAATAGGACTATACTTGTGCAAAAAATTATGCAAAAAATTGTGTATAGGAATAGAAATAAAATCAGAAAAAGAATTAGGAACAGAGGTACAATTATTATTTCCTAGAGGTAGTTTTTTTGATATAAAGACTAGTTGACATAAAATACAAAATAATATATAATTATTTACGAAACAATGAAATAAAGTAGTTCCAAAAGAATGGGAGGAATGAACAATGGAATACGGTTTATTAAATGATGAAATCAAAGAAAGAGACGACTATGTATTAGAAGACGAGCCTATGGTAAAGGAATACCGGGAGAAAAGAAAATGCTTAGAGGAAGCGGTAGAGAAATTTAATCGCTACTTAAGAAAAGCAACTTATGAGCTGGCTTTAAATGATGGTCCTAAGGAAGTTATAAAAGCATTACAAGTAGAGTTAAAATTAACAGATACAGATGAAATGCAAATATATTTCGACTTTAGCGAACAGCCGGAACAGGGATTTTCATATGAATTTATGACATGGTCTGAAAGACTGCAACAAAAATTAGAATGTTCTAACGTTCCAAATGAGATGGAAAAAGAATTAAATGAACAGATACTAAACATTGCTAAAGTATTTTTGAGGTTTTATGAATTTTAAAGTATTCTAACATTGAAGGGTAAAGTGCAATTAACATTGTATTTTACCCTTCTTTTAAATGTAAATAATCTAAACTTACAAAAATGTAAGTTTAATGTAAGATAAAGAAATTGTACAAAATAAAAAACAATATATAATATAATTAATAAATTTGAAAGGAGATAAAAATGGAAAAGGTTTTAGAAGTTAAAAACATAGAAAAATATTATGGTAATAAATCAAATTTAACCAAAGCTATAAACAATATAAGTTTTAATATAGAAAAAGGTGAATTTGTAGGAATAATGGGAGCCAGTGGTTCTGGAAAAACGACACTTTTAAATTGCATTGCAACAATAGATAAAGTAACAGCTGGAAAAATTTTAATAAATAACCAAGAAATAACTAAATTAAAAGGAAATAAATTAAATAAATTTAGAAGAGAAGAGCTAGGTTTTATATTTCAAGATTTTAATTTATTAGATACACTAACAGCATACGAAAATATAGCTCTTGCACTTACAATACAAAAAGTAAAGCCAAAAGAAATAGAAACAAGAGTAAAAGATATTGCAAATAAATTAAATATAACAGATATATTAAATAAATATCCATACCAAATATCTGGAGGACAAAAACAAAGAGTGGCATCAAGCAGAGCTATAATAACAAATCCAAAATTAGTATTAGCAGATGAGCCTACAGGAGCATTAGATAGTAAATCTGCAAGACAATTACTAGAAAGTTTTGAAGATTTAAACAAAAAGTTAAATACAACAATATTAATGGTAACACACGATTCTTTTACAGCAAGTTATGCAAATAGAATATTATTTATAAAAGATGGAAAAATCTTTAATGAACTTATAAAAGGAGAGGATTCTAGAAAAGAGTTTTTCGAAAAAATAATAGAAGTTCAAACTCTATTAGGAGGTGAACTAGGAGATGTTATTTAAATTATCTGTAAAAAACATGAAAAAAAGTTTTAAGGATTATGCAATTTACTTTTTAACATTAGTATTAGGTGTAGCAATATTTTATATGTTTAACTCTTTAGATAGTCAGCAAGCGATGCTAGACGTTTCTGCTTCAACAAGGGATATGATAAAACTAATGATTGCAATGCTAAGCTACATATCTGTATTTGTGGCTATTGTACTAGGATTATTAATTGTTTATGCAAATAACTTTTTAATAAACAGAAGGAAAAGAGAATTTGGAATTTATATGACATTGGGAATGGGAAAAAGACAAATATCAAAAATAATTCTTTTTGAAACAATATTAGTCGGAATTTTATCATTAGGTGCCGGAATTATATTAGGAATATTTGCTTCACAATTTATGTCTATATTGGTAGGTAAATTATTTGAAGCAGATATGACAAAATTTGAATTTGTTTTCTCTAAAGATGCTTGTATAAAAACATGTATTTATTTTGCTGTAATGTACATAGCAGTAATGATATTTAACACAATAACAATTTCAAAATATAAACTAATAAATTTACTTACAGCAAATAAGAAAAACGAATCTGTAAAAATAAAGAATCCAATTATATCTATTATAATATTTTTATTGGGAGCTGGAATATTAGGATATAGTTATTGGAAAGTAACAGGAGGAATAGATACACTTTCTACAGCAGATAAAATATTACCAATAATATTAATGGGAATTATAGGAACTGTTGCAGTATTTTGGTCTTTATCTGGATTTATACTAAGAATAATTCAGTCAAGGAAAAGCACATATTTAAAAGGAACAAATATGTTTGTTCTAAGACAATTAAATAATAAAATTAATACAACTGTAGTTAGTATGAGTGTAATATGTTTAATGTTATTTATGACAATAAGCATACTATCTTCAAGTTTTTCGCTACAAAGCACGATGAAGAAAGATTTACAAGAGATGACTCCAGTAGATTTGAATTTATGTAAAACAGCTAACTTACCAGAAAGATACACAGATAGGTATGGCAAAGAATATGTAAACACAAAAGAAGCTATAGAAGATTCTAGAAATCCAATAAGCGAAACCTTAAAAGAAAATGATTATGACATGAATAAATTAAAAGATGTTGTAGAATTTCCAATATATGGAACAGAAGAATGGACTTGGAAGGTAAGTTTAGGAAATTATTATGAAGAAGCTAAAAAGCAATATCCAATGCTTTTATATGATACAGAAGAAATGCTAATAAGAGTGTCTGATTATAACAAAATAGCTAAACTTTATGGGAATGAAGAGCTAACTGTAGAAGATGATGAATATATTGTACTTTGTGATTTTTCTAATCAAGTAACATTAAGAAACATGGGACTTAGAGATGGTGGAGAAATAAATATAAATGGCAAAACATATCATTCAAAATATGAAGAATGTAAATCAGGATTTATATTAATGTCTACAAGCCATACAAATACAGGAATTATAGTAGTTCCAGATAACTTTAACTTAAAAGAAGAATGGAAACAACAATACTTTTTAGCAGCTAATTATAATGCAGAAACAGAGGAAGAAAAAGAAAAGATAGAAGAAGACTTTGGCAAGAATGATACAGAATTTTATGAAGCTTTAAATAGGAAAAACATATATTTAAATGGTATGTCTAAAATATCCATAATACAAGCAAGTGTAGGTGTTGCAACAATTGTAGTGTTTATAGCTATATATTTAGGAATTGTATTTTTAATAGCAAGTTCAGCAATTCTTGCATTAAAACAATTAACAGAAAGTTCAGACAATAAACAAAGATATATTATTTTAAGAAAAATTGGCTGTGACGAGAAAATGATTAATCAAGTGTTATTTAGACAAATTGCAATATTCTTTATGTTACCACTTGTACTTGCAATTATACATTCTATATTTGGAATTCAATTTGTAATGTCTATGATGTCTGTACTAGCAAGTGCAGAAGAGCTATTACCTTCTATTGTAGTAACAGTAATAATTATAGGAATAATATATGGAGCATATTTTACAGCAACATATTTTGTAAGTAAAAATATTATTAAAGAAGAGGAATAAAAAGAAGGTGGCAATATATGAAAAAGATATTAAAAGTATTATTAATAATATTATTAATTGGAACAAGTATAGGAATACTAATAGTTGGAAAAGGATATAGCATGTATAAAGAAGCTATACAAGAAATGCCATTAGAAGATAAAGTAGATAAAATAAGACAAAAAGAAGGTTATACAAAGATTTCAGAGTTGCCACAAACATATTTAGAAGCAGTTATTTCTGTAGAAGATCATAGATTTTATAAACATCCAGGAATAGACATAATTGCAATAGGTAGAGCAATTATAAATGATATTAAAGCAATGGAATTTGTAGAAGGAGGTAGTACCATAACTCAGCAAATAGCTAAAAATGAATATTTTTCTCAAGAAAAGAAAATGTCTAGGAAAGTTGCAGAAGTTTTTATGGCATTCGAAATAGAAAAGAAATATTCTAAAACTGAAATTTTAGAATTATATATAAATACAATTTATTTTGGAAATGGATATTATAATATAAAGGATGCTTGCAAAGGGTATTTTGGAAAAACACTAGATAATATGACTAAAGGAGAATGTATAATGCTTGCAGGAATACCAAATGCACCATCAGTATATAATCCTAAAGAAAATTTAAATTTAGCAAAACAAAGACAAAAACAAGTTGCAGATAAAATGGTAGAATATGGGTATTTAACAGAAAAAGAAGAAAAGGAGATATTAAAATAAAAATTAATTTTTAGCTAGGATTTGGAAAAATTATTATAATCTAAAAATGATAAGTTGAATTTGATTTTCAGTTGCTATATAATTTAGAAGAAATAAAATAAACCTATTTAAGGGAGGAAAAATGGCAAAATCATTTTTGGATGAGATAGAAGAAGAGGAAGAAATAAAAAATGAAATAGTACAAAATCTGATGGAGAAGAATTTAAATATATATAGAAAAGATATATATACTTCTAAATTTATTCACACAGAAGTATTAGAAAGTAAACTGGAAAAGGTATATTTTAAAGATATTTCTTTTGAAAATTGTAATTTTTCCAATTCTACATTTGAAAGTTGTAGTTTTATAAATTGCAAATTTATAAATTGTAAAATGATAGGTTGTAATTTTATAGAAAATACTTTTATTTCGGTACAAATGCAAGATTCAAATATGAACTATGCAAATATTGCTAATACAGGATTTAATAATTTAAAAATAAAAGATACTACATTTATAAATTCATATATACAAGATACTGTATTAAAAAATATAAAATTTGATAATATAGATTTTACAAAATCACAAATATTTAATACACCTTTAAAGAATATAGATCTTTCAAATTGTACTATACAAGGTATGTCTACTACATTACAAGATATTAAAGGAGCAATATTAAATGAATTTCAAATTATAGATTTAGCATACTTACTAAATATAAAAATAAAATCTTAGTTAACTAATTTTTTAGAATAGGCTTTTTACCTATTCTTTTTTTATTTACTTGAATTACAGCGCTAAAAATAGTATAATAAAATCGAAAAAAATAGATAGGAGCAGATAAATGCCTAAATTTTTTATAAAAACGGAGAATATAAAAGAAAATAAAGAAATACACATTATAGGTAATGATGTTAACCACTTAAAAAATGTTTTAAGAAAAAAGATAGATGATAAAATTACAATTTGTAATTCAGACACAAGTACAAATTATGAATGCATAATAATAGGAATAGAAGAAAATGAAATTATATGCCAAATCCTAAATGAAGAAACAAGTATTTCAGAGTCTAAACTAAATATTACAATCTTCCAAGGCTTACCAAAAGCAGATAAAATGGAATTAATAATACAAAAAGCAACGGAATTAGGAGTAAAATATATTGTACCAGTAAATACCAAAAGAACAATAGTAAAATTAAAAGATAAAGATAAACAAAATAAAATAGTAAGATGGCAAAAAATTGCAGAAGTAGCAGCAAAACAATCTGGAAGAGATATAATTCCTAAAATAGAAAATATAATAGATATATCCAATTTAGAATTTGAAGGATATGATGAAATTTTAGTATTATATGAAAATGAAGAAAAAGTAAGCATAAAGCATGAGATAAAAAAGTTAAAAAAGCTAAATAAAGAAAATTTAAATATAGGAATTATAATTGGTCCAGAAGGTGGATTAGATAGTGAAGAAATAGAAAAATTAAAACTAAAAAGCAATGTATCGGTAGTAACACTAGGAAAAAGAATTTTAAGAACAGAAACTGTGTCATTAGTTGTAAGTGGAATATTAATGTATGAATTAGGAGATTTAAATTAAGGAGTGTTAAAATGGCTAAGAAGAAAAAAAATAAAGTAAATACTAAACCAAAGAATAATACAAAAGAGATATTAAAAGAAAATGTAGATCAAATTGCTAAAGAAGAAAATAATCCAAATAAAAAAGAAGACGACCAAAAAGAAAAAGTAATACATGATCAAAAAAAAGTTATTGAAGAAGATAGAAAAGTAGATGTACAAGAGGAAAATGGTAGTGAGCAACAAACAGAAAATGTTAAAGCAGAAAAAATAAATAAGAGGGATAAAAAGTCTGAGAAGATTATAGAAGAAATAGAAAAAGAAAAAAAGCAACGTAAAAAAATGTCAAAAGAATATGAAAAAAAGGCTAACAAAAAAATATTTAGAAATGTAATGATTGCTATAGTAATTCTAGCATTTTGTATATTAAAAATATTAGGTTATATAAATATAAAAGAAGATATTTTTATTGTAGATTTAAAAGTGTTTAGCATTTCTATATTAATATTTGCTATTATTTTGTTTGAAAGAAGCTACAAAAAGATAGATTTAGAACTATTTACACATGGTTTGGAGTCATTGTTTGTGGCAATAGCAACATTATGCGAAGTATATATTTATCAATTGTTTACAGATAAATTTATTATGGTTATTGCAATAGAGGCTTTATTAATATCTGCATACTATATTTTAAAATGTACAAGAATATATAGCAAAACAAAAAAAGAATATATAAAAAGTTTAAATGATATTAGTGAAATTGTAAAAGAAGAAAAAATTATAAAAATAGAAACTCATAGAAGACAAAATAGAAAAACAGCTGAAAAGAAAAATAATAAAAAAGTAGAAAGAAAAGATGATAAAATAAAAGAAACAAAAAACATAGAAAATAAAGGAAATCCTAATAAAGAAAAGTTAGAAGCCAAAAAAGACTTAAAAGCTGAGAAGAAAACGACAGCAGAAGTGGAAAAACAAAAAATAGAGAAAAAAGAGGAAGTAAAATCAAAAACAAATGCAAAAAACAAAACAAATAAAAAAGCAAAAAATAAAAAGAAAAAATAGGAGATAAAAAATAATGATAAGAAGTATGACAGGCTTTGGAAGAGGAATGTATTCTACAGAGGAGAGAGAATATACTATAGAGATAAAATCTGTAAATCATAAATACACAGATATAAATGTAAGGCTTCCATATGTTTTAAGCTTTCTAGAAGAAAAAATAAAAAAAGAAGTATTAAAAAATATAGCAAGAGGAAAAATAGACATAAATGTAACTTTTGTAAATAACAGCAATTTAGGTAAAAAAATATCAATAAACAAACCTTTAGCAAAAGAGTATATAGAAGAATTAAGAAAAATAAAAGAAGAAAATAATATAATAGATGATATATCAATTATGAAAATAGCTAAACTACCGGATATATTAAATATAAGTCAAGATAATAATGAAGAAGTTTTATGGGAAGAATTGAATAAAGCATTACAAGAGGCTATTAAAAATTTATTAGAAGGCAAAAATGCAGAAGGTAAAAAATTATCAGAAGATATGCTACAAAGACTAGAAAATATTAATAAACATATTTTGGATATTTCGCAATATTCTACTGGACTTATTGAACAATATGTAGTAAAATTAAAAGACAGAATAAAAGAAATGATGCAAACAGATTTAATAGACGAAGCAAGAATTTCACAAGAAGTAGTTCTATATGCAGATAAAACATCAATAGAAGAAGAAATTACAAGATTAAAAAGTCACATTACACAATTTAAAGAACTATTACAATCAGAAAGTGTTAAAAAGACAGGTAAAAGATTAGACTTTATAATACAAGAGATGAACCGAGAAATAAACACAATAGGATCTAAATCAAATTGTTTAGAAATAACGAATTTAGTAATAGAATTAAAAACAGAACTTGAAGATGTTAGAGAACAAGTTCAAAATATAGAATAGGAAGTGATTTTTATAATGCAATTAGTAAATATTGGTTTTGGAAATATAGTTTCTGCAAATAGAATTATAGCAATAGTAAGCCCAGAATCTGCACCAATAAAAAGAATGGTACAAGAGGCAAAAGACAAAGGAACAGCAATAGACGCTACATATGGTAGAAGAACAAGAGCAGTAGTAATTACAGACTCAGATCATTTAATTCTTTCTGCACTTCAACCAGAAACAGTAGCAGCAAGGCTAGATAAAAATATAGAAAACAATAATTAAGGAGGAATATAATTATGTTAGTAAAACCATCTGTAACAGATTTATTAACAAAGGTAGATAACAGATATTCATTAGTAATAATGGTGTCTAAAAGAGCAAGACAAATAGCTTCTGGAAAACCAGTTGTAACAAAAGTAAAATCTAATTCTGTTGTAACACTTGCAACAAACGAAGTATCAGAAGAAAAGGTGGTTATATGTTAGTTATACTATCTGGTGTAGCGGGAGCCGGAAAAAATACAATTCAAAAAGAATTAATAAAAAGAATGGAAAACGTAATAGCAATACCTTCTTATACAGATAGAGAAGTAAGACCAGGAGATGTACCAGGAGAAACATATAATTTTGTATCAGCCGAAGAATTTGAAAGAATGATAAAAGATGGAGAATTATATGAATATGATATCCATCATAATCATTACTATGGTACTTCTAGAAAAATTTTAAATGAAAAAATTAAAGAAGGAAAAATTATAGTAAAAGACATAGATGTAAATGGAACTCAAAGTTTAATAGAACTATTAAAACAAGATACAAAAGTAGTAACAATATTTTTAAGAGTTCCAAAAAGTGAATTACAAAAAAGACTAGAAAGTAGAATAGACAAGCCAAGTCCTAAAGAAATCCAATTAAGACTAAATAGATTTGACTTTGAAGAGTCTAAAATTGGAGTATATGATTACGTAATAAAAAATAATGATTTAGAAAAAACAGTGTCTATAATACAAAAAATAATAGAAGAAGAAGCAAAAGTAGAAAACGCAGAATTTTAAAATTAATATAATAAAAAAAGATATTGTTGTTCTTGCATAACATGTCGGGATTTTAAGGAGTATTCCTAAATCCTGAATCTTGTATACTTAAGAATAATAATATCTTTTTTAGTTATGATAAAAATTAAATTTTATAAATTATATTAACAATAAAACTTTTATAGAAAAAATAATAAAAGAGACATAAGGAGTAAAAATGATAGCAGAGATAATTATAGATTCCAATGTTAAAACATTAAATAAAACATTTGATTACAATATCCCAAAAGAGATGGAAGAAAATATATCTATAGGAAGTAGAGTTCTAATTCCTTTTGGCAAAAGCAAAAGATTGGAAGAAGGATTTGTAACAAACATAAAAGAAAGTACAGAATATGCAGTAAAGGATATTGCCAAAATCGAATTACAATCTTTGTCAACAGAAAAAATACTTTTATCTAAATGGATGGCAAAAAAATATTTTTCAAATGTTTCAGAATGTATGAATTTAATGTTAAAACCAGGAACTACAACTAAGAATTTTGCAAATAGAACCAAAGACAAAACAGCTATTTTTGTTAGTTTGGCACTGGAAAAAGAAAAAGTACAAGAATATATAGTAAACAATAAAATAAAATCTGAAAAACAAAAAAGAATATTAGAATACTTAATAGAAAATGAAAAAATAATACAACCAGAATTAATAGAGAACACAGAAACATCTAGAGCAATAATAAAAACTTTAGAAAAAAATGGACTTATAAAATTACAAGAAGAAAAAGTAATAAGAAATCCTTTAAAAAATAAGAATATTAAGCAAAAAGATAAATTAAAATTTACAGAAGAACAAGAAATTGCATATAAAAAAGTAGAAGATTCTATAAAGAAGCAAGAATATAAACAATATTTACTTTATGGTGTTACAGGTTCTGGAAAAACAGAAATTTACCTTCAACTAATAGAAAAAGTAATAAATGAAGGGAAAAGCGCGATAATGTTAGTACCAGAAATTTCTCTTACTCCACAAATGATAAATAGATTTATAGAAAGATTCGGAAAAGATATTATTGCTGTATTACATAGTAAACTTTCTGTAGGAGAAAGGCACGACAGCTGGGAACGTATAGAAGAAGGAGAAGCTAGAATTATTATAGGAGCCAGATCTGCAATATTTGCTCCAGTATGTAATTTGGGAATAATAATAATAGATGAAGAACATGATCCTTCATATAAATCTGAAATGGCACCAAGGTACAATGCAAAAGAAGTTGCAAACCAAATTGCCGAATATAATAGTATTCCATTGCTATTAGGAAGTGCAACACCGGATATAGTAACTTTTTACAAAGCACAAAATGAAGATATCGAACTTTTAACACTTAGTAAAAGAGCGAATAATTCTAGTTTGCCAAATATACAATTAGTAGATTTAAAACAGGAACTTGCTAATGGTAATAGAACAATGATTAGTGTTAAATTATATAAATTAATACAAGAAAATTTAAAAAATAAAAAACAAACTATACTGTTTTTAAATAGGAGAGGATTTTCGACATTTATAATGTGCAGAGATTGCGGGTATGTTGCCAAATGTAAAAATTGTAATATAAGTCTTACATATCATAAAAAAGAAGAAAAATTAAAATGTCACTATTGTGGATACGAAGAAGGGATTCATAAAATATGCCCAGAATGTGGAAGCAAAAAAATTAAATATTTTGGTACAGGAACACAAAAGTTAGAATTAGAAATAAATAAAATTTTTCCTAATGCGTCTACTATTAGAATGGATATAGATACTGTTACAAAAAAAAATTCACACGAAGAAATTTTAGAAAGATTTAATAAAGAACAAATAGACATATTAATTGGAACACAAATGATTGTAAAAGGACATCATTTTCCAAATGTTACTTTAGTTGGAGTAGTTTCTGCAGATGGAAGTCTAAACATAGATGACTATAGGGCAAGTGAAAGAACATTTGATTTATTAGTACAAGTTGCGGGTAGAGCAGGAAGAGAAAGGCAACAAGGAAATGTTATAGTACAAACATATAATCCGGACAATTATAGTATTCAATATGCTAAAAAACAAAACTATGATGATTTCTATAATATAGAAATTAAATTAAGAAATCAATTGAGATATCCACCTTTTTGTGATATAATTATGTTTGGAATAAGTGGAGAAATGGAAGAGGTTGTTTCAAAAACAGCAAACAAATTGTATAAAGAATTAAAAGAAAGTATAGAACAAGAAGAATTAATAGCGAATATATTAAAACCACTACCAGCACCAATAGATAAAATAAAAAATAGATATAGATGGAGAATAATAATAAAAGCAAAAGTAAATGATAAATTAATAGACATTATAAATGAATGTTTATATAATAAAGAATTATTAAAAAACAATGCAAGAATTATTGCAGATATTAACCCAACAAATATGATGTAAAAAAGGAGGATAAAATGGCAATACGACTAATTAGAAAAGATGGTGACGAAATTTTAAGAAAAAAAGCAAGAACAGTAGAAGTTTTTGATGAAAAACTAAAGTCATTAGTAGAAGATATGATAGAAACTATGCATAAAAATAATGGGGTTGGACTTGCTGCTCAACAAGTAGGTATTTTAAAAAGAGTAGTTGTTATAGATGTATATGATGGAAAAGGTCCAATTACATTAATAAATCCAGTAATTACAAAAACAAAAGGAGAACGAGAAGTAGAAGAAGGATGTTTAAGTTTTCCAAATAAATTCGCAGTTGTTGTAAGACCAAAAGAAGTAGAGGCAGAATATTACGATGTAAATGGAAAAAAACAAAAAATAAAAGCTAAAGAATTATTAGCACAAGCAATTTGCCACGAAACAGATCACTTAGATGGAATTTTGTTTGTAGACAACATGATACCAGGTACTTTAGAAATAGTGAAGCCAGATGAAGAATAACCGTTTAATAGCATATAAATTAAAATAAAAGGAGATTAATATGTTAAAAGTTTTATTTATGGGAACACCAGATTTTGCACAAGAATCATTAAAAAGCATATATGAAGCAAAATTTAATATAATAGGAGTAGTAACTAACCCAGATAAACCAAAAGGTAGAGGAATGAAAATGGCATACTCACCAGTAAAAGAATATGCTTTAGAGAAAAATATAGCAGTTTATCAACCAAACAAAATAAAGAATAATTTAGAATTTTTGGAAGAAATTAAAAATATGAAACCAGATATAATTTGTGTGGTTGCATATGGAAAGATATTGCCAAAAGAAATTTTAGAAATACCTAGATTGGGATGTATAAATGTACATGGTTCATTACTTCCTAAATATAGAGGAGCAGCTCCAATACAATGGGCAGTATTAAATGGCGATAAAACTACAGGAATTACGACAATGTATATGAATGAAGGAATGGATACTGGTGATATGATTTTAAAAGAAGAAGTAGAAATTTCACCAGAGGAAACAACTGGGGAATTGTGGGAAAAACTTTCGAAAATTGGAGGCAATCTTCTAGTAGAAACCTTAAAATTAATAGAAGAAGGAAAAGCTCCTAGAGAAAAACAACCAGAGGAATTTTCTTTAGCACCAATGCTAAGTAAAGAGATGGCATTAATTGATTGGGAAGAAAATGACATATACAAGATTCATAATTTAATAAGAGGATTAAATCCAATTATGGGAGCATTTTCGTATATAGATGGTAAAAAAGTTAAATTTTGGAGATCAAAAATTTTAACAAAAGAAGAGTTCTTTTCATACAAAACAGAATTTGAAGAATATGAATATAAATTTAATACCCTAATGCCAGGAACAATTATAATTGCAGATGATAAAGATGGTCTATATATAAAAGCAGAAGGTGGAGTACTAAAAATACTAGAGATTCAAGGAGAAAATGCCAAAAGAATGAACACTACAGACTTTTTAAGAGGAAATCATTTAACTGCTGGTATGTTTTTTTCAAAAGAAAAATAAATGTAAAAATTAAGGAAATTATATATAAATATTTTCTTAAAATAGTTGTAAAAAAATATATAAATTGATATACTTTATACATATTTTAGGTATATCAATTTTTTTCTAGTACAAGGTTTTTGCATTAGAGGAAGATTGCAAATGCTAGTTTTGGTTTGGAGGTATAAATATGGAAGAAAACAAAGAGAAGGTAAACTTAGTAGAAAATATTTTAAAAGAGGAAGAAGAAAATATAAATATATCTGAAGAAGTTATAACAACTATATCTGGAATTGCTGTTTCAGAAATTTCTGGTGTTGCAGAAATGGCAGGAGGAATAACAGGAGGAATAACAGAAGTATTAAGTGGAAAGAAAAATTTAAGCAAAGGTATTAAAGCAGATATAGCTGGAAACAATGTAAAAATAGATGTAAATATAATAGTAAATTATGGAGTTCGTATACCAGATGTAGCATTTGATATTCAAAATAAAGTAAAACAAACAGTAGAAAACATGACAGGGCTAAAAGTAAATGAAGTAAATGTTCATGTACAAGGTGTAAATGTAGAAAAAACAAAAGAAGAAGAATAAGGAGGATAAAATGAAATTTTTAGATAAACTTATATTAGTAATATTTTCAATATTAATGTTCGTATTAGCAGTTGTAACATCTAGCATAGTATTTGGTTGGTTAGAATTAGAAAACTTAGTACCATATATAGAAACAGGACTAAGTACAGAGCCATATTCTAACGTAATATTAGGTGTTTCAATTGTAGTTATACTATTAGCATTAAAAGCAATTTTCTTTAGTGGAAAAGATGAAAGAGCTACTAAAGATGGAGTTTTAATGGAAAACGATAATGGAAGATTATTAATATCTAAAGATACATTAGAAAACTTAGTTATAAATATAGTTAGAGGATTTGATGGAACAGAAAACGTTGTAGCTAAAGTAGGACTAGACAAAGAAAATAATTTAAAAGTATATATAACATTATATGTACATCCAAATATCGTAATAAAAGATCTAACAGCTAGCATTCAAAATAGAGTAAAAGAAGCAATAAAGAAAACATCAGATTTAGAAACAAAAGCAGTAAATGTAAAAATTAGAAACATCACTCCAAAAACAGAAAATGCAGTAGAAAATTAAAAATAGGGATTTTGGGGACGGTCCTTAAAATCCCGGTTTAAATAAAAATTGCAGTAGGAAGATTAGAAAGGGAGATAAGAAATGAATGGTTTTAAAGATTTTATTTCTGAATATAAAGGAGCAATAATAGGAGCAATAATAGCAATACTAATTTTACTTACAGAATTATATAAATTAATTATTGGAATTATTTTAATAGGAATGGGTATTTTTGTAGGAAATTATATTCAAAGAAATAAATATGCAGTAAAAGAAAAATTGAAAAATTTTATAGACAGAATGTAAGAAGGGGAAATAAATGGAAAAATCAGCTAAAAGAGAATTAACATTTAAAGCATTATATAGTGGCCAAATAAACAAAGAAATGAATGATGAAGAGTTAAAAATCTTTTTAGAAGCAAATAATTTAAAAGATAGAGATAAAGATGAAATTATTAAAGATATAAATGAAATAAATAATAAAAAAGAAGATATATTAAACAAAATTTCTAAAAATCTTAAAGATAATTGGTCAATAGATAGAATTTCTAAAATAGATAAATCATTACTAATGCTTGCAATTTATGAAATCCAGTATAAAGAAATACCATTTAAAGTTGTTATAAATGAAGTGGTAGAACTTGCAAAAAAATATGGAGAAGAAACATCTGCTTCATTTATTAATGGTGTACTTGCAAAAGTTGTTAAGGAGTTAAACATAGAATAATGGAATACAAAGCAATTTCAGTAACAGATTTAAATTATTATATTAAAAACAAAATAGCAGATGATGAATATTTAAATAATGTATTAATAAAAGGGGAAATATCAAATTTTAAACATCATTATACAGGTCATATGTATTTTACGCTAAAAGATGATAATTCATTAATAAAATGCATTATGTTTAAGTCATATACAACCAATTTAAAATTTGTACCAAAAGATGGGATGAGTGTATTAGCTTTTGGTACTGTTTCAGTTTTCGAAAGAGATGGAGTTTACCAATTATATTGTAAAGGCATGCAAGAAGATGGAATGGGTAGTTTATATACAGCATATGAACAGCTAAAAGAAAAATTAGACAAAGAAGGGCTATTTAAAGAAGATAACAAAAAGAAACTACCTATTATGCCTAAAGTTATAGGTGTATTAACTTCTAATACAGGTTCTGTAATAAAAGATATTATAAATGTTTCTACTAGAAGAAATCCAAATGTATATATAAGATTATACCCAGTTCCTGTACAAGGTGAGGGAGCTGGAAGCAAAATTGCAGAGGCTATAAAAATAATGAATGATAAAAAACTTGCAGATGTATTAATTCTAGCAAGAGGAGGAGGTTCATTAGAAGATTTATGGCCTTTTAATGAAGAAGTTGTAGCAAGAGCTATTTATAATTCAGAAATACCAATAGTTTCTGCAGTAGGACACGAAACTGATTTTTCTATTTCTGATTTTGTAGCAGACTTGCGCGCACCAACACCATCAGCAGCAGCTGAAATAGTAGTTCCAAATATAGTAAATATAAAGCAGAACTTGGATACATATAATATAAGACTAAAAAATGCACTAAGAAAAAAAGTAGAAATAATGAAAATGAGATATGAAAAGTGCATGAAAAGCAGAATATATACAGATCCATTAAAAAATATAAATGATAATTATCTGAAAATAGATATAATAACAAAGTCTATAATAAATAGTATAAATAATAAGTTACAATTAAGTAAGACAGAAGCTGTGAAACATTTTTCTAAATTGGATGCGTTAAGTCCTTTAAAAACATTGAGCAGAGGATATTCTATAATAGAAAAAGATAATCAAATAATAAAAAGCGTACAAGAATTAGAACAAGGTGACATAGTAAATATTAGATTAAGTAATGGTAATAAAGAAGCTAAGATTCTTTAAGATATGGGGGAAATATGAAAGAAGTTAATTTTGAAGAAACAATGCAAAAATTAGAGCAAATTACTGCAGAATTAGAAAAAGGAGAACTATCTTTAGATGAATCAGTAAAAAAATTTGAAGAAGGTATAAAACTTTCTAAAGAATGTAATAAAATATTAGAAGATTCAGAAAAAAGAATTAATATATTAATAAATGAAGATGGAAATATAACAGAAGATAATTTTTTACCAAAGGAAGGATAGGATAGATAGCAATGGAATTTTTAACAGATTTTATAACAAATAAATTTATATATGTGCCATTATTAACATGGTTTTCGATACAATTATTTAAGGTTATTTGGGATTTAGTAACTACAAAGAAATTTAATTTTAAAAGAATTTTAGGGGCAGGAGGAATGCCTAGTTCACATTCAGCAGTTGTTGTTTCTTTAGCAACATTAATAGCTAGAGAGTGTGGATTAGATAGTCCTACTTTTGCTCTTTCAGTAATATTTGCATTTGTTGTTATGTATGATGCGGCAGGAGTAAGAAGAGCAGCTGGAAAACAAGCAAAACTATTAAATAAATTAGTAGAAACACCAGGGCTTTCTGGCATAGAAGTTTCAGAAAAATTGGTTGAAGTTTTAGGGCATACACCATTGCAAGTAATAGTTGGAGCGATAATTGGTATAATAGTAGGATGTATATTCTAATAATATGAATTACTAGAAAAAAGAAAGTTTTATAGCTAAATCTATAAATAAGATAAAAGGAGGTCTCTTATGCAAGATATTGAAATTGCAAGAAATGCAAAATTAAAGAATATAAACAAAATTGCAGAAGCTTTAAAAATAGATGACGAATATGTGGAACAATATGGAAAATATAAAGCGAAAATCTCCTTAGATTATTACGAAAAAATAAAAAACAATAATGATGGAAAATTAATATTAGTTACAGCAATAAATCCAACACCACTAGGTGAAGGAAAAACCACAACCTCTATAGGAATTACAGACGCATTGAATAAACTAAATAAAAAGTCAATATTGGCTTTAAGAGAACCTTCACTTGGACCAGTTTTTGGAATAAAAGGAGGAGCTACTGGTGGAGGATATTCACAGGTGGCGCCAATGGAAGATATAAATTTACATTTTACAGGAGATATTCATGCAATAACTACAGCAAACAATTTGTTAAGTGCGATTATAGATAATCATATTTGGCAAGGAAACGAATTAGAAATAGAAAAAGTAACATGGAAGCGTTGTGTAGACCTAAATGATAGATCATTAAGAAAAGTACAAATTTCTCTTTCGGGCGAAAAAAATATGGTGCCAAGGGAAGATGGTTTTGACATTACAGTTGCTTCAGAAATTATGGCAATATTATGTTTAGCAAAAGATATGAAAGACTTAAAAAGAAGGCTAGGCAATATAATTATAGGATACAGTAAACAAAATAAACCAATTACTTGTAAAGATTTAAAAGCCGAGGGAAGTTTAGCTGTACTTTTAAAAGATGCAATTAATCCTAATTTAGTACAAACTTTAGAAAATAATCCTGTACTAATACATGGTGGACCATTTGCAAATATTGCACACGGATGTAACAGTGTAATTGCAACAAATATGGCATTAAAAATGGGGGACTATGTAGTTACAGAAGCAGGATTTGGAGCAGATTTAGGAGCAGAAAAATTTTTAGATATAAAATGTAGACTATTAAATAAGAAACCTAACGTAGTAGTAATAGTAGCAACTTTAAGAGCTTTAAAATACCATGGTGGCGTAAGTAAAGAAGAATGTACTAACGAAAATGTAGAGGCTTTAAAAATAGGAATAAACAATTTACTAAGACATATAGAAAATATAAAAAAATATGGAATAACACCAATTGTTGCTATTAACAAATTTTCTAATGACACAGAGAGAGAAATAGAAACATTAAAGCAAATGCTAGAAGAAACTGTAGAAATAAGTTTATTAGAAAATTGGGAAAAAGGTGGCGAAGGAGCTATAGACTTAGCGAATAAACTTATAAAAATATGTGAAAATGAAAATAATTTTGAATATATATATAATATTAATGACACAATAGAAGAGAAAATAACAAAAGTAGCACAAAAAATTTATGGTGCGATAGGAGTAGAATATTCAGAATTGGCAAAGGAACAATTAGAGAAATTAAATAATTTAAAAATGCCAATTTGTATAGCAAAAACACAATATTCATTTTCAGATGATCCAAAAGATTTATTAGGAGATAAACCATTTAATCTTCATGTGACAGACCTAAAATTAAAAGCAGGAGCAGAATTTATTGTTGTTTTAACAGGAAAAATAATGACAATGCCTGGACTTCCAAAAAAGCCAGCAGCAGAAAATATTAATATAGATGACAATGGAATAATAGAAGGAATATTTTAATATATTGTATAAAAACACCATATATGGATAAAATAATTTTAAATTGTTTTATAAAGTGTGGTGTTTTTATGTTAAAGAAAATAAAAAATAAATCATTAAAAAGCATAGTTATTTTATTAATAATATTATTATTTGTGGGATTATCTATATTTGTTATATCTAATATTAATAATGGAAGCGAAGTAGAAGCACTTTCAAAATATGGATCTAGAGGTAGTGAGGTTACTCAAATACAAACAAAATTAAAAAGATGGGGATATTATAAAGGAAATATAGATGGAATATATGGAAGTCAAACGGTAGAAGCGGTTAAATATTTCCAAAGAAAAAATAATTTAGCAGTAGATGGAATTGCAGGAAAGAATACACTGGAAGCCATGGGAATATTTAATTCGTCATCTTCAGGTTCTTCTAGTTCTAATTCTTCAAATTTAAACTTACTTGCAAGAGTAATTTATGGAGAAGCAAGAGGAGAGCCATATACAGGACAAGTTGCAGTAGGGGCAGTAGTATTAAATAGAGTTAGAAGCAGTTCATTTCCAAATACAATTTCTGGAGTAGTATACCAAAAAGGGGCATTTGATGCTGTTAGTGATGGCCAAATAAATTTAACACCGAATTCTACAGCAAAAAAAGCAGCACAAGACGCACTAAACGGATGGGATCCATCATATGGAGCGATATATTATTTTAATCCTGCAACAGCCACAAATAAATGGATTTGGTCAAGGCCAATGACAGTAACTATAGGTAGACATAGATTTTGTAAGTAGATATAGAATCACTAATAAAGTGTCGATTGGTTAGTATAGCGATAAAGAATTATAACGTACCTAAGATTTCCTTGAACTTATATTTATCAGAAAATCTTAGGCACGTTTTTTGCATAGCAAAAAAATGAAAACGTAATATTCTTGACAAATACTAGACATATTGATAAGATATGAAAAGAAAAATAGGAGGATAATTACATGATATTATATCCCAATTTTTATTGTAAAAATATAAAAGATATAGATATAAAAAAGTTAAATGAAAATAATATAAAAGGAATACTCTTAGATGTAGATAACACATTAATAGATTTAGAACATAACTTATTAGAGGGAGCAGAAGAATGGTGTGAAAACCTTAAAAAGCAAAATATTAAATTTTGTATTTTATCTAACTCAAACAACAAAAAGAAAATAAAGAAAGTAGCAACCACACTAGATATTCCATACATATCATTCGGAACGAAACCTTTAAAAAGAGGATATAAAAAGGCAAGTAAGTTATTAAATTTACCATATGAAAACCTAGCTATAATTGGGGATCAAATTTTTACAGATATTATAGGTGGTAATAGATGCAATATGTATACAATATTGGTAGAGCCAATTAGTACAAGAGAACTATTTATTACAGCTATAAAGAGAGATTTAGAAAACAAAATACTAGACAAGTATAAAGAAAAACAACAAAAAGAGAAAGAAGGATAAAATATGTTTTTTAATGATGTTCACATAATGATATATGTTGCATTTGGAATTTTAGGTTTAATTGTTGGTAATATATTGCCACATATAAATAAAAGGTTAACAGAACACAAAAAGGTGTTTAACAAAGAGTTTTTTACAGAATACCCAAAAAATTTCGAGCCACATTACATACATATGTTATTAATAGCGATAATATATATATTACTATTATATAAGTTTGGATTAAAGCCAGATTTTATACAAAATTTAGATTTAATAAAATATATGATATTAACACCAATGCTATTTTCTGTAGCAATTATAGATTTTAAAAGCAGTATAATACCAAATAGATTATTACTTACAATGGCAGAAACAGGATTATTACTTACATTTGTATATGGAATATCAGATATTAATTTAGCAATGGATATGTTACTTGGAATGGTAGTAGGAACAGTAATATTTGGAATATTAACATTATTAGGAAGATTAGTTTCTGGAAAAGAAGCAATGGGGATGGGAGATGTAAAACTAGTATCTGCATTAGGTCTTTTCTTTGGAGCTTCTAACATTTTGGCAATATCAATTATATCATTCTTATTAGGAGCAATAATTAGTATAATATTAGTATTAAGCAAAAAGAGAAAAATAGATGATTACATACCATTTGGTCCATTTATAGTAATTGCTTCTTATGTAGCAATATTTGTTCCATTTAGTGCAATATTATTTGTATTACTTAAAATTTTTACATTGGGACTATATAAAGTATAACATTGGGGGCTGATATTAATGAATGAAAAAGTTAAATGGCTAAGAGAAAAATTATCTACAATAGATTTAGATGGAATGATTATTTCTAATCCTGTAAATATTAAATATTTAACTGGAATTGATGCAGAAGGAGTATTACTAATTACAAGGAAAGAGAATATTTTTATAACAGATGCAAGGTATACAGAGCACATTAATAGTATACTTACAATAGATGACGAAATTGTATTGTATGATTATAAAGATATAGATCCAATAGATTATGAAAATTTATTTATGTTTTGTAGTAATGTAGGCTTTGAGGAAAACTATGTAACATATGCTAAATATAAAGAATACAAACAAATGTATAAAATAAATAATTTAGTAGAAACAGATAATTTTATAGAAATACATAGAATGATAAAGTCACCAGAGGAAATTAATTATATACAAAAAGCATGTAAAATTACAGATGATTGTTTTAAACATATTTGTAATTTTATAAAAGTTGGAATGACAGAAAAAGAGATTGCATTCGAAATAGAACATTATTTTAAAACGCACGAAGCAGATGGATTGGCATTTGATACAATTGTAGCTTCTGGAAGTAATTCTTCTATGCCACATGCAATTCCAACAGACAGAAAAATAGTAGCAGGAGATCCAATTACTATAGACTTTGGATGTAGATATAAAGGATATTGTTCAGATATGACAAGAACAATATTTGTAGAATATGTACCAGAGGGTATAAAGCCTATTTATAAGTTAGTCCTAAAAAACCAAGAGTTAGTATTAGACTCAATACAAGAAAATGCAAATGCAAGAATATTAACAATGATGGTAGAAAGTGACTTTAAAGTAAATGGTTATACTTTGGACCATAGCTTAGGTCATGGGGTGGGTTTAGACATTCATGAAAAACCATTTGTAGGTAGAAAAGACTTTTTATTAAAAGAAAATATGATTATAACAGATGAACCAGGAATTTATTTGCCAGGTAAATTTGGTGTAAGAATAGAAGACACAATTTTGGTTACAAAAAATGGTTGTATAAAATTAACAGAATCTGATAAAAATTATATTATAATAAACAATTAAAACGTAATTTTAAAATAAAATAAGTAAAATAAAAATGTTAAATGTATATTTTTTACAAAATAAGTATTAAAAATATTGATATACTTGCATTTTATGTATATTTGTAGTAAAATAAAAAAAGTGCAAAAAGAGAAAAAAGAAAGTATTAGGAGGTAATAATTATGGCAGAAGTTTATTCAGCAGGAGATTTTAGAAATGGAACAACATTCGAAATGGATGGAAATGTATTTAAGGTAGTAGAATTCCAACATGTAAAACCAGGAAAAGGTTCTGCATTTGTAAGAACAAAATTAAAAAATGTTATTTCAGGAGCAGTTATAGAAAAAACATTTAACCCATCTGAAAAATATCCAGGAGCAGAAATCGAAAAAAGAGATATGCAATATTTATATGAAGATGGTGGTTTATATTATTTTATGGATAATGAAACATATGAACAAATACCATTAAATAAAGAACAAATTGGTGACGCATTAAAATTCATGAAAGAAAATATGGATATGAAAATAGTATCATATAAAGGAAAAGTATTTGCAGTTGAACCACCAATGTTTGTTGAATTAGAAGTTACATATACAGAGCCAGGATTTAGTGGAAATACAACAACTACATCTGGTAAACCAGCTAAATTAGAAAATGGTTTAGAAATAAGTGTTCCTTTATTCGTAGAAATAGGAGATAAATTAAGAATCGATACTAGAACTGGTGAATATATGGAAAGAGTCTAAAAGAAAGAGGTTTTGTTATGGAAATAAAAGAGCAATTACAAAAACTAATTTTAGATATGAATACAAATATTAAAGATGAAAACGATTTAAAATATGTTCAAGAAAATGTTATAAAAACAATAGCAGACATATTACAAAAAATGGATGATACAAACAAAGATAACCAAGCAAAAATTGCTAAATTAGAAGAAAAAATAGATAAGATGACAAAAGAGTTATATATTAATGATGTATACGATATAGAGATTGTTTGCCCATACTGCAATTACCAATTTGAAACAGAATTTGATGAAGATAAAAAAGAAGTAAAATGCCCAGAATGCAATAATATTATAGAGCTAGACTGGTCATGTGATGACGATTGTGAAGATGGTTGTGGAGATGGATGTAGTTCTTGCACAGGATGTGGAAATCACCATGATAACGATGAAGACTTAGAAGATGATATGTAAATATTAGTAAAAAAGACACATAGAATATATGTGTTTTTTTGTTATATATTAAGAAGCTATATGAGAAAATATATAATTTATCGAAAAAAGTCTAAAGGATTTACATATTTATCATTAATACGGAATCCTAAATGTAAATGTGTACCTGTTGTAGCACCATTAGTTGGTTTACCAGTAGAATCGGTGTAATTATTACCAGGAACTCCATAAACATATTTAGGGCCAACATTTGCAATAATTTGACCTTTATAAACAGTATCACCTTCAGATACTAAATAATTAGGAGATATATGGCAATAAGTAATTTTAAATTCATTAAATGATAATGTTAAAGTGTACCCACCAGCTCCTAAGAATCCTAAAAAGCTAATTTTTCCATCATCTATGGCTATTAAATTTGTTCCTTCTGGCGCACCTATATCTGTTCCATAGTGATAAGACGAAGCTCCTGCAGTAGGAGAATTACGTTTCCCGAAAGGAGAAGTGATTTTTGTGTAGCCAGGAATGGGCCAAGCGAAGCCATAACTAGAGATAGTAATATTGTTACTAAATAATAGATTTGTGTTTGCAGTTGGAAATGATAAAGTTGTAAAAAAAGTTGTAAAGATAAGTAAAAGTATAAAGAATATTATAAATAATTTATTAAACAAGAGTATACCTCCAATATTTAAATAAAAACAAAATTGAATTTTAGAATAAAAAATAAAGGTTTGCTAATAGTGTTAATAGCAAACCTTTTATGGCAGGGGTAGAAGGATTCGAACCCTCACAGGCGGTTTTGGAGACCGATGTGCTACCATTAACACTATACCCCTAAAAAATAAGCAATAACATCATACCATAATGAAAAAATATATGCAAGAGTTTTTGCAAAATTATTGTTATAAATTTTAGAATATGTTATAGTGTAAGCATAAATTTATATAATTAACATGAATTATATGCTAGTATTATTATGCAAATATACATAGAAAGGGAATTCTGATGAAAAATAAAATATGTAAAAAGATATTATTAACAGGAGGAACTTGTGCAGGAAAAACAGAATCGTTACCATTTATAAAAGAATATTTTAGTAAGCAGGGGTATGACGTTTATATAGTAAATGAGACAGCAACTATGCTAATTCTTGGAGGAATTACAGCACCAAAAGTAGGAGAAAACAACTTTCAAGAACTGCTAATAAAAATGCAACTTGAAACAGAGAAAATTTATGAAAGAGCAATTGAACTATCTAGAAACAATAAAAATTTAATTATATATGATAGAGGTCCAATTGATGCTATGATGTATTTAGACAAAACAGAATTAGAAAAAATTTTGAATAAATTTAATACAACATATGAAAAAATATTAAATAACTATGCTGGTATTATGCATATGGAAACAGTTGCAAAAAGGTTGCCAGAACTATATACATTTGATAATAATAAAGCAAGAAGAGATGAAGGAAATAACACAATTAATATTGATAATAAAATATTAGAAGCATATAAAACTCATCCTAAAAGAGTAATAATAAACGGATGTAAAGATTTTAAAGATAAAATAAATAATCTAATAGAAAAAATGGAAGAAATTTTATAAGTATAAATTTTAAACTAAGATTGAGAAAAAAATAAATATGTGGTAAAATAAATATGTACTTGGGGATGTAATGGTTTCGACATTAATCTAGAAGTATGAAAAGCGAGTAGTGGATGGTTGCTTTGGCCACTTAAAAAAAGCAAGAATAAATATAAACGCTAATAACGAAGAATTAGCTTACGCTGCCTAGTTGCAACGTCGTTTTATTATAAAGCCTACTGTTATAAATAAAGCGCCAAATTAAAGTAGGAAACAAAGCTATTAGTTCTCTGGAATAGTAGGTAATTAAGAGATACCATGTATATTGTTTTGTTTGTTAACCGATATATATGGGAAATTTAAATAACAAACTGCACTCGGAGAAATTTATATGGAAAGTTTAGTGGACAGGAGTTCGATTCTCCTCATCTCCACCAATTAGGACACAAAATTAATCATTTTGTGTCTTTTTTTCTTATATAAGATTCGTAATAATTATATATGAGATTAGAAAAATAATATGCAAAGGCAAAGTCTTAATTTTGTAGAGGAAAATGTTAAAAATGAAGTTCGGAAAGAGATAAAACAAATTATTACCCAATATGTCTGCCAATATCAGAAATTAAAGCTGTAACTAGAAACTATTATTATCATAGTATAAATATGGGAGAAGTATTAAAATCAGAATTTCCGGAAGAAGCCAAAGAAATAGCTTTAGGAGGACATAAACCAGAGATAATTACTTTAAATAGTAAGATCAAAGACAGTCAAAATTAAGTTCTAGGTTATTTCTTTTTGATAAAATAATTACTTTTAAATACAAATTAGATAATTGTATAATATATTGTATAATATAAAGATGAATGCTATAATCAAAATGAAAAAATATATAATTAAAAATGGAGGAAGAATGTCTTTAATAAGTGTAAATAATTTAACATTTGAATATGATGGTAGCTATAACAAAATATTTGAAGATGTAACATTTAATATAGATACTAATTGGAAATTAGGTTTAATTGGAAGAAATGGCAAAGGAAAAACTACATTCTTAAAGTTATTACAAGGAAAATATAAATATAAAGGAAGTATATCAAAAAATGTTGATGTTTGTTACTTTCCTTTCGAAGTAGAAAATAAAAATAGAATGGCAATAGAAATAGTAAATGAAATTGCACCAAATGCCAATGACTGGGAAATTATAAAAGAAGTTAATTTGCTTAATACAGCCCCAGAAATTCTTTATAGAAATTTTAATTTATTAAGCGGTGGGGAGCAGGTAAAAATACTTTTAATAGGTTTATTTCTAAAGGAAAATAATTTCTTACTTATAGATGAACCTACAAACCATTTAGATTCTGAAACAAGAAATAATCTAGTCCATTATTTAGAAAAGAAAAAGGGATTTATATTAGTATCTCATGATAGAAATTTTTTAGACAAAGTTGTAGACCATATAATTGCTATAAATAATACTAATATAGAAATTATGCAAGGGAACTTTTCTAATTGGAAGGAAAATAAAGAAAAAAAAGATAATTTCGAGATAATGCAAAACGAAAAACTACAAAAAGATATAGATAGGCTCGAAATAGCATCAAAAAATTCTGCCAAATGGTCAGATGAGGCTGAAAATGGAAAAAAGAAAAAATATAATTCTGAAACTACAATAGATAAGGGTTTTGTAGGGCATAAAGCCTCTAAAATGATGAAAAGATCAAAAGTTATGGAACAACGAATTGAAAAAGCAATAAATGAAAAGACTAATTTATTAAGAAATGTGGATAGGAATGAGCCTTTAAAAATTATTCCTTTAGTAAGCAATAAAACCCCATTAGTTTTAGCAAATAATTTAAAAATATCTTATGTATCACAAAGCACAGAAGGTTTAAAAGGAGAATTAAAAGCTTTTTCAAGAGAAAATAAAATAGATGAGAGTATTTTTAAAGCGATGTTAGTAAAAATGGGATTTGCAAAGGAAGATTTTGATAAGAATATACAAGATATGAGCGAAGGTCAAAAGAAAAAAGTTCTAATTGCTAAGAGCATATCTGAACAAGCCAATATTTATATTTGGGATGAACCTTTAAATTATATTGATATATTAACGAGAATACAAATAGAAGAAAGTATTTTAAATTGTAAACCTACACTTATTTTTGTAGAACATGACGAAACATTTATAAAAAAAGTCTCAACTAAAATTATAAATTTAGAAAATTGCAACTAAATGTGCCAAAGAATAATGCAAGAGAATATGTTAATAAAAATAGCATATTTGTAAAGTATAAGCGATAGAAACGAATTAATTAAAATAGTACACTTAATGTGGAGGTAGATAAAATGAGCTTAGGAAATAATTTATTTAAAGCAAGAAAAAAGATGGGATTATCACAGGAAGCAGTTGCAGAAAAGCTAGGAATAAGTAGGCAAACCATTTCTAAATGGGAAACAGATGAAACTATACCAGACGTCTATCAATCAAAAAAATTAGCCAAGTTATATAATTTATCTTTAGATGAATTAATAGAATTTGATATAGAAATAAAAGAGATAGAAGAAGTAATAAAAAATAGTGATGAAGAAAAAGAATCTAAAATAAATTGGACAAAAGCATGGAGTAAAAAATATTCTGTGCTTGCAACATACCAAGATAAAGTGGATATACAAAAGTATGCTTTAGAAATTAGAAATATGCTTAATAATTTAAGTGATGAATATGGATATAATAACTTAGATAGTATGTTGGTTTTAAAAGACATTCTTTATCATGAATGGAAAGATAAACCAAAAAGTTAAAGAAAACGATAATATGGAGAATTTAATGGAGAAAAGAGACTTATATGACGAAAATAAAGAACTAACTGGGGAAACAATTTATAAAGGTCAGATAGTGCCAAAAGGAAAATATTATATTACAGTTATCATATTTATACAAAATGAAAATAATAAATTTTTCATACCAAAGAAAGGAACAGCATTATGAAGAAAAGATGTAAATGGTGTAACTTAAAGAACGAATTATATGTAAAATATCATGACGAAGAATGGTGTAAGCCAAATTTTTTAGATGAATATTTATATGAAATGCTAATATTGGAATCTTTTCAAGCGGGGCTTTCTTGGGAATGTGTACTAAACAAAAGGGAAAGCTTTAGAAAAGCATTTGATGAATTTAATATAAATAAAATATGCAATTATGATGATAAAAAAATACAAGAACTATTACAAAATAAAGATATAATAAGAAATAAATTAAAAATAAATGCTACAATAAATAATAGTAAAATATTTAAAAAAATTCAAAAAGAATATGGTTCTTTTTATAATTACTTAAGAACTTTTTCAAATGATATAATTCTTTACGAAACAGATAAAACTACAAATGAACTTTCAGACAAAATATCAAAAGATTTGCAAAAAAGAGGAATGAAATTTGTAGGAAGTACAATTATTTATTCGTATTTACAAGCAATAGGAATTATATATTCACATGGAAAAGAATGTTTTTTATATAAAGAAGAAAATAAAGCAAATAAAGGAGAATTAAATGACAAACAACATTCCAAACTTTTTATATAATTTATTAATGGAACAATATGGCGAAGAAGTAATAAATAAAATAATAAGTGGATATTCTAAAAAAAGAAAGACAACATTAAGAGTAAATACACTAAAAACTAGTATAAACCATGTAAAAGAACATCTAACTAATTTAAATTATACATATAGTGAAGTTCCTTGGTATGAATCTGCACTAATATTAGAAAATGTTACAGAAAAAGAAATAAAAGATTTAGACATATACGAAAATGGAGAAATATACTTGCAAAGTCTATCTTCTATGATACCAGCAATAATATTAAACCCAAAAGAAGATGAAAATATATTAGATATGGCAGCTGCACCAGGTGGGAAAACAACACAAATGGTAGCATTATCAAATAATAATGCATATATAACCGCATGTGAAAAAAACAAAATAAGGGCTGAAAGATTAAAATATAATATAGAAAAACAAGGAGCGACCAGAGTTAGTGTAATTGTAAAAGATTCTAGAGATTTAGACAACTTCTTATCTTTTGATAAAATTTTACTAGATGCACCATGTAGTGGAAGTGGAACTATAGATATTAATGATAATAAACTAGAAACAATATTTACAGAAAAATTGTTAAATAGATCTATAAAATTTCAGACACAGTTATTAAATAAAGCAATAAATTTATTAAAAAAAGGAAACCAAATGGTGTATTCTACATGCTCTATATTAAAGGAAGAGAATGAATTAGTATTAAAAGAAATAATGAAAAGGCATAATATAGAAATAGTACCAATAAAAAAAGAATTATTCCCCAATATACCATTTTTAAATACTCAAATAGATGGAACTATATGTGTAAGTCCAACAGATTTGTATGAAGGCTTTTTCGTAGCAAAAATAAGAAAAAAATAAAATCTGAATGCAGAAGAGAATTGTAAATAGCATGAATGATAAGGAATAGTAAAAAAATATACTTTAGCAAGTAGAGGTGGAGAAAATAGTTGGCTATATAGTAAATGAATATGTTTTAAGGTATTGTGATAAAAGATGTTTTTTTTGTGAATGTTTATATGTGGAGTTAATATATTAATAATTGATGCAGTAATGTTAATTATGTTGTAACCCCAAAATACCCCTTAGAAAAATTTACTAAGGGGTATTTTTGTCATCTAAAACAGATAAAGTTGCTAAAGTATCTCCGAAGCTGAGTAAAAAATGCAGATAAAAGATTAAGTTCTTCTTTTGTTTTGTCTTTGGCAATTGTACAAGCTAATACCGAAATAAAAATTACGAATTCACAATCTTGCATATTAATCCCTCTTATACAATATATGCTTAAACTAAAATTTTATTACAAATTTAAAGATGGATTATGTAAAATATACAAATAACTGTATTGCAAATTTTGCAGTAATATAGTACAATATTAAGTTATAGGAAAAATGTAAAAAATCCTATTTTGGTAATAATTATAACCAAATTGTAACAAAAGTAAGAGAACATAAGTAGGAGGAAAAAAGATGAGTCAATTCAACATTAACAATTTGTGTGCACGAAACGTCCAAATTAACGGAAAGGATGTTAAAGTGAACGGACGGGATATAGTGCCCGAAGAATGCAGGAGAGTAGAAGAAAGGAAAACAATAAGTGCTATAGATATCGAAAGCATATCAATTTGTACAAAACGAGCAGATATTAATATTGTAGAGGCAGATTTATATGTAATAGATATACGTTTATATGGCAGGACAAGGGAACAAAACCAAATTAGTTTTCTTAATGTAACAGCGTCAAAAAACAAACTAGAAATTAATCTGGATGAATACGAGATGAGCAATTTAGCATTAGAAGTAAAACTACCTAAAAAGCTATTTCAAAAAGTTGAAGTTACTAGCAGGCAAGGAGATATTTTTATTTGTGAAGGCATTACAACAAATAAATTAAATATGCAAACAATGTCTGGAGATATAGATGCAAAATGTACTTTTACACATCTTTTGGCTATTGCATCAAGTGGAGACATTAACATTGCAACTATAGCGGAGAAAGATATTGCAAATGCTTGTATTCAGAGTAAGTCTGGAGACATTGTAGTACAATTTGAAAATGTTGGAAATATGGAACTTACAATGCAAACAATGAGTGGCGATGCCAAAAATTATCGAACAGCTAAAGGAGGCAAATATAGTGCAAATGTAAATTTGAATACTATGAGTGGCGATATAGTTTGCAAGTAGAATAAAACTTAATTTTACCAACCGTGTTATTTTTAATGGCACGGTTGGTTTTCTATTTATAAATATAAAAATGTAAATCTAAATTAAAATGATTGAACTTGAATTTATAAGAATGATATAATATACATTATAAAAAGATATAGGAGAATATAATGACGAAAATAATTATATTAAGAGGAAATTCTGGTAGTGGAAAAACAACAATAGCAAAAATGCTACAAAAAAGACTAGGCAATGGAACAATGCTTATTTCGCAAGATGTTGTTAAAAGAGAAATTCTATATGTTAAAGATGAAAAAAAGCAAATCATAAATGACTTATTATTTAAATTAGCAAAGTTTGGCAAAGAAAATTGCGAATTTGTTATTGTAGAAGGTATATTAAATTCAAAACACTATAATAATTTATTCGAAAAAATATCAAAGGAATTTAAAAACAATATTTATGCTTTTTATTTTGATATTCCATTCGAAGAAACTTTAAAAAGACATAAAACAAAGCAATGCTCAGAAGAATTTGGAGAAACAGAAATGAAAAAATGGTGGAATGAAAAAGACCTTATAAAAATTATTCCAGAAATATTAATAGGCAAAGAAGTATCAGCAAACGAAATTGTAAATATGATATACCAAAAAGTACAAAGAAAGGAATCTATAATATGAAAGATGATAATAAAAAACGTATAAGAAAATTAATTTGCATTTTATTATGCGTAATAATAGGTGTTGCAATATTTATTATATTTAAAATTGAGATAAAAGCTGAAAGAGTAGAAAATATAGATATAGATATGTCTTCATGTGATAGCATATTAAAAGCTCCAGATAGAATTATATATAAAAATAAATACAATGAGTACATAGTTATAGAGCCAGAAACAAGTGAATATAAGCAAATATATTATGAACTATGTAATAGAATATCAACTCAAATTGATGGAAATGTATATTCAAAAGAGGAAATAAACGAAATGCAAGATAAAGGTAGTTTTATAGAGTTAGACTATAATACTGCAAGTAAAAATTTTGTATTTATGTTAGAAGAAAAAGATATTGGAATAATAAGGAGATTTTCCGATAATGGACAAGTAATACAAGAATTTATAGATAATAAAAACGAATTAATTAAAAAGCTAGATATAATAACAAATGAAAGTGATAAAAAGTATTCTTATATAGAACCAGTAAATATTACTTCGGAAAATAAAATATCTAGAGTTACAGATAATCTAAACTTATCAGATACTAAAGTAACAGGAGTTTACCAAAAAATTATAAAAGAAGATAATAACGAATATAAAAATATGCTAAACATATTAGATTTTAAAATGCAGGAACTACCTAAAATAAACTTTAACAAACAAAATGTAATTATAGTTGTATCTAGATACGAAATTAAAGAAATAGAAACAAATATTGGGAATATAAAATATAAATTAGGTAATTTTTTAGATGAATATATTGCTAATATTTTAATTGTAAGTAAAATACCTAATACAAATTGCATATATTATGAATTTGTTTCGGAAGATTTAAATGTAAGTGAATTTACAACAAATAAAAATCAAAATGGTGTAGAATATTATGTTCAAAATGGAAAATATTATACGAATATTGATCATAAAAAAATAGACCTTATAAATATAGATGAGGCAGTAAGCATTGCAGAGGAAGAAGCTAAGAAAGAAAAATACCAATACCAAGGGTGGAAGTCAGAATTTTATGGTAAGATAAATGAAAACGATACAATTTCGTGTGAATTAATAGTAGGTCCAAAAAATATGAAAATTAGTACACATTTTTGGAGAGAAGAGTGGAAGCAAAAGCCATATGAAGGAAAATTAATTTGGGTAGTTAGACTGTTCGACAAAAATGATCCATTAACAAATTTATTTGTATATGTTGATGCTATAGATGGAAATATTATAGGAGCAGGAGCTGCGAGTGATTAAAGAAAAAGGGGAATGATGATTATGAATATTTTACCATATGTATTAATTATAATAGGTATATTTTGTTTAATAGCACCATTTGTGTTAACAGTTTTTAATATTATAAACTTATTTAAAAAGAAAAAAATAAAAGAGAATTTAATAGATATTTTAACATTTGTATTAGGAATTATATTAACTGTAATTTTATATGTATCATTTGAATTTAAAGACTATAACCAAGCATTAAAATTGGGAGGAGGAGAAATAGACTTACATAGTCCGATTGCATCTTGGAGTATGCCAACAGTTTTA
>UMBK01032456.1_pt1 | contig 34617 bp, 26 predicted proteins | sample 1963941 | NCBI WGS metagenome assembly UMBK01 (sample SAMEA4835939, study PRJEB28245) | human gut metagenome | biome: gut microbiome; material: fecal sample | place: Denmark | collected 2008 | reverse complement strand
AAAAAATATATTGGCAAATTAATACCTGATGTGATACAATTCATTAGTATGTACATTGTACGAATAGAAAAGAGACTTCATATATATATTTAAGGAGGAATTATTAACAATGAGTTTTAAAGTTGAGAATATGGAAGAAAAGAATATGGTCAAGCTTGTAATCGAGGCTACAGCTGAAGAATTCGAAGCAGGTCTTAATACAGCTTTTAATAAGAATAAGAATAAGATTAGTGTTCCTGGTTTCAGAAAAGGCAAGGCTCCAAGAAAGATGGTAGAAAAGCTTTACGGAACAGAAATCTTCTACGAAGATGCAGCTAATGCAATTATTCCTGATGCTTATGCTAAGGCAGCAGATGAAAGCGAATTAGAGATAGTTTCACAGCCTAAGATTAATGTAGTTCAGATTGAAGCTGGAAAGCCTTTCATATTTGAAGCTGTTGTAGCTGTTAAGCCAGAAGTAGAACTTGGACAGTACAAGGGTGTAGAAGTAGAGAAGTGTGATACAGAAGTTACAGATGCTGATGTTGAAGAAGAATTAAAGAAGGTTCAGGATAAGAATTCAAGAGTTGTTACTGTTGAAGACAGAGCTGTTAAAGATGGCGATATGACAACAATTGACTTTGAAGGATTTGTTGATGGTGTAGCATTTGAAGGCGGTAAGGGTGAGAACTATCCACTTACAATCGGTTCACATTCATTCATTGATAATTTCGAAGAGCAGATTATAGGTATGAACATTGGTGATGAGAAAGAAATCAACGTAACATTCCCAGAAGAATACCACGCTGAAGAATTAAAGGGTAAGCCAGCTATGTTCAAGGTAAAGGTTAACGAGATTAAGGAAAAGGTTCTTCCAGAACTTGATGATGATTTCGCTCAGGACGTATCTGACTTTGATACACTTGCAGAATACAAGGATGATTTAAAGAAGACAATAGCAGAACGTAAGGCTAACGAAGCTAAGGCTAAGAAGGAAGACGAAGCAATCGCTAAGATTATCGAATCTTCTAAGATGGATATTCCAGAAGCTATGGTTAACACACAGGTTAACAGAATGTTAGAAGATTTCGCTCAGAGATTACAGATGCAGGGATTATCAGTAGAACAGTACTTCCAGTATACAGGTGTAACTGCTGAGAAGATTATCGAAGATATGAAGCCAGAAGCAGTTAAGAGAATTCAGTCAAGACTTGTTCTTGAAGCAGTTGTTAAGGCAGAAGGTCTTACAGCTTCAGAAGAAGAATTCCAGGATGAGCTTAACAAGATGGCTGAGCAGTACAAGATGGAAATCGAAAAAGTTAAAGAATTTATGGGTGAATACGAAGAAAAGCAGATTAAGGAAGATATCGCAATCCAGAAGGCTGTTGATGTTATCGTTAACTCAGTAGTAGAAAAGTAATTAATACTTAATATACGAAAGCAATATAGACGGATTTAAGTGCAGGCTGCCTGTGTGCTACGGCATATAAGCAGCTATTGCCTGTCTGTATGCGGAATTTGTGTCAGTGCGCACTTGACACAGGTTTATATGCGCAATATGTTATATAATCTGTGCGCAGAAATGAGGATTAAGATGAGTTTTGTACCTTATGTCATTGAACAGAACAGCCGTGGAGAAAGATCTTATGATATTTATTCACGTTTGTTAAAAGACAGAATTATTTTTTTAGGTGAAGAAGTTACAGATGTGTCTGCAAATCTTGTGGTTGCGCAGATGTTATTCCTTGAAGCAGAAGATCCAAGCAAGGATATACATTTTTATATTAACAGCCCAGGTGGTTCTGTGTCTGCAGGTTTTGCAATATATGATACTATGCAGTACATTAAGTGCGATGTGTCTACAATCTGCATTGGTATGGCAGCTAGTATGGGAGCATTTCTTCTTTCAGGCGGAACTAAAGGCAAAAGACTTGCTCTTCCTAATGCTGAGATTATGATTCATCAGCCATCAGGTGGTGCAAGAGGACAGGAAACAGAGATCAGAATAGTTGCAGAGAACATTTTAAAGACAAGAAACAAATTGAATGAAATACTTGCAGCTAATACAGGTAAATCAGTAGAAGAAATCTCTCGAGATACAGAACGTGATAATTATATGACTGCACAGGAAGCTGTTGCATATGGTTTGATTGATAGTGTTGTTGAAAAGAGATAGTTGCTTAACGGGACTGTAGCTTTTCGCACAGTCCCGTTTTTTAAGACAATAATACAGTGGGTACATTTGTTAATCAGGTGTATAAAGCTGTTATAGTAATTGTGGAGGAAGTATGGCAGGCAGAAATGTAGATGAAAAGCTAAGATGCTCATTCTGTAATAAAACACAGGATCAGGTTAAGAAGCTTATAGCTGGCCCTAATGGGGCGTATATATGTGATGAGTGTGTAGGAATATGTGCTGACATTCTTGACGAAGAATTTGAAAATGAGGAAGACATTCAGGAAGATGCTGAGGGTATGAATATCAACCTTTTAAAACCTAAAGAAATCAAAGAATTTCTTGATGATTATGTGATTGGACAGGATGAGGCCAAAAAGGTATTATCAGTTGCTGTATATAATCATTACAAGAGAATATTATCAGCCAAAGATGTCGATGTAGAGCTTCAGAAGAGTAATATTCTTATGTTAGGACCTACAGGTTCAGGTAAGACATTTCTTGCCCAGAATCTTGCAAGGCTTCTTAATGTACCATTTGCAATTGCAGATGCTACAACACTTACAGAAGCAGGTTATGTAGGTGAGGATGTAGAGAACATTTTATTAAAGCTTATTCAGGCGGCTGATTATGATGTTGAAAAGGCACAATATGGAATTATCTATATTGATGAGATAGATAAGATAACTAAGAAGTCGGAAAATGTATCTATAACAAGAGATGTATCCGGCGAGGGCGTACAGCAGGCACTTCTTAAGATATTAGAGGGAACTGTTGCTTCTGTTCCACCACAGGGAGGAAGAAAGCACCCACAGCAGGAGCTTATTCCGATTGACACAACTAACATTCTCTTTATATGTGGTGGTGCTTTTGACGGACTTGAGAAGATTATAGAAGCAAGAATGGATCAGAGTACAATCGGATTTAATTCACAGATTAAAGATAAGACAGCAACTGAAGATGTTGGAGAGATGTTCCATAAGGCACTTCCACAGGATCTTATTAAGTTCGGTCTTATTCCTGAATTTGTAGGAAGAGTACCTGTTGTTGTTGCACTTGATTCATTAGATGAGGAGTCACTTGTAAGAATTCTTAGAGAACCTAAGAATGCTATACTTAAGCAGTATAAGGCATTATTAAGCCTTGATGAAGTGGATCTGGAATTCGATGATGATGCAGTTAAGGCTATTGCACATAAGAGTTTTGAAAGGAAGACTGGAGCAAGAGGATTACGTTCTATATTAGAAGCTGTTATGAACGAAGTTATGTATGAAGTGCCATCTGATGAAACGATAGCAAGATGTACAATAACTAAGGATGCAGTTATGGGAACAGGAAAGCCTGTTATAGAGTATAGAACTGATGAAGTTAAGAAAGCACAATAAATATGAATATGATTACAATACCAGTAATTGCGTTAAGAAGTATGACCGTGTTACCCGACATGGTCATACATTTTGATATAAGCAGAAAAATATCAATTAAAGCAGTAGAAGCTGCTATGGAAAATGATGAGAAGGTGCTGCTGTTGACACAGACCGACTCAGCAGTTAAAAGTCCTACAGCTAAAGATTTATATATGACAGGAACTATAGCTTCTGTTAAGCGGGTTATAAGAATGCCTAATAAGTTAGTAAGAGTGCAGGTTGAGGGACTTAAGAAAGCTGTAGTTGCAGACATTAATACTGAGGGTGATTACATATATGCAGATGTACAGGAGTGCAGTACATTTATAGAAGAAACGGATAAAGTATCAGATAAAGCTATTGTCATTGGAATGAATGAATTATTAAGACAATATGCGGCTGCTAATCCAAGATGTAATAAGGAGATGCTTAATCACTGGCTGGCGATTGACAATGCCAGAGAACTTATGAGCAGTGTAATCTGTGATTTTCCTATGGAATATACTGACCGTCAGAAGTTCCTTGAGATGAATAATATACTTGATATGTATGAATATATTGCAGGGATACTTATAGAGCTGACGCAAGCGTATAGTATTAAAGAAGAAATATCTGGTAAAGTCAGGGCTAAAGTAGATGAGAACCAGAGAGAATATATATTAAAAGAACAGCTTGAAATTCTTAATAAGGAGCTTGGGCAGGATGAATATTCTGAAACTAATGAATTAGAAGAAAAGATAGATAAGCTTAATGCTTCTGATGAAGTAAAGGATAAGCTTCATAAGGAGGTAAAAAGGCTTAAGAACTTATCTAAGGGTTCATCAGAGGTCAATGTTGAAAGAACATATATTGAGAATTGTCTTGAACTTCCTTGGAATAATATGTCAGAGGATAACAATGATATTATTAATGCAAGAAAAGTGCTTGATAATGACCATTATGGAATGAAAGATATTAAAGACAGAATAATAGAGGCACTTGCTGTAAGAAATATAACTTCTAATACAGATGCTCCGATATTATGTCTTGCAGGACCTCCGGGAACAGGAAAGACTTCAATAGCACGTTCGGTGGCGGCTGCCCTTAATAAAGAATATGTAAGGATATGTCTTGGCGGAGTAAAAGATGAAGCAGAGATAAGAGGACATAGAAAGACATATGTCGGTGCAATGCCGGGAAGAATAATAGAGGGTTTAAAGAAGGCAGGAACAGCCAATCCATTAATGCTTCTTGATGAGATTGATAAGGTGAGCAATGATTATAAATCAGATACAGCCTCGGCTCTTCTGGAAGTGTTAGACAGCGAGCAGAATTCACATTTTACGGATCATTATATAGAAATGCCTGTAGATTTATCTAAGGTATTATTTATAGCAACGGCTAATGATTTATCAACACTCAGCAGACCGCTGCTTGACAGAATGGAGATTATAGAAGTATCTGGCTATAGTGTTAATGAGAAGCTTCATATAGCAAAGGAACACCTTGTTGGCAAGCAGCTTCGTAAGAACGGGCTTGCCACATCACTTTTAAAGATATCAGACTCAGCATTAAAGCATATAATTCTTGGTTACACTAAAGAGTCAGGTGTGAGGGAGCTTGAAAGACAGATTGCCAAAATATGCAGAAAAGCAGTAACCAAGCTGTATGAGGCAGGAGTTTTTAATGCTGATGGCACAAGAAACAAAGAAGTCAAGGTGTGCATAAGAATAACGGACAAGAATTTGACTGATTATCTTGGCAATATTAAATATAAGACTGACAAAGCATACAAGAAGCCACAGGTAGGAATTGTAAGAGGACTTGCATGGACAAGCGTTGGTGGTGAAACTCTTGAAATAGAAGTTAATGCAATGCCGGGAAGTGATGATTTGAGGCTCACAGGCAATATGGGAGATGTTATGAAAGAGTCTGCTATGATTGCGTATTCTTATGTGAGAGCTATTACTGAGAGTGGAAAATATAAAGTTGATATGAAGTATTTTGATGAACATATGCTTCATCTTCATATACCAGAAGGAGCAGTTCCTAAAGATGGTCCATCAGCAGGAGTGACAATGACAACGGCTATGTTGTCGGCAGTTACAGGTATACCGGTAAGACCAGATGTCGCTATGACAGGCGAGGTGACTCTTAGAGGAAGGGTACTTGCAATAGGCGGGCTTAAGGAAAAGCTTCTTGCGGCCAAGCTTGCTGGTATGAAGAAAGTGCTTGTGCCAGAAGAAAATGTATCTGATGTAGAAGAGTTAGATGCAGAGATAACTGACGGCTTAGAACTTGTATATGTAAAGGATATGTCAGAGGTTCTTAATAATGCACTTGTATTATAGAGCATAGAAATGAGGATAAATATGGTAATTAAAAAGGTTAATCTTGATATAGTAATAGGTGTGACAAGTGCTATACCAGATACAGAGTTTCCAGAGGTAGCATTTGCGGGCAAATCAAATGTTGGTAAGTCATCTTTGATTAATGCTCTTATGAATAGAAAATCATATGCAAGAACATCGTCACAGCCTGGTAAGACACAGACTATTAATTTCTACAATATTAATGATGCGATGTATCTTGTTGACCTTCCGGGATATGGCTATGCTAATGCCAGTCCTGCGGTAAAGGCAAAATGGGGTAAGATGATAGAGAAATATTTAAGACAGTCTGCTAATCTAAAGCAGGTGTTCTTATTAGTTGACATAAGACACGACCCATCAGAGAATGATAAGATGATGTATAACTGGATTGTTGATAACGGCTTCAGACCGGTTATAATTGCAACAAAGCTTGATAAATTAAAGAGAAGCCAGATAGCAAAGCACGTTAAAGCTGTAAGAGCAGGTCTTGGTCTTAAAGAAGATGATATACTCATACCATTTTCTTCACAGACAAAGCAGGGGCTTGATGAACTGTGGAATACAATAGAGGGCTACATCGGGCAGTAATTATTAAAGATGCACATTATGCAGTAACAACTGGTATGGCATAAAAAGTAACAGCTGGAATATTATAAAAAGTCAGATAATCGCAGTAACAGATATATTAAACTGGTTGTAATTATTTATGAAAAGTAGTATAGTTGTTGGTGTTGTGGGTTGATTAATTACATTTGAAGAATTGTAGGATAATTTACAGGAGGATTATTAGTATATGTTGACAGTAACAATTTTACTTGATTCAGTTGAGAAAGTTCAAAGATTTGTGAGCAAAATAAGCAGATATTCGTGTGGATTCGATGTCGAATGTGGCAATAGCTGTGTTGATGGTAAGTCTCTTGTTGGATTATTCAGCCTTGATATAAGCAGACCACTCCAGCTGACAGTTAATGGCGGCGAGAGTGAGATTGAAGATGTGTTAAGAGATATTAACGAATTTATGCAGTATTAAGGAAGCAGAATTTCTTGGACTGGAATGGAGAAAGAATTGAAGAAGATACTAAGTATATTAATTGCAATGATGTTATCAGTGTCTTTAATGGCCTGTGGAAAAGCTGCTGACAGCCAGACACAGACTAAAGAAGAGGATAATCTTTTATCAGGAAAACATCACGTTACAATTACAGTGCAGGATTATGGTGATATTAATGTGGAATTAGATGCTGACGTGGCACCTATTACAGTGACTAATTTTATTAATCTTGCTAATGATGGATTTTATGATGGACTTACATTTCATAGAATAATCAAAGGTTTTATGATACAGGGTGGTGATCCACTTGGCAATGGAACAGGTGGCTCGGATAATAAGATAAAGGGCGAGTTCAGCAATAATGGAATTGAGAATAGCCTCTCACATACAAGAGGAGCAATCTCAATGGCACGTTCAAGCAATAATGACAGTGCAAGTTCACAGTTCTTTATAGTTCATAAAGACAGTACATACCTTGATGGTAATTATGCCTGTTTTGGTTATGTAACAGATGGTATGGATATTGTAGATAAGATATGTGCCAATGTTAAGGCAACAGATGACAATGGTACGGTTGCTAAGAATAACCAGCCGATTATAACTAAGATAGCAGTTATTGATTAGGAATAATATCGGATTATAGAAATAACAATGGATTGTAATAACCAGAGTTATAGATTTGGGTAACAATTGTAATAACCTGTGTTACAGGTCTTGATTACAATTGTAAATATGAAGTGTAAAAAAGGTGTGATAGGAATTAATCTTATCACACCTTTAAAAATATTAATTAATGCGGAAAATGGGACTTGAACCCACACGTGGTAACCCACACAAGAATCTGAATCTTGCTCGTCTGCCATTCCGACATTTCCGCTAACTATATTATTGTATTCTAAGGCAGGGATTTTGTCAAGGCATAAAGAAGTACTAGTTAGCAGACACACTTAATTTAAAAAAGATTAAAAATCAATAGTAAGAATTTGAAGATAGATTTAATATTATTTTTAAAAAGTGACAGTTATATAACAAAATTAAAGACGAATTAAAAAATAATAGAAAAAATTGTAAAAAGCTGTTGACAAAGTGTTACGCAGATGATAATATAATCAAGTCGTTGGGAAACAGCGATTAACTAAATAAGCAGTCGTGGCGGAATTGGCATACGCGCTAGACTAAGGATCTAGTCCATATTGCTTGGGTGCGGGTTCAAGTCCCGCCGACTGCACTTTATTGAGGGAAGCTGGTCAGGCTTCCCTTTTTCTATATCAATATATAGATATAGAAAGTAAATATGTATGCAGATTGTGATTATGAAAATATCTGTTTATGCAAAGGCATCAGTGTCTTATATAAAAGGTTAAGTGTATTTATAGGAAAATAATAATATATTACACAGAATATTAATTGGTAAAATATAAAAAATGATAAATAAGGAAATAAGGATATTATGAAAAAAGTATTGACAATAGCGGGAAGTGATTGTAGCGGAGGTGCTGGAATACAGGCGGATTTAAAGACATTTGCCGCACACGGTGTATATGGAATGAGTGTTATTACATCACTTACAGCACAGAATACAACGGGCGTATATGGAATAATGAATTGTAAGAAAGGCTTTACAGCAAGCCAGATAGATGCGGTATTTGAGGATATAAGACCAGATGCGGTAAAGATTGGAATGGTGTCTGAACCATACATAGTAGAGGAGATAGCAGAAGAATTAAGAAAATACAAAGCGGTTAATATTGTGTTAGATCCGGTTATGGTGTCAACAAGTGGTAAGAAGCTCATCACTAAAGAAGCAGAGGAAGTGCTTATTAAGAAGCTTATGCCGCTTGCAACAGTTATAACACCTAATATTCCAGAAGCTGAAAGTCTGTCAGGCATAACTATTAATGACAGATATGATATGGAAAAAGCGGCAGAAATCATCTATAAAAAGATAAATATTAATGATGAAGGACCGGCAGTTCTTGTAAAAGGCGGACATTCCATTAATTGTGCTAATGATTATCTGTATACAGAGATTGGAACAAGCTGGTTTGAGGCAGAAAGAGTAGATAATCCTAATACACACGGAACAGGCTGTACGCTGTCATCTGCTATTGCATGTAATATAGCAGAGGGGTATAGTGTTAAGGAGTCGGTTGCAAGGGCGAAGGAATACATAACAGGTGCTCTTAAGGCTGGACTTAACATAGGTAAGGGAAGTGGACCTCTTAATCATATGTATGTGCTTGATAAGTAAAATGGTGTGGATAGGAGATTGATAATGGATAGTTTTATATATAGTATTAATGCAACAGTTCCTATATTTCTTGTGATGATTATAGGGTGGTTTATTAAACAGATAGGTCTTATTGATGACCATTTTGCCAATGTTGCTAACAGATATGTGTTTAAGGTGGCATTGCCAGCATTACTGTTCAGGGATTTGTCAAAGTCTGATTTTAAAGGTAAATTTGACCCGCAGTTTGTATTGTATTGCAGTATAGTAACAATACTTATGTTCTCATTAGTGTGGATAGCAACTGAGATATTAATGAAAGACGATACACAAAAGGGAGCGTTTGTGCAGGGTTCGTGCAGAAGCAGTGCAGCAATTCTTGGAATGGCATTTGTGCAGAATATGTATTCAGATACAGGAATGGCACCGCTTATGATTGTTGCAGCAGTTCCGTTATTTAATATATTTGCAGTCGTTGTACTTACATTTAAGGCACATCCGGCAGACAGCAGTGAAGCTGTTAAGGCTGGAAGGGGTAATAATATAAAAAAAGCATTTGTTAATATATTAAAAAATCCAATTATTATAGGTATAGTTCTTGGTTTTATATCATCAATGCTTAATATGAAGTATCCTGCAATTATTAATAAGACTATAGAAAGTCTTGCACAGACAGCAACACCTATAGCTTTAATATGCATTGGTGCAGGTTTTGAGGGGAGAAAAGCATTAAAGAAGATAAAGCCTACTATTATAGCAACATTTATTAAACTTATAGGACTTGCGGCAGTGTTTATTCCGGTTGCAGTATTTCTTGGCTTTAGAAATCAGGAGCTTGTGGCGGCTCTTATAATGCTTGCATCTCCTACTACAGTTACAAGCTATGTTATGGCAAAGAGTATGGATAATGATGAGGTATTATCATCAAGCATAATTGTTTTGACGACAGTATTATCAAGCATAACATTAACAGGCTGGATATTTATTTTAAGAGCATTAGGCTTGATATAAAGTTGTTGAAAATGTAATAGCTATATGTTATACTTCTAATAGTTATGAACAAAAAGGAGGTATTGTTGTGAAGCATATTAAGACAATCAGCAATCGCGTATTAAAGGATACAATGAAGCACGGTGGATGTGGCGAATGCCAGACATCATGTCAGTCAGCTTGTAAGACATCTTGCACAGTTGGTAACCAGAGCTGTGAGAATAAGAATAACTAATAATTAGTTAATTGGTTAGTGAAGGGTAAGAGAGTGCTAAAGCATTTTAGACACTCTCTTATTTCTGTTAAGACAGTTCATAGTTAGTGTATGTCTGATAGCTACAGGTATATTAGTTAACTGTGATTAAGAATAAATGGCTGTATACAGCCAATAGAAATTGAGGATAATTATGATACATCAGTATAAGAATAATGGATATAACATCGTGTTAGACGTAAATAGTGGTTCTGTACACGTTGTTGATGATATAGTATATGATATAATCGCACTTTATGAGAATTCAAGTGTTGATGAGATAGCAGATAAGCTTAAAGATAAATATAAGGAAGAAGATATCAGGGAAGCCTGTCAGGAGATAGAAGAATTAAAAGAAGAAGGACAGCTTTTCACAGAAGATATATATGAGCCATATATAGATTCATTTAAGGACAGACCTACAGTTGTTAAAGCTCTATGCCTTCATATTGCACACGACTGTAACCTTGCCTGCAGATATTGTTTTGCAGAAGAAGGTGAGTATCACGGAAGAAGAGCTCTTATGAGCTTTGAAGTTGGTAAGAAGGCATTGGATTTCCTTGTTGCTAATTCAGGCTCAAGAAGAAATCTTGAGGTTGACTTCTTTGGTGGTGAGCCAACAATGAATTTTGAAGTTGTAAAGCAGCTTGTAGAATATGGAAGAAGCCTTGAAGAAGAGCACAATAAGAAATTCCGTTTTACACTTACAACTAATGGTATACTTCTTAATGATGAGATACTTGATTTTGCCAATAAAGAGATGAGCAATATCGTATTAAGCATAGATGGACGTAAAGAGATTAATGATCTTATGCGACCAACAAGAAATAACCACGGAAGTTCATATGACATTATAATGCCTAAGTTTAAAAAGGTTGCTGAAAGCCGTAACCAGATGAATTATTATGTCAGAGGTACATTTACACATAACAATCTTGATTTTTCAGAAGATGTTCTTCACTTAGCAGACGAAGGTTTTGAGCAGATTTCGGTAGAGCCGGTTGTTGCACAGCCTACAGACTCTTATGCGATAAGAGAAGAAGACCTTCCAGTTATATTTGAGCAGTATGATAAGCTTGCCAAGGAAATTATTAAGAGAAAGAAAGCAGGCAATGGGTTTAATTTCTTCCACTTTATGATTGATCTTAACGGTGGTCCTTGCGTGGCTAAGAGATTATCAGGCTGTGGCTCAGGATGTGAGTACCTTGCTGTTACTCCTTGGGGTGATTTCTATCCATGTCATCAGTTCGTAGGTAATGAAGATTTCCTTATGGGTAATGTTGATGAAGGCATAACCCGTAATGATATAAGAGATGAATTCAAGAGTTGTAATGTATATTCAAAAGAAAAGTGTAAGAACTGTTTTGCCAAGTTCTACTGTAGTGGTGGGTGTGCCGCTAATTCTTACAACTTCCATGGTAACATCAATGATGCATATGATGTTGGCTGTGAGATGCAGAAGAAGAGAATTGAATGTGCAATTATGATAAGAGCTGCGATGGCAGAAGATTAAAAGGAATGTTGAAGGGAGTATTAATAGTAAAATGAAGTACAATTTAACTAAGAAGATAAGCTATAGCATTATTATTCTTGTATTGCTTGTAGGACTTTCGCTTACAGCTATATTCGGAATGAACGGCAAAGGCTATGGCAGTGCTAAGGACATCAACTTAGGTCTTGACCTTGCAGGTGGTGTCAGTATTACTTATGAGATTAAAGAAGATAACCCAAGTTCCCAGGATATAGAAGATACTATATATAAGCTTGAGAAACGTATCGAGGGAAGAAGTACAGAATCTCAGGTCTACAAAGAGGGCGAGAACAGAATTACAGTAGAAATTCCAGGTGTTACAGATGCTAATGAAATTCTTACAGAATTAGGAACACCAGGTTCACTTGAATTCCTTGATTACACAGGTTATACAGCGTGGTCACAGGGAGAGGATTACACACCACTTCTTACAGGTTCTGACGTAAAGACAGCACAGGCTTACACAGATACATCATCTAAAGACAGCACACCATATGGTGTATCGCTTACATTTACAGATGAAGGTGGAGATAAGTTCGCTGAGGCAACAGCTAACAATATAGGAAGCAGAATATACATAGTATATGATGGTTCGGTTGTAAGTTATCCAACAGTTAATCAGGCTATAACAGGTGGTAATGCTTCTATTACAGGTATGGAAACATTTGATGCGGCAGATAATCTTGCTACATACATAAGAATTGGATCTATTCCTCTTACACTTAATGAAGTAAGCTCTAATATCGTAGGTGCACAGTTAGGACACGATGCAATTCATACAAGTCTTATAGCAGCAGCTATTGGTTTTGCATTGTTATGTGTATTTATGATTGCTATATACAGAGTACCAGGTGTTGTTGCAACACTTTCGCTTATTATATACACAACATTAGTATTATTCCTTGTAAGTGTATATGATCTTACATTAACACTTCCGGGTATTGCCGGTATCATACTTGGCATTGGTATGGCGGTTGATGCCAATGTTATTATCTATACACGTATCAGGGAAGAGATAGCCGCAGGAAAGAGTGTTGAGAATTCTATTCTTGCAGGTTATAACAAAGCTACATCAGCTATCGTTGATGGTAACGTAACAACACTTATTGCAGCTATTGTACTTTATATATTCGGTACTGGTCCTGTTAAGGGATTTGCAACAACTCTTGCAGTAGGTAACATAGTTTCAATATTTACAGCACTTGTGATTACTAAAGTTATTATGAAGCTTCTTTATAACTTTGGTCTTACTAAGCCATCGATGTATGGAAAGACAACACATAGAAGAACTTATGATATTCTTTCAATTAAGAAATGGACTATTACGGTTTCAATTGTTCTTATTGTTATTGGTTTTATAACAATGGGAGTACAGAGTGCACTTGGTAACAGAGCACTTAATTTCAGCCTTGAATTTGTTGGCGGTTCAACAACAAGCTTTACATTTGACAAAGAATATTCACAGTCAGAGATAGAGAATGATATTATTCCTGTAATCAGGGATGCTGCAGGTATAACAGAAGTACAACAGCAGAAGGTTCAGAACTCAACTAAGGTTTCATTTAAGACAACAGACCTTTCACTTGAGCAAAGAGAAGCTGTTGAGGAAGCTGTAACAGCTAAGTTCCCTATTGAAGATGGTTCGATAGTTGAGACAGACACAATCAGCTCATCTGTCAGCAGTACTATGAAGAAGAATGCTATTCTTTCAGTAATTCTTGCTACAATAGCAATGCTTATATATATCTTTGCAAGATTCAGGGATATCAAATTCGCGCTTGCAGCTGTTATGGCTCTTTTACAGGATGTATTAGTAGTTATTACATTCTATGCAGTATTCAGAGTGCCAGTAGGTAATACATTTATTGCCTGTATGCTTACAATAGTAGGTTACTCAATTAATGGTACAATCATTATATTTGACCGTATCAGGGAAATGTTAAAGAGTGCTAACTCTAAGACTAATATTACAGAGCTTGTTAACTCAGCTATAACAAGTACATTAACAAGAAATATTAATACAACAATAACAACTCTTATTATGCTGGTTATGTTATACATACTCGGTGTAACATCAGTTAAGGAATTCTCACTTCCACTTATTGTTGGTATTATCGTAGGTTTCTACTCATCAGTATTCCTTACAAGTTCATTCTGGTATATGCTTGGTGGAAAGAACAGAGGAGTTATTGATGAAGCAGTTAATAAAAGAAAAAAAGCAGAAAGCATAGGTAAAGACGGAGCTCAGGTATAATAAATAATTAATATAATGGCTTTGTAAAGCAGTAAAATGGTGCATCATCAAACGATGCACCATTTTTAATACAAGCAATATTGCCATAAGAATGGAGAACAAACGTGAACAGCAAATGGATGGTATACGCCAAAAAAGCAGATTTTAAGCAGATAGCCTCTGAATACGGAATAGATCAGGTTCTTGCCCGTATAATAAGAAACAGGGATATATGCGGCAGTAAAGATATAGATATGTATCTTAATGGGAATCTTAACGATATACATAATCCTCATAGTATGAAAGATGCCGATAAATTTGTTGATATTCTTACTAAGAAAATAGAGGAACATAAGCCTGTAAGAATAATCGGAGATTATGATATTGACGGAATATGTTCTATTTATATATTATTCTGCGGCTTAAAGGCGGCAGGAGCAGATGTGGATTATGTTGTACCGCATAGGATAAATGATGGTTATGGAATTAATGAGCATTTAATAGATAATGCAATCAATGAAGGGATTGATACAATTGTTACCTGTGATAATGGAATAGCTGCATATAATCAGGTCAGGTATGCAAAGGATAATGGAATTACAATGATAGTGACCGACCACCACGATGTTCCATTTGAGATAAAGGACGATAAAAAGGTATACATTGTACCTCCGGCAGATGCAGTTATTAACCCTAAACAGGCAGATTGTGATTATCCATTTAAGCTGTTATGTGGAGCAGGCGTTGCATATAAGCTTATAAGCCTGTTATATGACAGATTAGGGCTTGATAAGAAAGAGCTTGAAGATTATATTGAATTTATGGCAATAGCCACTGTAGGTGATATAGTCGACCTTATTGACGAGAACAGAATAGTAGTTAAATATGGCCTTAAGCATATTGCACATACAAAAAATACAGGGCTTAGGGCACTTATAGAGGAGTGCCAGCTTGATATTAATAATATAAGCTCATATCATATAGGCTTTGTAATAGGACCATGTCTTAACGCCAGTGGACGTCTTGATACAGCAAGACAGGCAATTGAACTTATGCTTTGCAAGGATAATGAAAAGGCACATAATATGGCAAAAGAGCTTATAGCCCTTAATAATGAAAGAAAGTCAATGACAGAGCAGGAGACGCAGAAGGCAATAGAATTAGTAGAGAATACTGGTCTTCTTAAGGATAGAGTGCTTGTTATATATTTAAAGGACTGCCACGAGAGCATAGCTGGAATAATAGCAGGCAGAATTAAAGAAAGATATTACAGGCCTACATTTGTTATTACTAATGCTGAGGACGGGGCAAAAGGCTCAGGACGTTCAATCGAAGGCTATAATATGTACGAAGAGATTAATAAATGTAAAAATGTTCTCACTAAATATGGTGGACATCCTATGGCGGCTGGTTTATCATTAGCAATATCTGATATTGACATATTCAGAAAAATGCTGAATGATAATGCGATACTTACAGATGAGGATTTAATTCCTAAAATGTGGATTGATGTTCCAATGCCTGTATCGTATGCCAATATCCGGCTGGTTAACCAGTTAAAGCTGCTTGAACCATTCGGAAAGGGTAATGAAAAGCCGGTATTTGCAGATAGGAACTTATATGTAAAGACAGCTTCAGTTATTGGAAAGAATAAAAATGTTCTTAGATGCCAGTTAGAAACAGAGGACGGAACTTATGTACCTGCTGTACAGTTTGGAATTAATAATATAGATGATATTCCAAGGGCAGGAATGAGAATTTCTATAATATATTATCCGGATATCAATACGTTTAACGGAATAATGTCATTACAGATAATTATAAAGGAATGGAAGGAAACAATATGAGAGAGAGAATGAGGAAACTGACAGCTGCTATTCTTATGCTTGTAATGGTCAGCGTAATGTTTACAGCCTGTGGTAGTAACAGCAGTGATAAGTCAGACAATGCAACACAGGAAAGTACAAGTGCGTATGTAAGCGAAGACATAAAAGTAGCTGCACTTAAAGGACCTACAGCTATCGGAATGGTTAAGCTTATGAGCGATAATGAGTATAATAAAACAGCTAATAATTATACATTTCAGATAGAGGCGGCAGCAGATGCATTTACAGCAGACCTTATAAAGGGCGATGTCCAGATTGCAGCTATGCCTTGTAATGCGGCGGCAACACTTTATAATAAGAGTAATGGCAAGGTATCTGTTGTAGGAATTAATACACTTGGCGTGTTATATATACTTGATAATAAGGGCGAGGTAACTAATGTAAGCGACCTTAAAGGACGTACAATATACACAACAGGTAAAGGAACTACACCTGAATATACATTAAGATACCTTTTAAATACCAACGGAATTGACCCTGATAAGGATGTACACATTGAATTTAAGTCAGAGGCTTCCGAGGTTGCGGCTATTATGGCATCAGCGAAGGAAGAAACTGTAGCTATGCTTCCACAGCCATTTGCTACAACAGTTCTTATGAATAATAAGGAAGCAAGAATAGCTCTTGATGTTACTAAGGAATGGGAAAATGTATCAAAGGACGGAAGTACAGTAGTAACAGGTGTAATAGTTGTCAATACAGAATATTACAATAACCATAAGGCTGCGGTTGACAAGTTCCTTGAGGAATATAAGCTTTCAGCAGATTATGTTAATGCAAATGTAGATGAGGTTTCAACACTTGTAGAAAAATATGGTATAACAAAAGCCGCAGTTGCAAAGCAGGCAATACCTAAATGCAACATAACAATAATAACAGGCAGTGATGCCAAAGACAAAATAAGCAAATATTTAAATGTTCTTTACGAAGCAAATCCAGCTTCAGTTGGTGGAAAGCTTCCAGAGGACAATTTCTACAAATAAAATATATAAGAATGATGCATAGTTAAAGCAGTAAAAGCGGTAAAAGCAGTAAAAAGGCAATTCATTAGCAGAAAAATCGGTAGATATGATAATTCTGTATGAATTGCCTTTTTTATTATAATTAATGTGAATGTCTGTTAATATATTCTGTCTTGTATTTAGAGTAAACAATCTTCTGGCTGTTATAAAGACTGTAGTAGCCAGAGAGCATATAACTTATTGCTACGCATATAATTACGAATTTCATTGAACCAGCACCAAACATTTCAATTGATAATATGAAAGAAGTGAGTGGGCAGTTAGTTACGCCACAGAATACGCTTACCATACCGCACGCGGCACATAAGCCGATTGGAAGTCCGAATACAGGAGCCAAAAAGCTTCCAAGAGTTGCACCGACAAAAAGTGTAGGGACAATCTCACCGCCTTTAAATCCACCACCTAATGTAATGGCTGTAAACAGCATTTTTAAAATAAAGACATACCACGAACAGCTTGTTATAAAGCTTGCCGCAATCATAGGAGCACCAGCACCAAGATAATCAGTAGTACCGGTTATATATCTTAAAATAATAACAAGCACACCAGCTATTATAATACGGATATATGGGTTGCTTAAGTATTCAGAATATATTTTGGCTGATGAATGAAGCATATAACAGAATACAATGCTTGCGAGGGCAAATATTACTGACATTATCATAAATCTTATTCCGGTAGATATGCTTAGTTCACATATTTCGCTTATTATAAACATAGTTGGTGTTATATTGAATAACCCAGCTACGCCGGAAGCAATAAGTGCGGATATAATACAGGGAACAAGTGCGGCGTAATACATAACCCCCACACTTATAACCTCCATAGAAAATATGGCTGCGGCTATAGGAGTTCCGAAAAGAGCAGAGAAACAGGCACTCATTCCGCACATAATCATAATTCTTGTATCTTTGTCGTCAAAATGTAATATTTTGGCGATAAAATTGCTTAAGGAGCCGCCAACCTGCAGGGCTGCACCTTCTCGTCCTGCTGAACCACCGCAAAGATGTGTAAGCAGTGTTGATATTATAATAAGAGGAGCAACACGGACAGGAACTTCTGCATTGGACTGGATTGCTGTTATTACAAGATTAGTTCCTGTATTCTTGTCTTCGTGCGTAAAATGGTACATAAGAACGATTATTATACCGGCAGCAGGAAGAAAGAATAAAGTGTAAGGGTGTTGGATCCGAAAGCTTGTTACATATTGTAAAGCTTTATAAAATAATGCTCCGATAAGTCCTATAAAGCTTCCTGTAAATAAAGAGCAGAGAAGCCATTTGATAAGTGTTAAGGCTGCCATTCTTGCTCTTTGAAGTGTTTCAAGAGTAATATCAGGACTTATATCTAATATATCAGAGAGTTTTTTCATCAGGTTATCCTCTTTTCTTAGAGTGTTCACGTTAGTCGAACTTCTTTTTACTCATATTGCTGTTGTGATATTCAGGGTTATTAGTTACATCTTCTGTAAAAAACTCTGGCATAATGTAATTGTCAGCTTCTTCTATAGTGTTAAATTCAACTTCTGCAATAACAGTGCCGTTGAATGCTCCATCAAATATGTCAAGTTCAATAGTGTATCCGTTACCATCTGGAATTTCATAACGCTTTTTGGTTATTATATTACCGTCAGCTTTTTTAATCAAATGTTCATACGAGTCTTTGGTGAGTGGAAGATTGTATTCTTCACGTGCCATCATACCACTGCCTTTGTAAGTAAGATAATAATCATCATTATCACGTCTTACCCTGACTACAGGTTTAGTTGAAAGATAACCCTGTTCAATATATCTGCAATTATAATTGTCCAGATTATCTGGCAATTGTGCAACTAAGAATTTACGTTCTATTTCCATAGTGTGTCTCCGTTTTCTGAATTTCATTGATAATATTTATATGTATTTATAGATACATATAAAAAAGACTGTCACCTAAGTGACAGTCGCAATATCCACTATCGAATATTAATTATTTAGCTGAGTTAACAGTATCCTTTAAAGCCTTACCAGCCTTAAACTTAGGTGCCTTAGAAGCAGGAATTTCAATAGCCTTACCTGTCTGAGGATTCTGACCTGTTCTAGCAGCTCTTTCAGCAACTTCGAAAGTACCGAAACCAACTAACTGAATCTTGTCACCATTCTTTAACTGTTCAGCAACAGTTTCTGTGAAAGCCTTTAAAGCCTTCTCAGCATCCTTCTTTGAAAGTTCAGCTTTCTCTGCGATTGCAGCAACTAACTCTGTCTTATTCATAATAAACTACATCCTCCTTAAATGAAATAAGTAATAATAAGTATAGGTTATTTATACTCCATATAGGTAATTTTGTCAATAAAAAACGCTTAAGAATTGCCTTATTTCGGCATTTTTCGCTGTTTTTGGTATTGGAATTATAATGTTAATTCCCCCCATTTATCATATAGCTCATCAAGCTCTTTGCTAAGAGCTTCCTTCCTGGTGTGTATTTCCATAAGTTTGGCAGTATCACTGCTTATGGCAGGGTCGGCGTACATATTATCAAGTTCCTCAATCTCAGCCTCAATTAAAGCCATGCGTTCTTCAGTACGCTTGATTTCGTTTTTAATCTTCTTTTGCTGTGCCTGCTTTACCTTTTCTTCCTGCCAGTTAAGTTTTGAAATGGCTGAACTGCTGGATTTAGAAATGTTATTGGTTATTGGTTTTGCTCCTAGTATATCCTTTTTTTCAAGATAATAGTCATAATTACCAATATAATTAACAACTGTTTTATTGGCAAGCTCAATAATTCTTGTTGCAGTAGAATTAATAAAGTATCTGTCGTGTGATACGAACAGGACAGTACCTGTGTAACTATTAAGTGCATTTTCAAGAATTTCCTTTGAAGTGATATCAAGGTGGTTAGTAGGCTCATCTAATATAAGGAAGTTGGCATTAGAGAGCATAAGTTTGGCTAATGATACACGTCCGCGCTCGCCACCGCTTAAGTCTTTTATATACTTAAATACATCTTCATTGGTGAATAAAAATGCTGCAAGGGTATTTCTTATCTGTGTATTATTAAGGTCTGGATAAGCATCCCTGATTTCATCAAAAATGGTCTTGTCAGGGTCAAGAACGTGGTGTTCCTGATCATAATAACCAATATTTACTTTAGCACCAAGATATATCGAACCTGAATCTGCAGGGATAATTCCATTAATTAATTTTAATATTGTTGTCTTTCCTGTTCCGTTACTTCCGATAAGTGCTACGCGTTCACCACGTTTAATCTGGAAGCATATGTTATCAAAAAGAACAGTTCCGTCAAAACCTTTAGTAAGGTTGTCTACAGTAAGGACATCATTACCGCTTATTACATTAGGTTCAAGCTTAATATCCATTTTGTCGTTTAAAATCTCAGGCTTATCGACAAATTCCATCTTGTTAAGCATTTTTTCACGGCTTTCAGCTCTTTTAATAGATTTCTCACGGTTGAACTGTTTAAGCTTTGTTATAACCTCCTCCTGATGTTTGATTTCACGCTGCTGGTTAAGATATTCCTTTAGCTGCATATTGCGCAGGATAGCTTTCTTTGAAGCGTAATCAGTATAGTTGCCTGAGAATACAGTTGCATTGCCATTGTCTAACTCGATAATCTTGCTTACTATCTTGTCAAGGAAATATCTGTCGTGGGCAACTATAAGTACAGCACCACTGTAGTTAAGCAGATAGTTCTCCAGCCAGCTTATAGACTCCATATCAAGGTGGTTGGTAGGCTCGTCAAGAAGTATAATATCAGGCTTTGATAATAAAAGCCTGCCAAGTGCAACCCGTGTCTTTTGTCCGCCTGATAAAGTATTAACATTAAGTGTGAAATCTTCTTCTGCAAAGCCAAGGCCTTTAAGAACACCAGTTATCTCGCTTTTGTAAGCGTAACCGTTGTTTAATTCAAACTCGTGGTTAAGGTCTGAATATTTCTTCATAAGTGTTTCAAGAGCTGTATCATCTGCTGATTTCATCTGGTTCTCAATACTTCTTAGCTGTGCTTCCATATCAAGGATATATTGCTTCACAGATAAAAGCTCATCATAAATTGTGTTGTCTGAATTAAGATTTTGCTGCTGTGAAAGATAACCTAAAGTCTTGTCCTTAGCTAACGTTACAAGTCCTGTGTCAGCAGGTTCAATTCCGGTTATAATCTTTAAAAGAGTAGACTTTCCAGCACCGTTGATACCAACGATAGCTGCTTTTTCGTGGTCTTCAATATTAAAAGAACAGGATTTGATAATAACATCTGTTCCAAAAGATTTACTTATATTATTACAGGAAAGAATCATAATAACAGTGTTCCTTTCTTTAAATTAATTAGTTGAATTATACTTGCTTTAAGAATAAATTGCAATTTTTTTGACTTATTTCTTCCTATAATGTATTATTAAAAAGTTAGACTAAGATAAGTGTATTAAATTTAAGAAATGAGGAAATGAATGAAATTTGACGAGTTAAACATTGATGAAAGAATATTAAGAGCTATTGAGGATATGGGATTTGAGGAAACTTCACCTATACAGACACAGGCAATTCCAGCTGTATGTGAAGGTATTGATGTTGTCGGACAGGCACAGACAGGTACTGGTAAGACAGCAGCATACACAATTCCTATGCTTATGAAGATAGACCCACAGATAAAAAAGCCTCAGGCAATCGTACTCTGCCCTACAAGAGAGCTTGCTGTACAGGTGGCTGAGGAGATAAGAAAACTTGCCAAATATATGAGTGATATTAAAGTTCTTCCAGTATATGGAGGACAGGAGATAGTAAGACAGATAAAGTCATTAAAGACGGGCGTACAGATTATTGTTGGAACTCCTGGAAGAGTTATGGACCATATGAGAAGAAAGACTGTTAAGTTTGATAATATTAATATGGTTATTCTTGATGAAGCTGATGAAATGCTTGATATGGGATTCAGGGAAGATATGGAAACAATTCTTACAGAAACGCCAGAAGACAGACAGACAGTAATGTTCTCAGCTACTATGCCAAAGGCTATTATGGATATTGCAAGAAATTTCCAGAAAGATGCCAGGATTATAAAGGTAGTAAGAAAAGAACTTACAGTATCTAATATAGAACAGTTCTATTATGAGGTAAGACCTAAGAATAAGACAGAAGTATTGTGCAGGCTTATTGATATATACAATCCAAGACTTTCAGTAGTGTTCTGTAACACTAAAAGACAGGTTGATGAGCTTATATCAGAGCTTAAGGGCAGAGGTTATTTTGCTGACGGAATACATGGTGATATGAAACAGCAGCAGCGTGACAGAGTAATGGATGACTTTAGAAGCGGCAAGGTAGACATACTTATAGCAACTGATGTAGCAGCAAGAGGAATTGATGTTGATGATGTAGATATGGTATTTAACTATGACATTCCTCAGGATGAGGAATATTATGTTCATAGAATTGGAAGAACAGGGCGTGCAGGAAGATCTGGAATGGCACTTTCATTTATAAGTGGCAAGGAAGTGTATAAGTTAAAGGATATCGAGCGTTACTGTAAGACTAAGATACTTGCAAAGCCTGTTCCATCATTGGATGATGTTAAGAACACCAAGCTTGATAATATGTTTGATAAAATCAGACAGACAATCGAAGAGGGTGGACTTACAGATATGGTTAATCTTGTTGAAGAACACGTTAATCAGGAAGAATATACATCTATGGATATGGCAGCAGCACTTTTAAAAATGCTTATAGGTGATACCCTTGACAGAGAAGATGAAGTAGAAGAATTCCATTTTGATACAGATAAAGATGATTCAAGAATGGTAAGACTCTTTATTAATATTGGAAAAAAGGATAAAATAAAGCCAGCTAATATTCTTGGAGCTATTGCAGGTGAATCTGGTATGCCTGGCAAGCTTGTAGGCGCGATAGATATGATGGACAACTATACATTTGTTGATGTACCAGCTATATACGCAGAGAAAATTCTTAAGGCAATGAATGATAACGTGCAGATTAAGGGACGCCGTGTTAATGTTGAGAAGGCTAACCAGTCAAGAGGCAAGGGCAGAGGAAAAGGCAAGCATAAGGACAAAGCAAGAAAGAATAAATAAATGAAAAAACAGGTGACATTAAGCAGTATAAACAGGGCAGAAGTATTAAGATACTTAGGATACAAGGGAATAGGGGCAGATGAGACAATAAACAGCCTTATAGATGAATGTGAGGCAGAGGTATTAAAAGCGGCAGTTCCAAGATATGTATACAGGGTAGTGGATGTGACACAGGTCGATGAGGGCGTAAGGCTTGAAGGGACTTCTGTTACATTAAAAGGAAACTCAATTAAAGAACATCTTAAAGGCTGTAATAAAGCGGCACTTATAGCAGTGACAATCTCTGATGGAATAGACAGGATGTTAAGGGTGATGCAGGCCTCAGACCTTGCCAAGGCTGTAATATCAGACAGTATGGCAAGTGCAGCAATTGAACAGGTATGTGATAAGGTTGAGGCTGTTATTAAAGAGGAACTTCCAGAGTATAACCAGACATTCAGGTTTGGAATAGGATATGGTGATCTGCCTTTGTCACAGCAGGGCGAATTCTTAAAAATACTAAATGCACCTAAGCTTATAGGGCTTAATATAGGAAAGACTGATATGATGACACCAACCAAGTCTGTAACAGCAGTTATTGGGCTTACAACCGGAGAGGTCAGTTCAAAGAAAAAAGGCTGTATGTCGTGTAACCTTAAAGGTACATGTAGATTCAGGGAAGCAGGAGGACATTGTAATGAATAAATTAAAAGAACTTTTACAAAAGGATTATGTGATTCTTGATGGTGGAATGGGTACTATGCTTCAGGCGGCAGGAATGAAGATGGGTGAAACACCAGAGATGCTTAATATTACAGAACCGGAACTTCTCATTTCCATACACGAGCAGTATCTAAAGGCAGGTGCAGACATAATATATGCCAATACATTTGGTGGCAACAGATATAAGCTTGAAGAATGTGGGCATTCAGTTGATGAACTTGTAACAGCGGGAATTAAAAATGCAAAGAAGGCGTGTGCCAATGTGAATCCACGAGCACTTGTAGCACTTGATGTAGGACCTATAGGACAGCTTCTAGAGCCAACAGGTACATTAAGCTTTGAGGAAGCTTATGAGATGTATGCTGAGATAGTCAAGGCTGGTGAGGCGGCAGGTGCAGATCTTGTTGTATTTGAGACAATGACAGATCTGTTAGATGTGAAAGCGGCAGTGCTTGCAGCAAAGGAGAATAGCCAGCTTCCAATAATGACGACTATGACATTTGAAGAAAATATGCGTACATTTACAGGATGTCAGATATCTTCATTTGCACTTACAATATCAGGACTTGGAGTTGATGCCTTAGGTGTCAACTGTTCACTTGGACCTAAGGAACTTGAGCCGGTTATTAAGGAACTTACAGGCTGGACTAATCTTCCGGTTATAGTAAAGCCTAATGCAGGACTTCCCGACCCTGTTACTAATGAATATAATGTGACAGCAGAGCAGTTTGCTGAATTTATGAAGGATTTAAGAAAGTATGGCATTAAAATATTCGGTGGTTGTTGTGGAACAACTCCTGAATTCATAAAGTGCTTATCAGATATGTTACATAAAGAAGGCAATTTAGCAAAAGAGCCAGTGAAAATGCCATCGGCTGTATGCTCAGCTACAAGCACAGTTATAGTTGACCAGCCAAGAGTTGTAGGAGAGAGAATTAACCCAACAGGTAAAAAGGTATTTAAGCAGGCACTCTTAGATAATGATATGGATTATATACTTGGACAGGCATTAGAACAGACTGGTGCGGGTGCTGATATTCTTGATGTCAATGTAGGACTTCCGGGAATTGATGAAAGACAGATGATGGTTGATACTGTGAAAGCACTTCAGTCGGTTGTGGATGTGCCTCTCCAGCTTGACTCAACTATACCTGAGGTTCTTGATGCTGCATTAAGAGTATATAATGGTAAGCCGATTGTCAATTCAGTTAATGGAGAAGAAGACTCTCTTAATAACATTCTGCCAATAGTTAAAAAATATGGTGCGGCAGTAATTGGCCTTGCTCTTGATAAAGATGGTATTCCTAAGAAAGCAGAAGACAGAGTTGCCATAGCAAGAAAGATTATGGACAGGGCAATAGCTATAGGAATTCCTAAAGAGGATATATATATAGACTGTCTTACACTTACAGCCTCAGCCGAACAGGAGGGGGTAATGGAAACGCTTAATGCACTTTATGAGGTTAAGCATACTCTTGGCTTAAGGACGGTGCTTGGTGTATCGAATATATCTTTCGGACTTCCTAACAGAGTGCTTGTCAATCACATTTTCTTAACAATGGCTATGCAGAATGGTCTTGATCTTGCGATTATTAACCCTAACATATATGAGATGATGGGTGCAGTAAGGGCATATAAGCTTCTTGCCAATATAGATAAGAATTCTGTTGATTATATTAAGGCTTATGCTTCAATGCCTAATATAAGCAAGATTAATCCAATGAATACAGCGGCAAATGCAGTACAGGGTGGTCAGACAGCACAGGCAGGTGGAAGTGTTAATCTTAAGGATAAGAAGGGCAGTTATACCTGTGATGACTTATTCTATGCAGTAGAGAAAGGTCTAAAAAATGAAGGTGCAGCAATAACAGAAGAACTTCTTGCAGGTATGGATTCTATGGATATTGTTAATAATGCCTTGATTCCTGCACTTGATAAGATAGGTGAGGAGTTCGAGAAGGGAACATTATTCCTGCCACAGCTTATAATGGCGGCTGGCGTTGCACAGGGAGCGTTTGAGGTTATAAGAAAACATATGATTATGAGCAATAATGCACCTGTAAGCAAGGGAAAGATTGTTATTGCGACGGTTAAGGGAGATGTCCACGATATTGGAAAGAATATCGTAAAGGTACTTCTTGAGAATTATGGTTATGAGGTTATTGATCTTGGAAAGGATGTTGAATATCAGGTTGTTGTAGATGCGATTAAAGAAAATGGTGCGAAGCTTTGTGGTCTGTCAGCACTTATGACAACAACACTTGTTTCAATGAAAAAGACAATAGAACTTATACATAAGAACAATCTTGATTGTAAGGTTATGGTAGGAGGAGCAGTGCTTACTCCTGAATATGCTAAGGAAATACATGCGGATTTCTATTCAAAGGATGCAAAGGAGTCTGTGGATATTGCTAAGAGAGTGCTTGGATAGAGTACATTTCTTTACTTTTTAGCAAAATAGTTATATAATTAACATTAATTTTGAAGGCTGATGGGAAGCTGGTAATTACAGGTTTCCCATCTCCTTTTCGTAGCAGTATTGCACAGGAATGGAGAATGTTATGGAAGAGAATAAGAAGATTTCATCGGCTGTTATAAGAAGATTGCCAAGATATTACAGATATCTGGGCGAACTTATAGAAAGTGGTGTTCAGAGGATTTCATCTAAAGATTTAAGTGTGAGAATGAAAGTTACAGCATCACAGATAAGACAGGACCTCAATAATTTCGGAGGTTTTGGACAGCAGGGATATGGATATAATGTGAAGTATCTTTATGATGAGATAGGCAAGATACTTGGAATAGACAGGAAGCATAATATGATAATAATAGGTGCTGGTAACCTTGGACGTGCTATTGTTAATTATACAGACTTTGAGAAGCGTGGTTTTGTTATATGCGGCGTATTTGATAACAATCCAGAGCTTAAAGGTGAAAGCATTCACGGAATAGATATAATGATGATGGATCAACTTGCCGATTTTATACATAAGAACGATATAGAGATAGTTGCATTGACAATACCAAAGCAGGCGGCTAAGGAAATCGGAAAGCAGGTTGCAGATGCAGGAATTAAGGCTATATGGAATTTCGCACATACAGATCTTAATCTGCCAGATGACGTAATAGTTGAGAATGTACATTTATCAGAAAGCCTTATGAGACTTTCTTACACAATTGCCAATAAGCACTCATAAAGATATTAAATCCAAAGGGGGAATTGATGGTGTCTAAGATAACTTATGAATTGTTAAAGAATAGTGATGTATTTAAGAATATTCCGATTCTTACGCTTGATGAGCGATGGTATCACCTTATTAACGAGAAGAATAAGACAGATGAGATTGCGTATTGGGAGAAACAGGTTAATGAACTGCTTAAGAAGCAGGGAAGAATTAATAATGACATTAAAGACATCAAGAAGCTTAAAAAGCAGCTTATCAATGATGTTGTTGAGAATATGGAAGATGATGATTCAAGCAGGCAGAAGCAGAAGCGTATGAGCCAGAACCAAAGACTTATACAGGAGTCTAATGACAAGATAGCTTCGCTTGAAGATGAACTCTTAGAAGTACCAAGAGAATTGGCAAGGGCTAACGAGAAGCTTCTTACAGAGACACTTAAAGCCTGCTATGACAGAATGAATGCCAATACAGAGGATATAGAGGTACTTGATAAGTGGATTAATGCTACAAGAGTCAAGCTTAAGAAGAATATTCTTATAAAACAGGATAAAGAAACTGTTAATAATAATATGTATTCTCTTATACACGATATTATCGGACCTGAGAATTGTAGTGCAGTTGACAGAATTAATGAAGGCAATGTAGGAGATAAGCAGGAATGAGATATGTATTAGATGCGGCTTCTATGAAGAATGTGGATTCTTATTCAATTAATACTCTTGGTATACCATCAGTTGTGCTTATGGAAAGAGCCGCACTCTCAGTGACAGAAGCTATTGAAAGCAAGGTTAAAGGAAATATACATACAGACATTATATGCGTATGTGGACGTGGCAATAATGGGGCAGATGGACTTGCGGTGGCAAGACAGCTTTATCTTAAGGGCTACAATGTGGATGTGTATATAATTAACTCACACGCTTCTACCAAAGAATTCGATATACAATTGAACATAATAAAGAATCTGGGCATAGAATGTATTAATAGCCCGGATTTTTCTAAATATGGGGTTATTGTAGATGCCTTATTTGGCAATGGCTTATCAAGAGAACTGGCAGGAGAGGCCAGAATAGTAGTAGATACAATTAATAAATGCAGTACATCAGTGCGTTCGCAGTATACACAGAATAGCGACAATAATGGAAACAGGCTTGTTGTGGCTGTTGACATACCATCAGGTATAAGTGCATCGACAGGTGTGGTTATGGGATCTGCGGTTAATGCTGATATAACAGTTACCTTCGGATTTGAAAAAATCGGACATATATTATATCCAGCAGCTTCATATTGTGGGAAGATTATAAGAAAAGATATAGGTTTTGCACAATATCCGGATATGACAAGGGATATTTTCACATATGATTATAGTGATATATCTGATATGCTTCCGCTAAGAAAGCCTGATGGCAATAAAGGAACATTTGGAAAGGCACTTGTAATAGCTGGTTCAAGGCTTTATGGAGGTGCAGCAGTATTAAGTTCAAGAGCGGCGGCACGTATAGGTGCAGGGCTTGTAAGAACCCTTACGCATATAAGCAACCGTACAGCAGTTATAACGGGCAATATGGAATGTATTGTTGATACATATGATACTGATGAGGAATGTGGCGATTTTGTTAAGAATACAGAGACATTAGTGGATAAATGTATCTGCTGGGCAGATGTTGTGTGTATAGGTCCGGGGCTGTCTATGGAAGAAAGTGCAGTAAAGCTTGTAAGAAGTGTGTCAGCAAAGAAGAATATTAAAAAGCTGTATGATGCAGATGCCCTTAATATAATCGCCCAATATAAAATTGAACTTGATGGCAGTAATGATGATGTAGACTATGAAGCTGGCGGCAATAGTGGTAATGCTTCATATAAAGATGATATGTCAGATAAGAATGTTGTCGTTACACCACACATAGGAGAAATGTCACGTCTTACAGGACTTGATATTGCGGTGATAAAGAATAATCCTATAGATACAGCAAGAACATATTCAAGAGAACATAATTGCGTATGTGTATTAAAAGATGCAAGAACTATTGTTTCTGATGGAGAAAGAGTGTATATTAATATGTCAGGCAATGATGGAATGGCAACAGGAGGTTCGGGAGATGTGCTTTCAGGCATAATAACAGGACTTATGGCACAGGGACTTACTACTTTTGAAGCTTCAGCACTTGGCGTATATATACACGGCTGTGCAGGAGATGAAGCTGCCTTAAGTAATGGTAAGTATTCTATGGTTGCGGGCGATATTATTGACAATATAAAAAATGTGCTTATAAAAGCAAGAGGTGAATAATGAGTAAGTATTACAGAGTATATGCAGATGTAGATCTGGATGCAATCAGGGCTAATTGTATTGAGCTTATGAGCAAGACAGAACCTTCAACAAAGGCACTTGCAGTTGTTAAAGCAGATGGCTATGGACACGGAGATGTGGCTGTATCCAAGGCAGTAAGAGATTTAGTATATGGATATGCAGTTGCTACGCTGGATGAAGCTGTTAATTTAAGAGAAAATGGAATTAATAAGCCAATACTTATATTAGGCTATGTTGAGCCTGAGGAATATGAGGCATTGGTTAAGAATGAAATAGATGCAACAGTATTTGACTATGAGACAGCCAAGGCACTTAATGATGTTGCCTTAAGGCTTGGAAAGGTAGCTTTCTGCCATATCAAGGTTGATACCGGAATGAGAAGAATAGGTCTTGAGCCAGATGAAAGTGGTGTTGAGATAGTTAAAAAGATAAAGAATTTAAAGGCACTCAATGCAAGAGGCCTGTTTACACATCTTGCAACTGCTGATGAGAAGGATAAGACCGCTGCATTAAGACAGATTGCAAAGTATGATGCTTTTGATGATGCGTTGAAGAAAGAAGGTATATCATTTGAGATAAAGCATGTATCCAACAGTGCAGCTATTATAGATATGCCACAGGCTAATCATGGAATGGTGCGACTTGGAATTGCTTTATATGGTATGTATCCATCAGATGAAGTGGATAAGTCAGCAGTAGCACTGAAACCAGCACTACAGCTCAAAAGCCATGTAGCTATGGTAAAGACAGTTCCAGCAGGAGAAAAGATAGGTTACGGCGGAACATTTGAAACTAAGAGAGAAACAGTGCTTGCAACTGTAACAGTGGGATATGGCGATGGATATCCAAGGTCATTATCATCAAAGGGATATGTGCTTATTAATGGTAAGAAAGCTCCTATAACAGGAAGGGTATGTATGGACCAGATGATGGTAGATGTTACAGATATAGGTCCTGTAAATCGTGGTGATGTTGTAACATTAGTAGGAAAAGACAAGGATGCAGAGATTACAGTTGAAGAGATTGCTGCTTTAGCAGGAACATTTAATTATGAATTTGTGTGTGACCTTGGCAAGAGAATTCCAAGAAATTATTATCTTAATGGACAATATATTGGGAGTCATGATTATTTTCATGAGAACTGGAAGTTAATAACAGATTAAGAAGTAGTGTAATATACAGCATTTTCATAAAATTATTAAATAACAAACCTGCAAAATAATTGAATACACGTCAGAAACCTTGGCAATACTTTGAGTATAAACAATTAAGTAAATGCTTTGGGAGTGTGATATAAGTGGTAATTAAACGTGGGGATATATTTTATGCAGATTTAAGACCTGTGGTAGGTTCTGAACAGGGAGGTATAAGACCTGTTCTTATAATTCAGAATGATACAGGCAACAGGCATAGTCCGACAGTTATATGTGCAGCTATAACATCCAAGATGAATAAAGCTAAGCTGCCAACGCACGTTGAGATTGATGCGTGTCATTACGATATCGTAAAAGATTCAGTTATATTGCTGGAACAGTTAAGAACAATAGACAAGAAAAGACTCAAAGATAAAGTATGTCATCTTGATAATGAAATAATTAATCAGGTTGACAAGGCATTGAGGGTTAGTCTTGAGATGAACCTGAAACAAGATTGACGATATAATAGAATATATGGTATTCTATAGGGAATAATTATATAATAATATAATTATCTAAATAACGAAAGGAAATGGATATAACTATGAATGATGGTCATCCCGCGGATGGGAACCAAGGATTGTTTTCTGGCTTATTTAAGAAGCTTACTAAAGGAAAACGCGACGAAGATGTAACAGAAGAGATTATGGATATGGTTAATGAAAGCCATGAACAGGGAGTTATAGCTGAGAATGAAGCTGAGATGATTGGCAATATATTTGAATTCGCCGAGAAGCAGGCATCAGATGTTATGACCCACAGGAAGAACATAGTAGCACTTGATGCCTCACTTACAGTTAAAGAGGCATTTGATATAGTGATGGAAGAAAGCTACTCAAGATATCCTGTATATGATGATGATATTGATAACATAATTGGCATATTACATATCAGAGATCTTCTGAAGGTATACGTTAAAGGCAGTGATAAGGATAAGAAGCTTTATCAGGTTAAAAATCAGGTTATGTTTGACCCATTCTGTATTCCAGAGACAAGAAGCATAAGTGTATTGTTTAAGGAAATGCAGTCAAAGAAGAATCATTTTGCTGTTGTTGTTGATGAGTATGGACAGACAACAGGAATTATTACAATGGAAGATATACTTGAAGAGATAGTAGGTAATATTTTTGATGAATATGACGAGGAAGAGGAGCAGATAAGACAGCTTTCTGATGGAAGTTACGAGATGGACGGCCAGACACCTCTTGAAGATATTGAAGAGAAGCTTGATATTAAGTTTGACTGTGAAGATATTGATACTATCAATGGATATCTTATATATAAGCTTGGTAAGATTCCTGATGAGAATGAAGAGTTTGAAACAGAGTGTGGGGGATATATATTCCGCATATTATCTGTTGGCAATAAGATGATTCAGAAGGTGCTTGTGAGTAAAGCTGATAAGAAGGATAAGGGTAATGAAGCCGGATAAGATTAATAAGCTTATAAAAAGGCTGGCGGCAGTATCTTTGTGGCTGATAATATGGCAGATTGCCAGTGTGATGACAGGACTTGAGCTTTTGCTTGCAAGTCCTGTTACTGTATTAAGGACACTGGCGGGTATGCTTGTTACAAGGCAGTTCTATGGGATACTGTATTTAAGTGTTATGCATATTATGTCGGGTATGCTTGCTGGCTGTCTGATTGGAATATGTGCAGGAATATTGTCTGCACGGTTTGATTTTTTAAAGGAGTGGCTCGGCATTGCCGTACAGTTAATGAAATCACTTCCGGTTGCGGCATTTATAATACTTGTGCTTATGTGGTGGGGTTCTAAGAATGTTACATTTATTATCAGTGCAATGGTTGTAATACCAATGATTACGACAGGCGTAAAAGAAGGCATTGATAATACAGATAACAAGCAGATAGAACTTGCCAGAGTATATGATATGACTGCATTTAACACATTCAGATATGTATATCTTACAGGTGTATATCCGTATATTACAGCACAGTTAAAGGTGGCAGCCGGAATGTGCTTTAAAGCTGGAATATCGGCAGAGATAATAGGGCTTGTGACAGGGACAATCGGTACGCAGATGTACTATGCCAAAATGTATCTTTTATCTGCTGAGTTATTCTCGTGGAGCATAGTTGTAATTGTGGTGAGCCTTGTTATAGAAAAATGTATAATATGGCTTGCGAAGATGCTATATAAGTGCATACAGCATATATAAAATTATTAAATTGGTAAAAATATGAAAACATTAAAATTATCAGATATATCAAAGAAGTACAATGACATCACAGTCCTTGCTAATGCTAATGCAGAATTTACTTCATCTAAGATAACCTGTATCAGGGGACAATCAGGCGCTGGAAAGACGACACTGCTTAATATTATAATGGGAGTTGAAAAGACGGATAAAGGCATAGTGGAATTCGTTAATGATAATGGACAAAGTGTTAAGCCAGGGTTTTCAGCAGTATTTCAGGATTGCAGGCTTATAGAACACCTGTCACCAGTGATTAATGTAAAAATGGTGCTAAAGAAGAATAAGAAGAATTCTGCCAAAGACGTGGCTTTTGCTGTAAAGAGTGAGCTTTTAAAGCTTCTTGACAAAGAGGCACTAGATAAGCCTTGTAGTGAATTAAGCGGTGGCATGAAGAGGCGTGTTGAGATTGTAAGGGCAGTGATGGCTGAATCGGATATAGTTATTATGGACGAGCCATTTGCAGGTCTTGATGAGGTTACCAAAGATAATGTTATTAATTATATAATGAATAATATCAATAATCGTATTGTGATAATATCCACACACGATGAGGAAGATGTAAAAAAATTAAGAGCTAATGTGCTTTTTGTTGACAATAAAGCTGGCAGTTGCTACAATAATGTGTGATTTTAGATGACTGTCATATATTGGCAGTATGGAGGAAAGAGATATGAGAAGAGCAGTATTTTCAATTCTAGTAGACAATTCATCAGGTGTTCTTAGCCGTGTAGCAGGCTTATTCAGCCGAAGAGGCTATAATATTGACAGTCTTACAGTTGGTGAGACACTTGACCCTAAGCTTTCAAGAATGACAATAACAGTAACAGGTGATGATGATATTCTTGAGCAGATTGAAAAGCAGCTTGCTAAGCTTATTGATGTAAAGGAAATCGTAGAACTTCCTCATGATGAATCTGTATGCAGGGAACTTGTTCTTATCAAGGTATTATGTACAAGAGAGGAAAGACAGCAGATAACAACTATGGCAGATATATACAGGGCTAATATAGTAGATGTTGCTAAGAATTCTCTTATTATTTCGCTTACAGGAAGCCAGAGTAAGATAGATTCATTTATCGCATTACTTGATGGTTTTAAAATTACAGAACTCGCAAGAACTGGAATAACTGGACTTGCTCGTGGTGCTGCAAATTTAAAATAAATTATTTATTACATTCGGAGGTATTTGTAAGATGGCAGAGGCTAAGATTTATTATCAGTCAGATTGTAATTTATCATTACTTGATGGAAAGACAATCGCAATCATCGGTTACGGCAGCCAGGGACATGCACATGCATTAAACTTAAAGGATTCAGGATGCCACGTAATTATCGGTCTTTATGAAGGATCAAAGTCATGGAAGAGAGCTGAAGAGCAGGGCTTTGAAGTATTCACAGCAGCAGAGGCAGCTAAGAAAGCTGATATTATTATGATTCTTATCAACGATGAGAAGCAGGCTAAATTATATAAGGAAGATATTGAACCAAACCTTGAACCAGGCAATATGCTTATGTTTGCTCACGGTTTCAATATTCACTTCGGTTTAATTAAGGCTCCTAAGGGCGTTGATGTTACTATGATCGCTCCTAAGGCACCTGGACATACAGTACGTTCTGAATATCAGGCTGGTAAGGGAACTCCTTGTCTTGTGGCTGTAGAACAGGATGAGACAGGTAAGGCTCTTGATATGGCACTTGCTTATGGTCTTGGTATTGGTGGAGCAAGAGCAGGTCTTCTTGAGACAACATTCAGAACAGAGACAGAAACAGACCTCTTTGGTGAGCAGGCAGTTCTTTGTGGTGGTGTATGTGCACTT
>UMBK01047323.1_pt1 | contig 35706 bp, 45 predicted proteins | sample 1963941 | NCBI WGS metagenome assembly UMBK01 (sample SAMEA4835939, study PRJEB28245) | human gut metagenome | biome: gut microbiome; material: fecal sample | place: Denmark | collected 2008 | reverse complement strand
CCAGCAGCCCGTGGACGACGGCGGCGAAGCACCGCCCAGGGATTACCGAGAGCCTGCCCCGGCCTACTCGCAGGGCAGCGCGGACGACTTTGCCGTCATCGACGACAACGACGATCTGCCGTTTTGAGGGGGGTAACGTGTGAGCGGTAAAAAGAAGAAATTCACGAATTACATCGTGATCCAGCCGTGGATGTTTAGCAATTTGAAGCTCTCTGGAAATGAGGCCATCGTCTTTGCCATCGTCTATGGCTTCTCACAGGACGGGAAAAGCTGGTATCGCGGCGGTTCCTACTACATCGAGCAGACTACCCCCTTTACACAGCGCACAGCCAAGACGCATCTCTGGACGCTTGAGAAAATGGGTATCATCGAGATGCAGAAAGAGACCGTGAACGGAGTTGAGCGGAACATTTACCGGGCAACTCCAGGCGTGGAAGAGATGATCTTCCCCGACAGAAAACCGACCCGCGAGCAGACCGATGACCCGGGAAAAAATTTCACTAGGGAAAATTTTTCACCGGTGAAAAACACGTCCAAAAACCCGGGAAAAATTTTCACTCAGACCCGGGAAAAATTTTCACGGAAGAAATCTATAGAGAAATCTATAGGGAAATCTATCTATCAGCGCAATGCGCCGAAACGGGATGGATTGATGGATTCCGAGACGGTTGTGGATGAGACGCGGGAACGCTTCCGGGAGCAGCTGGAGCTCGACGACTTAGCCCCACGGTATGACCCGGCAGCACTGGAAGAATTGCTCTCCCTCATCGTCGAGATGTACTGCTGTCCAAACGAGATCCAATACATCGGCAAAATGCCTCAGACCTCCGTAAGCGTCCGCAAGCTGCTGGACAGGCTGACCGGGCGGCACATCGAGTACATCATGGACAACATGGCCAAAACCACAACCGATGTCAAAAATATCCGGGCGTATCTGCAAACCACGATCCTGCGGGCGGCCACGACGCTGGAATTTTACGAGATGACAAAGACCTCGGGGCTTTGTGCCCAGCAGACCCAACACCCGGCGGGGCCCAGTGCCGAAAATCTGGCCGCTACCCTGCGGAGGATCCAGAAGCGAGGTGATGGAGCATGAGCAAAGCGGACGACCTCGCCCAGCACTGGCCTGCAGACAACCCCTGCAACCAATGCGCCTATGCCGCCTGCCGGAACGGCTTGGGCGGTTACTTCCGCCAGTGCAGCCAGTTCCGCGAGTGGTTCACGGGCCGCTGGCAGGGGTATCAGATCACCATGGAAGAGCTGAAAGCAAAAAGCAGATAAGCCGAAAAAGAAAGGAAATTGCAATGCGCACCATGACAAAAATCGCCATCATCAACCTCAAGGGCGGTGTGGGAAAATCCGTCACCGCCTGCAACCTGGCCTGCGTCCTCGGGTGGAAGTACTCCCGGCGGGTGCTGGTCATGGACCTGGACAAGCAGGCCAACAGCTCGAAATTTTTCAAGTGCTTTGACCCGGATGAAAAGAGCATGGCCGACGTGCTCACCCTGGAGGCAAAGCTTGGGGACGTGATCCAGATCCCGGACTACAAAAATTTTCAGTTCGTGGACGTCGCCCCCAGCTGCATGAACATGATTTTTGCAAACCAGCGGCTCACGCTGGAGACCATGCGGCCCCGGCACGACCGCCTGCGGAACGCTCTGGAGCAGCACCGCGAAGATTACGATTACTGCATCATGGGCTGCCCGCCCGACATCGACATGGCCACGGTCAACGCCCTTGTCTGTGCGGACTGGGTCATCATCCCGGTGGACTGCGGCGAGTGGGCCATGGACGGACTGGCGGAGATCCTCAAGCAGGTCAAAGAGGCCAAAGAGGCCTACAACCCGGCGCTGGAAGTGCTCTGCGTCCTGCCCACCATGTACCGGCGCACGCGGTACGGTGCTCAGACCATCAACCAGCTGGCGGAAAGCGGGCTGCCGCTCTTCCGGTACGAGGACGGCAGGATCTTGCGCATTGACGCCAGCGTGAAAGTACAGGAGGCCATCAGCGAGCACATGCCGCTGTACGCCTACAGCCCGAAATCCAAAGCCAGCGAGCAGTACATCGAGCTGGCCCGGCATGTGGTCAAGAAAGTGGAGGGGTGAACGATGGACGAGATGAAGCTGTATTTTGACGAAAACGGCGTTGCCCATGAGTACAACGACGAGTTTGACGTGACCATCCACTGCGAGAGCGAGGAGGACTCCGAAAGAGTGATAGAGCTTCTCAACCTGGGCAAGCAGATGAGCTGGCGCGCAGCAAGCAATCCTCCTCCGACTCATGTGGACGAGTGGGACGATGAACAGGACCATTACCGCTTTGAGGTCAGCGATGAGGTGTGGATCTACTGCATCGATGGAACTCGTCTGCTTGGCAGGTATGGCAAAGAAAACGGCTGGTTTGAAAGCAATGGCCCTCAGATCAGCAACTCTTACCATGGCTGTGTCACCCACTGGATGCCGCTGCCGGAAGCACCAAAGGGGGTAGCATGATGAGCACCGGGCTTTTGAGCAGTTTTTTGAACCCGCAGCCCCAGAATACCGACCCGGCGGGGCCGATGCATGTGGAGATGCTGCCGATCAGCTACATCATGCCGAACCCTGATAACCAGAAAATCTACATCGTGGGCGATGTGGAGCGGCTGAAAGACGATATCAAGGCCAACGGCGTCCGCCAGCCGCTGGAGGTGATCCGGTGGGCCAATGGCTACAAGCTCATCGGAGGCGAGCGGCGGCTTACAGCTTGTAAGCAGCTGGCCGCTGAGGGCGATGAGCGGTTTACCGCTGTCCCCTGCATCATCGTGGAAAGCAAGGGCGAGCTGGAGGATAAGATTTCCCTCATCACCGCCAACGCCACAGCCCGCGACCTGACCGACTGGGAGCGTGTGGCCCAGTACGAGGCCCTGAAAGACGCTCTGACCAAGAAAAAGCAGGACGGCAAGCTGGAGGGCAAAGTCCGGGATGAGCTTTGCAGGATTCTGGGTATCAGCACGGGTGCAGCGGCCCGGCTCAACATCGTGGCCAGCACCGAAAACGAGACCATCAAAGAGCGGTTGCGTAATGGAGAAATCGGCTTCATGCAAGCCGTCAAGGATGCTCAGGATTACGCCCGATTTATGGGGCAAGCATCCGAGGACCCTGAGCCGGAAGAGCCGCCAAAAGCAGCGCCTGCGGAAACGTTACCGAAAGAACCCGATAAATTCCCGCTTTGGGTGTTGGTTGTAGCTGACGATGTGTGCAAAAAAAGTTGGGTGAAAGATTTACCTGAATTTTCGGCAAAGTGTTTAGAATCCTGCTGGCACGTAAAACACTGCATTGCCGAAAACCTGAGAAGCGGGAGCATAAGGTGCAGTCCAGAAGGAATACATTTCGGGAATAACAGCGGCGGCGAAGAAATTTTCCTGACATGGGAAAGGTTTGTTAGCTTTTGCATTGATGAGGGCATCGCCCCTGAAAAGCACGCTGCAAAATCTGCTGCAAAACCCGTGAAACCCGCAAAGCCTGCTGCAAATCCGGCAGCACCAGAAGAACCCAAAGGGCACGGTACCCTGTACAAGCTGGCATGTAAGACCCTGCAGGATGATGCACCGTGGGCCATGGGCTGGGAGGATGTGCAATTTAAGCTGGCGTATTATAGCCAGCCTCTCCCCGGCGGGGCCACGCTCTGGAAGCGGGTGGATGAGACCCGGCAGGATGCAGGCCAGCCGTGTGAGGACTATGCCATCGTCCTACAGGATCACAGCTTCTACACCTGCGGCTGGATTTTGTACTATTCAGGGATGCCCGATATTTTGACCAAGTTTTTTGAGCTGAAGTAAACACCAAGGAGGCCACCACATGAAGCCGCGAGAATTCCGACAGTTGCACGCAATCCCCTTTGACATCAAGGCCCGGAAAGAACGCATCCGGCAGCTGGAAGACAAGCAGGCCGAGGGACCTGAGATCGTGGCGGACGTGGTGAAATCCTCTCGCGGGGAGGGCAACGCCTGCATCATGGGCCACGCCATTGTGCACGGCACCGATGATGAGGCATACCGGGCCTATCTCAAGCGCGAAAACGAAATCAAGAACCTGAAGAAAATCAACGCCGATCTGGAGGCCCGTTATCTGGAGGGCCAGCGCATCGTGGAAACCTGTGACGACTATCTCCTCCGCGCTGCGATCTCGGCCATCTGCATCCTGGGCAAAAAGCCGCAGGAGGTGGCCGTGGAGTGGATGGAGCAGGGCCGCGATCTGGACGCCGAAGCCATCCGGCGGCGGGTAGATCGGTGGGTGGAACAGAATGTGAGGTAAATTATATGCGTTGTCCGATGTATCCGCAATCTATGGCTGGCTGTCTTCCAGACATGTGCGAATGGTGGTGTAAAGAAACTTCATGCTGTGCAGTGATTGCAATAGCTCAAAACCTTAGAAAAATACAGAGGAAAACAAATTGCCTAATGTGCGAGAATTACCGATCTCGCGGAATGTGTGCAAAAGGTGCTGCTGTTTGCGCATCTAACGACATGAAACGCTACTGTAAGTACTACCACGAAAAAGAGGTCTTGGACGATGAATGAAAAGAATCTGGAAGACAAGGTGCGTGAAGCTGCTAAGGGCGGAAAAAACCGCTTTGGTCTGTGCGATGCATGTGTTCACCGTATGGGACATGTATGTGAATTCAGACCATGGAGAGACTTGCGATACGTCACGAAAATTGTGAGCTGCCCGGCGCTACAGCGGGAAAAGTAAAATAAGCGGCTGACTCTGAAAGGCAGAGCGGCCGCTTTTATTTTGTCCGATTTGTCCGAAATGTCCGGGATTTGTCGTTTTGTCCGAAAATGGTTGATTTGTCCGAAATGTCCGGATTGTCCGAGAATGGTCAAAATGTCCGGAATGTCCGAAAACAGTGTGCTATTATTATGCTGCGGGTTTCGGAGATCAGCTCACCGGAAACCGGAAACATTGCATTTCCCGGCGGGAAGCATAGCGCGGATTCAAGAACTTGCCGTGCTCAATGGGCAAACCCGCGCCGTCCGCTTCAAAGCCCAGCGGCGCATTGAGGAAACAGAATCATACAACCCGGCGGGTGCCCACAGTGGACACCCGCTATTTACATGCCGCCATAGCTCAATGGAAGAGCGCCGTCTTTCTAAGGCGGGCCATCGCTGGTGACACCTCAAAAATATCACTGTGCATTTCACCACTGCATAAATCCATTTTGAGGGTGCTGGTTCGAGTCCAGCTGGCGGCTGACGTGATTTTAGAGTGTCCACAGTGGACACCTTTGGAGAGGAGGCCTGCAAAATGCTTGAGCGCTTGAAAGAATTGATTTGCGACATGGCAAAGTTTTTGACGTGCCTCGGCGCTGGCCTTATCCTCTCGGCCTTACCGATCAGCAAAAAAGAAAGCCACTTTGTGCGCTATGCGCGGCGTGTCGGTTTCCGTGCAGACCACACAAAACGCGAGCCTCGGGCAGAGATCGGAGGCCGTGGCTGTATCCAAGGAGCACGGCCTGCTATCCGTGCGGATTAACCGCTGCTGATACAATACGATTAAAAACCAGCTTTTTGCATGATGAGCTCCATGCAGCAAGCTGGTTTTTCTTATGCCGCTTTAGCTCAGTCGGCCAGAGCATCCGGCTCATAACCGGACGTGCGCAGGTTCGAGCCCTGCAAGCGGCACCAAAACGCCAGAAGAAAGGAGGCTGCCCCATGGAGCTGTACAACGGCGATTGCCTGGAAATAATGAAAAGCATCCCGGATGATAGTGTGAATCTTGTGCTCACTGATCCGCCCTACAATATCGCAGTAAAAACCACCCGGGGGGTAGCCAAAACCGCCGATTGGGATAAAATCGACGGTTATATTGACTGGTGTATTGAATGGCTGAAAGAGTGTCAGCGCATTTTAAAGCCAAACGGGGTACTCTATTTGTGGCACAACGATATGGCACAAATTGCACAGCTTATGGAAGCCATTCGAAAAAACACAAATTTTCAATTTACCTCATTCTGCATTTGGAACAAAGGTCGAACATATCGCGCACAGAGCTGGGCCAACCGAATGCAAAACGGAGATACCGCGCTCCGCAGCTGGTTCAATATTTGTGAGTATTGCCTGCATTACTTCAATGCGCCAAAAGAAAACGAGCGCGAATGGAAGCACACGGGGCTCGACCGCATCAACTCAAATCCGGCCTGCTATAAACCGCTGAAAGACTGGATTGCAGCGGAGAAAAAACGGCTGAATCTGAGCGATAAAACCATATCTGATTTTTATACCAAAGCAACAGGCCGCAAGCCTTACATGCTGCGGCATTACTTTCAGGACTCTCAATTTGAAATCCCGACACAGAAAGTATGGGAGCTTGTATATATGCCACTTGGCTTTTCCAAAGACTACGAGAGCCTGCGGCAGGACTACGAGAGCCTGCGGAATGTACACCACTGCGACGCCTTACACTGCAACGTGTGGAACGTTCCACCGATTCCGTCAAACAACCGCTTCCACACCTGTGAGAAGCCCGTGGAAATTTTGCAGCGGTTGGTGCGCGTGTCCAGCAATCCGGGCGATATGGTACTTGATTGCTTTATGGGCAGCGGCTCCACGGGCGTGGCCTGCATCCATGAGGGGCGGGAGTTTATCGGCATTGAAAAAGATGCAGAGTATTTCCGCATTGCAAAGATGAGACTGGAGCAGGAGCAGGAAGCTGGGCAGCAGCTGAGTTTGTTATGACCGCAAAATTTTTGAAATGGCTGCAAGGCCTGATCGCACGCGGAGACGTGCATCCGTTCTACTGCACCACGCAGTGGATCAGCCTCTCACGGCAGGTGCTGGAGATGGACAGGCACGAGTGCCAGATATGCAAGCAGCGCGGGCGGTATCACCGTGCCGAGCTGGTACACCATGTGAACCATGTGCGGGATGCTCCTGCGCTGGCGCTGGATATTTATTACAAAGACGCCGATGGACAGCAGCAGCGCAACCTCATCAGCGTGTGCAAGGACTGCCACGAGACGGTCTGCCACCCGGAAAGAATGCGCCGCGCCAAGCGTGCGCCGCCGTTGACCCGGGAGCGCTGGGACTGAGGGCACACCCCCCGTCTGAAAAAACGGGAAATGGTAAACATTCCCTTACTCGGGGCGTTCCCTGACTTTCCAGCTGGTCTCGTGCGCGTGTGCGCGCGCGTAGAAGCTGTACAATCTGCACAAATCCACAGGAAGCGAGGATAACGATGGGCAAAAGCAAAAATCTTCCCCCCACCCGGGTCAAATACTGGGAGGAGCTGAAAGAAATTGAAGAAGCGGCCAAAGCGGCCAACTGTGACACCAACTTTTTTTATCGCACAACGCTTGACCGCTATGTGGATCAGCTCGACCTGCTGGAAAAAGCCCAGGAATCCATCAAAGCGGACGGCCTGAACATCACCCAGATCACCCCGCGCGGTGCAGAGCGGAAAATCCCCAACCCGGCAGTGCAGACCTACAACCAGACCGCCAGCGCTGCCAACTCCACCGTGCAGACGCTGCTGCGCATCGTGCAGACCTACAAGTTTATGGCGGCCAAGGAAGACGAGGACGATGAGCTGTAACATCCCCCCGGAGATTCTGGAGTACATCGAGCTGGTGGAGACCGGGGCCCAGCGAGCCTGCAAAGAGCAAAAAGCCCTTGTGGCGCTGATCCGGCGCGTGTTTGAAACCGAAGACATCTATGTGGATACCGAGCGAATGCTGAAATATTTCCGCTTGGCCCGGTATTTTCCGTATGACCGCCTTTTCCCGTGGCAGACATTTGCGCTTGGGCTCTGGCTGTGCACCTACCGGGCCGACCACTCCCCCCGCTTCAAAACGCTGCTTGCCATGGTGGGCCGTGGCGCTGGTAAAGACGGCGTGATCGCTCTCTCCTCAGCGGCACTCATCTCCCCATACAACCCGGTGCCTCACTACAACGTGGACATCTGTGCCAACAACGAGGAGCAGGCCGTCACCCCGGTGAAAGACATCGTGGAAGCTCTGGAAAACCCCCAGTGGGAGGCCAAGCTCTCCCGGTTCTACTACCACACAAAAGAGATTTTGCGGGGCCGCAAGAACCTTGGCGAGGTCAAGGGCCGCACCAACAACCCCAAAGGCCGCGACGGTATGCGCTCCGGCGCGGTCATCTTCAACGAGGTGCACCAGTACCAGAACTACGACAATATCAAAGTTTTTATCACTGGCCAGGGCAAAGTGGCCGAGCCCCGCGTGGGCTTTTTCACCTCCAACGGCGAAGTCTCAGATGGGCCGTTGGACGACTATCTGGCCCGAGGGCGGCGCATCCTTTTTGAGGGCGAGGCCGATGAGGGATTTTTACCTTTCATCTGCTGCCTGGACAGTGAAGCCCAGGTGCATGATCCAGAAAACTGGTGCATGGCCAACCCGTCCCTGCCCTACCTGCCGCACCTGATGCAGGAGATCCAGGACGAATACCGCGACTGGAAAGAGCGCCCGGAGCAAAACGGCGATTTTATCACCAAGCGCATGGGCATCCGAAAAGGTGCAAAGGAAATTTCGGTGACGGACTACGAAAAAGTAAGAGCCACCAACCGCCCCCGGCCAGACCTGACCGGGTGGAGCTGCACGGTGGGCATCGACTACGCCGAACTCAACGACTGGGCGGCGGTCAACCTGCATTTCCGGCGCGGTGACACCCGGTATGACATCAACCGGGCGTGGATCTGTGCCCAGAGCAAGACCCTGACCCGCATCAAGGCCCCGTGGCAGACCTGGTGCGACATGGGAGAATGCATCTATGTGGATGATGTGAGCATTTCGCCCTACCTGCTGACCGACTACATCCGGGAAGCAGCGCGGAAGTACAACATCAAAAAGCTGGCTCTTGACCATTTCCGATATACCATGATGGCCGAGGCCCTGCAAAGCATCGGGTTTGACGCCAAGGACAAAAACCGGGTCAAGCTGATCCGGCCCAGTGACATCATGCAGGTAGACCCCCTCATCCAAGACTGCTTTGACCGCGGTCTTTTTGTGTGGGGCGACGCTCCCCAGCTGCGATGGGCCACCAACAACACCAAGCGGGTGCGAAGCAGCCGGGCACAGGGTGTGGACACAGGCAACTTCATCTACGCCAAAATTGAGGCCAAGAGCCGGAAAACTGACCCGTTTATGGCGCTGGCCGCTTCCATGGTCATCGAGAGTGAGCTGGGCACCGGACAAGTGCGAAAGCCCAAGCTGGGCGCAATCTGCTGGTAAAGGAGAAAAACAACATGGGCTTTTTTGAAAAAGTGGGCCAGTTTTTTGGCGTGGGCAGTAAGCCCCAGCAAGCCGAAGCCCCGCCCGAGGGCGGCATCACGGAAAAAGAAGTGCGCATCTCCGGCCCCGGGGCAAACGGCCTGGACTGGGTGAGCTGCTGGCAGGAATACCGCCTGCGGGAACTGGCCTTTAATAGCTGTGTAAACCTCATTGCCAAGGCTATCGCCAACTGCGAGTTTAAGACCTACGAAAAAGGCAGCTCCGTGAAAAAAGATTATTACTATCTTTTCAACGTGGAGCCTAACATCAACGAAAACAGCACCGAATTTTGGCAAAAAGCCATTTACAAGCTATACGCCCACAACGAGGCGCTGCTTGTGCCGCTGTTGCGGGGCGGGCGGCTGAATCTGGTGGTAGCCGACAGCTGGGCAAAGCCCGACTACATCCCCACCCAGGAAAAAGTCTATAAAGACATCCAGGTGGGCGACCAGGCATACACCCGCACCCTGAAAGAGAGCGAGGTGCTTCACTTCACCCTCAACAGCACAAATGCCAAAGCCGTGGTAGATGGGCTGTATGAGAGCTACAACAATCTTGTGCAGGCCACCATGAAAGCCACCATCCGAAACTCTGGCCAGCACCTCAAAGTGCACATTGACCAGGTGGCCGAGGGCCTGGACGAATTTGAAAAGGATTTTGGCGAGATGCTGGACTCCCAGTACAAGCCGTTTCTTTCCAGTGAGTCCGGTATCCTGCCCGAGTTTAACGGCTACAATTTCGAGCAGTTTGGCGGCGAGGGCAAAGCACAGGACACCCGGGACATCCGGGCCCTTGTGGATGATATCTTCACCTTTACGGCCCGGGGCCTTGGCATCCCCCCGGTGCTTGTGCAGGGAGATGTGGCTGGGATCAGCGATGTGGTGACCCACTGGCTGACGACCTGCATTGACCCCCTTGCCGCCCAGATCAGCGAAGAGTGCAACCGCAAGCTTTATGGCATGAGTGCCTGGAAAGGCGGCGACCGGATGACCGTGGACACTTCCACCATCCAGCACTTTGACATGCTGAGCAATGCGGCCAACATCGAAAAGCTGATCGAGAGCGCCTACAGCTCCATCAACGAATGCCGCGAGGCCACGGGCCTCGAACCTCTGCCGGATGAGTGGGCAAACATCCACTGGATGACCAAGAACATTTCCACCGTGGACAGCGTGGCCCGCAATGCCGCAAACGAAACCACCAAGACAGGAGGAAAAAACAGTGCCTAAACCGTACTTTGATTTTCAGCAGTCGGGCGAACAGGCCGACATCTACATCTTTGGCGACATCACCAGCTTCCCCTTTGTGGAAAGCGACGTGAGCGCCTACCGCCTCACCCGGCAGCTGGAGCAGGCGGGCGACCTGGCCGAGATCAACGTCCATGTGGACAGCTACGGCGGCGAGGTGGCCGAGGGTTTTGCCATCTATAACGCTCTGCTTGCCAAAAACGCAAAGGTCAACACCTACGCGGACGGGTTTGTGGCCAGCGCGGCCATCTATCCCTTTTTGGCTGGCTCCCAGCGGGTGGCCAACAACGTGAGCGCCTTTTACTTTCACCCGGTGATCGGCGGAACCTATGGCTACTCAGAAGACCTCCGCGCTGCTGCCGATGAGCTGGACAAGCTGACTGAGATCGGAAAGGGCGCTTTTACCGCTGCGGGCATGACCGAACAGGCCGCCACCGACCTGCTGAACAGCAAGACGTGGTACAGCCCCGAGGAAGTGCTGGAGATGGGCCTGGCAACCAGTATCCAGAAGCAGGCCTCCAGCAAGGCCGCTTCCCAGAGCGTGCGCGACCTCATCATCCGGCAGATGCTGGTGGTGCCGGGCCAGACGCCCCCGTCTCAGAAACCTCCCGACCCGCAGACACCGCCCCCGGCACAGCACTCTGTGCTGGAGCTGTTCGCCAAATTTTAATCAGCCGCAAAGCCGCACCCATACCGGGCGCGGCTTTTTGAATACCTGAAAAGGAGAAAAACGATATGCATCTTTCTGAACTCTACAAGAAAAACCAGAAGCTCGACGGCCTGCGTCAGCGCCTGGCCGATGCTGCCAAAAACAACGCGTCCGACGACATCCCCGGCATCTTTATGGAGATGTGCCAGACCATCGGCGAGATCAACGCCGAGGAGTATGAGAGCCAGATCAACGGCCTGCGTCAGCAGCTGGACAATTCCGCGCTGTATGCCCGGGGCGTCCGCCAGCTGACCACCGAAGAGCGGGACTACTACCAGGCTGTCACCAAGGCTATGCAGAGCGCAAACCCCAAGCAGGCCCTCAACGACGTTTCCGTCGTCTTCCCTCAGACCATCATCTCCCGTGTGATGGATGATCTGACCGAAAGCCACCCGCTCCTGAGCAAGATCAATTTTACCCCTACCGGCGGTGCCATCCGGATGATGATGAACACCGATGGCCGCCACAAAGGCGCATGGGGTAAGCTGTGTGCCAAAATCGTGGAAGAGCTGACCTCCGGCTTTAAGGAAGTGGATGTCGGCCTCTTTAAGCTGTCGGCTTTTGTGCCCATCTGCAAGGCCCAGCTCGACCTCGGCCCCGAGTGGCTGGATCGCTACATCCGCGCCATTCTGGCGGAAGCTATCGCCAACGGACTGGAAGAGGGCATCGTCATGGGCGACGGCAACGATCAGCCCATCGGCATGATCCGCGATGTGTCCGAGAGCGCCAGCGTGCAGGGCGGCAAGTACCCCGAAAAGGCAAAGACCAAAGTCACCGATCTGGAACCCACCACCATTGGCAACCTCATCTCCCTGCTGGCCGTCACCCCCAACGGCAAAGACCGCGACCCGGACGACCTCATTTTCCTGGTCAACCCGCAGGACTACTACCAGCGCGTAATGCCCGCCACCACCGTCAAGGCACCGGATGGCACCTACCGCAAGGACGTGCTGCCCGTGGACATGACCGTCATCAAGACCGCAGCACTGCCGCGCGGCCAGGCCGTGTTTGGCGTGGGCCGTCTGTATTTTGCCGCTGTGGGCATGAACAAGGGCGGCAAGATCGAGTTTTCCGACGACTACCGCTTCCTGGAGGATGAGCGTGTCTATCTCATCAAGCTGTATGCCAACGGCCTGCCCATGGACAACAATGCCTTCCTCAACCTGGACATCTCCGGCCTGCAGCCCGTGCCTTTCAAGGTGACCACCGTGGAAGCCCCTACCCCGTCCACTGACGCCACCCTGAGCGCGTTGAAGCTGGGCAACCTGACGCTGGCCCCGGCCTTTACCTCTGCGGGCATCACCTATACCGCATCCACGGAAGCGGCTACCACCACCATCACCGCCACTCCGGCCAATGCAGGCGCAAAGATCGAGGTCAAGGTGGGCACCAAGGTGATTGAGAACGGAAAGGCTGCGACCTGGGCAGACGGCGAGAACACCGTGACCATCAACGTGACGGCTGAGGACGGCACCACCACCAAGACCTACACCGTCACCGTGACCAAATCCTGACCATGACGACCGCGTGGGATACTATCCGCCCTGCGCTGCTGCCCGACATCAAAAACTATCTCGATATCACATGGCAGGACGATGAACTGGAGAAAAAGCTCTGGGGCATCGCTGTGGCGGGCATGGGGTATCTGGATGGAAAGATCGGCACGGCACAGGACTACACCCAGCCCGGCCTCCACCGCAGCCTGCTTTTTGATTATATCCGCTATACCCGGGACGGGGCGGCGGATATCTTCGAGAACAACTACCGCCACCTCATCCTGGCTGCACAAAATGAAAGGCGGGTGACCGCGTATGCCGCGAAAGCTGCCGACGCGCCCGACGGCTGAGATCAGCCAGAACTTCAACAGCGGCGCGGTGATCGTCTATGGCGTCACCGACGTGGCCCCGGTGGGCCGCCAGCCTGTGTACAAGCTCACCCAGAAATGCGTGCTGCGGTACGAGGAGCGGCAGCTGGGCATCAAGCGGTTGTACCTCAGCCGCCAGAACAATGCCGAGATCGTCCGGGTGGTGCGGGTGCCCTGCCCGGGCATCCCGATCAGCTCCCAGGACGTGGCACAGACCGAAGACGGCCAGCGCTACCGCATCGACACGGTGCAGGCTGTGGAGGGCTGCTACCCGCCCGCGCTGGATTTAAGCCTGCGGGCCGTGGAAGAAAACTTTGACGCCCGGCTGACCAAGGAGGACGACCATGACGTGGAGTGAATGCATCATTGCAGCCCACACGGCAGTCACCGACCAGGTGAGCCACGGGGGCCGGATGAAGTCCAAACGGTACTTTGTGTGGCAGGAAGATGGCGCGGATGATTTCAGCGCCGACGGAGAGCACGCAGAGAGGGCCGTCACGGGCACGACAGACCTTTTTACAACAATCGAGCTTGACCCATGGTGCGAGGCCTTAGAGACGAGCTTTGACGCCTCTGAGTGCATTACCTGGTATCTGAACTCGGTGCAGTATGAGGCAGACCGCGGCATCTGGCACTACGAATGGAGATGGACGGTGACAGGCTGTGGCTAAAATCACTGCAAAAGGCTCTGCCCAGTATCTCCGCAACCTGGAAAAGCTGGGCCGTAATACAGACGACATCTGCAAGCAGGCCGTGTACCAGGGCGCAAAAGTCGTGGCGGACGCCATCAAAAGCTCCATCGACGACATCACCGTGCACAGCCTGCCTCCCGGGCAAAAATACTTTTACCTCTCGGAAGAGGACAAAAAAGGCGGTATGCTCCTCGATGGCGTGACCAAGGAACAGGCCGACGGCCTTAAAAACGGCCTTGGCATCGCCGTCATGGAACATAAAAATTTTGCCTGGAATACCAAGATCGGCTTTAACGGGTACAACGAAGTGCGCACCAAGACTTACCCCAAGGGTGAGCCGAACGCACTGATTGCCCGCAGTGCCGAAAGCGGAAGCAGCGTCCGCAACAAAACGCCGTTCATCGCTCCTGCCGTGAAGAAAATCCGCAAGGATGCAGAGCACGCCATGGAAGTGACGATCGAAGAAAAAATCCATGCACTGATAGACGAATAACCACCCCGGCAAGGTGTCCACTGTGGACACCTTGCTTTTCTTTTATCTTTTGGAGGAAAAATATGGCAAACAATAATGGTGTTGTGACCACTGGCTTTTCCAATATCCACATTGCCACCTATGCATCCGAGGGCGGCGTGGTCTCTTACACGGGTGTGCGCAAACTGGGCCGCTCCGTGTCCATGAGCATCGACGTGAGCACCAGCGACGACAACGACTTCTACGCCGATGACCAGCTGGCCGAGACCGTTGGCGGCGGAACCTTTACCAGCGGCACCGGCTCCTGTGAGATCGACGGCCTCACCCCCGAGGAAGAGGCCTTTGTGATGGGCCTCAAGGACGGCAACAGCGTCACCACCGATGTGGCCGTGGAGACGTATCAGTATGACCAGGAAATGGATCCTCCCTACCTGGGCCTGGGCGCTGTGAAGAAAGTGCAGCGTGACGGCAAGAGCTACTGGAAAGCCATTGTGCTGACCAAGATCAAATTCAAGGTGCCCAACGACGACGCCACCACCCAGGGCGATTCCGTGGATTGGCAGACCCAGACGCTGGACTACAACATTCTGCGGGACGACAGCGCCAAAAAGGTGTGGAAGATCATGCCCAAAACGCTGTTTACCACCGAGGCCGAAGCCGTGACGTTTATCAAGAAAGTGCTGGGGGATAAGTAAGCGATGATGTGGAACGAAACCGAGTGGATCAAGACCGATGACCGCATGGGCCGCGTGACCATTGAGGGCGTGGAATTTCCCATGTGCCTTACCATCAAGGCGACGGACGCCATCGAGAAGCGCTTCCAGGGCGTCGATAAGGTGAGCGCCCTGCTGAGTGAGTACGCCGAGAAAGACCAGTACAGTGCCCTGATGAAAACCACCCTGGAGCTGGCCCTGCTGCTGATCGACGGAGGTTTGAACCGCTGCCGCACCCGCGCCAAAATGCGCGGCGAGGAAATCGAGCTGCCCACCCTGCCCAGCATGGAGGATTTGCAGGAGGTCATGACCTTTGAGGATCTGCTGGACATCCAGCAGAACATTTTCGCGGCGTTTACCGTGGGCTCTGCCCGCAATGTGGAGGCCAGACCGGACAACTCCCCAAAAAACGCCGAAAGCGCCACGTCGTAAGGCTCAACACGACGTGGTTTTTGTACTATGGCCGGAAAATCGGCATGGATGAAGAGCAGGTGCTTGCCTGCCCTTTGGGCGACATGCTGGATTATCTGGCCTGCATCCAGATAGAAAACGGCGCGGATCAGAAAATCTATGTAGACGTGGACGATCTGGACAAAATCGAGTGAGGAGGTGGTAAAGCTTGGCAAGAACGGACATCGGCCCGAAAATCAGCGTTGAGGGTGAGCAGCAATACCGCCAGCAGATGAAAAATATCATCCAGCAGCAAAAAGAATATGCTGCGGAAATGGCGTCCACCACTGCTGCCCTTGGCAAAAACAGCACTGCCCAGCAAAAAGCCACCTCTGTGGCGTCTGTGCTCAGCAAGCAGATCCAGGCACAGGAAGCAGCCATCAAACTGCAAAATGTGCAGCTCCAAAGCGCGGTGGCCAAGTATGGCGCGGCCAGCAATGAGGCTTCCGCTTACCGGACATCCATCTACAAGACCAACGCCGACTTGCAGACCATGAAAAGCCGGCTGGAAGATGCCAAGAACGGCATGGGCGAATTTGCCGACAAGACCGACAAAGCCGCCGACAGCCTTGGCAGCATCCAGAAAAAGAGCGGCTTTTTTGATGGAATGGCTGGAGAAGTGGCAAAAGGCCAGACTCTGGCCAATGCTTTTTCAGCCATTGCCGAAAAAATCAAAGAAATCGGCTCTCAGGCTGTAACAACGGGCGTAAATTATAACGCCCAAGTTGAGCAGTACCAGGTGGCTCTGGCTAATATGTTGGGAAGCCAGGAAAAAGCTGCCGAGACGCTGGATCAAATTAAAAAAGACGCTGCCCGGACGCCCTTTGACACTGCAAACCTCGTCAAAGCAAATGAATATCTGATCTCTACGGGCGAAACGGCAGAAAACTCCCGCAAAACCATTTTGGCCCTTGGTGATGCTGTCTCAGCTGTGGGCGGCGGCAGCGATGAGCTGGGCCGAATGGCTCAAAACCTCCAGCAAATCAAAAACGCGGGAAAGGCCACGGCAGCGGATATCAAGCAGTTTGCCTACGCTGGCATTGATGTCTATGGCATTTTGGCAGATTACACCGGAAAGAGCACTGCCGAAGTGCAGAAAATGACGGTGACGTATGATCTCCTGACAGCTGCATTGCAGAATGCAGCCGAAGAGAGCGGGCGCTACTATAATTCCATGAACGCCCAGAGCGAGACCATCAACGGCAAGCTCTCCACGCTCAAAGATAACGCCACCCAGCTCTCCGGTGCACTGACGGCTAACCTTACCACGGGTTTTGGAAACCTTGTTACCAAGGCCAATGAGCTGGCCGTGGCGATGAAAGACGGCTTTGATACAGGCGGCTTTGTGGGCATGATGAATGCGGCCAGTGAGACAGAGCCTAAACTCTCCGCCGTTGCCTCTGCAGCAAAATTCTGCGCCGAACATTCTGAGGCGCTGAAAATCGTCCTTGGAACTCTGGCCGCGGCATTCATCACGGCCAAAGGCTCTGCAATGCTGCTCTCGGCGGCTCAACTTGCCATCAATGCCGCCATGAGCGCCAACCCCATCGGTATCGTGATTGCGGCTCTTGGCGGCTTGGCTGGTGCGCTTGGCACCGCTTATGCCAGCAATGAAACTTTCCGCAACGGCGTAAATAACCTGGCATCCTCTTTCCAAAATGTTGCAAACCACGCCCAGAGCGCGGCAAAAGCCATCCTAGGCTATAAGGAAGCCGCAACGGATTCTCAGGGCTTTGGCGGCAGCGAGGGCGGCAGTTTTACCGTGGATACTTCCAAGAAAAACACCACCACGGATGAAGAACGCCAGAGAAGAAAAAATCTTTATGATGCCCGCGTAAATCAGGAAAAGCAAAAAAAGCTACTTGCGGATCTGGCCGAAACGTCCGGGAGCGGAAGCTCCGGGAAAAGCTCTTCTCCAAAACAGGCCGCAGCCGATACCAAAAAACTGGCCGACAGCGTGACCTCTACCGCCACCGAGCTGGTGACGGGCACCGAGGGCATTGTGGGTGCCATCAAGCGGGTGACCGAAACCGCCGACAACACCTACAACGTCTACGACGGCACGACCCAGAAGCTCAAGGGCACCACAAAAGAAACGGCCCAGACCATCACCGAGACTTGGACTCAGGTGGTGGATGGGCAGGAGCAGAACTTCAAGCGGGTGCAGACTCTGCTGGATGGCGTGGTGACGTCCACTAAAACCACCAGCGACGCGGTAGCCGAGGCGACCCGCACGGCCACCAACACCCGCACCGAGACTGTCAAGGGCACCGAGGACATGGTGGGCAACATCACCCGCACCACCGAGACCACGACCCAGACGGCCAAGACGGTGGACGCCGTGACCGGCGAGATCAAGGACACGGTGATCTCTGCCACCGAGGTGGTGACAGACTGCTATACCCGCATCAAAGACGGGCAGAAGCAGACCGTGACCGAGACAAAGACCTATGTCAACGGCGTTTTAACAGACGTCAAAGAAAAATCTCAGGATTTGGATACCGACATCAAATACACCGAGGGTGTGCTGGGCGGCTTTTCCAAATTCATCTACGACCTGGACGGCAAGCTGGGCGGGCTGGAAAAGACGGCAAAAAGCCTGAAAAAAAGCCCCCTGGGCGGCTGGTTTTCCGATATGGCCAAAGGATACCGCGCCTGGGACAGCTTTTTTGACAACATCGACTTCGGGAGCCTCATCGGTGGCGGTATCACTGCTTTTGCCAAGGGCTACCTGAAAGATGGCTTGTCCGGTGGTATCAGCACCGCGCTGCAGTCTGTCATGGGAAACCTGCTGGGCACCGATCTCTCCGGCCTTGGCTCCACCTGGGGCAGCGACCTGATAAAAGGCATGGCGTCCGGCATGGTGACAGTAGCCGCAAAAGCTGGCTGGCTGACCAAGGCCGCAAAATTTGTGGGCAGCGTGATCCGCGCGTTCCTGCACTTTTCTCGGCCCGACAAAGGCCCCCTGCGGGACTATGAGACGTGGATGCCGGACATGGTGCACGGCATGGCGGACAGCCTGAAAAACAATGCCTATGTCCTGCGCAATGCGGCCCGGGATGTCAGCAGTGACTTGCAGACCCAGATGCAGTATGACGTGGGCATGGCGTCGCCATCCTACGAGCAAAATTATAAGTCCAGCACGGTCAAGCTGGGCGGCGTGACCATGACCATCCAGGCACAGCCCGGTATGGACGAGGAAAAGCTGGCCCGGTACACCATAGACCGCCTGAGCCAGATGATCAACGAGGAGGCCGCATCCAGTGGACAGATACCTGTATTTTAACGGCCACAGCAGCGAGGAGTACGGGGCACACATCGAGTACAAGCCCAACATCCCAACCCCGGCTGCCAAGCTGCAAGAGTATGTGGTGCCCGGCCGGAGCGGCAAGCTCCACGCCGACCTGGGCTACTACGACAATATCACCGTGACCTACCAGCTGTACTTCCACGGCAAGCGGCCCACGGCGGAAGAGCTGCGGCCCATCAAGGACTGGCTTTGTGCCAGCCCCGGCCCGCACAACCTGGCCGACGGCTATGACCCGGGCTATTTTTACCGGGCCACGGCTACCATGAGCAACACCACGAACATCCTCGACCGGTACGGGCGGTTTCAGGTGCAGTTTTCCTGCGATCCGCGCCACTTTGCGGTGGCCGGGCAGCAGCCCCAGAAGCTGACCAGCGGCCAGAAGCTTTTTAACCCCTATGCCCAGACGGCCAAGCCGCTCTGGGAGATCACCGGCAACGGGCAGGACGGCACCCTGAAAGTGAACGGCCACACTTTCAAGCTGACGATTTCTTCCGAACAGCACGCTTTTCTGGAGTGCGAGACCGAGGACGCCTACCTGGCCGACGGCACCAACATCAACCCGACAACCAGCGGCCCGTACCCCACGCTGCAGCCCGGTGAAAACACCGTCAGCTGGAGCGGGGGCATCACGGGCGTGATCGTGACCCCGAGGTGGTGGACACTGTGAAACCTGTACTTTTTGAGCACAACGTGCTGGATTTTTCCGGCCACGGGCTGGGCACGCTGGCGGACGCCACCAGCTGCAAAGTTTCTTGCGAGGAAAACGGCGCGTATGATCTCACCATGACCTATCCCATCGTGGGAGCCCACGCCAAAGACCTGGCCGAGCGGCGCATCATCCTGGCAAAACCCTCCCCCGAGGAAAACAGCCAGCCTTTCCGCATCTACAAGATCCTCCGGCCCATGGACGGCAATCTTCAGGTATACGCCCACCACCTGAGCTATGACCTCAATGACTGCATCCTGAAGCCCATCTCAGGCAGCAGCCTGGACAGCGTGATCTCTCAGCTCTTCATGAACACCGTGGGCGACTGCAACTTTACTTTTGCCTACGATTATCCCCCAAAAAGATCCACTGACCCGGACACGGGCGATGTGACGGAGGACAATGGCACCAGCGGCGATTTTGAGCTGGAAAAGCCCATGACCCTGCGTGCTGCCATGCTGGCCAACAGCTCCAACAACATCGCCTCGACCTACAAGGGCGTGTGGATTTTCGACGGCCTCAAGTGCACCCTGAAGCGGAAAAACGTGGTAGACCGGGGTGCGGTCATCAAGTACGGCGTGAATCTCATCGACCTGAGCCAGGAGCGAAGCCTCGAAGAGGTGTACACTCATGTGTATCCCTACTGGCGGGGCGGCAAGAAAAATAAGTACTACGATCTGGAGCCCATCGCGGCTACCAGCATCACCAGCTTCAAAAAAATCTACCCGCTCGACCTTTCCAGCAGCTACCAGAAAGCACCCTCGGACGCCAGCATGAGGCAGAGCGCCGAGGAATTTATCGAGAAAAATGAGCTGGGACAAATCCCGGTAAACATCACGGCCAGCATGGTGCAGCTGGAAAAGACACTCGAGTACAAAAACGCCAAGGGCATCAAAAAAATAGCCCGGGGCGATACCGTCCGGGTGGAGTACCTGCGGCTTGGCGTGGGCACCTCGGCCCGCATCACCAAGACGGAGTATGACGTGCTCAGTGAGCTGTATGCTTCCATCGGAATCGGCACGGTCAAGCAAAGCCTGCCAAAAGCGGTGGTAAAAGACCGGGAAGAGAATAAAAAAACTTGGTGGCAGGCAATCGCAGCTGGAAAAACCGCCACCGATTACATCACCGAAAAAGACGACGGCACCGTGGATTTTGGCACCGGAAACCACAAATTTACCATCAAAGATGATGGGCTGGAGTTCAACGGCGTGCGCAACAACGTTTCCATCTGGCACAACTCCGACGCCAAAGCTTTTGAGCCGCAGACGCTGTACCTGGATCTGAGCAGCTTTTCCACCATCTCCATCGAATTTGGCAGCGTCTCCAATGGCCAGCTGACCAGCGAGAGCGGCCTGCAAACCACCATCGCGGTGGTGGGCAGCACCACGGGAAAAACGACCCGGGGACTTTTTAACTGGAACTACAGCCAGAGCCGGCTTTTTACCACTTACCCGGACCGAATCGTCTTTCAGCAGGGCCAATACTCGGCTTCCCGCTTTGCGGACATCCCCGAGGGCGGCGGCAAAGTGACCGTGGACGGCGTGACGCTCTACACGGACAACAGCTGCTGCGTGCCCGTCAACATCTACGGCTTTATGTGAGGAAATGCCATGATCATGATCAACTACGACCCGGACACCCGGGTGGTACTTTCCGGCGGCGAAGTAAACCCGCGCTATGCGCTCCAGAAGCTCCCGGACGGGGCGGCCTATGTGGACGCCCTGCCCGAGGGCGATCTGAGCGGATACCAGTACATCAACGGCGCTTTTGTGCCCATCAAACAGGAGGACAATTATGCAGCAGATCAGGATTGATTTTGATAACCCCGGGCTCCCTCAGAGCCTCGGCGCCGTTGAGGGCGAAAGCCAGAGCCGTATCTTTCAGGCGGCGCTCTACAAGAGCGGTGCAGCCTATACGGCCCCGGCTGGCGCGGTGTACAGCATTCTGTACCGTGGCTTCGGCCCCCAAAATCAGGGCTGGTATGACACCATCGAGGACGGCGCGGGCAAGCGTGCCGCCTGCACCGTCTCCGGCAACGTCGTCACCTGTGAGCTGGCCCGTCAGGCCCTCCGCGTCCCAGGCCATCTGACCGTGGTGCTGTGCGTCTCTGACGCCAAAGGCTACATGCTCAAGAGCTGGCCCATCATGGCGGATGTCAGAAATGACGGGTATGAGGATACCGTGGAAGTAGAGAGCTTTTTCTATATCACACAGATCACCTCCGCAGAGTGGACAAAAGCCTTTGCAGCCTGGGAAGACTTCAAAGCCACCATCGACCCAACCCTCACTCTCTCCGGCAAGGCCGCGGATGCCAAAGCCACAGGTGCAGCGGTGGGCAAGCTGGAGGACAAAAAGGCGGACAAAACTGACCTCGACACCGAGCGCAAACGCATTGACGTGCTTAATGAGGGCGGGCTCAACCTCAAGGATGAAGTGATTGATACCAGCATCAAGGCGTGGCTGGCAGACCATCCAGAAGCGACTACAACGGTGCAAGATGGGGCGATTACGGAACAGAAACTTTCAATTCTATTAAGAAACAAAAAAGCAAGCTTTTACAACTCTGTATCTGAAATGTTGGAAGATTCCTTACTTCGCCCAGGCATGACCGCAGTGACGCTTGGATACTACAAACTTGACGATGGAGGAGGAAGCTTTTACAAAATCCGCGAAAAAGCTGATTCTGATATAGAAGACGGTGGAAAAATCCATTTTCTTGAAAACGAAAATGTTGCAGAAAACGTTCAAGACGATGGGAATATACTTAAATATGGTATCGTAAAAGACAATGTATTGGATGCAAAAAAATTAGCTTCTTTTTATAGTAAAAATAAATCCGGATATTTGCCAAAAGGTGAATACACTTTGCTTGAAAAAATCACTATTCCTCCATATTGCTCTTTGAAAGGAGATTTTTCTGTATATCCAAACATAAATTTGTATACAGGAAAAGAAGATATACAAAACTTTTTTCCGAAAGCCAATACGGTTCTTTCTATAGACTCTGCAAGACTACCCGAAGACGAAAGCGCCATTACTGTATCAACAAATGGCCATATCGAAAATATAGTCTTGCATTCAAATTCATATGAGCAAACTGAGGATAGAAGCCTCTTATCTGATGGAAAAAAACAGCCAATATTTTCTGTAAAAAATACAAAAAAAATCAATGGAATAAAAATCGATAAGTGGTCCGCAACATGTGACCATGTTTTTGTGTCGGGTTTTGGTGGTGCCGGTATAGTAATAAATACATACTCCCGCGTTTTTGACCCGAATGTTCAAAAATGTGGATATGGAGTTCAAGTCATTGGACAAGATGTTCAACTCGATAGATTAAAAGCAATTGAATGCGGAATAGCCTTATATGTAAATGAATACTGCTACTTGCTTCAATGTAACTCTTTAAGAGCTGATAGTATAGCGCAATACGGCATCTATACCAAGGGCTGGAGCGGACACTATCATGATATCAACATTGATGGCTGCTATAAAGCAGGACTTCTGATAGAGGGCGAATCAAACGTTGTGGATTACTTTACAAGCAGATGTGGCTTTGAGTACGCAGGCATTACAGACGCATCTCAAATAGCAAAAGAAGATTGGAGCTGCTATAGCAAAGTTGCCATAAATGGCAACAAAAACACAGTTACTCTTGTGGCAAACATCCCCAATTTAACGGATACAGACAGTCCTATATATGGAACTGCTTCGCAAGTGTCTATTCAATCTGGAAGCACTTTAAATAAAATAAATTTAGCAGGAAGCCTAACGAATGCACCTATACTCAAAAATCTAAGCAAGTATGTATATGTGCATGGCGGAAATGCACCTGCAACAACAATTATAAATAGAGCTAACACAATTTACTTTAGCTCTTTTGACAACAATATTGAATCGTCATGGATAGATGGCGTTCATTATGGCATCTGGTGGTCAAGCCAATTTCCGACAGAAGACAAAAACGGAAATTTTATATACAAAGATGATAATTCTGTATACATGTATTTTAAAGGGAAATGGAATAAAATAACACAATAACTCGAAAGGACGTGATCACATGAACCTCCTGACTTTCCTCTCCGACCTATTCGCCGCCCTTGCCCACGCAAAGGAAGCGGCAGGCACCTCCACCGCACAGCCTACTTCCTCTACGGTGTCCACTGTGGACACCCAGAGCGCTGCTCCTCCCGGATGGGGCGGGCCGCTGCCTTACCGATACATCGACGTGAGCCGGTATCAGGGCAAAATCACCTTCGACGGCTGGCGCAAGGTCAAAGCGGCTGGCTACAAGGGCGTCATGCTCAAGACGGTCTCCACCAACAGCAAGTTGAGCAAACGCAAGGACGGGCTGTACATCGACCCCACCTTTGAGCGCAACTACCGCGGCGCCCGGGCCGCTGGGCTGGACGTGGGCGTTTACTACTACACCTACGCCACCAGCGAGGCTATGGCGGATGCAGAGCTGGCCCTTGTGCGGGAAGCGGTGCGGGGCAAAGAGCTCACCATGCCCCTTGCGGTGGACGTGGAGGAAAACAAGCTCAAGCCCCTCTCTACCCTTGACCTCACCAACGTGGTGGCGTATGCGCTGGAAAAAGTGGAAGCCATGGGCTTTTACGCCCAGCTGTACACCTACACGGGTTACAGCTATGAGCTGGACATGCAGCGCCTGGCAAGCCGCTGGGACGTCTGGTTGGCCGACTACACGGGCAAAACGCCCAAGGTGGATTACATCTACCACGCCCACCAGCACACCAGCAAGGGCTCTGTGCCGGGCATCATGGGCAACGTAGACTTGAACGTCACCACCCGCAACTACCCGAAGATCATCAAGACAAAGGGCCTGACGCGGCTCAGGGAGGGCGCATGAGCGACGCGATCATCGTAGCACTCATCACTGGCGGCCTGAGCCTGAGCGGTGTGCTTATCTCTAACATCATGGCCGCTCAAAACATGGACGCCAAGCTGGAAAAACAGCAGGCAATTACCGACACTAAGCTGGACGAGCTGACCCGGGAAGTCCGGACACATAACAATTTTGCCCAGCGCATCCCGGTGCTGGAAGAGCAGATGAAAGTGGCAAACCACCGCATTGAAGACCTCGAAAAAGAGAAAGGAGAGTAATACATGGCAACAATCAATAACATTCTGGGCGTCATTCCCGCCCCTGCGGCCCTTGTACTTATGCTGGGCGGCTTTATCTTCTACGCCCTGGGCTGCATCCGGCTGGGCTATGGTGCGGCGGTCAAGCCCACCGTGCTCCAGCTCATCGAGCAGGCAGAAAAGGATATTCAGGGCACCAAAAAAGGCGCGGAGCGCAAAGCCTGGGTGGCTCAGATGCTCCGCGCGGCCCTGGCTTCAAGCAAGTATGGGCGTTTTATCTCGTGGGCCATCACCGATGAGACCATCGGCATCGTGATTCAATTTTTCTTTGACCGCATGAAAGCGGCACTGGAAAAGCAGTAAGGAGGATATCATGGCAAGCACTACATACGAGCAAACGCCGCGCTATTATTATGATCAGCGTGCGTACCCGATTTTGTGGCCCGAAGTGTGTGACTATTTTGCCAACGGCGGCAAAATTGGACATTACCGTGCTGTGACCGCTCGAGTGCGCAACGCCGGAGAGTTGCCGCAGCCTTTCTGGCTCGGTGCTCATGGCGGCGGCTCGTGTAGTGCTGCCACTGTGCCTGCAAGGGCTTAACAGACAGCAGATGACTGCCGCCATCAAAAGCGCACCGCTTGGGAGGGTTGACCGAAAGATAGCTCTTTTGCGGTACGTGGAGCGGCTCCCACAAGCTGACATTGCAGCACGCACCCACTACTCCCGGCAGGCGGTGAGCTATCGCCTGCAAAGCATTGAAAAAATTCTGAATGTGTGATATAATATTTGTGCCGTCCGAAGTAGCGTACACACACTTCGGAGAATTGTGTACAGAGAGCCAGCGGAAGAACGTTTACCCGCTGGCTTTTCTTTTTGCGCGATTTGTGGTATAATAGCACCAACGAAATCCACCCGGCCTCTCGAAGAAGCGCATTAGGGTGGATATTTGCTAAAGTCCCCTGCACGCCTCCTCATAGTGCGTACAATGCAGGGGGCGTTTTTTCTTGACTTTTTGGGCCACAAATGATAAAATTTTTGTACACCTCCCTGTGAGGTGTCTTTCACAAAAAATCCCCCGGGTGGTGTTCGCGCATCACTCGGGGGATTTTTTTATTTACTCCATGTCCTCCAGCACTTTGAGGTACTTGGGATAGAGCTCGTCAATGATGACTTGCTTTTCCATGTCGTCCAGCTCACCGTTCATGAGGGCATCGCTCTGGCTCTGATCGTCGAGAACCAGCTTGGTGGTGATGGTCTCTTCGGCATCGTCGCAACACCGGACAAGATCACCGTCCTCGGTGATGTGTGCGTAGATCGTCCAGATCTGGCAATCACGACTTGCGGATTCAAAATCCTCATATTCAATCTCGGTGCCGTTCTCCATGACCTTGGTTGCGAACTCTTCAGCAGTCAGCTTTTTCATTTTAGTTACCTCCAGTTGATTGTGTGTGGTGTCTTTCACTGTCTATATTATACGCTCATTGAGCGCAAAAAATCTCTGGCAGCCTTGTACCAGACCGCCAGAGATTTTTTTACTTTTTCTTCAGCTCTTCAAGGGCTTTTTTTAGATCATCTTGCCACCCCTCATGCGCTTCAAGGTATGGGGCATAGATCAGCTCTTCTGCCTTTTTTCGGGCGGCTATTGCGTCCTCCAGCTTATCATACATCCCGAGGCCGATTTGCTTCCGCTTAAAATTGATGTACGCAAAATATTTTCCGCTTTCTCTCTTTGTAACGCCGTTGACTCCAGTAGAAGAATTTTTGTTAATTTTCCCGTCCATGCGGGACTGAATTGACGTAATTTTTGAGCCATCTGCACAGATGATTGGGGCAATTGCGCTCGCCTTTTTCCCAAGGTCTTGGCTGCACTCTGCACAGCTCTGGATTTTGCTTAATCTTGTCAGCCTTGTGACCGTCTCTTTTCCACATTTTGGGCATATCGCGCGACAGGGGAAACTTTTTCCTTTTTTATCATTTGGAAGCACTTCCAGCACAAGCCAGCCGTTTGTCACTTTTCCGACGTACCTTTCACACGCCTTTTTAAAGTGTGATTTTGAAATCCCGGGCTGAGGGCCTTTTCCGGCACAGCTCAAGCACTGCGTGCTTGTCCCCTGAAGAAGAGAGCTTCGATAAACGCTTTTTATGCTTCCGCATTTTTCGCACCTGCATATATAGTAAAGCGGCTCTTTTGCGGGGCAAAGCACTTTCCAGCTACCAAAAGTCATGCCGGAAAGGTCATCTTTCGGCTCTGGCGGAAGCTCTGGCTTAATGTCTTCGGCCCAGTCTGGCCGGGGCATTTCAAAATATTTAAGCGGTGCGCTTCCTTTTCCATACTTCTTTTTACACTCTGGACAGTATCTTGAGCGTGCAGTGCCGGAAAATTGCTTCCAGCAGATATGACACAAAATTTTTCTCTGGATGCTTGCGACGCATCCACAAGAAACCGCTCTTTTTATGGCTGCATACGACATCACTTTTGTCTTGCCACAAAAACGGCAGTATACTTTCCACATGGCTGCAACGCCACCATCAGAGTATACTTTTTGCGGGGCTGTGTCTATGATCGTCAACGCCCCAAATCGGTCTCCGATGGACACCCACGGACGGGCCGACTCAAAAGAATCTTCTGTATCTTCGTCTGTGCGCGGTCTTGGCGGCTCCTCCAGCGTCCATTTTTTGTATGTCTTGGCCTTGTGCTTCCTTTCCGGCTCTCGCATCCCTCTTGCTATGGGCTGAAAGCCCATACATATCCGTTGAGCGGCGTTTTCTGGCGGATTCTCAGGAAAGAAAAGCTGCACGTTTTGACGGGCCCACTCAGAAAGATCATAAATTTTGTGCCGGCCTCCATCTGGGTCTATCAAAACCCATACCATGGGTACAAGCCCTCGCCGCGGCATAAAATCGCCCCCCTTACAGCAGTTCGTAATGCTCTGCCAGCAAAAAGCGGACGTATGCCGGGCACTCTCTTGTCTCACCGCACCAGCCTTGCAGTGTACGATAAGGAACCCCGGCCATTTTAGCAAAGGCCGTCTTCGTGAGGCCTGTCTCTTCCACCATCTCTTTAAAAGGCATGTGGGCGATTTTCCAAATATTCTCAAGCTTAGTCTTTTGGGCGTCCAGATCGACGCACCCAGAGGCATCGTCCTCCACGCTGAGGGTGACGCTGTTCAAAAATATTTCTTTAACGGCCTTTTTGTCAGATGCCATGACGAAAAGTTCAGCTGCATTATACATTGCAATTCTCCTTTTTTGATTGATAAATTCCCCGGGTGGTGTTCGCGCATCACTCGGGGATTTTTTATTTACTGCTCGTTCTCTTCAAACATTTTGAAATATTTCTCGTACTCTTCCCACTCTTCGGGGTCTGCCGGTTCATCACAAGCCGGGCTGCAATACTCTGCAATCCACTCTTCCTTGTCGGTGCTTCTCCAGCCGCCATCGAACATCGCTGCTGCACTGCTGTAATAATCTTTCATTTTAGTTACCTCCAGTTGATTGTGTGTGGTGTCTTTCACTGTCTATATTATACGCTCATTGAGCGTATTTATCAAGGCTTTTTGTAAAATTTTATGCTCATTGAGCACCTTTTTTTGTGCCTGCGCGGCCCCGCTGCCGTGTGGGCGCTTTTTTATTTTTGGCACTCGTTTGGCATTCGTTGGCACTCGGGATTTTTTAAAAGTGTACTATGGACACAAAGGAAGGGATGATCTATGAGCTACTATCAGACACCGACAGGCGGGACCTACATCCCGCAGCAGCCTGTCAATCCTTACGGCGGCATGGGCACGGTAGGCCTTGCCACTCCCCTACCGAGTACGCAGATGCAACAGGCACAGCCGCAGCGTCCGCAGCCGATGAATGGGCAGCAGCCCGTTCAGCAGTCGGCACAAGATGGCGGTTGGTTGCTCGGCAGACCTGTTTCCAGCAGGGAAGAATTTCTGGCGATACCGTCTGATCTGTACGGAAGATGGACGTATTGCCCGGATTTGCGTAGTGGGGTCATCTACTGCAAACGTCTGAACCCAAACACTTGTGAATCTGACGTGTTAGAGTTTTACAGCCCGGAAGCATGGCGGCAAATGCAAGCGCAACAGGCACAGCAGACCGCTGCACCGACACAGCAGTATGTGCCTGTTGAAGAGTATAACACCCTTGTGCATCGGCTGGATGAACTGGAAAAATGGCAGAAGAGCTTTTCGAAACCCACTGCCGCAGCGAAGAAAGGAGAATAAGCGATGTCCTCTCCGTTTGATATGATTACTCACAGCCCTATCATGCAGCTTGCAAATCTGGCTCGTGCCGGGCAGAACCCGATGGGACTTATCCAGCAGTTAAGCGGGCAGAATGCTCCTATCATGCAGGGCTTGAACCTGATTCAGGGCAAAAACGAAGCGCAGCTTAGGACGATGGCGCAGAACCTCGCCAAAGAGCGTGGTATCGACCTGAACCAGCTGGCAAGCGTCCTGAATTTAACGCTTCCGAAGTGAGGAGGCTCTGCAATGGATGATTTTGAAAACAGCCATTCCGAAAAAGATTTTGACATCAACAATCTGTGCGGCAATGACAAAATATGGGTTCCTTTAATGCTTGGCTTCATTTTCGGTGCTGCCAGCAAAAATTGGGATGACCCAAAAGACGAAAAAAAAACAACCCTCCAAGCTGACTTAACAATCCCCCAATAAGCATTCCTCTAAGCGAAACGCTTCTCAGTTTTGCGGACTTGACAAAAACCGCTTTTGTTTGGCTTCGCCCATCGCATACGGCGGTGGGATGGCATAACGCAAAACGAAAGGAGTTTTGTTATGGACGATTTTGCAACTGGCTATCTGGCTGGGCAGGACGGCGGCAATAACAACGGCGGATTCTTCGGCAACGAAGGTCTGTGGGCTGTTATCATCCTCGCCATCATCTTCGGCTGGGGCAACTACGGCAACGGGCGCAACGGCGGCGACAACGGGATGGCGAGCTACATCCCCTATCTGGTCGGCACTGGTGCAACTGGTCAGGGCGGTGCAGACACCCGCGCGGCTCTTTCTGAGGGCTTCTATCAGCAGGATACCTCCCGCTCTCTGGCGGGTATCCAGAGCGGTATCTGCTCTCTTGGCTATGACCAGCTGGCACAGATCAACGGCATCAACGCCAACATAGCGAACGGCTTTGCTGGCGTGAACAGCGCTATCTGTCAGCTTGGCTACCAGAACGCACAGCTGGTGAACGGTCTGGAACGCAGCGTGTCCAACGGTGACAACGCCATCAACCTTGCCATCATGCAGGAGGGAAACGCTCGGCAGGCTGGCCAGACCGCACTTGCCACGCAGCTTGCATCTTGCTGCTGCGAGAACAAGCAGCTGATCGGCGACCTGAAGTATACCATCGCAACGGAAGACTGTGCCACCCGGCAGGCTATCGCAGACAACGCCCGCGCCATCGTGGACAACTGCAACGCCAACTTCCGCAGCATGATGGACTACTTCACGCAGGATAAGATTGCCACTCTGACCGCGGAGAACCAGAGCCTGAAAGGTATCATCTCGCAGAAAGACCAGAATACCCTGCTGACCAATGCAATGGCTCAGCAGACCGACACCATCCTGAACCGTGTGAATCCTCGTCCGATTCCCGCTTATCAGGTGGCAAACCCCAACGTGGGCGTGAACTGCTGCGGTTGCGGCTAATCAACGCACTCCCCGATAACACCGGGTGAACCATCGGGGCAGGGGTAAGACACCTCTGCCCCTGATTTTTTAGGAGGAAAACACTATGGCTTGCAAAACAAGCTGCAAACTCTGCCCGCATCTGGTTCTGAGCCAGGCTGTCACGTTCGCCAACGACACGCTGACCATCAATATCCCTGCTGGCGCATACCAGAACGGAGAGAAGTATTGCATCGTGGTTGCCCAGAGCATCCCGGACACGACCACCATCAACGCCCCTGTTGTCATCACCATTGGTGCAGGAACAACCGCATACCCTCTGACCGACTGCAACTGTGCTCAGGCAACCGCTGAGAGCATTCACACCCGCACCCGCTACGCTACCCGCGTTGCAACGTCTGCAACCGGCACCGGTACGTTCAAGTATCTTGGCTGCTTCTGCCGTTCCCACGCTGGCGCACCCGCGTCTATTTCTTGAGGAGGTGTAGATTATGGGCAAGACTAATTTTCGCCGCATGATGATGCTTCGTGACCACGAAAAGAGCAAAGAGCCTGAGCGTGATCGGCTGGAAGAGGAGCGCGAGCGCAGAGAGCGAGACATGGAGCGCCGCCTGCGCCGGATGGAAGACCGGGAAGAGCCCCGGCGCTCCTGGCGCATCGAGGAAAATCGTTACATTGACCCGTATCCAATGCCGCGCTATCCCGACTCTGACGGGTATGATCGTCGGATGCCTCGCATCGGCTTTTCTCAGACGGGCAGCTGGGACGACACTTCCCGGCAGTATGAGCACGGAGGTGCATCTGGCAAGGCTGTAATGATGCCGCACCCGCATCTGACCCGTGACGAGGCAGAAGAGTGGTGTGATAGCATGAAAAATGCCGACGGCACCACCGGGCCCCACTGGAGCTATGACCAGGCCACCCAGCTGATGACCCAGCGCAATCTCACCTGTAATCCCGTGGACTTCTGGGCCGCGCTGTGCATGATGTACAGCGACTATAGCAAAGTAGCCCGGGCTTACAGCGCCGACAACCCCAATTTTTACGCAGACTTGGCGGCGGCGTTCCTGCACGATGAGGACGCCGTGGAGGATAAGATCGTAAAGTATTGGGAGTGCATCCCAGAGTCTCACTGAAGTTTACTACCTTTTTACTACTTTTCGTCCCGGATTATACGGGATTATAAGGCAGTATAAGGCAGCATTCCGAAAACCGAAAGAAGCAGAAAACCCGCATGAATCCTTGATTTTCTTGGATTCATGCAGGTTTTCATCAAGTTGCGCCAGCAGGAGTCGAACCTACGATGGGGGAGTCAAAGTCCCCTGCCTTACCGCTTGGCGATGGCGCATCAGTAGAAAGTAGTATATCATATTTTTTCAAAATCCACAAGAGCCGTTACACGCATTGCGTGTATTTTTTGCTTTCCTCTTTCGGATGAAATTTCGTTCTTGTGTGCGCGCGGCGGCTATGGTATGATAGGGCTGTAAAATCCCGGATTTTTCAAGACGGAAAGGAGCGTTATGTATTATGTATTACCATCTCTTCAGCATTGCACTGGGAGCCCTGCTGCTTGTCCTGGGCGTCTGTGATGTCTGCAAACGCAAAATCACCTGGGGATACTCGTCTCGCATGAAGCCCAAAGAGCGGGAGATCTGGCAGCGCTGGGTCGGCGTGCTGGAGCTCATCCTCGCGGTGTGTGAGTTTTCTTACGTCTTTTTAACAAAGATGCAGCGTGCCACTTCGTTCCTCTTCGCCGTTCTGGTGCTTTCTGCGGTCTGTATCCTTGGGCCTTACTACCACTGGAAGCATGCGCACAAGGATGACCCGGATAATCAATGAAACCTCTCACCGCTCCATCCCGCAGATGCGGGCGTGTCGCGGAGCTCCCCTGCCAGGGGAGCTGAATTGCAGGATCAGAAAGGAGTTTTTACGATGGGTCCCTGGTATTATGAAGTCGTCAGCTTTGACGGCGATTACGTCAACCTCCGCCGCACCGACATTGAAAGCGACGAACTGAACCCCGTGGCGCTGGCCCTGCTGCCGCCGGAAATCGAGGTAGGCAGCAAGATCAAATGCGAATACTTCCAGTACGAGATCATAGGCTGATCAAGGAGGCAATTTTCCTTGTATCAGGCATCTCCGGAACGCGATCGAACCATCCCCTACCGCCGGAGAGCTGGCCGCCATTGACAGCATCCGCCTTTCAATTTTAAGATCCTCCACAAAAAATCTCCCTCGACGTTTCATCGCCGGGGGAGATTTTGCAGTTGCTCTGTTATTTCAGGTCAAACCGGACGATGACCAGCCGGTACCACAGGTAGGGCACCATGTTCCAGATCATCCAGAGCTCCATCAGGATATAATGGGGCAGGTCGCGCCAACGGAACGGGCGCTTGCCCAGCTTCCCGGTCTTGAGCAGGTCAAATGCCTCCTGCATCCCCTTGTCCCAGGCCTCGCCAAACCCCTGCTTGTGGAACTTGTAGCACTTGAGCAGGTAGCCCAGTGCCAGCGGCAGGAAGTTTAAAATCAGCATGAGGAGCGGCTCGTTCTTGAGCGGGAGCAGGATGCTGTTCCGGCCGCTCTGCTGGCTCTTGAACGCGTTGTACTTCACCGCGCCGGTGCTGGCGCCGCAGATGTGGTAGCACTTGGCCGTGGGGCAGAGCACGTTTTTGTAGCCTGCATTGTTGGCCCGCCAGCTCAGGTCCACATCCTCAAAGTAGGCAAAGAAGTTCTCGTCAAAGCCGCCGATCTCGTCCAGAATGCTCTTGCGGTAGAGCGCCGCGCCGCCGCAGGCCGAAAAAATGCGCTTCTGTCTGGTGTAGCGGCTGGCTCTGCGGCCATCGCCCGTCTTGCAGGCAAAACCCATCCAGGTGACGTAATCGCCTGCGTCGTCGGCCAGTTCCCGGTCAAAGTGGCGGATCATCAGGCTCTGCACCGCGAAGATCTTCGGGTCCTGCTCCGCCGTGCGGATCAGTTCTGCCAGCCACTGGGGCTCGGCAAAGGCATCATTGTTGAAGAGCACCACAAACTCGCTCCGGGCCCGGGCAATGCCCTGATTGACGGCATGGGAAAAGCCCGTGTTGTACCCGTTTTCAATCAGGGTGAAGTTGGGCCGGGTACAGTAGCCGCGGGCCTGCTCCAGACTTTCGTCCGTGGAGCCGTTGTCCACCACGATGAGCTCAAAATCCTGCTCGGTCTGGGCGTAGACCGACTCAATGGAATCTTTCAGCCAGCCTTTGCCGTTGATGTTGGGGATGACGATGGTTGCTTTCATACGTTTGCTGCTCCTACCTTGCTCGATTACCCTGACAGTATACCATACTCCCAGCCAAAAGAAAACCGGCCCACGCAAAAACTGCCGCACAGCACAGGGCTGTACGGCAGGAAATGCTTTGGGGAAAAACGCTTACTTGCGGTTTGCCAGCAGGGCCTCGATCTTCTTGATGGGGTCGATGATGCTGGAAACGGACATATCGTGGTTCAGAGCCACAATGAAGTATGCCGCGTACTTGGAAACATCGACATCGACGTACCAGTCACGGTTCAGCAGCTCCGGCTTGCGGTAGGTCAGGTTGGTACCGACGACATAGTCCAGGGTGCCCTCTTCCACAGCCTTGTCGAACTTATCCAGGCCGCTGGTGAAGAGCGGGAACGTTGCATCCGCGATGATCCGCTTTGCGCCGCGGGCCTTCAGGTTGCTGGCAACCTCCAGCATGCTCTCGCCGGAAGCAATGATATCATCGGCGATGAAGACGGTCTTGCCCTCCACGGAATCGCCCAGATACTCATGGGCCACGATGGGGTTGCGGCCGTTGACGACGCGGGTATAATCGCGGCGCTTATAGAACATGCCCAGGTTGCAGCCCAGCACGCTGGAGAAGTACATATTGCGGTTCATAGCGCCCTCGTCCGGACTGACCACGATGAACTTTTCCTTATCAAAGGAGATATCGGGGTTCTTCTTGAGCAGGTTCTTCAGTACCTGATAGGTGGGCATGGCGTTGTCGAAGCTCATCAGAGGCACGGCGTTCATCAGGCGGGGGTCGTGTGCATCAAAGGTGATGATGTTCTTCACGCCCATGGCCTGCAGCTCCTGCAGGGCCACGGCGCAGTCCAGGCTCTCGCGGACCACACGGCGGTGCTGACGGCCGCCGTACAGGCTGGGCATGATGACGGACACGCGGTGTGCCTTGCCTGCCACAGCCTGGATGAGACGCTTGAGGTTTGCAAAATGGTCATCCGGGGAGAGATGGTTCTCATAGCCGAACAGGTTATAGGTGACGCTGTAGTTGCCCGGGTCCACGACAATGTAGATATCATCGCCGCGCACAGACTCCTTGACGAGGCCCTTGGCGTCGCCGCTCTGGAAACGGGGGCACTCGGCGGGGATGATGAACGTCTCCTTATCAATGCCAGCTTCGTTGGCCCAGCGCACCAGATGGTTGTCGATGAGGTTGGTGAGTTCCTCGGCACCGGGGCAGCAGATCAGGCGCAGGTCAGCGACCTTCGTCTGCAGAAAACAGTCCTTAGGGTTGATGGCAGACATAGTTACACTCCTTAATATTCCTTTGTCAAAAATCAGTGTTCAGGTGTTAAAGTGCACATCCAGCTTTATTTTATCACAAATTCCCTCTTTCGACACCAGAAACTTGCATCCAACCTGCATTTTCTGCGCCTTGCACAGCTGTTTTTCCTTTTTGCGACGTACTCTGTGAGTTTTTTACAAAAAGCATACTTTTATGCAAAAAAGCGATGCACAAATGTGCATCGCTCTTTGCAACAAACTTACAGGGCAGCCACGGCAGCCTTGAGTTCTTCCACGCGGTCGGTGTTCTCCCACTTCACGCCCAGGTCCTCGCGGCCCATGTGGCCGTAGGCGGCCAGCTTGCGGTAGATGGGCTTGCGCAGGTCGAGATCACGGATGATGGCGGCGGGGGTCAGGTCAAACACCTTTTCCACAGCCTGCTCGATCTTCTCGTCCTCCACAGCGCCGGTGCCAAAGGTATCCACCATGATGGAGACGGGCTTTGCCACGCCGATGGCGTAAGCCACCTGCACCTCGCACTGCTTGGCCAGGCCGGCAGCCACGATGTTCTTGGCCACCCAGCGGGTCGCATAAGCGGCGCTGCGGTCCACCTTGCTGGGGTCCTTGCCGGAGAACGCGCCGCCGCCGTGGCGTGCATAGCCGCCGTAGGTATCCACGATGATCTTACGACCGGTCAGACCGGTATCGCCCTGGGGACCGCCCACAACAAAGCGGCCGGTGGGGTTGATATAATACTTGGTGTTCTCATCCAGCAGCTCGGCCGGGATGGTAGCCTTGATGACCTTTTCCATGATATCTGCGCGCAGTTGCTCCATGGGCACGGCCTCGCTGTGCTGGCTGGAGATGACCACGGCGTCCACACGGGCGGGCTTGCCGTCGATATACTCCACGGTGACCTGGCTCTTGCCGTCCGGGCGGAGGTAATCCAACTCGCCGCTCTTGCGCACCTCGGTCAGCTTCTTGGCCAGCTTG
>UMBK01021781.1_pt1 | contig 36956 bp, 27 predicted proteins | sample 1963941 | NCBI WGS metagenome assembly UMBK01 (sample SAMEA4835939, study PRJEB28245) | human gut metagenome | biome: gut microbiome; material: fecal sample | place: Denmark | collected 2008 | reverse complement strand
TGTTTCTTCAGCCAGCTGGAGAGGGGGTGTGGGGGAGAGGAACACTGGGTCGGTATTCTACTAAAATGGTACACTTCCCCCTTGTTGGCGATATTGACATTCTAAAATGAACGATTTATAATGAGAAAAACGGTGGGGCATAAAAGCCTCGAATCCACAGTAGCTTTTTTCATCGCCAAAATCGCACCAAATGAGTCTTTTTTGGCGATTTTCGTCGCCAGCTTTTTTTCTGGCGATGAACCTGGCGATTTAGTCTGATTTTCACTGCGAAATCGGACTAAAAAATCCGTCATAATAACTAATGCCTCTTGCTCGTGCGCCGATGCCATTTGTCACTGTTGCACAAGAAAAACGGGATTTTAAGATTTTCGTGATTCTCATAACCGCTTGGTCCCGGGTTCAAGTCCTGGATGGCCCACCAAAGAAAAGCTTCTGCCGTAAGGTGGAAGCTTTTTTTATAAAAGGCCATCCAGGACTTGAAAGGACGGCCGAGCGAGAGCGAGGTAATGAACAGTCCAGTGGACTGTTCATTAGTCCGTGGGTGTTGGGCCCCTGGATGGCCCACCAAAGAAAAGCTTCTGCCGTAAGGTGGAAGCTTTTTTTATAAAAAGGCCATGCAGGACTTGAAAGGACGGCCGAGCGAGAGCTTAGTCCGTGGGTGTTGGGCTCCTGGATGGCCCACCAAAGAAATGCTTCTGCCGTAAGGTGGAAGCTTTTTTATAGAATGGCAGACAGGGATATAAAAGCAACGACTTTGCCCCTCCCTATGAAAGCGAATGTTTGTGGCGTAGATTGCAGTTTTTTGGCGGTTATGCTACACTAAAATAATAGCGTGAAAATGGTTAGGAGAAAAAATAAATGGAAACACAACACAGCGGCCGGAGCTCATTTTCCGGCAAACTTGGCTTTGTCCTGTCGGCAGCCGGCGCCTCGGTTGGCTTGGGCAATATCTGGCGGTTCCCATACTTGGCGGCAAAATATGGCGGTGGAATTTTTCTGCTGATTTACATTCTGCTGGCGGTCACCTTTGGCTATACAATGATTATGGCAGAGACAGCGCTGGGACGGATGACCCGGAAAAGTCCGGTTGGGGCCTTTGCAGCTTCTGGAAAGGGACGCTGGCGTGCATTTGGAGGATGGATCAACGCGGTAATTCCCATTTTGATTGTGCCGTATTATTCGGTTATTGGCGGTTGGGTTATCAAGTATCTGGTGGGGTATATTACCGGTCATGGCAGTGAGCTGGCACAGGATGGGTATTTTTCCTCTTTCATCGCCAATGGCGCTTCGGTGGAAATCGTATTCCTGCTCTTTACCCTGCTTACACTGGGCATCATTTTTGCCGGTGTCCGCAATGGTGTGGAGCGTGTTTCCCGGATGATGATGCCGGTACTGGTGGTGTTATCAGTAATTATTGCAGCTTATTCAGTAACACGGCCCGGTGCGCTGGAAGGAGTGAAGTACTTTTTGGTACCGAATCCGGCCAATTTTTCATGGATGACAGTGGTTACAGCCATGGGCCAGATGTTCTATTCTTTGTCCATCGCAATGGGTATTTTAGTAACATTCGGCTCTTACATGAAAAAAGATGTGTCCATTGAGGGATCTACCAAGAACGTTGAGATTTTTGATACGCTGATTGCAATGATGGCCGGGTTGATGATCATTCCGGCGGTGTTTTCGTTCTCTGGTGGTGACCCGGACACCCTGCAGGCCGGTCCCGCACTGATGTTTATTACGATCCCGAAAGTTTTTGAAAGCATGGAACTTGGTTCGCTGGTGGGCGTGCTGTTCTTTGTTCTGGTGCTGTTTGCAGCGGTGACAAGCTCTATTGCATTGACAGAAAGCGCAGTATCGACTTTTGAGGATGAACTGGGATGGAGCCGCAAAAAGGCTGCGGCAGTGATTGGGATTATTATGGTGCTGCTTGGAAGCTTGTCGGCGCTTGGCTATGGCCCGCTGTCGGGCGTGACCGTTATCGGGATGCAGTTCCTTGACTTTTTCGACTTCCTGACAAACTCAGTTATGATGCCCATTGCGGCCATTGCAACCTGCCTGCTGGTGACCAGCGTGATCGGCGTGGAAAAGATTGAGGAAGAGGTGACCCAGAATGGTCAACCTTTCCGCCGAAAAAAGGTTTTCAATTTTATGATCCGCACCCTTTGCCCGGTGTTTGCTGCCATCATTCTGGTAAGTTCTGTGGCGAATGCCCTCGGGTGGATCTCGATGTAAAAGAATTTGATATTATCATACCATATGGGAAAATGGATTTACACCCCCTCAATATGATTTACAGGCGAAACCTTTGGCGGCCAGCGGTTGAAAAAGGTGTATACCAGAAAACCGCTGAACACCGCTATGCCGCTGCTGCCGCTGATGTGTACCATTTTATCCTGGATAAGATGGTCGATACCCGCCCCGGCAGCGAATGGTTCTGGCAGACGGATGAATATGGCACCCCCCGCCCACAAGCCCATTGTGGAGCCGTGGAAGTGCCCTTACCGCAATGGCCGGATGTGCATGGAACTCATGAGAAGGAACCCCGATGTCAATGTGTAAACTGCACTCTGAATTTTACCGCCAGCAGGCAAAGCTGGACGCCCTGCTGACCCGCCGCTGCCACACCATCACCGAAGGCAAGAACGGCGAGGGCGCGACCTACATCAAGACGGCCAGGGGCTGGCTGCACATTGCCCATGGCGTGCGCAACACTGCGGAGGGCCTGCGCTATGTGATCTACCTGTTTGTGACCGATTTGAAAGAGCCCTGGAAAGTGATTGCCGAACCGGCCGGATTTTTGATCGCGCCGCGTGGCTGGGAGCGCGTCAGCGATGTTTCCAACGTGGTATTTACCAATGGTGCTATTGCGGATGATGACGGTAAGGTGTATATTTATTATGCCGCCAGTGATACGCGCCTGCACGTTGCTTCCACGACCATTGGCCAGCTTTTGGACTTTGCATTCAAAAACCCCGCAGACCCGCTGCGCAGCCGTGACTGCGTGGCCCAGCGTGTGGCGCTGATCGAAAAAATCAGGCATATCTCAATCAGCAAGACCGGTAATATCGTGTGCCCGTGGCCCCGGCGGGGGTGTCCACCCTGGCGCAATCTGGCTGCCCATGCTGGCGCTGCTGGCTTTGCTGGTGGTGGATGTCAGCGTCGGCGCACAGTTCCCGGTGCCGTGGGGCGGGTTGCTGACCCTGCGCGGTGCGGCTAGCTTTTGCCTGGATTTCTTCCCCCCGCCCGGAAGTTGTGGACGGCATCTGGCAGCGCCCTGAATGGCCGTGGAAAACCCTGCCCGCGTCTGATTCTGCAGGGGCTGGAGGAGACTGCAGCCTATCAGGATGAGGCAGGGAAACGGTACACCGGCTTTATGCTGCAGACCCTTGGTCTGCCTCTGCCCGGCGATTACGGCCAGGTGCCCGCAAAGCTGTGGTACCTGCACAAAGTGTAATGCGCAAAAATTGTGCGTCAACCTGAAAATGATTCCGCGATATGACCCTATCATTTTATAATGTGCTGTGATATAATGAGGTAAATCGACAATGTCAATTCTAAAACTGACCCCTTCCTGCAAGGATTACCTTTGGGGTGGCAGCCGCCTGCGCACCGACTTTGGCGTGCAGAGCGATTTGAACCCGCTGGCGGAAGCCTGGGTGCTTTCCTGCCATCCCGATGGCCCCAGCTATCTGCCGGACGGCACCATGTTGGCGGACTACCTGGCCGCCCACCCGGAAGCGGCGGGAACAGACTGCAAAAAGTTTGAAATGTTCCCCGTTCTGACCAAGTTCATTGACGCCAAGAATAACATTTCCATCCAGGTACACCCCTCCAACGAGTATGCGCTGGAGCACGAACACCAGTACGGCAAGACCGAGATGTGGTATGTGCTGGACTGTGAACCGGGCGCGTTCCTGTATTACGGCTTTGACCATGAGATCAGCCGGGAAGAACTGGAAGAGCGCATCCGGAACAATACCCTGACCGAGGTGCTGAACGCCGTGCCGGTGAAAAAAGGCGATTGCTTCTTTATCCCGTCCGGCACGCTGCACGCTATCTGCAAGGGTGTTGTGGTGGTTGAAGTGCAGCAGAACTCCAACGTGACCTACCGTGTGTACGATTACGGCCGCGTGGGGGCGGACGGCAAACCGCGCGCGCTGCATGTAAAGCAGGCGCTGGAGGTAATGCGCCGTACCCCGCCGGAACAGCATGATTTCAGCCCCCATCTGGCAAAGTGCGATTACTTTACCGTGGATGTGGTGGCAAGTGGTCACACCGGCATAGCGGACGAGACGTCCTTTGTTTCGCTCCTGATTACCGAAGGGGAGGGGCGCCTGACCTGCGGCGGCGAAACGGTGCAGGCAAAAAAGGGCGACAGTTTCTTTATCACGGCGGGCAGCGGTGCCTATGCTTTAACGGGCAGCTGCAAAGCCCTGCTGACAACCGTTTGATTATTACCAAAGCAGAGTGAACAAGAACCCCGGCCTGCTGTGCAGCCGCGTATGCGGAACGCCGGCTGCGCCAAAACGGAGGCAGGGGAACCATGAACACAATAAGCTGCGTTTCTCCTTCAAATCCCTGTCCGGATGGTTCCCGGGCAGGGATTTATTGTAGTTGGAAATAAAACACAAAAAATACAATTTGTATATTTATCAAAAAACAAAACAGAATGAGGGATACGCTCGGCGAAACGATTCGTCACAATATGCAAAAAAACACCTGCATATTTGTCAAACATGTCAAAAATTGACCTTGCCCCCGGTGGGGGAGTCTGCTATACTTGTGAAGCATGAAAAAATGAGAACCGGGCTGTCTGTGCAGCCCGGAAAAGCAAAAAAAGATAACGATAAGGTGTCTTGTTTCGCGCAGGGCGGTAGTGGGGGCACTGCCGGACAAAAGAGGAAAGCATAAATGAAACTGATATTTGAATTTGCCCGCATTGCGGCGTTCTGCTTTGCGGGGGAGGTTTGCCACCTGGTGCTGCCGCTGCCCATCCCGGCCAGCGTGTACGGGCTGATGCTGCTGCTGGCGGCGCTGCGCTTTGGGGTGGTCAAACTGGAGCAGGTGCGCACGGCGGCGCTGTTTCTGACCGGTATTTTCCCGCTGCTATTTGTTCCGGCGGCTGCGGGCGTGATGGACCTGTGGGCGGATTTACAGGCCATGCTGGTGCCGGTGCTGCTGGCCTTGATCCCCATTACCATTTTGGTCATGACGGTGTCCGGCTGCGTGACCCAGCGCCTGGCAGAGCGGAAGGAGAAAAAGCAATGATCACACAAGTTCTGGAATCTTCCGCCGTATGGGGCGTGCTGCTCACGCTGGCTGCGTTCGGCCTGGGGGTGCTCATCAACAAGCGCACCGGCAAGGCAATTCTCAACCCGCTGCTGTTGGGCACGGCGTTTGTCATCGTGGTGCTCAGCGTGTTGAACATCCCCTATGATACATACGCCGCCAGCGCTTCGCCCGTCAGCTACCTGCTGCTGCCCGCAACGGTCAGCCTGGCAGTGCCGCTGTATGAAAAATGGGATCTGCTGTGCAAAAATCTGGTAGCCATTGTGGCCGGTGTGCTGGCCGGAGTTATGGCAAGTCTGTTCAGCGTGCTGGCACTGGCCCTGCTGCTGGACCTGAACCATGAGCAGTACATCACCCTGCTGCCCAAGTCCGTTACCACTGCCATCAGCATGGATGTTTCCCGCGAGCTGGGCGGCATTGCCACCCTGACGGGCGCCATTGTGATTTTGACTGGCATTGTGGGCGCGCTGGCGGCGGAAACCGTCTGCAAGGTGTTCCGCATTACCAACCCCATTGCCAAAGGCATCGGCATTGGTACGGCGTCCCACGCCGTGGGCACCAGCAAGGCGCTGGAAATCGGCGAAGTGGAAGGCGCGATGAGCGGCCTTTCCGTTGCTGTGGCCGGTATCATGACCGCCGTGCTTTGCCCGCTGTTCTCGGAATTGATTCACTAAATACAGAAGGCCCGCCCGCGCATCACCTGGTTTGTGGTGCGCGGACGGGCTGTTTGTATGCCGCCGGACAGCGGAAAACGGCATTTTTTGCAAGTTTTTTGCCCGGCAGTGGGGGCAGCTCTTGCCGCGCGGCGGGTTCTATACTATAATAAAAATAAGCTGTTTGTATCAACTACCTGTGCAAAATACAGAGGAAAAAGCGCAGCGCCGCCCGGCAATAGAGGGCTGGAATGTGCGGCGCTGACGGAGAGAGGATCATAAAATCATGGGATTTTCGTTTGTGACAGAAATTCCTTCCCCGGATGTCATTCGGGAAAGGTTTCCCCTTGCGCCGGAACTGGCCGTCCGCAAAAAAGAGCGGGATGAAGAAATCAAAAAGATCATTACCGGCGAAAGCGACAAGCTCCTGGTCATTGTCGGCCCCTGCTCGGCGGATAACGAGGAAGCCGTTGTGGATTATGTGTCCCGTCTGGTCAAGGTGCAGGAGAAGACGAAGGACCGCCTGGTGATCGTTCCGCGCGTGTACACCAACAAGCCCCGCACCACCGGCGAGGGCTACATGGGAATGATCCACCAGCCGGACCCGGAAAAGAAGCCGGATATGCTGGAGGGAATTCTGGCCATCCGCCATATGCACATGCGCGTATTGCAGGAAACCGGCTTTTCCACTGCGGACGAGATGCTCTATCCCGAAAACCTGCGTTACCTTTCGGACATTATGTCCTATATTGCCGTGGGTGCCCGCTCGGTGGAAAACCAGTTCCACCGCCTGGTGGCCAGCGGCTGCGATGTGCCCGTGGGCCTGAAAAACCCCACCAGCGGCGATTTGACCGTTATGCTCAACTCTGTTGTGGCGGCCCAGGTGCCCCATGACTTTATCTTCCGCGGGTGGGAGGTCCAGTGCCCCGGCAACCCGCTCAGCCACACCATTCTGCGCGGCGCGGTGAACAAGCACGGCCAGACCATCCCCAACTACCATTACGAGGATCTGCGCCTGCTGTATGAGCTGTACATGAAGCGCAACCTGAAGAACCCCGCCTGCATTGTGGATACCAACCACAGCAACTCCGGCAAGCAGTATATGGAGCAAATCCGCATTGCGAAAGAGGTTCTGCACAGCCGCCGCCATTCAGACGACATCAAGAACCTGGTCAAGGGCCTGATGATCGAAAGCTATATTGAGCCGGGCAACCAGAAGATCGGCGAGCACTGCTATGGCAAGTCCATCACAGACCCCTGCCTGGGCTGGGACGATACCGAGCGACTGCTGTACGATATCGCAGAGCTTTCTTAACCGATAAAATTACAAATAAGGCATGCACTGCCGGAAACTGAACAGAGGTTCAGCCGGGGCGGTGCATGCCTTTTGTGTTGCGGGAATCAGTACAGCATGGTGTCATCATCCACGCGGTACACATGGCCGTCTTTTTCATACATTTCAATGTAATAGTCGCCGTCCGGGGATTTTTCGGACCAGGTTTGCTGTTCAGACACAGAATTGTTCTGAGAATCCGAAGATGCAGAAGAAGCGGAAGATTCCGAATTATTTTATTCTATATTAGTGCTGGATACTGTCGGGGTCAAAGTTGCGTGCCATCAAGGCAGAGATGACGGGCAGCGCGGCAGCAATCAGGGCTTTGTCATGGTTAGGGGCCAGGCGGGTGGCGGAATCAAACAGCATGGTGTTTTCCTGTTGCGGGGTGCTGGCAGGCCAGGTGGGAATGCCGCTGTGCTGCGGGTTTCCGGTGCGGGCAAAGGCCAGAACGGCATCGAAAATCTGCTGTTCCAGCTGCGGGGTCACGCCGGAAATGTTGGCAGAAGGCACCAGCTCAGTATTATGGAAAACAAACGGGATATCGGAACAATGCCATGGGGCGCGGCCGCCCTCAATGGTGAAATCCTGATTGAAGAAATAGCTCCACACCGGGCCGGTTTCCGCCCGGCGGCGGATATAGCGCATGGTCGGCTCCCGGAACAGTACATCCAAAAACGGCAGGTCGGCGGCGCTGCGTTCGGGGTAGGCGGCGTGGAACAGCGGCAGCAGGGCAGGGGTTTGCTACTGCAGGAACTGGACTGCCGCAGCGACCAGGTGTTTATTCGAGATACAAGATTAGACAAAAAGACAGTCTATAAGTGGTGGAATATAAAAAAATAGGTTGTATCAAATTTCATTACAGCTTTATTTCTCACGCTTTCCTCATATAAATTGATTTGCCATGTAAGACAAATCGCTCATTTTCTTGATAAATCGCTTACCCTCATCGTTTTGAAGCATGAAAGAAACGCCGCCTGCCATACCAAAAAATTCTAACTGATTCAGCATTTCCACATCCATTCCGAGGAACATCGTATTCCAAACGCTCAGCAAATCGCCATGTGATACTACAATGATACATTCATCATTACTTGCCATTATCTCGTCAAAAAGAGGTTTTAAGCGATTCCATTCGTCTCGTCTACTCTCAGCATCAGAAAACATCCTGTCATCAATGGTTTTCTCTTGAACCTCAATGTTCTCACGAAGCCACTGAACAGATTTGCCAACGCATTTACCTAAATTGCGCTCTCGAAGTTCCGTTCTAATGTTAGGTGTGATTCCCATATGCTTTGCGACAATTTCAGCGGTGTGCTTTGCTCGCAGAAGATCGGAAGCATACATAACAATTTTGTGACCGGATAACTGCTTTGCTAACTTCTGCCCTATTCTTTCAGCCTGTTCAATGCCTAATTCAGAAAGATCCCAATCTGTCCAAGAACCCACCATACCATTTGTGTGGTGAATTGATTGCGTGTGCTGAATAGTAATAATCTGTTTCATATTGTTATACCTCACTTCCTCTCAAAGTCCATTCTTAATTCGGTGTTTGGTATACCGAGCTTTAGTCCAAAGGCTTGTACTCAGTAACAGATTTGAGATACGCCTCTGGGTTGCCATTCAAAACGAGGTCGGCATACGCCAACGGGTCATTGTAGATAAGATAGTCAAGCTCTGACCGCTGATACATATTGTCGGCAACTTCGTTTTCGACGGCGGTGCAGTTAATAGCAATCATACTGCCACGGCCATTTTGCAAAGCCGGTGGATTTTGCCGCATTGCAGCGCAGCATTGGCAAGTTTTTGCGCCAGCGCCGCGGGTAAGCGAGAGAACGAAGGTGTACCGGAAACACCGAAAATCCAACCGGTTTCTGCAAAGGCAGAAGCAATTTTGTGTTTGCGGAATATGCGTTATTTTCGCTGTTTTGGGCTACACCGTTAAGTGGGAATGCTGAAGAAGAAAAAAACGTACATGGGCGGATGCTCTTTTGGGGAAAAGTCAGGCGGCAGTATACAGGGTGCCGCGGCGCTTCATCCAGCGGTAGGCCGCCACGCAGATCATGACGGATAACAGCGAACCCGCCGGTGCGGCCAGCCCCATAGGCAGCAGGGTTCCGGCAAACAGCCGGGAAGCCAGGTAGGACCCCGGAACGCGCACCAGCACAATAGCGATGATGTTGTGGAGAAAGCCGATGTAAGACTTGCCGCAAGCGGCAAAATACCCGGTAAAGCTGAAGTGAATCCCGGCAAAAATGGTATCCACAATATAACCGCGGATGTACTGGCAGCCCATCAGCACCACGGCGGCGTCGGTGGTGAAGCACCCCAGCAGCGGCTCGGCCACAAGCTCAATGACCAATACTACGGCAATGCCGTAACCGGTGGCGATCATGGCGGCGTATTTCAGGGTCTGGGCAGCGCGCTCCGGCTTGCCTGCGCCAAGGTTCTGGGAAGACAACGCCGATACCGTCGCCAGCATGGAAGACGGCACAATGAACATGGCGCTGATGATTTTTTCCACAATGCCCACGGCGGCAGAATCAATCAGGCCGCGGTGGTTGGCAATGATGGTGATAATGATGAACGCGACCTGAATGCAGCCGTCCTGCACAGCGACCGGCAGGCCGATTTTAAGAATACGGCCCAGCATGCCTTTGCGCGGGCGGAAGTTCTGGCGGCTCAGCCGCAGGCCGGTTTTGTGCCGCCGGATGCCGAACAAGGCAACAATAACACTCAAGGTCTGCGAAAGGGTAGTGCCCAGCGCAGCACCCACCGGGCCAAGGGCCATGGGACCGATGAAAAGAATATCCAGCGCAATATTGGCGGCGCAGGCAACGGCGATAAAGTACATCGGGCTTTTGGAATCCCCCAAACCGCGGAAGACGGAGCTGATGATGTTGTATGCCGTGATGAACGGGATGCCGATGAAGCAGATGGTCAGATACTGCACCGTGCCGGGAACGGCCTCTGCCGGAACACCGATCAGGCCGACCAGCGGGCGCACTGCGGCCACCAGCACGGCGGTAAAACCGAGGGAGACCGCCATGAACAGGGTGACGGTGTTGCCGATGGCGGCTTCGGCATCGCGCATATTGCCCGCCCCCACGGCGTGGCCGATGATGACGGTGGAACCCATGGCAAGCCCAACAATGATAACGGTCAGCATGTGCATGACCTGGCTGCCGTTGGCAACGGCGGTGATGCTGTCCACCCCGCAGAACCGGCCGGTGATGTACAGGTCAGCCATGCCGTACAGCGTTTGCAGAAAGTAAGAGAGCAGATACGGCAGGGCAAAGGTCAGAATGGCTTTGAACACGCTGCCGGTTGTAAGATTTTTTTCCATGATAATTTCCCATCCTCAGCTGGTAATAGTCTAGGGTGTATCTGAAAAGTCGAAAATGTAGTCTATTTCTACAAACACAGCGGGATTTTTGCCTTAAATCCTGCTTGTGTTTACAGGCGTCTGGATCCAGAGCCTGTTCACCTCCGCTGTTGTGCTGGTGTTCGCCGCCAGAAAGCTGACTGCCGCCATGCAGAGCGAAAAAGCATAAGCTGATTTTATTCTAACACAAGCCTCCTTACTTTGCCATCAATTTTGGATGGATTGGGAATTTAACAGAAAACCTCCGGCTGCATTGTGCGAGCGGCCGGAGGTTTTCTGTTTTAATACAATCTCATATAAAGAACATATGTTTTGATGCATTTGCTGACAAATCTGTGGCGGCAGAAAAAAGTGTAGAACTAGACGATAAGACTTTTGGAAATATGATCAAGGGCAATACCGCATAATTCTAAGTGCCGATACGGCGAGCGAGGTGCGGCAGATGCCAAGCCAAAAGCGCAGATAATACTGGATGTCTTATCGAGCATTTTGGCAACGCAGATGCCGTGCCGCAGCTGCCGGAGCGGTGCTTAAGCCGCAAGGCGGGAATTGTGCGGTGTTGCCCAAGGAGAAAATCGACCGTATTAACGCAGAAGAAAAGGCCGGGAATGTGGCTGAATGATGTATCGGTTAAACAAGAACGAAAGAATTTTTGATGTTTGTCATGAGAAATGGCGCAAACATCGGCCCCTACAAAAATGCCGGGTGCTGCGAGAGAATAAAATACCCAAGCATTATCGCATAAAGCAAGACAGTTATCATTAAGATTCTCTTACATTTCTCTCTCTTACAACATACAGCCACAGCAGCAGGCGAGCCCCCTTGAGGCAGGGAGCACGCCTGCTGTTTTAATGGAATAGAAACGTTTGATTTGCGGCAAAACAAAACACCGGGCGCCATATGGCACCCGGTGCTTCAGTTAAATAACCGGCGCAATCAAATCGGTATCAGAGGAGGAGAAAACAGCAAAATTAGTTTGCGCGGTACTGGGCCGGCAGCTGGTCGATGGTCTGCCATTTCTGCATGGCATCTTCCAGGCTCATGCCGCCCGCAACAGCGTCGCGGCGGCAGGCGTTGACGGCCTGGATTTCTTTCATCTTTTCGCCGGTCAGGCTGTAGTTCTTCATGGCGAGCAGGGTAGCAGTCCATGCAATCATGGGGATGACGCAGAACAGAACGATAACAACCACGTTCATGCCGGGGGTGTACGGGTCGTACTGGGTGGGCAGGCTGTCAAGGCCGATAAAGCTGACGGCCACGCCGACCACGGTAGCGGACAGGCTGGAAACCAGCTTGTCAACCAGGCTGAACAGAGTGCCCATGATACCGGGGATATACTTGCCGGAGATGAAGGTCTCGTAGTCAGAGCAGTCGGCAACCATGGGGATGGGCATATCGGCAGTAGCGTAATAAGCGCCATAGCCTATGCCGAACAGAACGATGAACAGGATGGTGTAAACGTTGATGGAAACCTTGCCGTCAGACATCAGAGACAGGGTGAAGGCATCGCCCTTGCCCCACAGGAGCAGCAGCACCAGAACGCCGATGTAGCAGATCAGCGCAACGCTGACATAGCGCATCAGGCTGGCTTTCTGGCCTTTCTTCTGGCTGGTGCGGACGGTGAGCAGGAAGAAGGGAACGCTGAACACATAGCCCAGAACCATCATGGGCAGGTACAGACCATCATAGTTGCCCATCATGCAGCCGTACAGCATGCACAGAACAGTGGTGTTGGTGGCAATGGAAAGTGCCAGCTTGCAGCCTGCACCAGCCACCATCAGGCGCTGCATGGGGTTGTTGCCCTTGATGATGGCAACATACTCAGCAAACTTGATCTTTTCGGTTTTCTGGCCGCCGATGCCAAAGTACTTCGGCTGGTCCTTTTCCCAGATGCCGATGACAGCCAGGATGGTCAGGGCGATGGAGATCACGATGCCGACAGGAGCCAGGGTGCGGAAGAAACCGGCGGAAGCGTAACCGCCCTCATAGTTTTTGGCCAGGATGGGGGCAAAGAACTGCATGGCGCCCATGCCCAGCAGGGAGCCGACGGTGTTGAAGATGGTGAACAGGGGGCGCTGCTTGGGATCGTTGGTCAGAACAGTCTGGCCGGAACGGGTGCAGGAGGTCTGGAAGGTGTAGCCGATGACCCAGATGGCGTACAGGGCTACAAAGGCAACATAACGTGCCCATTCCATGGAGGCGGGGATCAGCGGAGTCAGGCAGTACAGCACCAGAATGCTGACAGCCATGATGAGGTTGCCGATGACCATAAACGGGCGGAACTTGCCGAACTTGCCGTTGGTGCGGTCCATCAGGGCACCGATGATAGGGTCGGTAATGGCGTCAAACAGGCGCATGCCGGTGACCATCACGGAGGCGAAGATCATGCTCAGGGCCAGAACCTTGCTGCCGAAAGTGGCAATGTAGGAAAGCACCAGAACATAGTACACGTTAGTAGCGCCGTTGTTAAGCGGGAACAGCATCAGCTGGTAAGGCTTGGCGCGGTTGACGCTGGCAGACGCCGCAGAGTTTTGTTCACTCATGGGGGCATTCTCCTTTCATAACAAAGACCCCCGCCCCGAAACGGGCGGGGGCATAAACGATTCAAAAGGGGGAAGATGCGGAGGCTAAGGCAACACCGCACAATTCCCGCCTGACGGCTTAAGCACCGCTCCGGCGGCTGCGGCACGGCATCTGCGTTGCCAAAATGCTCGATAAGACATCCAGTATTATCTGCGCTTTTGGCTTAGCATCTGCCGCACCTCGCTCGCCGTATCGGCACTTAGAATTATGCGGTATTGCCCTAAACCTTACTGCTGATTCTGAGCGTTTGCAGTGTTGGCAGCCTGCTCAGCAGTCCAAGTCTTCTTGCGCTTGATGGCAACAACCAGGCGCCAGATGCACAGCACGGTCAGAACAGCCAGAACGGTGTCCAGAGCGTACAGGGCGGTCTTCCACCACGGGGTGATGACCTTCAGGCGGTCAGCGGAGGACCAGCCGTTCATAGCGTTGGAGTTGGCAACGGTGTACAGGATCTTGTGCATGGATTCGCGCATTTCGGTCACGATGTAAGCATCGTTCTCGTACTTCGGAGCCAGGGTGGTGTGGATGGTCGGGTCCGGGCTATCCCAGATATCGGAACCGGCAATCAGACCATCGGCCAGATCCATGTATTTGCTGGAACCGGAGTAGTCGGTGATGATCATGCCGCGCATGCCCAGTTCGCCGCGCAGGAAGCCGGTCAGCAGGTTATCGTAAGCGCCGCACCAGTAAGCGCCCCAGCGGTTAAAGCCGGACATAACGCTCCAGGCGCCGCCATCGGTGATGGCCTTGTCGGCAACTTCCAGGTAGATTTCGCGGGCAGCCTGCTCGTTCAGCCAGGTGTTCACGCCGCGGCGGCTGGATTCAGAGTCGTTCAGGGCAACATGCTTCAGGTAAACGTAAACGCCCTTGGACTGGATGCCGTTGACTTCGGCAGCGCAGATGGTGCCGGCAACGAACGGATCAGAAGCATAGTACTCGAAGTTACGGCCAGAGTAAGCGGTGCGGTGCATGTTGATGCCGGGGCCATACAGACCAGAGTAACCCATGGCCAGGCAGTCTTCGCCAATGCAGCGGCCCACATCGTTGATCAGGTCAACGTTGAAGGTGGCGGCCATAACGTCTTCGGAGGTGTAGCACATAGCGGAAGCGCCGCCGGTCAGTGCTGCGGTCAGGCCCTGCGGGCCGTTTTCGTCTTTGGTACGGGTCTTGCCGATGGATTCAATAGCGGCAGTGTTGTGGAAGCCCAGGGTGATGGTGTTGACCATCTCGTTGAAGGTCAGCTGATCCAGCAGGGTATCCCACTGGGGATCGTCATAGTCGGCACCGATCATGGAAACCAGAGCCAGACCATTGTCAGCGCCCAGGGTGGGCATTTCAACGCTGTCAGCCTTGCTGCCGTCGTAACGGGTGAAAGCCAGGTGATCAGCCAGGGTCTGGGTTGCGTTCAGCACAACAGGCTGGGTGGGGAAGGTGGCAACCCAGTTGGAGCGGCTCAGCCAGGTAACTTCGCCGGGTTCGCTGCTGCTCTTGTTGGGGTCTGCTTCATCAAACAGGTTGGTGATGGCAGTGCCGGTTTCGCTGGTGGCGTAGGTGGTGCTGTCCAGAGCGGCGTTGGTCCACTTGTAGGTCAGGGCAACGTCGCCATCGGCGGTCATGCGGCCATCGGTGTTCTCAACGGTGTAGCCCTTGGCAGCCAGGATGTTGTTCACAGCGTTGTGTGCATCGGTGGCAGCGGTGAAGTAGTAGTCGCCAGCGTCAACAATATAGGTCTTGGCGTTGTTGGCATCATAGGTGCGCAGCTCGCTCTTGTTAACGGTGATGTTGACAGTCTCGGAAGCGCCGGGAGCCAGGATATCGGTCTTGGCAAAGCCGCACAGCTCAGCAGAAGCCTTCTCGATGCCGTTGGCCTTGTCGTAATCGGTGTAGGGGCTCTGGAAGTACAGCTGAACGGTTTCCTTGCCGGAGTAGGTGGAACCGGTGTTGGTGACTTTCAGGGTGACGTTGAAAGCATCAGCAGATTCGGTCACATTGAAATCGCTGTACTCGAAGGTGGTGTAGCTGTCGCCATAGCCGAAGGGGAAGGCAACAGTGGTGGACCAGTTGTAGTCGCCGGCATTGCCGGTGCCCATAACAGCGTCCTCGTAGCGAGTCTCATAGTAACGGTAATCTAGGTAGATGCCTTCCTGATACACGCTGTACATACCCTGCACATCAGGACCATCGGTCAGCAGGTTGTAATCTGCTGCGTTGGGGTAAGCCTGGGTGTAGAAGTTGTACATGGCGGGGTTGGCCATGTTGTCATACAGGTAGGAATCAACCAGGCTGCCGGACGGGGTAACCTCGCCAGCCAGCAGCTGGGCAACACCGTTGATGCCGGTCTGGCCCACGTCGCCGATCCACATAGCGGAATCGATGCCGTAATCCTCGCCGCAGATCTCCGGGTTCAGGAAATCCATCTCAATGGCGTTGGAAGAGTTGATCAGAACGATGATCTTCTTGAAGGTGCCGTTGTCCTTCAGGGTCTTCAGGTTCTGGAGCAGTTCCTTTTCTTCAGCGGACAGGGCCAGGTAGTTACCGTCGCCCTCCTGGCCTTTGATCCAGGAATCATTGGTGCCGTTTTCGCCACTGGGCAGGTCAGCGCCCTCGCCGCCGGAACGGGAGAACACGACGATAGCAGCATCGCCGTAGTCAGCAAAGCTGGACTCGGCGCTGGACAGCTTGCTCCAGGGAGCTTCGTTCACAGCGTACTGGGTGTTGGCTTCCAGGGTATCGGAGATGGCAGCCGGGGTGATGCGGCTGTAGTTCTTCATCATATCGTCAGAAGAATACAGATCCCACAGGGTGCTGTTGACCTGGATGCCCTGATCTTCCAGAGCCTGCTTGAAGTTGGGAGCCTTGCTGGTGTCAACGGAGCCGGAACCGGTGCCGCCGTACATCAGGTCCACGGAGCCGTGGCCGAACAGGCTGACCTTTGCGCCGCTTGCCAGGGGCAGGGCGTTGTTGTCGTTCTTCAGCAGGGCTGCGCCTTCGGCTTCAACCTGTGCGCACAGCTCAGCCTCATAGGACTCGCGCTCTTCATCAGAGGTGAAATCGCTCTTGAAGTACTCAGTGTCTTCGTCGCTGTCGCCCTTGATGATCTTGTAGGTGTCGGCGTCCAGGTAGTTATTAACGGTGGTCGTATAATGGAACGCAACCGTCGTGCCTACAATGGCGCCTGCGGTCAGGACGGCGGTAACGGCGGTCAGGCCGGACCACATCCCAACTTTGGGTTTCTTACTCATTGTGTTCTCCTCCTGTTAGAAAATGCTCTATAACAAACTGTATTAAGCAAGAACAAAATACAGAGTGTTCAAAATAGATTATACCCAGTTTGCACTCTTGGATTTGGTCTTGAGCAGCTTGTACTCCGGGTTGGGGGTATCTACATGGCGGATGACGGACTCATCGGTGCGGTCACCAGCCACGGCCTGAATGTGCAGTTCGCCGTTCAGGGGAACCTTGAAGGTGAAAACATGCTCGCCGGTCTGCTCGCCTACCTTGTTGCCGTTTACATACAGGGCAACGGTGCTCTGGTTGGAATAAACCTTTACGGTAGCGGTGCTGCCGGTGCGCTCCACAAAGCGCTTGGAGCAGATGTGCACAAAGGCTTCATTGCTCCACCATGCTTTATACAGATAGAAGCTGTCCTTCTTGGTTTTGCGGTCAAAGGTCACAAGGCCCTTGTGGTTCATGCCCGGCTCGCCGCCCTGGTCACGGGCGTCTGCAGCAAAGTCAAACATGTTCCAAACGTGGGTGGCCCACATCCAGGGGTGGCGCTTGAAGCAGCGCAGCATGTACTCATGGTACTTGGCCTGGTATTCTTCGGTGTGGTCGCCGCGGTGGGGGTGTGTGCTGTGCAGGTTGGGCATGCCCTCCGCGCCGTATTCGCTGTAGCCGAACGGGCGGTTGGGGAAGCAGAGATGGAAGAAGCCCATCCACAGGTCGTTCAGGATAAAGCCCGGAACGTACCAGCCCAGGTACAGGTTCCAGCTGACCATATCGGTAATGTGGGCCGAACGGTTGAAGGGACCGCACATGGCGTAGCAGGCCAGGGTGGTCAGGCGGGTTTTGTCCATCTCGTGGCACAGGTCGTTCAGCTGGCGGTGGTTATCCAGCATGTCCTTCTTGTCCTTGGTGGAGATGGTGATCTCGTTGGAAACGCCCCAGCAGACGATGCAGGGGTGGTTGTAGTTCTGGATGATCAGCTCTTTCATCTGGCTGATGGTGTTCTCGCGGCCGTTGGGCATGTGCTCACTGATGTAGGGGATCTCGGCCCAAACAACCATGCCGACCTCGTCGCACAGATCATAGAAGTACTGGTCGTGCTGATAATGAGCCAGGCGGATGGTGTTGGCACCGATCTCTTTGATCAGGGCCATGTCTTCGTCGTGCATCTCGCGGGTGATGGCGTTGCCCAGGCCCTTGCGGTCCTGATGGCGGGAAACGCCGTGCAGCGGGTAAGACTTGCCGTTCAGGAAGAAGCCCTTCTTGGGGTCAACCTTGAAGCTGCGCACGCCAAAGCGGGTGGTGGTCTCATCTTCCACCGTGCCGTTCACCACAAGGCGGGCCTTGCAGCTGTACAGGTACGGATCCTTAACGCCGTTCCACAGGTGTGCGTTGAAGATGGTCAGGGTGATGTCGGGGCCTTTGCCGGTGGCAACGGTGTTGCCGGCAGCGTCCAGCAACTCAATGCTCACTTCGCCTTCGCCGTCGTGCCAGGTGGTAACCTGAACGCTGGCATCTGCGCCCTGCACAGTGGGGGTGATGCGGATGCCGGGGCCGCCGAAGTAATCCAGGGTGAAGTGGTTCTTGCTGACCACCATCAGGCTGACATCGCGGTAGATGCCGCCATAGAAGGTGAAGTCAGCTTTCTGGGGGTAAACGCGGTCGTTTTTGCTGTTGTCGACTTCCACGGTCAGCTCGTTTTCATCCCGCAGCAGTTCGGTGATGTTGGCGCGGAAGGTGGAGTAGCCGCCGTCGTGGTTGCAGACGGGGGAGCCGTTCAGAACCACATGGGCGCTGGCGTTGACGCCGTCAAACTGAATCCAGACCTGATGGGAGGCGGTGCTAAACTGGGGAGCAACGAAACGGGTGCGGTAGATGCAGGTGCCGCGCCAGTAGTCATTGCCGCCGTCCTGACCGTCGCGGGCGTTCCAGGTGTGCGGCAGGTCCACCGTTGTGGTGGTGCCGTCGGGGCCGGTGAATTCCCAACCCTTCATGATTTTGGTGATTTCTCGCATGGCGCAGCCATCCTTTCTTTTTGCTGTTATTATTGTAACGAACAGCGAAAAAGGTCGCAATGGGTTTTGCATAATCGGTCATTTGCGTGGAATAAACGGTTTTTGCCTGACAAAAAAATAACCCTTGCATTTGTGCAATATGTACAAATGCAAGGGCGTAAATCTTATACCTGAAATTTTGAGGGAACTTTATTGGACCGGGAAAACGGCTTTTATCGCAAAAAATCCACCGTTGGATTCGGTAGTCAAAAAACCATTGTACTTCTGGATAATGCGCTTGACGATCTTTAACTCATCGCAGGTTTCGCGGCAAGGATCCGGGCCATCGGGCACCGCGCTGATGATATTCAGAACAGCAAACCCCTGCCGCCTGCAGACCAGCAGGTCAATCATCCGCTTTTCCGGCTCCGGCAGCTTGCGGGTCAACTCAATGGCATGATCCAGTGCGTTGGCAAACAGAGCGTACAGATCGGCCGGATCCATAAAGTGCAGGCAGGTACCGTCCGCTACATTGTTGATGCTGATGTGGTGGGCTTCGCACAGCATGCTCTTTTCGGTCAGCACAACATCCAAAACCTCACTGCCGGTCTGGGTGCTGGCGTCATACTGCCGGGCGGCGGCTTCGGCTTCTTTCAGGCTCTGCTGCAGCGCGGCGTTGGGGGCCATGCGGCGCAGATCAGCGATCTGAACTTTCAGCTCATGGCATTTGCGGTTGATGATCTGTACGTTCCGCTTGGCCACCTGATACTGCTGGCGCTGGCGTTCATACAGCATGTTCAGCGAGTTCATCTCTTTTTCCATGGCCGCCTTTTTGAACAGCTCAGTCTGCAAATATAAAAGGGTGATGCAGTAGAGCTGGCAGAGTGCCAGGGGGACAACAACGAAGATAGAAGTTTCCCGTGATACTCCGGAGTTGGTGACGGTCTGCATTGTTAAAAACAGCAGAACGAACATGCCGCCCAGAATAATAGCGCTGATTTGCTGGCGGGGACCGATGTGGTAGCTGCCTTCATATGGCATGGAATGGGCAACAGTTACCCGCAGCAGGCAGTACGCAGCGGAAAAAAACAGCAGTTGCAGCAGCAGAGCAGAGGGCTGATCCAATGGCAGGAATATGTTTACCTGTGCCAGGCACCAGACAAGAAGCTGCCATAACTCAAATGTCGTCAGGGCACTCAAAATTCCCCAGATGGCGCAATAATTGGCGCCGGACCAGTCCAACTGGGTGCAGCTGTGGGAAGCGAAAATCATCCACATACAAAACAAAATATACGCCCCCGCTCGCAGGAACAGCGAGGAAGGCGTGTAATCCGCCCATAATAAAAATGTGGAGAGGGGAATGGAGGGAATCAGGCAAAGCAGCGCCCGCTGCCAAAAGTGCGGCGAGTGCCGGAGCGGGAGCCAGTAGGTCAGTGCTGCGCCCCAAAGCTGTATCCCACAGACAAGAAGAGAAAGAAATTGTTGGAGATTTGGCAGCATTACATGGCACCCCCAACATAGGCGGCGACCGCAGCCAGAAAGGCAGCCCGCTGGCGGCGGCTGATCTCCAGCCGGTCCTCCCCAACCTGGACCATATCGTTCTGGACCGCCCGCACATACCGCAGATTGACAAGGTAACACTGGTTGCATTTGGCAAAGTGGTAGGGGGCCAGCTGCTTTTCAGCATTTTGCAGGCTGGAACGCACGGACCATACCCCGGTGGAGGTATGGTAATGCAGCATACGGTCCCGCGTTTCCAGCCAGTAGATGTCCTCGGTGTTCAGCAGCTGCACGCCCCCAGCGGTCTGTAATGCAATCTGCCCGCCTTTGCGGCGCTGCACCCGCTGCAAAGCGCGGGCCAGCTTGGTGCTGAACTGGTAATAATTGACCGGTTTGAGCACAAAATCCAGGGCGTCGACCTCATACCCGCGAATAGCGTACTGCGCCATGTTGGTAACGAACACCAGCACCACATCCGGATCCACCGTGCGAATGCGCTCGGCAGCGTCCATGCCGCCAAGCTCCGGCATTTCAATATCCAGAAAGATGATGTCGAACCCCTTGCAATAGTTGGTTATGACCTGGGCACCGTCCGAAAAAGTGGTAACTTCCAGCATACAGTTGTTCTCGCGGCTGTATTGGTCAATCATGCTGCACAGCTGCTGCCGCATATCCGGCTGGTCATCCACCACGGCAATGCGAGGCATCGGGCGGCCCCCTTTCTGTTTGGAATCCAAAGCACCCGGCAAGCCCGGAAAACGGCTGTGCCATGCGCCTTTACTTATAATATATAAATACATTATAGTTGGCGGTGCGAAACCTTGCAAGAGAATTTTGCAGAAAACGGGGCGGTGCAGGGAATCTGGTTGTGATTTAGCGCTGCGTGTGGTATCCTGTAGGCAGCTTTTGGCGGCGGGCGGGGCAAGAAGAATGCCGGGATAAACAGGTGGAGGTTTGCTGCAGCTGCTATACCATGTATTACATATTACACCATTTGCCAGTAACTTGAGTGGAAATTTATGGGAAAATGCGTAATTTGGGGACAAGATTGAAAAGAAAAAATAAAATAACGGATTACAGTAATATTGCGGCTTCGAGATGTTTGAAAGGATATGACGGGATGACAAAAATATTATTCGTGTGCCACGGCAATATCTGCCGTAGCCCGATGGCAGAGTATGTGATGAAAGACTTGGTGCGACAGTCGGGGCGGGAAGATGAGTTCGTGATTGCTTCCGCAGCAACCAGCCGGGAAGAACTGGGCAACCCGGTGTATCCACCGGTCCGACGCAAACTGGCGGAGCATGGCATCCGCTGCGATGGACATGCGGCCCGGCAGATGACCCGCAAGGATTATGAGGAGTTTGGTTACCTGATCGGAATGGACCGGATGAACCTGAGCAACATGGCCCGCATTTGCGGCGGCGACCCGGAAGGAAAGTGCTCGCTGCTGCTGGCGCACGCCGGGCAAAGCGGCGATGTGGCTGACCCGTGGTATACTGGTGATTTTGAAGCCACCTGGCAGGATGTCAACATTGGGTGCCGGGCATTGTTGAAAGAGTTAACGGAAAAAAAGTAAAATGAAAATAGCAAGCGCTTTATGTTGCACATGGATCCCCTGAGAAGAGGAAAAACAGCGATGATGCGCTTGCTATTTTATTGCTTTATAGAGCGAATGTTTCGATAATTTACCCGTTTTGGCGCTTCCACTCATTGGGGGTCAGACCGGTATATTTTTTGAACTGGGTGGAAAAGTACGAAAAATTATCAAAGCCCACCTGGGCAGCTACTTCGCTGATGGTGTTAGCTTCATCACGCAGCAGCAGCTGAGCTTTCTGCATTCGCAGGTCGGTCAAGTAGTCCTTGATAGACAGACCATAAGCGTCTTTGAATACGCGGTTGGCGTAATCCGGCGTCAGGTAAACGGCATCAGCAATTTCGCGGTTGGAAATCTTTTCAGCAAAGTGTTCCTGGCAGTATTGGCGGATCTTGCCCGCAATGCTGTTGACCTGGTGTGTTTCCCGGATGGTACGCACTGCACGGTCGGCGGCAACGCTGACCCACTTGATCATGTTCATAATGGAGCTTTCTGCGGTTTGGTTTAACCGTACACAGGCATCATCGCGGAACAGTTCGTGTGCTTGTATCTCGTTGGCGCTGAGCACGCTGTACAAAACCTGTTGGAAATCCTGGTGAATCTGCTGCATCAGCGCGGGAGAAAGCATTTTCTCCTCCGCAAGGGTGGAAAGATCCTTACGAATCAGGTTGGTAATGGCGGGTACGCTGCCCTGAGCGAACAGCTGTTCCAGTTTGGCAACATCCAAAGAATACTGCGCTGCGTTGTGGGGACCGAGCTGGTCAGTTTCCAAAATCAATTCGCCGCGGCGGGTAATGTTCTGGCGGTCGCGCTGCTCCATGGCTTCGCGCTGGGCGGCTGCGGTGTGCCAGGAAACGCTGTGGGTCACATAGCAGGTTACTTCGCACCGCAGGCAGCTGCCGCCAAGCTCGATCAGGCTGCGGCAGCGCTGGGCTACAATATCCGGCGTCAGGCTGCCGTCCAGCCAGGCCAGGCAGAAGTGCATATCCTGCCGCAGAAAGTGGAATACATGGGCGGGGGCATTCTCACACAGAAGTTCCGTGGCAAGGTTACGGAACGCATAGCCGAACAGTTCCGGTTTCCAGCTGGTATCGTCAGCAGGTTGAGGAGCGGTGACCAGTACCATGTGGATGGGCTGGAGGGCATCCACCGCAAGGCCCAGGTCCTGGAAGCGCTTGTTTAGTTCAATTTCGGTCATCAGGGTTCCATCCATGAACAATCCGTGCAGGAAGGATGCCTGGGCCAGGCTGTGGGCTTCCTCCCACTGCTGGCCGGCACGGCTTTTTTGCAAAAGCTCCTGGTGGTAGCGCACCTGGGAAGCAACTTTACTTAACGTTGCTTCAGTTTGGGCAATGTTGAATGGCTTAGTGATGTAATCGGCAGCACCGTATTGCAGCGCGGTTTTGGCATAGTCAAAATTGGCATGGCAGGTCAGGAACACAAACTCGCAGTCACGTTTTTCTTCCCGCAGCCAGCGCAGCAGGTCCAGACCGCTGCCGCGGGGCATCTCGATATCACACAGGATGATATCCGGCTGGCTGGCGCAGATCTTATTTTGGGCTTCGGTATAATCATAAGCGGTTTCTACACGGTCAATGCCCAGCAGATCCCAGTGCAGGGAAGTGCGGATGACCTCAACAGTGGGGATGTCATCATCCACAACTAGGATGTGCATGGTTTTCCTCCTCTGGCAAAAAGATGGTAACGCGAGCACCATTCGGTTCGGCGTTGCTGATGTGCAGGCTGGCGGCGGGGCCATAAATCAGCTGCAAGGTGTGGTAGAGGTTGCTTAACCCCACATGGCCGTTGTCTTCTTTCACAGGGAAGCTGGCCAGCATTTCTGGGGGAAATCCGCAGCCGTTATCCTCCACCGTCATGCGCAGGCCGCGCACGCCGTTTTGTTCTTCCAGTGCTGATTCCAAAAAGATGCTCAGGAACTGCTCCGGGCTGAACCCGTGCTTGAAGATATTTTCCACCACGGTTTGCAGCAAAAATTTGGGGATGCGGATATTCTCGGTGCCGGAGGCAAGCTCAAACATATAAAAAATCGTATCGGGGTATTTGATTTGCTGTAACTGGATAAAGGATTTGCAGTGCTTGGTTTCCTGCTGCAGGGTAACCTGGGTATCGCTGCCACTGAACAGGTAGCGCAGATAATCGCTCAAAAAGTCGATGAAGGAGCGGGCGTCCTGTTTGCGGTCCTGGTAGATCAGGCTGGAAATGGTGGTAATGGCGTTGAGATAAAAATGCGGGCGAATCTGTAGTTGCAGGTAGCGCAGCTCATTGCGGTGGCGCTCCAGCTCGGCTTCATAGGCGGAGATTTTTAAGTCATGTACTTCCAGAATCATGTGGTTGAAACCGCGGAAGAGCTGCTGGAAATCCTCAATTTGAGAGGAAGTTTCCAGCTGGTAATCCCAGTTGCCGCGTTCCACCTCGCGCACACCCTCGGTCAGCTGCTGGATGGGGACGGTAATGTGGCGGTTGGTGTTGAGCAGCATGGTGGTGATAAGGGCAAGAGCAAGCAAATTGAGCAGCAACAGCCACCCGAACGATCCGCTGAGCTGGTGCAGAAGATCCGAGGACGGACGAAACAGCAGCAAAGTGCCGACTTCAGGAACTGTGTGGCTTTCCACAATCAGGCTGGCAGGAATGTGACCGGCCAGGCTGGTGCCGCAGGCCATAAGGTCCGGCTGGCTGGAATAAACGATGGTGCCATCCAGCCCGGCCAGGGCAAAGCCACTGTCCTGCACAAGGCCGGTATCGGCATACAGGCTTTGCAGCAACGTTTTGGCACGCACGGCTGCGCCGACCCGGACCTGGGATACATTATAATAGCACATCAGCCAGGTTTCGCCGTTGCAGGTAACAGAAAACCAGGTATTAGCGGGCTGGGTAGGCGGCAGCATCAGGTATTGATTCCAGAAATAGCTGCTGCCGGTGGATGCGCGGTTGCTCAGCGCGGTCAGCAGTTCGTCACTGTCCGTGCGGTAAAAGAAATAGAGATCACTGGATTCTACATAGCGAATGCGGTCCTGCAGGCGGGTCAGGATATCCTGCTGGGTCAGGTAGCGGCCCAGCGGGCTGCTGGTATAGTAATTCTGGGAGCTGGCGGCCAACGAGACCAATTCCAGCGAGCCAGAGTTGATTTTGTCCACCTTGCCGCTGATCTGTTCCGTATAGATCAGCGCTGTGCTGGAAAGGCTCTGCCGAAAATTGCGCAGCATTAAATTAAAGCTGTAAGCGTTGGTGATGACCGTAATGGCTACCAGTGCCGCTGCAATAACTACCAAATTGACCCCGCTGCGCCAGCGGAGGGAATTGTGATGTGAAGACATAAGGCACCCCGGAAGAAAGTTAGGAGTTAATTAGAAATTAGAAATGAGAAATTAGGAATTGAAGAGTAGAGGAGGTTTTGCCACGAGCCGAAAAAGACTGTTCCCTAAAGGGTGATTTATAAGGGGAGATGGCTTGTTAAGTGCAACACGGCCTTACCCCTACGAGAGAACCTTGGCACAAGCGACGGATCACCAATTCTCATTGCTCACTCCTGATTTCTAAGGCAACACCGCACAATTCCCGCCTAGCGGTTTAAGCACCGCTTCGGCGGCTGCGGCACGGCATCTGCGTTGCCAAAATGCTCGATAAGACATCCAGTATTATCTGCGCTTTTGGCTTAGCAGCTGCCGCACCTCGCTCGCCGTATCGGCACTTAGAATTATGCGGTATTGCCCTAATTCTAAAATTGCTGTTCTATGGTTAGCATAGCATCTTATGCGGGCGGGTGCAAGGGGTGGGGGAAGGTGTGAGGATTTTTGAAAATCCTGTTTGGATTTTCAAAAGACGGCATGGGATGTGGCTGATATAATAAAGACAACGAAGCGGGAAGGCGCAGACAAAAGGATGCCGACCCCAAGAGAAGGAAAAAATACAGAATAAAAGGAGAAAAACACCATGAAAAAGCTGATCTCTCTGGTCACGGCAGGCATGCTGGCAATGAGCCTGGCAGCCTGTGGTTCAAGCGGTTCCGGCAGCGCAGCTGCTGGCGGCAGTTCTGCTTCGTCAGAGCCGACCACCGTTACGGTCTACTGCATGTCTTTCAATAACATCCCGGAAGACAGTGAAGTGACCCGCATTGAGAACCTGATGAATGATTACCTGGCAAAGACCTACCCGGACGATAACATCGCCATTGACATCAAGCTGTTTGGACCGGCAGAGTACACCCAGAAAGTTCAGCTGGCCATGCAGAGCGGCGATAAGATCGATGCATTCTTTGAGCGCGCGCTGGCAAACGACGTGGCTTCCGACATGCTGGCTCCGATGAACGACCTGCTGGAAAAATACGGTCAGGAAGTGACCGCCAAGCTGAAAGAGGATTTTGACGAAAACCCGTACACCGCTACCACCATTAACGGCACGATTTACGCGGTGCCTGCTAACAAGGGCATGGCCCTGAACGGCAACCTGATCTGGGATGATGACATTGCCCAGGCCGCCGGTGTGGATATGAGCACGGTGAACAGTATTGAAGATCTGGAAGCAGTATTTGAACAGGTCCACGCATATGACCCCAACATCGTCTGCTATGCACCCAATAATCAGGGCGACACCAGCCTGATCCGTCCCATCCTGCGCTCCGAAGAAAAAATTGACTGCCTGAATGACACCGACTATTACGCTGGTGTTAGCATGAACGGTGATTCCACCGTGACCAACCTGTATGCATCCGATGCCTTTATGGAAAAGTGCAAACTGATGCGGGAATGGAACCAGAAGGGTTACCTGCAGGCAGATGCCGCAACTACTACCAGCACCGCTCCTGAGCTCTTCAGCGCGGGCCGCTGCTTCTCCACCATTGACGCTTACGGCGGCGATTCTGCCGGTGCAGTGCTGAGCCTGTCCTCCGGTCACAACCTGAAGAGCAAAATTCTGTACAATTTCTACTTTGATTCCGCTTCCGTTTACGTTGACTTTGGCATTGCCAGCACCAGCAAGGTGCCTGAAGCAGCCATGAAGATGATTAACCGCCTGTGGACGGATGAATACCTCATCAATACCTTCCTGTATGGCGAAGAGGGCGTTGACTATGTAAAGCCTGACGCTGACCACTGGGCATACCCCGATGGAAAGGATGCTACTACCGTTGGTTACACCGCAGCACTCTGCACCGGCGTTATCGGCTCCGAGAGTTTGCAGTACCAGCCGGTTGGCACAGATATTGCCGATATCCAGCTGAAGCTGAAGCACAACAAGGAATCTGAGCGCAGCCCGTTCTTTGGCTTTATGTTTGACGCTTCCGGCGTTACCACTGAGATGAGCGCCATTGCCAATGTTTACAACCAGTATGTTCCGGGCCTGATCTGTGGTACGGTCGATCCCGAAACCACCATGCCGGAATTCCTGAATGCACTGGATGCAGCCGGTATCAACACCGTAATCCAGGCAAAGCAGGAACAGCTTGATGCATGGATCGCCGCCCAGAAGTAAACAAAACCTTATGCGGGCCCTGCGCAAGCAGGGCCCAATTTTATCAGACAATCCACACTATGTTTTACCGGAAAGGATGGTCCCCATGGCGACACAGGCTGTAAAACCAACAGCAGCAAAGAAAAAGCGCGCGCTGCGCCAGAACACAAAGCCGTTGTTGCTGATCGCACTGCCCGGCATTTTGTATCTGCTCATCAATAACTATCTGCCCATGATCGGCATTTTTCTTGCGTTCAAGGATTACAGCTATATCAAAGGCCCGTTCAAGAGCAACTGGTGCGGTTTTAAGAACTTTGAGTTTTTGTTCCGTTCGGATGCCGCATTCACAATGATCCGCAATACTTTGGCATACAACGTTGTGTTCATTATTACCACCACGGTGCTTGCCATTACGCTGGCTATCATGATGAATGAGCTGAATAAGCTGACAATCTCCAAGTTTTTTCAGGGTAGCCTGCTCTTGCCCAACCTGGTTTCCATGGTTATTGTTTCTTACCTGGTTTACGCTTTCTTGAACCCGGAAAGCGGTTTGCTGAACAATACCCTGGAACTGCTGCACCTGCCCACTGTCAACTGGTATTCGGAACCTAAATATTGGCCGATGATTCTGGTTATCGTCAACGCCTGGAAAAACGCCGGTTACGCTTCTATTGTGTACATTGGCAGCATTGCCGGTATTGACCCCAGTTTGTATGAAGCAGCCCGTATTGACGGTGCAGGCAAGTGGAAGCAGATTGTGCGTGTTACGTTGCCGCAGCTCAAATCCACGATTATCCTGATGACGCTGCTGAGCGTAGGCCGCATTTTTGCTTCGGACTTTGGCCTGTTCTATCAGGTGCCTATGGATTCTGGCGCACTGTACAATGTGACCCAGACCGTAGATACCTATGTGTACCGCGCATTGATTAAAAACGGCGATGTGGGCATGTCGGCCGCAGCCAGCCTGATTCAGTCCATTGTCGGCTTTGTGACCGTTGTAACCGCAAACTGGTTGGTCAAAAAAGCAGACAGCGACAGTGCACTGTTCTGATAGGAGGACAAACAAATGGGAAGCAAACTTTATACCCGCGGCGAACGCATTTTCAAATGGGTATCGCTTGTGCTGCTGCTTGTGATCTGCGTGGCAACGCTGGCCCCCTTTGTGCTGATTCTGGCAAGCTCCCTGACGGATGAAACCACGTTGATTACCTATGGCTACAGCTTCTGGCCCCAAAAGTTCAGCATGGACAGTTACCTGTACATGTGGAACCAGCGCAAACAGATTGGCCGCTCCTATTTGACCTCCCTGGGCATTACGGCGGTGGGTACCGTGGTTAGTCTGTTATTTACCACCATGCTGGCTTATCCCATGTCCCGCAAGGATTTCAAGTACAGCAATCAGCTTTCGTTCTTTGTGTTCTTTACCATGCTGTTCAATGGCGGTATTGTTTCCAGCTACATTATGTGGACCCAGTTTTTTCACATCAAGAACACCTACTTTGCTCTGCTGCTGCCCAACCTGCTGATGAACGCCATGAACATCATGCTGGTACGCAACTACTACAAAAACAGCATCCCCTTTGAGCTGGTCGAAGCTGCCGAGATTGACGGAGCCAGTGAGCTGAAAACCTTCTGGAAAATCATGGTGCCGCTGAGCGTACCGGTCAATGTGACGGTTGGCCTGTTCACCGGCCTGGCTTACTGGAATGACTGGATCAATGCCCTTTACTATGTGGATGACCCGGTATATTACGGTATTCAGAACTTTTTGGTGCGTATGATGAACAACATCCAGTTCCTTTCCAGTGGCAACGCTGCGGCGATGGTGGGCAGCGGCATGGCTTCCCTGCCCAGCACCGGTATCCGTATGGCGCTGGCTGTTGTAGGTGTACTGCCCATTGTGGTCATCTACCCGTTCCTGCAAAAGTACCTGACCAAGGGCGTTATTATGGGCGCAGTCAAAGGCTAAAGGAGACAAAATCATGAAAATTCAGGAAGTAATTGATCGTGTCCTGACGGATTCCACCGGCGAAACTCGTATTGCCCCAACCTGCGACCAGCTGATAACCGGCGACCCCCAGCAGGAAGTTAAGGGAATTGCCGTTACATTTATGGCAACGGTAGAGGTGATCCGCGAAGCTGCTGCCAAAGGTGTGAACTTTATCATTACGCACGAACCCACCTGGTTCACCGGCCGCGATGTACCGGACTGGTGTGCGGAAGATTCGACCTACCTTGCCAAACGTCGCCTGATTGATGAGACGGGTATGACGATCTGGCGTTACCATGACCATATGCACGCCGCGGCAGGGGACCGCATTTATTGGGGCGTAGCGGACAAGCTGGGCTGGAACCAATACCTGGTGCCCGGCCAGAAAGCCCCTTGGCTGTACGAAATTCCCCAAACCACGCTGGCAGACCTGGCCGCAGACTTAAAGCGCAAGCTGGATATGACCACCCTGCAAACCATAGGTGATCCGGAAATGCCGGTAAACAAAGTGTTGATTTTGGTGGGCGGCGGCAGCCTGGGCCTTGGCGTGGAAGAGATGCCGATGCAGGCCATGGAGCAAACCCACGCCGATGTGATGCTGTGTGGGGATGTGACAGAATGGACCACCTGTGCGTACATCCGGGATGCCATGCAGCTGGGGCAGAACAAGGCCATGATCAAACTTGGCCATGAGCGCAGCGAGGAAGCCGGAATGGAATATATGGCAACCTGGCTGCCGGATCTGATTGATCACTGCTGCCCGGTAATCTTTATTGATGCAAAAGAACCGTTTGTTTATCTGTAAAAGGGGGCTGGACTGGAATGGCGATTTTCCATGCGGAGTTTTTTTCCAAATGTTTGATGCGGCTGGTGGATGTGGACATCTGCCTGCCGATTGAGGATCTGGTGGAACCCCAGCCGCAGGAGGGACCGTTCCCCACGTTGTACCTGCTGCACGGCTATACAGGCCGCAGCGAGGACTGGCTGCACGGCAGCTGTATTGCCGAGCTTTCCCGCCAGTACGGCATTGCCGTGGTAATGCCCAGTGGGGAAAACAGCTTTTATGAGGATGATACCGAAGCTGGATTTTTATACAGCACCTTTGTTGGTCAGGAACTGGTGGAGCTGACCCGTGCCGTGTTCCCGCTGTGCCGGGATAGGGAGCACACCTGGATGGCTGGGCTTTCGATGGGAGGGTTCGGTACCTTGCTGAACGCCTGCAAGTTCAGTGAAACGTTCAGCGCTGCGGCGTGTTTTTCCTCCGCTTTTATCATTCAGGACATTGCAGGAATGAAGCCGGGTGCTGTGATCCCCAGTGGGGTGGGCAACTATGGCTATTACCGCCGTGTGTTCGGTGACCTGGATGCCTTGGCAGGCGGTCCGCGAGACCCGCTATATTGGGCCCAAAAGGCCAAACAGACGGGCACATTGCCCCGGCTGTACCTTGCCTGTGGAACGGAGGATTCGCTTTTCCCCAATAACACTGTTATGCGCAAGGAACTGGAAGGACTTGGTGCGGATGTGACCTGGTTCCAGGGGCCGGGCGCACATAGCTGGCAGTTCTGGGACCAGGAAATCAAAAAGGCAGTGCCCTGGATGTTGAACGCTGAAAAACAGGAGGTTGACGATGAAACGCAGAGAGTTTGAGCGCACCACCCCCGAAGGAGTGGGGCTACGCAGCGAAGATATTGAATGGCTGCTGGACGAGCTGGAAAGCGGCTTTACTGAGATGCATGGCCTGATGATCATGCGGCATGGCAAAGTATGTGCCGAAGGGTGGTGGGTCCCTTATGGCCCCGGTGTGCGGCACGGGCTGCAATCCTTAAGCAAGACCTATGCGGCCACAGCGGTTGGCATTGCCTGCACCGAAGGGCTGTTGCACCTTGATGATAAAGTGATTGATATTTTCCCAGATGAAGCGCCAGAAAAACCCAGCGAGAACCTGAAAAAAATGACGGTACGGGATGTGCTCTGCATGGGCTGCGGTATGGATACCATGTCCCCGGCGGATGAACACTGGATCCGCAGCTTTTTGGCAACGCCTGTGCTGCATGAACCGGGCACGACTTACATGTATAACTCCATGGGTTCTACGCTGCTGGGGGCTATGGTTCGCAAAGTGACAGGGCTGGGTCTGCAGGATTATCTGACCCCGCGCCTGTTTGATAAAATTGGCATTGATGCCGCTAACCTGCGCTGGATGACGATGCCGGATGGCATGGAAGTGGGCGGCGGTGGCCTGTTTGCTACTACTGAGGATAACCTGCGCCTGATGAAGCTGTATGCCGATGACGGTATGTGGAACGGAGAACGCATTCTTTCGGAGGATTACGCGCATAAAGCAGTCAGCTTACAAAATGAATCGGCCACGGAGGCTATCGGCAACCCTGAAGCGAGCGATAACTTTTTGGGGTACGGGTTCCAGATATGGCTGTGCCAGCCTAAAGGTGTTTACCGTGCAGACGGTGCCATGGGGCAGTTCAGTGTGGTGATTCCCGACTTGGATATGCAGATATCTTTGAATGAGACCGCTACCGGCGCCCACTGGGCACAAAAAACACTGGATACATTGTGGGCCTACCTGGACCGCGTAAAAGCAGTGCAGCATGTGGAAGAAAACCCTGAGCAAGCGGCCCGCTTGGCAACGCGGATGCGTCATTTGGCAATCGCGGCACCGGTATTTGCCCCGTTTAGCCCATTGCGTAGTGCCATAAATGGCAAGATGTTTGCTGTAACCAAGGGGCGTCTGCGCCTTTGGAATGAGGGCATGGGCAGCCTGAGCGGTGCGGCCGGAGAACAGGCGATCGAAACCGCAGAATTTACTTTTGCGGATGACCATGCGGTGCTGCATTTTACACAGGGTGGGACCCAAAAGCAGCTGATCATTGGTACTGATGGCACCCGCCGCCAGAACATTCTGCCGCTGCAGAGCAGCCCCACCAGCCGGGTAGAACTAGCCGGTTGGTGGGAGCAGAAAAATACGTTCGCCGTGGCAGCGCGCTGGGTGGAAACCTGTTTTGAAGTGACGGTGCATTTTGCGTTTGACCGTACAGGTGTGGCCATTACCCACGAAAACACTGTGGGCGGCTTTGACGCCATGCGGCCAGAAGAAACCGCCGCCCGCGCAGAATTTTTGCCGCAGACATAAAAGGAAAAAACGACCATGACAGAACAAAGCAAACAGGTGTGTAGCTTGTTGCAGGCTGCGCAAAAGGACTGGAACCCCCCAACGCTGCCCCAAAAGGCAGCAGATATGCCTCAGGGTGATATGCCCGGCGATGCAGTACATATCAGTGAAGCACACCGCACCAAGGCGAATGCAATTTTCCCGCTGCTGCTGCCGCAGCTGGCAGAGATCTGTGCTCGCAACCCCTATGGCCGTGCAGTGATTACCGTGTGCGGTGGGTCTGGTTCCGGTAAAACAGGTGCGGCGGCATTGCTGGGCTATTATTTTAAGCAGATCGGTATCGGCAGTTATGTACTCAGTGGGGATAACTATCCCCGCCGTTATCCGGCGCTGAACGATGCCGAGCGGCTGCGGATTTTCCGTCAGGGAGGCATGCACGGCCTGACAAGTGGGGCACTGCTGAACCCGGATGTGTGGCAGCAACTGCACACCTGGCAAATCGAACAGCGGGATGCAGATCCCACTTTGTGCGCTGATGTACCTTGGCTGGCTGTGTACCAGGCCGAGGGGCGCAAAGCACTGGCTGGATATTTGGGGACCCCCAGCGAGCAGGACTTTGACGAACTGGGGCAGACCCTGGCTCGGTTTAAAAATGGTATAGATGCCATCTGGCTCAAGCGCATGGGGCGCGATGATGCCGCTCTGTGGTATGATAAAGTGGATTTCAGCCAGGTGAAAGTCTTGATTGTGGAATGGACCCATGGCAACAGTGATTTTTACTGCGGAGTGGACTTGCCGGTGTTTTTGTACAGCACCCCGCAAGAAACTATGACCTACCGGGTCAGCCGTGCGAGGGATGGTGCAGCTGACAGCCCGTTTGTTACTATGGTGCTGCAAATTGAGCAGCGGCTGCTGGAATCTCAGGCGCACAAGGCAAAAATTATCCTTTCACGCGAGGGTAAAGTGTTGAGCTGGTCGGAATACTGCAAGCTGGCTGTGAGCTGAACAGATTGGAGGAATCCGGAAATGAAACTTGATATTTCCCCCATGCTGAATGCCTACCCGGACAGTATGGGCGGTACCCTGCATGACATTGTGCAACTGCTGGCCCGGCCGGAATTTGAGAATGTGTTCGGTTCATTCTACATCTTGCCCAGCGTGTTCAACACCGATCTGGACCGTGGTTTTTCAGTTATTGACTATACCCTGAACCGGGAACTTGCTGGCCCGCAGGATATGGAGGGGCTAAAGGCGCTGGGGTTAAAGCTTAAACTGGATTTTATCCTGAACCATGCTTCGGTGCTTTCGCCACAGTTCCAGGACCTGTTAAAAAACGGAAAAAACTCTGTCTACCGAGACTTTTTTATTAACTGGAATGATTTTTGGCAAGGGTGTGGCTCCATGACGGAGCAAGGATATATCCAACCGGAAGCAAAATACCTGGAAAAAATGTTCTTCCGCAAGCCGGGTCTACCCATCCTGATGGCACGCATGCCGGACGGCACCGAGGAGCCGTATTGGAATACATTCTACCAGCAGGTGGATTATCTGCGCCCCACGGTGCAGCAACTGATGCAGATTTCCGGCTTACAGTATTCAGCTGCTGTGCGGTTGCATTCAATGCTGACTGCAGCATTGAATGCGGGCCAAAAGCCGGATGAAATCAACTTTGGTAAATATGCAGCCTGCAAATCTGTTGTGATCAATTGGCTGGAGGAACGCCGTGAATACCTGGGGCAGATGGACTTGAACATAAAAAGCCCCATAGTGTGGGAGTTCTACCGCAATACCCTGCAGACATTGGCTGGATATGGAGCATCCATTGTGCGGCTGGATGCCTTTGCCTATGCCCCCAAGGAACCGGGAGAGAAAAACTTTTTGAACGACCCGGCTACTTGGGAGCTGCTGGACAAAGTAAAGGTACTGGCGGATGAATATGGTTTGCAGCTGCTGCCGGAAATTCATGCATCTTACAGCGAAAAAATTTACCAGACAGTGGCAGATAAAGGCTACATGACCTATGATTTCTTCCTGCCGGGGCTGGTGTTGGATGCCATTGAAAATAAGGATGGCAGCTACCTGGCCGCTTGGGCTGATGAATTGCGCGATCATCAGATCCACACCGTAAATATGCTGGGCTGCCATGATGGCATTCCGCTGCTGGATTTGAAAGGACTGCTGCCGGAGGAGCGCATTCAGAGCCTGATCGGAACTATTGTAGCGCGCGGCGGTATGGTGAAAGATCTGCACGGACAGAAAAATATTTACTACCAGGTCAACGCTACTTATTACAGCGCCCTTGGTGCTGATGATGACAAGATGCTGCTGGCCCGTGCGATTCAACTCTTCATGCCCGGCAAACCACAGGTGTGGTATCTTGATCTGTTTGCTGGAAAGAACGATGTGGAGGCCGTGCGCCATGCCGGTGCGGGCGGCCACAAGGAGATTAACCGAACCAACCTGAATGCGGAACAGATCAACACAGCATTGCAGCGTGATGTAGTCCAGCGCCAGCTGGATCTACTGCGTCTGCGCAAAACGCACCCGGCATTCCACTCGGATGCTGAGATCACGACTACGTGGAGTGCACCGGTGCTGAGCATCTGCTGGAAACATGGTGCGGATATGATTGTGTTGAGGGCAGATTTGGTAAAGGATAAGTTTGAAATTCAATAAATTAGGGGGTATCTGAAAAGTCAAAAATATCGTCTATTTCTACAAACGCAGCGGAATTTTGCGTTAAAAAGCCTTGGAATCCACAAAGGATTCCTGCGGCTCTTTGCCTTAAAATCTGCTTGTGTTTGCGAAATATCCGTCATTTTCTTTGTTTTCAAATACACCTTAGAAAACATATAGAATAAAAAATAACTGCTATGCGGGAATTTTAGGCCTGAATGGCAGTTATTGCTTCAATAGGTTCCCGGGAATAATAACGTTTTTTCTGCTGTGTAGGATGCACTGGGATGTATGATGCAAAAGCAGACGTGCCATCGGTACAGACTGTAAAGAAGTGGAAAGTCTGATACTGAAAATCGATTCTCTCCCAGCCGATAAAGGAGCAACATTCTCCATAGAAGAAATTAGCCTTATGCGAATCACCATAAATCGGCTGAGAAACGAACGGCTGGCAAAAGGTCAGTACACGGATGTGGCAGATGATATGCGGCTAAAATGATTCTAAAACCAGAATAACATTAAAGAAAAACCTCATTGTAAAAACACATTGCAATGAGGTTTTTGAGTGTGCCCGAAGGGATTCGCCAAGCCGCGCCCTAGAAACGCCCCACCGGGGCGTTTCCGCCTCGTGGGACGCAAAGCGCGGGGCACGGGCTGTTCGAATCCGCTCTTTTACTGCCCCATAAAATCCGCGCATAACAAAAAGAGCAGCACCCCATAAGGTGCTGCTCTTGGTGCGACCGGGGGGATTCGAACCTCTGGCCTTCCGGGTCGGAGAACTACGACATGGTGGTATAGACTGACGTTGGAACGTGAATTTTGTTGGTTCTGCACAGTTACGACCCAAAACAAGAAAAAGCCTGTTGTCGGTTATCACAGCAGGCTTTCCCGGTATTTTGTGGTGTCGCTGCACAGTAGTGGTCAAATGGTGGTCAATGTTGACTCCAAAACAACAGAAGAGGTTAAATGTGTCGCTTGCCACGAGGCTGCTTTGTGCAGTGGTTAACTTCAATGTTGTTTGTAAAAGTATTTGCCGTTGGCATCAGCTGATAGCCTCTCCGTGTAGCCATTCCACTTTTTATCAGATCATCAAATAAAGCAATTTCTTTTTCATATGAATCACAGATGTCCTTATTTATACCAATCTTTTCTTTAGATGATAAAACATCTAAAATGCAATCACTCAGCATTACAAAAACCTCCGAGTTTGGATAAAGCACGACATACTATATTTTTGTATGTAATCAGACATTAATTCGTGATATGTGGTAACTGCTTTGTATACGGTTGGTGAATCCTCTAATTTTTCAATATGTAACTTTAGGCGTGCAAGTTCCTCGCGACTGATAGGTCGCCCGTGAGACTTCCACTCTTTGTTGTCACTCAAATTTTGCGCGATTTCTAAAGCACGAGCCCGCTTCTCATCATCCGATACAAGGGCCAAAGAGGACGAATGTGTAGTCCAATTTTTGAATTTGTATTTGGGAAGCCACTCAACCAGCAAATCTATTGCAAGATCACGCGCCTGTTCATAAGCACGCAATTCAGCCAAGTCAAAATCCTTGAGAATAATGAACTCAGCATTCCCCGCCTCCTAATAAGAAAACATGAGATAGTCCAGTAAAATCAATGTTTTCAGAGGCAAGGAACACGATGTGAAGTCAAAAAATCAAATACTGGCAGGATAAAGGGTGCTGATGTGAAATATCAGCACCCTTTTCCTGTCCCAAACGCCATAGGAAATCCTATGGCGTTTTTACTTTCCATCAAGTACACGGAAAACTGTATTGAAAGGGGTGAGAAATCGAAAGTATTTCTTCATGTAGGAAATGCAAATCAAGTGTCCATAGGTTTTCCCACATGGAGAAGCAAGTGGGCACAGAATTGAATTCTTTCCGAAAACGAACACTTTTCCAGACCGCCGGAGGGAGGTGAGATTATGGCGGTATTTCGCATTGAGAAAACCCGCGACTACACGGTGATGGCAAACCATCATCTGCGGAACACGGCACTGTCGCTGAAAGCGAAGGGGCTGCTGTCCCTCATGCTATCCTTGCCGGAGGATTGGGACTACACCACCAAAGGTCTTGCGCGGATATGCCGGGATGGAGTGGACAGCATTTGTGCTACGGTCCGGG
>UMBK01030502.1_pt1 | contig 43296 bp, 37 predicted proteins | sample 1963941 | NCBI WGS metagenome assembly UMBK01 (sample SAMEA4835939, study PRJEB28245) | human gut metagenome | biome: gut microbiome; material: fecal sample | place: Denmark | collected 2008 | reverse complement strand
AAAAAAATATGTTGAAAACTATCAGCGTGTACAGCCAGGACAAGGAGTGGTGTGTTTGATTAATCCGGCTAAATTGCAAGTGGAGTTCACTATCCCCGAAACGAATATTTCTTATGTAACTTCTCCTTCTACTATTTACGTAGAATTTGATGCCTATAAAGGAAAATTATTTCAGGCAAAAGTAAAGGAGTATGTAGAGGCTTCTCCCGATGGGGCAGGAGTTCCTGTATTCCTTTACATTGATGATCCGGAATTTGATTTGAAAAAATATAAGGTATCGGTGGGCTTTTCTTGCCGTGTTATTGTCAATATTGAGAATGATGTGGTAAAAGAAGGAATTACAGTGCCTTTGTCCGCTGTAGTGTTTGATAATAACTTGAATAGCAAGATCGTATTTATATATAATCCGTCTACACAGAAAGTAGAACTGCGTAAAGTCAGTGATGAGGGAATTATTGTAGGACGTAACGACCTGATAGTATCCGGAAATATTGAACCGGGCGAACAGGTTGTGTCTGCCGGAGCGTCTTATCTGGTAGATGGCCAGCAAGTAAAAATATTAACAGAATAAAAAAGGAGAGAGCATATCATGAATATTCCAAAATATTCTTTGGAGAACCGGAAGGTTATCTATTTCTTTTTGGCTATTTTGTTGATAGGCGGAGTAATCTCCTTCTTCAAGCTGCCTAAGAAAGAAGATGCGCCTTTCGTGATAAAGACTGCGGTATTGGTTACCCAGTATCCGGGAGCGAATCCACATGAAGTGGAGAAACTGATTACGGAACCGATTGAACGTGAAATTCAGTCCATGACAGATGTATATCAGATTAAATCGGAATCTTATTTCGGACTGTCTAAGATTTCTATTGAACTTCAGCCTACGATTGATCCGGATTATATGCCTGTAAAATGGGACGAATTACGTCGTAAAGTGGCGAATATACAACCCAAGTTGCCTAGTGGGGCGTCTACCATTACTGTAAATGATGACTTTGGTGATGTGTATGGTATTTATTATGCTTTGACAGCTGATGAGGGCTTCTCGTATACCGATTTGCGTGACTGGGCACAGCGTATCCGTACTCAGCTGACCCCGATTGAGGGAGTACAGAAAGTAACGTTATACGGAGAGCAGACCGAAGTGATCAATGTCAAGATATCTACCTCCAAACTTTCGGCATTGGGTATTGATCCCACTTCGATTATGGGCATCTTGCAGAAGCAGAACATACAGGTGAATACAGGAGATATAGCGACAGAAATTTATCAGCTGCGCTTGCGTACGGAAGGGACTTATACCAGTCTGGAAGATATAGAAAACCAGTTGATTATCAGCAAGGACGGACGGGAAGTCCGTTTGGGGGATATTGCAACAGTGGAGCGTGGATACTATGATCCGCCTTCAACCTTGATGCGGGTCAATGGTAAACGTGCTATCGGTATAGGTGTGGCCAGTGGAGCAAAGGATAATGTGGTGGCTGTGGGTAAAGCAGTGGACGAAAGGTTGGCGGAAATAGAGCAATTGTTGCCTATCGGCATTGAACTGACCTCGCTTTATCCTGAGGACAAGATTGCTGATGAGGCGAATAATGGCTTTATCCTGAATTTGATAGAATCATTGGTTATTGTTATCCTGATTATCTTTGTGGTGATGGGATCGCGTGCCGGTATGCTGATAGGTAGTTCCTTACTTTTCTCGGTAGGTGGTACTTTGCTTATTATGTTGATGTGGGGGGTAGGATTGAACCGTACTTCCTTGGCGGCATTTATTATCGCCATGGGGATGCTGGTGGACAATGCCATTGTGGTAACAGATAATGCGCAGATAGGTATCAAGCGCGGAAAATCACGTTATCAGTCATTGATAGAGGGAGCCATCAAGCCGCAATGGGCATTGCTGGGCGCTACTTTTATTGCTATCTGCTCTTTCCTGCCTTTGTATCTGGCACCGGCATCCGTGGCTGAGATTGTGAAACCGCTATTTGTTGTATTGGCTGTATCACTGGGATTGAGCTGGATTCTGGCTTTGTGCCAGACTACGACTTTTGGTAATTTTATTTTGAAAGAAGCTGTTCCCGGCGGTGCAATGAAAGACCCGTATGATACTAAACTCTATCATAAATTCGAGAAGTTTCTGACCTTGCTGATTAAACGCCGTTTTGTGACATTGACCACGGTTTTTGTAACTTTGGTGCTTTCTTTGGTTATTATGGCTGTTATGCCTCAGAGTTTTTTCCCGAAAATGAATAAGCCTTATTTCCGTGCTGATCTGGTATTCCCTGAGGGATTTAGTATTCATGCGGTAGATCAGGATGTGATGAAGGTGGAGGATTACTTGAAGAATCATGAGAAAGTTAAATCATATTCGGTGACATTGGGTGGTACTCCGTTGCGTTACTATTTGGCAAGTTCTTCTTTTGGACCGAAGTCTAACTATGCCAATGTGATGGTGGAAACTAAAGACCCCGAAGATGCAGCCGAAGTAGAACAGCAGTTTTATGAGCACATGACTCAGAACTTTCCCAATATCATTACCCGTTCGGCACTTTTTGCTTTGTCTCCGGTGCCTGAAGCTGCTATTGAGATCGGTTTTATCGGTGAAAACCCCGATACATTGACCGCATTGGTTGAAAGGGCGAAAAAAATAGCCCGCCAGTGTGATATGGTGACGGATATCCGTTCCAACTGGGGAGATAAGGTGCCCGTGTGGAAACCGATGTTCTCTCAACAGAAAGGTTTACGCTTGGGGATTACCCGTCAGCAGGTTGCCAACTCATTCCGTACGGCTACCAATGGTTTGCCTTTGGGAGAATATCGTGAGGGGGATGTTTCCTTGCCTATCCTGCTGAAAGATGAGGATGTGGAAAAAATGAACTTGAATGATGTGAAAAGTGTGCCTGTATTCAGTACGAAAGGAAATTCCGTGAAAGTGGAACAGGTAATCGATAATTTCGCTTTGGGTTATGATTATAATGTAGTCCGTCGCTTTAACCGCGAGCGTTGTATGATGATGCAATGTGAACCTAAACGTGGAGCCAATACGATGGCTGCGTTTAAACAGGTGCTTACTGCCGTACAAGAGCAGATGCAGTTGCCCGAAGGGTATAAAATGAAATATTTCGGTGAGCAGGAAACACAGGATGTAAGTAATGCTGCATTGGCGAAGAATATTCCGCTGACTTTCCTGTTGATTTATGTGGTTCTGCTGTTTCTTTTCCCCAGCAACTACCGCAAGCCGGTATTGATTATGCTTATGTTGCCGCTGGTGTTTATCGGTGTGGTATGGGGATTGCTCTTGTTTGGCAAGTCATTGGACTTCTTTGCCATCCTCGGTCTGTTGGGATTGATTGGTATGAATATCAAGAATGCCATTGTGCTGGTCGATGAAATCGGACTTCAGTTGAAGGATGGAAAGGGGGCTGTGCCTGCCGTGGTCGAGGCTACCAAGACACGTATCGTTCCGGTGACCATGGCTTCCGGAACTACTATTCTGGGTATGCTTCCATTGTTGGGCGATGCCATGTTTGCAGGTATGGCGGCTACCATTATGGGTGGTTTGTTCGTATCGACGGTACTGACCATTTTTGTTCTTCCGGTAACTTATTGTATTTTCTTTAAAATCAGAGCAGACAGATAATGAAAACTAAGATGATCTATATTATAGGTATGGCTTGTATGACCGGTACACTTTCGGCTCAGACTGTCGTGGATTATTCTACCTTTGAACAAAAGGTACTGGATTATAGCCAAACCTTAAAACAGAGTGTGGCACAACGTACAGCTATGCAGAAGGCTATGAAAGCGGCAAAAACCGCTTTCTTCCCGGCTGTTGATGCAACGGGAAGCTATCAGTATCGTATTAACAAATACGAGATGGATTTTGGCGGAATGGCTGTTCCTATGGAGCACGATTCATACAGTGCCGAAGTAGGGGTATCACAACCTATTTATGCCGGTGGAAGCATCTATCACAATTACAAGGCTTCCCAAATACAAACCCAGATGGCGGATAAGTCGGTGGATTTGACAACGGATAATATTATCTATGCTGCTGAAGCCAGTTATTGGGGAACAGCCGCACAAAAAGAAATGTATGAAACGATGTGCCAGTATGTGCAGATTATTGAGCAGTTGACCAAAGTGCTGCAAGACAAGTACGATGATGGCTATATCAGCAAGACGGATCTCATTCAGATGCAGACCCGTTTGAAAGAGGCTGAATTGCAACGTTCCAGCAGCTACCAGTCTTATCAGGTCGCCTTGCAGAATATGAATGTGCTGATGGGATTGGAACCGCTGGCTGAAATGGATTTGACGGATTCTATTTCTACCATATTGCCTATGCCTGCCTTTATTGGAGCGGAAACAGCCTTGAATGTGCGTCCCGATTATGCTATCTCACAGTTGGATGTGGATTATCAGAAAAGACAGGTAAGTCTGGCTGCCGCCAAGTACAATCCTTCTCTTTCTATCGGTTTTAAAGAGACATGGGGAACACAGATGTTGAACATTTCGGGCGAAACTATGTTTAATAGTAATGTGTATGCCTCTATTAAATTGCCGATTTTCCATTGGGGAGCCCGCTTTAAATCGACGGCTGCACAGAAGGCTATTTTATTAAGCAAGCAGTATGCATTGCAAGATAAGCAAGACCAAATAAGCAAAGAAGTGGCGAAGGCGTGGACTAGTCTGACCGAGAATACCCGTCAGATAAGTATTGCCGAGGAGAACTGCAAACTGGCAGAAGAGAATTTGGATTTGAACACTTTTAGTTATACTGAAGGTAAGTTGACTATTTTGGATGTGCTTTCTGCACAGCTGACATGGATACAGGCATATACAAACCTTATCCAATCTTATTATGAGCAGAAGATTGCGTTGGCTGATTACAGAAAAGCAACCGGTATAAGGTATTTAGGACAGAAATAGGTAAATTCAGACCAGATTCTTATTATATAAAAAAGTCACAATAAAGCAGGTTTGGCTATCTTTGTATCCAGACCTGCTTTATTTGTTTTTATTCAGTTTATGTTTACTGTAAAGCTTGTTTTAACAGTGGAAAAAAGAATAGATTACAATGAAGAAAATATTATTTTGGATCGTAATCTTTATATGTATGGCAGATGCGGCTTTGGCAGTCACGCAAGAGGGTGGGCTGTTTTATTTGCCTGAAGATACGACAACGCAACACAAAGACAGCACAGTACAGAAAAGGACTTTTTTCAAAAAGTTTCTGGACTATTTTAATGATGCTAATAAAGATAAGAATCATAAGAAATTTGATTTCAGTATTATTGGCGGACCACATTACAGTACGGATACCAAACTGGGGCTGGGACTGGTGGCGGCGGGGCTTTATCGTACCGATAGAAATGACATGCTTCTTCCTCCGTCCAATGTATCTTTATTCGGAGATGTTTCCACTGTTGGCTTCTATATGTTGGGGATACGCGGAACTCATATCTTTCCGCAGGACAAATACCGGCTGGATTATACTCTTTATTTTTATTCCTTTCCTTCCAAGTTTTGGGGAATAGGGTACGATATGGGTAAGGTAGATGCCAATGAATCTGATTTAGATCGCTGGCAAGCACAAGTTAAAGCTAGTTTCCTGTTTCGGATAGCGGATAATCTATATATAGGTCCTATGGTATCTTATGATTATGTGCATGGTAAGAATATGGAACGCCCCGAACTACTGGAGGGGATGAATCTTACTACTGCTAATTATGGAGTGGGCCTTTCTTTGGCATATGATTCGCGCGATGTGTTGACCAATCCCCATAAGGGATATTATTTGAATATTACCCAGTGTTTCCGTCCTAAGTTTTTAGGAAACGATTATGCATTCAGTACTACGGATTTGCGTACCAGTTATTATCATCCTGTATGGAAAGGAGGATTGTTGGCAGGAGAATTACGCGGTACTTTTAATTTCGGTAATCCGTCATGGGCCATGATGGCGTTGTTGGGAAACTCGTATTCCATGCGTGGTTATTACGAAGGGCGCTATCGTGACAAGCATAAAATAGAGGGGCAGGTGGAATTGCGTCAGCATGTATGGAAACGTAATGGTGTTGTAGTTTGGATAGGGGCCGGAACTGTATTCAATAAGTTCAGTGCTTTGTGCATGGACAGAGTGTTGCCTAATTATGGAATAGGTTATCGTTGGGAGTTTAAAAAGAATGTAAATGTTCGTCTGGACTATGGATTTGGAAAAAATGGACAGTCTGGTTTTATCTTTAATATAAATGAAGCATTTTAAAGAATTTATTCAGTGGTGTTGTGAGCCACAACGGTTGTTCGTTCTGTTCATCGTTGTCTTGGCCATTCCCAATGTGGCATTGTTTTTTACAGAACAGCAAATGACACTTTGGGCACGTATTTGTAATGTCATTCTGCCGGTATCGGTTTATTGGTTGATTATGACATTGGGGCGTAAACCTGGAAAGACTATTTGGATCTTATTTCCGTTTGTTTTCTTTGCGGCATTCCAACTGGTATTGCTATACCTGTTCGGGCGTTCTATCATTGCAGTAGATATGTTCCTGAATCTGACAACTACTAATTCAGGGGAGGCGCTGGAACTGTTGGATAATTTACTGCCGGCTGTAATTGGTGTTTTTGTTGTTTACATTCCTGCTTTGGTCTTGGGAGGTTTTTCATGGGCCCGGGGTAATCAGTTGGAATATTCTTTTATTCGTTCTCAACGTAAGTATGCCTTGGCAGGCATTGTTGCAGGAGCGTTATTGACCGTTATCTGCTATGCGACGCAACGTGATTATCAGGTAAAGATCGAAATGTATCCGGCTAATGTATGTTATAATCTAGTATTGGCTGCAGAACGTGCGGGCGAAACAGCCGGATATGCGGAAACTTCAAGGGATTTTACTTTTAATGCCAGTGCCGCACATGATGAAAACAGCCGGGAAGTTTATGTCTTGGTGATAGGGGAAACGGCCCGTGCCTGTAATTTCGGACTTTATGGTTATGAAAGGAATACTACTCCATTACTTGATAAAATGGAGGGGGTGGTAACTTTCACGGATGTGCTTACCCAGTCTAATACTACTCATAAAAGTGTGCCTATGTTGCTTTCGGCAGCTTCGGCTGAGGATTATGACTGTCTTTATAGACAGAAAGGAATCATTACCGCTTTCAAGGAAGCAGGATTTCATACTGCCTTTTTTTCGAACCAGCTTCCTAACCATTCTTTTATTGATTTTTTGGGGATGGAGGCAGATGATTGGAAGTTTATCAAGAAAGATGCTCCGAAAGGAGCCAATATTTCGGATGACGAACTATTGTTTCTGGTAGAAAAGGAGCTAAAGGCAGGTCATCAAAAATTATTCATCGTGCTGCATGCCTATGGATCACATTTTAATTATAAAGAACGTTATCCCGAATCCATGTCTGTCTTTAAACCGGATAATCTGACAGACGCCAAATATGAGAATAAAGAGTATTTGATGAATGCATATGATAATACCATCCGTTATACAGATGGTTTCCTGGCTTCTTTGATCACTTTATTGCAGAAAACAAACTCTTTTTCGGCTATGCTTTATACTTCGGATCATGGAGAGGATATTTTTGATGATAATCGAAAATTATTTTTACACGCATCCCCGGTCCCGTCTTATTATCAACTGCATGTACCATTTTTAATTTGGTTGTCCAAAACATATAGAGAAAAGAATGTGGAAGTACATGAAGCTATATTGCAGAACCGTGAAAAACCGGTGGCGGGAAATGCTTCCGTGTTTCATACCATGCTGAATTTGGCAGGGGTACAGACACCTTATAGGGCAGATAGCCTATCGGTAGCAAACAGACAATATCTCATTCGTCCGCGTTATTATCTTAATGACCATAATCTTCCTAAGTCATTGGATAAGATAGGATTAAAAAAGGAAGACATAGAACAGTTCAGACGGAATAATCTTGTTTTTCCTTGATGTGAAAAAGATTTAAAATGGTTGGAGAATTATAATAGAATTACGTATTAATGATTATTTTCGCACAGCTTTGTTATTGTATTTATTACGAAAACTATTATAATTCTTTTATTATGAAAAACAAGAAAAACAATTTCTATCTGATGGGAGTGGTGTTTATAGCCATTCTCGGCGGTTTACTTTTCGGTTATGATACAGCTGTTATTTCGGGGGCGGAGCAGGCTCTGCAAAAACATTTGGGATTAGATGCTTTCTGGCATGGCGTGACTGCTTCCAGTGCATTGATAGGTTGCGTCATTGGCAGTGCTTTTTCCGGTTATTTTGCTTCGGGGCTAGGACGTCGTAATTCGTTGCGTCTGGCTGCTTTATTGTTCTTCCTGTCTGCTTTAGGCTCTTATTATCCCGAATTTTTATTTTTCTCGAAAGGAGATACTTCGTTTGCATTGATCCTTGCTTTTAACTTTTATCGTATCATCGGGGGAATCGGTGTAGGACTTGCCTCTGCTGTTTGTCCGATGTACATTGCCGAAATTGCCCCTTCCGAAATTCGTGGTAAATTGGTTTCCTGTAATCAGTTTGCTATTATTTTTGGCATGTTGGTAGTCTATTTTGTCAATTATATGATTAAAGATGGTATGCCGGATGAAGTGCTTGTTTCCGATGGTTGGAGATATATGTTTGGTTCAGAAGCGGTTCCGGCTGCATTATTTGGCATTTTATTGTTTTTGGTTCCTGAAACTCCGCGCTATTTGGCTATGACCCATCAGGATGATAAAGCGTTTTCTGTACTTGAAAAAGTAAATGGAACAGATAAGGCTAAAACTATTTTGTCTGAAATAAAGGCTGTAACTTCCGAGAAAACGGAAAAACTGCTTACATACGGGCTGACAGTTATTGTAGTCGGCATCTTGCTTTCTGTATTTCAGCAAGCTATCGGCATTAATGCTGTGCTTTATTATGCACCGCGTATTTTTGAAAAAATCGGTGGCGGTGGCGATGGTATGATGCAGACTGTGGTAATGGGGGTAGTTAATATTCTCTTTACATTGATTGCCATCTTTACCGTAGAGAAGATGGGACGTAAACCCTTGTTGATTGTTGGTTCTATTGGCATGGCTGTAGGTGCATTCTGTGTTGCGTTTTGTGATGAGTTTCAGGTGGGAGGTATTCTTCCTGTTCTTTCCATCATAGTTTATGCTGCATTCTTTATGATGTCATGGGGACCTATCTGCTGGGTGTTGATTGCAGAGATATTTCCGAATACTATCCGCGGCAAGGCAGTGGCTATTGCTGTAGCTTTCCAGTGGATATTCAATTATCTGGTTTCTTCCACTTTTCCTGCCATGTATGAATTTAGTCCGGTATTTGCCTATGGGCTTTATGGCGTGATTTGTGTGCTTGCAGCTCTGTTTGTGTGGAAGATGGTTCCTGAAACAAAAGGAAAGACTTTGGAAGATATGACTCGTCTTTGGAAAGAAAGAGCAAGATAAGTTGGTGCGATGCCGGAAATGGTGTCTTTCATACCGGAGAATAGAAGCCATCCCTTTCAACTTAACAAATAGAAAGTTGGACGCGAAAATGCCCTCATGCCCTCACTTTGGCTCTAACTGGTTTATAATGAACTGCTTATTAGTGATGGTAGCATCTGTGTTAGTGAGGGCATTGCCCTCACTAACACAGATGCTTGAAAATAAATTATTCTAACTTTATCATGTGATATAAAGTACCTTTTCTGCTGGCTTTTGGGTGAATGTTCAGTTTGCGGATAATGTGTCTGTATTAATTTATCTTGTTGATTGACAGGTTTTTCACGTTTGTACTCTTGCAAATAATTGAAAATCTTCATGTGCGGTCAGCCTTTCTCCCTTCTTCTCTGTAGTGGCGGAATAGAAGTGACATTTAAACAACTGTTCCAAAGGCGAAATTTACTCAAATTCGGTGTTGTTTTGCCAAAATACCTTCTCATTTTCATCATTCAACCCATAACGTTCGTTCTTATAAAGCAGCTGCATGGCTTGTGCAGCGAGTTGGCGGTAGTCTATGTATGCATATTTCCCTGTCTCTTATCTGTTTTCTCCCTTTTATTTTCTCACTTTTATATATTTGTAATTGCTTATTCACCACTGTGACTAAGTTTAATTACAGTAGTGGTTAAAGTTAACTACAATAGTGATTAGATTTAATTACATTCGTGATTAACAGATATTGAACTTTTAATCGTCAAAGAAGAACAGTATGATACAAACTACGGCACCGTTATTTATGCCGTTTGTGCAAGGAAGAAAAACTGAAAAAACAGGGGGCTTACCAAATAACCGGTTTATAGGCTTGTGAATGTATATTATATTGTGAATGAGTGTCTTAAGAGATGAGAATGAGGTATGAGGGTAATGACTTTACAATGAGTGGGTTATAGTTGGAAATGAGGGCATGAGTGGGAACAACTTATAGAGCATCATTATGACATATTTAAGTATGCTCAGCATAGATGCCCCATACATTATCTTGCTGTAATGTATAGAAAAGAGCCGTATCATTACTCGGGAGTAGAGTTGATACGGCTCTTTTTATGGCTGATAAAGGGTGTCAAAGTAGCCTCGGATGAAAAGTCCTTTTCCTCAAAGGTTGTGTTTTGACACCCTTTTCTTTTTATCAGGATGGGATTGTTTTATTTCTTTTCCCCTATTGTTTTCAGCATTTCTTGTACGGCTGCTTCCAACTGCTGGTCTTCACCTGCCAATGCCTTTTCTGGAGTATTATAAACTTCAATGTCTGGAGAAAGTTGGTGATTTTCCGCATATTGTCCACGCATATCCATACAACCCACTTGAGGAATACCGAACACAATGCTCGGGTCGATCTGGTTTTCCCACCATACGGCAGTCATTGTGCCCGGAACCGGAGCACCAATCAGTTTGCCTATCTTTAATTCCTTGTAAACCCATGGGAAGCCATGTGCGTTACTGTAATTGTCCTCGCATACCAATACGCAGGATGGCTTGAGCCATTTATTGAATGGGTCGCTGCCTATGTATTGTCCGCGTGGAACGAAACGCTGATATTCCTTGCCGCTTAATAAAGTGGCCAAGTCATCATGTAGCCATCCGCCTCCATTGTGGCGTGTGTCTACAATAATAGCTTCTTTGTTGCGGCAGCGTCCCAATACTTCACTATATACTTCGCGGAAACTTTGACTGTCCATGCCTTTTACGTGTACATAGCCGATGCGGCCTTCGGATAACTTATCGACTATATTGCGGCAACGTTCTACCCAACGTTTGTACAGCAAGTTACTTTGTTCGCCCATGCTGATAGCTTTGATGGTGATATCAAAACGTTTGCCGGTAGCCGGATTATATATGGCCAGTAACACTTTTCTTCCGGCTTTGCCTTCCAGCAGCGGGAAGTAGTCTTGCCCTTTCACGATAGGTTTGCCGTCAATTTTCTCGATGATGCAACCGGGAGTAACATCCGTTTTTTTCACGGCAAATGGGCCTTTTGCCAATATTTCTTTAATTTTTAACCCGTCACCATCATAAGTTTCGTCATAGAATACTCCTAAGGTCGCTGTGGATAGTATAGGGCCGTTTGAGTAGTAACGTGCTCCGGTGTGCGAACCGTTTAACTCACCCAGCATTTCACTCAGCATTTCCTGAAAATCATAATTGTTATTGATGTATGGAAGAAAGCGTGCGTATGCTTCGTGATAGCCTTTCCAGTCTACTCCGTGCAGATCTTTTACATAGAATTTATCTTCTACTTGTTGCCATACATGATCGAAAATATATTCGCGTTCACCATAGGGTTGGTAGTCGAAGAAAGCTTCGAATTCTACAGGTTTGGTTTCACCACTGCTGACAGTGACTTTCTTGATACCACCTTGGCTGCAAAGGAACAGATTCTCGCCTTTCTTATCAGGAAGCAGGGCTCCGCCACCGACTTTTTTCATGACGATTTTAGTCTTGTTTTCTTTAAGATCGTGTTCCCATAAATCATATCCGCTTTCGAAGGCTGCTTGATAATATAGTTTGTCACCCTTCGGAGTTAATACAGCATCTCCCAATCGTGAAGAATTTACAGTCAGACGAATCACACGGTCACGGCTGTTTTCAAGGTCGAAAACCAGTGGCTTTACTTCTTTCTTGTCATCTTCTTTCTTGGAGTCTTTCTTTTTATCTTTTTTATGATCGGCCTTCTCTTCACTCTTCTCTTTGTCTTTCTTTTCCGAGTCTTCCAGTAAGGCAAGCTCTTCCTTGCTCATTCTGAAACGGTCGTATGCGTCCAGGTCGAAGAACATGATATAGATATCCGCTTCAGCACCCCAGCTTCCGTGACTGCGGAATCCTGCGCGGTCACTTTCCCAAATCATGGCTTTTCCATCCAATACCCATTTGGCATTGCCGTCACTGTATCCACTTTCGGTCAGATTATGAATTTCTCCGTTACCAGATGCGTTGACCAGTGCAACATCCTTGTTATTCCATCCGCCAATACCTATGTAGTTGGTAAGAATCCATTTGCTGTCCGGACTCCATTGATACCATTGGTCGCCGTCACTATAAGAATATTCGTACTTGCCGTCCATGACGGTGCGTACAGCTTTTGATTTCAGATTCAGAACACGGATGGTAGTACGGTTTTCAAGAAAGGCTACTTCTTTGCCGTCAGGACTGTATTGAGGTTGGAATGAAGTGATATCCGAATTGGTCAGTCTTTCCTCTTTGATATCGGTTGCGTAAGCGAACTGTTTTTCTTCCTTTTTAGCTAGACTGGTTTGATAAATCTGCCATAATCCGTTTCTTTCGGAAGCGTAAACAATACTTCTTCCGTCCGGAGAAAAGTGAATATCGCGTTCCTGTTGCGGAGTATTGGTGATTTGTTTGGTAGTGCTGTATTCTGTTGATGTGACATATACATCTCCGCGTAGTACAAAAGCAATTTCCTTTGCATCGGGCGAAAGGGATATCTCGGTTGCTCCGCTACGCTTGATCTGGCGGATGAGATCTTTGTCGTTCTTGTCGGTGACAATGGAAATCTGAACTTTTTGCGGAATGGCACCTTCTTTTACCGTGTAGATTTCGCCATCATATCCATAGCATAATGTTCCATTGGAGGCAGCACTCAGGAAGCGTACCGGATGTTTGGTATGGTTGGTAATTTGTTTGGATGTATTACCGTCAATATCACGTTTGAAAATATTAAATGAGCCTTTTTCCTCACTTAAATAATAGAATGATTTATCATCTGAAGCCCAAACGGGAGTGCGGTCCTCACCATTGAAAGCTGTTTGTTTGCGAAAGGTACGGTTTCCATTCAGAGAACACAGCCAAATATCGCGGGTAATGGATGAAGTGTGATGTTTACGCCAAGGGTCTTCATATCCTTTTTTGTCATGGTAGAGTAAAGTATTGCCTGTATGATTGATACTGATATCTTCCATCGGCATGGAAGAGAAGAGGACGGGGCGTCCGCCTTCGGTATTGACTTCATATACTTGTTGGAATTGTCCGGAGGGGAATTGTGCGTCTTCTGCTGTTGGCATTATATTGGCTAGAAACAGAATGTGTCCGGCATCTTTATAAGCCACCGGTGTTTCATTACCCGAATGGGTAGTTAATCTTTTGGGGATACCCCCTTCCTTGTTTACCTCAAAAATATCCATACTTCCCATTCGGTCTGATGCGAAAGCAATTTTTTTTCCGTCAGGGCTCCAGATGGGTTTGGTGTCGTGGGCAGGGTTGGTTGTAATCTGACTGGCCCTGCCGCCTGTAGAGGGTACTGTGTAGATGTCACCTTTATAGGTGAATGCGATGGTGGTTCCATCCGGAGAAATGGCACAATAACGCATCCATAATGGATTGTCCTGTGCATACGTGGAAATTGACAACAAAATTGCCGCCACACCTAGTAGCTGTCTTTTCATGTGGATAAAATGTTGTGGTTAATACTAAGTTATTTCTTTTTTTTCAGGAAATATCCTCTGATTCTTTGCATGATCTTGATACCGGTCCGTACTCCGTCATAAACGGCGATTCCTGTATTGATATGTTGCATAATGCCTTCTACGCCTCCTTTGTGTTCTACAGGCGCAAAAAGTTCATGTATGGTTTGTACCATTTCTTTTTTAGCTTGCTGTACTTCTTCCAACTTCTCAGCTTTTCGTTGTGCTATCACTTCCAAAGTGATGATGGGCGTTTTATTAGGAGTATTCTCTTTCATAATCAGTTGTCATTTAAAAGCAAGTTGGCAAGGAAATTTACCATAGGCTGAACAATCAGCCGTTTGCGGAATAAAACGATTAACAGAATCAGCAGAATAATGCATCCGGTAATGATTCCATAACTGGCCATAAGCCCGCCTACATGAGGTGCGAGTACATAGGCCAATGTAAATGATAAGTAGAAAAGGGCGATAATACCTAATATCAATAATATAAAGACAAGGATGAGGGTTGATATCAGTATAGTAAGTTTTTCTACTAAATGTAGTTTTACATAATCCTTTTGTAACTCTGCGTACTTTTTAAGCTCTGCCAGAAGTTGTTGCAGATTATCTATATTTTTATCGTTTGCAAACATGCGTGGAGTTTTGATTTAAAAATTATTGTCATTCCGGACTTGTATCCGGAATGACAATACACTTTTGTGGGCGTTGCTTATTCTTTTACCTCGGCTGCAATTTCATCGACCAGATTTTCCATATCTGTGCGACTTAATTTGATACCTCTTTTACGTAAAGCATCAGCAATTTTGCTACGAGTGTCTTCTCCGCTTTCAGGAGCAAATAAAATACCGGCTGCTGCACCAACTACGGCTCCGCCTAGGAATGCAGCTAAAATACTTAATCCTTTCATAGTTTTTTGTTTTTTGTACCTTACAAATCTAACAAATAAAACTGAATGTTGTTGTTTATTTTGTCTATTTTTGAATAGAAATTGGAGATTCTTCTCTGATTAACTAAATTTAACTCCGTTCTTGCTGTGAAAGCTGTTGATATATTGCTACTTTTGCACCAATATAATGGAATTAAACTAGAGTATTAATTTATAAAAGATTGAGTAATCATGAAAAAATTAGTTGTGTTGGGTATGGGATTGTGCGTAGCCTTGGCATTTTCCTCATGTAAATCTAGCGAAAGTGCTTACAAGAAGGCTTATGAAAAGGCAAAACAACAGGAATTGGCTGAAGCTCCTGCCGATCAGGTAGAAGCGACTCCGGTTGAAGCTGCTCCGGTAGTATCTGCCCCCGTGACAACTGCTCCTGTTGCCGGTCCGGTTCGCGAGGAGAAAGTAGAACTGGTTTCAGGTGACGGCTTAAAAGCATATAGCGTAGTATGTGGTAGCTTTGGCGTGAAAGCGAATGCGGAAGGTCTGAAACAATATTTGGATGGCCAAGGCTATAATGCCAAAGTGGTTTATAATGCTGAAAGAAATACGTATCGCGTTATAGCATCTTCATACGATGACCGTGCGGAGGCTACTCAGGCAAAGGAGGAATTTAAGGCAAAATATCCTAACCGTGACGATTTCCAAAAGGCATGGTTACTATATAGAGTATATTAATGATTTCTTTTTGGTAAATTAAGAAGAAAATATAGTCTATTTTTCTTTATTAAAAGCGGCAACTGTGAAGTTGCCGCTTTTTTTTATAGCTTTGCCGGTTCTAAACAACAATAAAAACTAAGGGTATGAAATATTATGGCAGATTATCGGTCGCTGCTCTTTTGGCTATAGCACCGCTGTATGGCTTTGCCCAGGAAAAGGTGGTACCTATAAAATACGGAGATATGGATCAGTGGATAATCCGTAAGGTTCATGAGTCCGGTGTTATAGGCGGCAATACCAAACTTCTTTATGAGATAGGCCCTACAAAGGAAATAGATGGTAACAAACCTTATAAGAATATGGGAGGGTCTCCTTGGGGAACCTCTAATGTGATGGCTAAGGTAGTGGGCATTGTTAAAACAAATAATTCTGTTTACAGGGACAAACGGGACAATGGATATTGTGCTCGTCTGGAAACGCATATAGAGAGCGTCAAGGTATTGGGAATGGTGAATATTACTGTATTGGCAGCCGGATCCATTTATTTGGGTGATATGTTGGAGCCGATAACAGGAACCAAGAATGCTGAGAAGAATATGAATTGGGGAGTTCCTTTTACCCAACGTCCCAAAGCTGTCCGTTATGATTATAAGGTAAAGATGTCTGGTGAGAAAGATCGTATCCGGTTGACAGGCTTCAGCAAGAAAGGTCAGGTGGCAGGGCAGGATTGTGCGATAACTGTTTTCTTTTTGCAAAAACGTATGGAGGACGCTGAAGGAAATATTACTGCGAAGAGGGTAGGAACTATGGTGGTGAAGTATGATAAGGACTCGGATGGTTGGGTGAATGGTGCTACTTATGAAGTGCTGTATGGTGATATAACCAAGCATCCGTCTTATGATCATGAAACGATGGGGTTGAGAGAGCGAGATTATACTAGAAATAGTAAGGGAGAAAGTGTCTTGATTAAAGAAACAGGATGGGCGGAGGCCAATGAGAATCCTACCCACATGATACTGCAATTTTCGTCCAGTCATGGGGGAGCTTTTATCGGCTCTCCCGGAAATACGCTTTGGGTTGACAATGTGAAGCTGGTCTATTGAAGATAAGTAAATGCTTTTGTTTGTGTAATGTTGCAGGTGCAAGATATATATCTTGCACCTGCAACATTATATGCCCTTTGTTTATATATCCTGGGAGTATTTTAAAAAAGCTTTTTGTTTGTGATATAGCCCGGTATCTTGTTACAAGATTCGGTAAATGCTGCCTCTGGTTTCCGGAATTGTATAGCCAAGATTCGTAGATTCTTGTTATACGGTTTGTTTGCTGTTGCTGCTTATGTGATAAAATGCAGTTGAAGAAAAAAAGAGGGAGCATCGTTTGTTACGATACCCCCTTCTTTAATTTATCAGAGTTTTATCAGGTAGCAATGATTATTTTACTTCCAGAATAACTACGCGGTTCAGATAGTTCTTGCCAAACATGTTGTCTGTTCCACCCATAGCAACTTTTTCAAGTTGGCTTTCTTTTACGCCTTCTGCAACCAATGCATCGTAAACAGCCTGAGCACGTTTTTCAGACAAAGTCTGGTTGAATGAAGCAGATCCTGTAGCTTTATCAGCGAAACCTGCGATTTTGTACTTAGCGTTAGGATTAGCTTTGATAGCTTTAGCCATTAACTGTACATTAACCATGCCTTCCGGACTGATCTTTGCTTTACCGATCTTGAAGAAGATAGCAACTTCTGCAGCGCTAGGAACTTCTTTAATCACTTCCTTGACTACTTCTTTCGGAACTTCACGAACCACTTCCTTGATCACTTCTTTTTCTACTACACGGTCTTCAACTTTAGCAAACTTCTTGCCACCAAAAGTATAGCTTACACCTGCTGTGATCATACCTGTACCTTCTGCCTTACGGTGATCGCTGATGTTACCGAAGATTGAAGGAGCGATTGCACCACGAGCTTCAACATCGATAGCCCATTTATTGTTTAAGTTAAACTTTAAACCTAAACCGGCAGAAGCGCCTATACGAGCTTTAGCTTTTGCTTCACCGGATGTAGAAACACCAGTTCTTTCACCTGTGTTGCCATCGTAAGTATAAACAACATTTGCAGATTTTGCAACAGATAACTGAGGACCTACAAAACCATAAACTTCAAAGAAACGGTTAGGATTAGCGCCTGCAAATAAAGATGACAAGTTTACCATTGCATCAATATTCGCTCCAACATAGTTCTTGTTGTGTTCGTGATAGCCAATTTCTTGTAAACATAAACTTTGCCATATTCCGTTCACTTGACCGCGTATTCCCCAAGTCGGAGTAATATATTTACCAAGCGAAATACTGAAATTCGGAGATATTCTGTTAAATCCATCGTTTGCTACAGAGTGTATACCACCACCTACGCTAATAAAAATATTATCGCTCCATTTCGGAGTATAATAATTAGTTTCTTGTGCTTTAATTGTTGTTGCACATACGCCTGCCAATAATAAAGACAGGGTTAAAAATTTATATTTCATTATATTATGTTTTTAGTGATTAAATCAAAATATTAACTGGCTATTAGTCTGCAATAATAATACCACCACCGGCATTGCTGTCATCTCCATGTCCATGACCGTGGCCGTGACTTGGAGCATGTCCATGACCCGGTATTTGCTCATTTTTAGGAGAAACTATAGTATTGTAAGAATCGACTGTGAAGCTTGCAACAGGATTTCCATCTCTTTTAGGTGATTTTTCGATTATCTGATAAACAGATGTTGTTTTCATATAGTCCACAAAAACACTAAAACGAGAATGTGCTAATACCTGTACATCATTTAGAGTCACTTTGTCTTCTCGGACACCTTTATTATAAGCATCTATAATGTTCTTTATTTCGCTGTCGTCTCCCTCATAATCGTTCTTTATAACTTCACTACCTTCTTTTTTAGTGTAAGTTACTGTAATGTAATACCAATAATCACTGGTATTATCCTTGAACCCACTGTGTTTAGTTGTTTCTATTTGAGAATTACTACTTTCTTCTTGTGCAAAGAAATTCTCGCTTAAGATAATAGTAACTTCTTTTGCACCGAATTGACCTGCTTTTAGTGCAGGAATAGTAACTGATGCAGAACCAGTCATTCCCTTGTATTTTGCATTTATATTAATGGATTCACTAGCTAGTTCAGGTGTACCTTCGTAGGTTCCGTTACCTTTACTGAAAGAAATTTCTGCACTTTGAGTTACATCTGTACCTGTAGTCGCATCAATAACCACGGGGGTTATAATAAATTTTGCATTTACGGGGGTAACCTCAATTCCAATATTTTCCTTCTCACAAGAAGTAAACATTGTTGTTGTCAATGCTACTATGGCCAGTGCCAATTTAGCACTTAAACCACTTAAAAATTTGTTTTTTTTCATCTCGATAAAATTAAAATTTTAATAATTCTGATTTAATAAAATATGGATTAAAACTATTACTTTCCATTATGTTGTCACTCGTTTCAGCTTTATATTGTTTATAATATTTTCGTTCATTTCCTGCGTTATAAATAATTCCCATATTATTTGAGAAGTTTACACGCGGTATATATTTATGTCTTTTGTTTTTATAAAAAGGAAGCGCGACTTGAAACCTGAATCCACCATTACTGTTGGCATGTTCTGCTTTCATTGCGTAAAAACCTATGGACGCATATCGGAAATGACGTATCATTTCAAACTTGATACCTTTTTCTCCTAATAAATATCTTTCTCCTTTTAAGCTAAATTGTGTATTATATCTCGGCCAATAAAAGTTTCCTCCAATTGTCCATGTTGTTGTCATTTTCGTATCATAATGTAGCTTGAAGCCATTCCAATAACCTATACCTACATAACCAATACGTGCTTCTATAGAGAAACGTTCGTCTTTAAACGGATAAAACAATGATAAATCACTTCCCCATCTGTCTGCATTAAAATAGCCTATAGTTGCTTTCCCATATATATTATATGGCAGACGGAAACGCTGGGAAAGGGTTATATGTCCCGGATGAACTTTATCTTCCAATATCCCATATCCATCGTTATACACAGGTATCTTTATCTGTCCTGTTAACTTACTTCCTGGCCATAAGGAAACTTCAATAGCTGGGCTTAAGTCAAATAACACCTGATATATTTGTGTAATAATCATATTCATATATGATAATTGAGGATATACCATAATATCTACTTTAAACAGCGAACTGTTCTTTTTCTTTTCTTTCTTCACCTTGTCCCAACTGTCACCTATATCATAACTGACTTTCCAGTCTTCACCGCTTACCACTGTTGTGTCACCGGCAAGAGGCTGATAGGTCAGTGAGACCTGAGGTATATTATAGTTGGTAACAATCAACTTACAAGATTTGTCCTTGGGTAATCCCATCGACTGTATGATATCTACAGCCTTTCTGATGCCCAACGCTTGAATTTTGTAAGCACTGTTTTCAACCACATAAACTCTTTCTTCAGGAGTATCTGTCCATCTTACATTTTCAAATCCCATTTTTACAAGACTGTCTGTTGTTAATTCTCCTGTTGATTGGCTGAAACTTTTTAATGGAATCATAACAAGCAACAATATAGCTATACAATACAACAAACATCTATATGAAACTCCTTTGGAAGAGCTCTGATTTTTCATTTTATAACAAATACCTGTTTCGATTTAACAATTATGCGGCCTCTACGTTAAACCACATATTCGGTGCAAAAATAAGTACTATTTTTTAAATAGCAAATAAAATTAAACGAAATGAATCATTCCTTTTGAAAAAACAGTTGAAAAAGCATATTTTAATCTTTATATATAAAATAGGTATGGAATAAATTTGTATTTTTGCAAACTATATGAGTAGAATATTAGCGATAGATTACGGTAAAAAGCGCACAGGTGTGGCTGTGACGGATGTTTTGCAGATTATTGCAAACGGGTTGACGACTGTTCCTACACACCAACTACTGGACTTTATTCTGAAATATGTGGAAAAAGAGCCTGTGGAACGCATCATTGTGGGGCATCCTAAGCAAATGAATAATCAGGAGTCGGAAAATATGCGTAATATTGTCCCTTTTGTCAATCAACTAAGGAAAAAATTACCGGATATACCGGTAGAGTTTGTTGACGAGCGGTTTACGTCCGTATTGGCCCACCAAGCCATGTTGGATGGAGGCTTGAAGAAAAAAGACAGGCAGAACAAAGCCTTGGTTGATGAAATCAGTGCTACGATAATCTTACAGTCTTATTTGGAGTCGAAGAAATATATTTAATAAATAAAAACAGATTAAGAAAAATGATATTACCTATTTATGTGTACGGACAACCGGTGTTGCGTAAAGAAGCAGAGGATATTACCCCGGATTACCCTAATTTGAAAGAGTTGATAGCAAATATGTTTGAAACCATGAATCGTGCAGATGGTGTGGGCTTGGCTGCTCCGCAAATAGGTCTGCCTATTCGTGTTGTAACTATTGATTTGGATGTGATGTCTGATGACTTGCCCGAATTCAAGGATTTCCGCCGTGCCTATATAAATCCTCATATTTTAGAAGTGGGTGGAGAGGAAGTCAGCATGGAAGAAGGTTGTTTGAGTTTGCCCGGTATCCATGAAACGGTGAAACGTCCGGACCGTATTCATGTGACTTATTTGGATGAGGAACTGAAAGAACATGACGAGTGGGTGGAAGGCTATTTGGCAAGGGTCATGCAGCATGAATTTGATCATCTGGACGGAAAAATGTTCATTGATCATTTGTCTGCATTACGCAAACAGATGATTAAAGGAAAGCTGGGGGCCATGCTGAAGGGCAAGGCGCGTTGCTCCTATAAGGTCAAGACTATAAAATGATAACTCCGCAATTTTGATCTATGCGCCACCAGTGGCGCATTTGTGGGAAAACCGTATTTTTATAAATACAAAATGATAAAACGGATACTCTATACATTATTAATAATGTTCCCTGTAGTGGCTTCGGCACAGATAAATACGGACAGGGTGATGGCGATAGGGCGTAATGCGCTTTATTTTGAGGATTATGTCCTTTCGATTCAATATTTCAATCAGGTGATTAATGCAAAGCCTTATTTGTCTGATCCTTATTTCTATAGAGGTCTGGCGAAGATAAATTTGGATGATTTTCAGGGGGCGGAGAGTGATTGTTCGGAAGCTATTGAGAGGAATCCGTTTGTGGTAAGTGCTTATCAGGTGCGTGGATTGGCACGGATCCAGCAGAATAATTTTGCGGGAGCTATAGAAGATTATACCAAGGCGTTGGAGTTTGATCCTGAGAACATAGGGGTATGGCATAATATGGCCCTTTGCCGTATCAGACAGGAGGATTATAAGGGGGCGAAGAATGATCTGGATAAGCTGATCGCCATTTCCCCCCGATATACAAAGGCCTATTTGATGCGTGGTGAGGTGGATTTGAAGCAGAAAGATACTTTGGCTGCCGAAAAAGACTTTGGCAAGGCGATTGAAATAGACCGTTATGATGCAGATACATGGGCCAGCCGTGCTATCCTTCGTCTGCAACAGCAGAGATATAAAGATGCGGAAGCCGATTTTGATCATGCCATCCGTCTGTCCACCCGGAATTCAGGTGTTTATATCAACCGTGCTTTGGCCCGTTACCATCAGAATAACCTGAGAGGAGCGATGAGTGACTATGATATTGCATTGGATATTGATCCCAATAATTTCATCGGCCATTATAACCGGGGCTTGTTACGTGCACAAGTAGGCGATGACAACCGGGCTATTCAAGACTTTAATTTTGTTATCGAAATGGAGCCCGACAATATGATGGCTATTTTCAACCGTGGTCTGTTGTTGGATCAGACAGGAGATTATAAAGGGGCAATTAAAGATTATTCTACGGTGATAAATGAATATCCCAATTTCTTGCTGGGATATCAGTACAGAGCGCAGGCGCGTAGGAAAATAGGGGATGTGAAAGGTGCTGATGCAGATGAATTCAAGGTGTTGAAAGCACAGCTGGATAAACAGAACGGAGTAGATCCTAATAAGCAGACTGCCGATAATACGGAGAATAATAAAACCCGTAAGAAGTCCGATAAGAACATGAACAACTATCGTAAGATAGTGGTTGCCGACAACGAAGAGGGAGAAGAAAAATATAAGAGTGACTATCGTGGACGCGTGCAGGATAAGAATGTGAATATTGTTCCCCAGCCCATGTTCGTGCTTACCTATTATGAAAAGCACGATGATGTGAAACGGCAGGTCAACTATTATAAGTTCATTGAAACATTGAATAATCAGAAAGTACTTCCCGGCCGTCTGATTATAACTAATGAGGAAGCTCCTCTGACGGAAGAACAAGCTACAAAACATTTTGCATCCATTGACGAACAGACTGCTGCCATTGTGGCTGATCCGAATGATGTGAACAAACGTTTTGCACGTTCATTGGACTTTTATCTGGTGCAGGATTTTGCAAGTGCCATTGAAGATTTGAATCAGGCTATTATTATAGAAGATCATTTCTTCCCGGTTTATTTCAACCGTGCTCTCATCCGTTATAAGCAGCTGGAATACCAGAAGATGGAAAAAGAGTATGATTTGAAAGCCGGTCCGGGAGAGAAGAGTGCAGTGAAAGCTGCGGACTATGAAATGGTAAAGCGCGATTTGGACAAGGTGATTGAGCTGGCTCCGGATTTTGTCTATGCTTATTATAATAGAGGTAATGTGCTTTCTATCTTGAAAGACTATCGTGCGGCAATTGTTGATTATGACAGAGCCATCCAGTTGGATCCTAAATTTGCGGATGCTTATTTCAATCGCGGCTTGACACATATTTTCTTGGGTAACAACAGGCAAGGTATACAGGACCTGAGTAAAGCAGGTGAGTTGGGGCTTTTCTCTGCTTACAATATCATCAAACGCTTTACGGAACGAAAAGAATAACATTTTTTTGCTAAAAAGAGGATAAGTCAAAAAGATTTCGTTATTTTTGCATCCTCAAGAAAGAATATAAATAGAAGATTATGATAAAGATAACATTCCCCGACGGCTCCGTTCGCGAATATAACGAAGGAGTTACTGGTCTGCAGATTGCAGAAAGTATCAGTTCACGGCTGGCACAAGATGTTTTAGCTTGTGGCGTGAACGGTGAAACGATTGATTTATCTCGCCCTATCAATGAAGATGCAAACTTCGTTCTTTATAAATGGGAAGACGAACAGGGCAAACATGCTTTCTGGCACACTAGTGCCCACTTGCTGGCCGAAGCATTGCAAGAACTTTATCCGGGCATTCAGTTTGGTATCGGTCCGGCCATTGAAAACGGTTTTTACTATGATGTAGATCCGGGTGAAGCAATCATTAAGGAAGCAGATCTACCCGCTATCGAGGCCAAGATGGCCGAGTTGGCTGCAAAGAAAGAGATATTGGTGCGTCAGAGCATCGCTAAAGAGGATGCGTTGAAGAAATTCGGTGAAAGAGGTGAGACTTATAAATGTGAATTGATTTCCGAACTGGAGGATGGACACATCACCACTTATACACAAGGTGCGTTTACCGACCTTTGCCGTGGTCCTCACTTGACCTCTACCGCTCCTATCAAAGCTATCAAGCTGCTTTCTGTAGCCGGTGCTTATTGGAGAGGACAGGAAGACCGCAAGCAGATGACACGTATTTATGGTATAACTTTCCCGAAGAAGAAAATGCTGGACGAATATCTGGTAATGCTGGAAGAAGCCAAGAAACGCGACCATCGTAAGATAGGTAAGGAAATGGATTTGTTCATGTTTACCGATATGGTGGGCAAGGGACTTCCCATGTGGTTGCCGAAAGGTACTGCCTTGCGTATCCGTTTGCAGGATTTCTTGCGCCGTATCCAGGCCCGTTATGATTATCAGGAAGTAATGTGTCCGCCTATTGGCAACAAGAACCTGTATATCACTTCCGGACACTACGCCAAGTACGGTAAGGACTCGTTCCAGCCTATTCATACACCCGAAGAAGGGGAAGAATATTTCCTGAAACCGATGAACTGTCCTCATCACTGTATGATTTATAAGAACTCTCCACGTTCTTATAAGGACCTGCCGTTGCGTATCGCGGAATTCGGAACCGTATGCCGCTACGAACAGAGCGGTGAATTGCACGGACTGACCCGTGTGCGCAGTTTTACACAAGATGATGCTCACTTGTTCTGTCGTCCCGACCAAGTGAAGGAAGAATTCCTTCGCGTGATGGATATCATCAACATTGTGTTCAAGTCTATGAATTTTGAGAATGTGGAAGCTCAGATTTCTCTTCGTGACAAGGTGAACCGCGAAAAGTACATCGGTAGCGATGAGAATTGGGAAAAAGCCGAACAGGCCATTATTGAAGCTTGCGAAGAAAAAGGCCTGACTGCGAAAGTGGAATATGGTGAGGCTGCATTCTATGGTCCTAAATTGGACTTTATGGTGAAAGACGCTATCGGTCGTCGCTGGCAATTGGGAACAATTCAGGTAGACTACAACTTGCCCGAACGCTTCCAGTTGGAATATATGGGCTCAGATAACCAAAAGCATCGTCCGGTAATGATTCACCGTGCGCCTTTCGGATCAATGGAACGTTTTGTTGCCGTATTGATTGAGCATACTGCCGGTAAATTCCCGCTGTGGCTGACTCCTGACCAGGTAGCTATTCTGCCTATTTCTGAGAAATTCAATGAGTATGCGGAACAAGTGAAAGCGGAACTGAGAAAATTCGATGTTCGTGCTATTGTGGATGACCGTAATGAAAAAATCGGCCGTAAGATTCGTGACAATGAAATGAAGCGTATTCCTTACATGTTGATTGTAGGCGAGAAAGAAGCTGAAAACGGTGAAGTTGCAGTCCGCAAGCAGGGCGAAGGCGACAAAGGAACCATGAAAATAGAAGAATTCGGAAAAAATCTTGCCGAAGAAGTTTCTAATATGATAAATAAATGGTAACTTTGCAGCCGTTTGCAAAAGAGCGCATTGTTAAACCTTTATGTATTCTTTTGCGTTAAGATAAAGAAATACTAATTAAAATAAGAAGAAACAAACAGGAACTAAAAGTTTTTTAATGAAGAATGACAGTTTAAAAGGGCAACACAGAATCAATGAACAGATTCGTGCCAAAGAAGTCCGCATTGTGGGCGACGATGTAGAATCGGCAGTTTATCCGATAGCTCAAGCTTTAAAAATGGCTGAGGATCATGAGGCTGACCTAGTTGAAATTTCACCCAATGCTGTTCCTCCAGTTTGTAGAATTATTGATTATTCTAAATTTCTTTATCAATTAAAGAAACGTCAAAAGGAACAAAAGGCTAAACAGGTAAAGGTAAACGTAAAGGAAATCCGTTTCGGACCTCAAACAGATGATCATGACTACAACTTCAAGTTGAAACATGCCATCGGATTCTTGCAGGACGGAGACAAGGTGAAAGCATATGTGTTCTTTAAAGGTCGTTCCATTCTTTTCAAAGAACAAGGCGAAGTATTGTTGCTTCGTTTTGCGAATGACTTGGAAGAATATGCAAAAGTAGAGCAGATGCCCTTGTTGGAAGGTAAGAGAATGACTATTTCTTTGGCTCCGAAGAAAGCGGGCTCTCCGAAGAAGGCAGAAACGGATACTGCTAAAAAGGAAAATCCGAAAAAGGCAGTAGAAACAAAAGAATGAAAAAAGAGTGCCTAACGCGCCGGTATAGTGCGTTACCACCATTTGAATAATAATTTAAAATTAAAAACAAGATGCCAAAGATCAAGACTAACTCCGGTTCTAAAAAAAGATTCGTTCTTACCGGAACAGGTAAAATCAAAAGAAAGCACGCTTTTCACAGTCATATTTTGACTAAGAAGACTAAAAAGCAGAAAAGAAACCTTGTACACTCAGGTCTAGTAGCTAATGCTAACTTGGATCAGGTTAAGGAATTGCTTTGCATGAAGTAATCTAAAAACAACGAAAGCGTAAACGTATTATTTAAAGTATTAACCGAATGTCTTTAGCTTTAAGTTCACCGTGTGAAACAGTGGCGCTAACATTCAAAAAGAATTAAAACTATGCCAAGATCAGTAAATCATGTTGCTTCTAGAGCAAGAAGAAAGAAAATTTTAGGTCTTACCAAAGGTTACTTTGGTGCAAGAAAGAATGTATGGACAGTAGCAAAAAACACTTGGGAAAAAGGTTTGACCTACGCATACCGTGACCGTAAGAACAAGAAACGTAATTTCCGCGCTTTGTGGATTCAGCGTATCAACGCTGCCGCTCGTCTAGAAGGAATGTCTTATTCTAAATTGATGGGTGCATTGCACAAAGCAGGTATCGAAATCAACCGTAAGGTGTTAGCTGATTTAGCTATGAACCATCCGGAAGCATTCAAAGCAATTGTTGCTAAAGCAAAAGCTGCTTAATTCTTCTGTAAACGGCGATATAAAGATTTATGAAAGAGCAATCTCTACGAGGTTGCTCTTTTTTATTGCGGATGCCTTGTGATGTTTCCTTAATAAATGGAAACAACAATAAGCAGAATTACAGAGAGTTATTTTCTTGCTTATTATTTTTAACAAACAAATTCTGCTATACTCTTGTTTATATCATAAAAAGGACGTATATTTGTCATACGGAAAGAGATGAAAAGCGAGCCGCATTAGTTGGATTGGGAAACTCATCAAACTAATCTGAAAACCGAGACAACGCTTCATCTTCCAATGGCGGGCCACGCCTTCGGGTAGCATTTATGCCGGTGGATTACAAAGGGAGAGAGCACTCAAAACCTGTCATTCGGAGTTTCATCGCATCACTGGTGCGGCTTCATTATAAGGCGATGCTAATTCAAAAGATTAGCATCGCTTCTTTTTATAAAAATAGTACGGATATGATATTTTATTTTTCAGGTACAGGTAATTCGGCTTGGGTGGCAAGGCAGCTGGCGGAAGGACAGAATGAGGAATTGTTGTCCATAGCTATGGAAATAGACAGGAACAAAGCGTATAAGCTGAAAGAAGGGGAAAAAGTAGGTTTTGTTTTTCCTGTATATGCATGGGGCCCTCCCAAGATAGTACTTCGTTTTATTCATCAGCTAAAGTTGGATAAGCCGGGATACCTTTTCTTTGTCTGTACTTGCGGAGATGATACAGGCCGGACTGCACAAATTTTTTCTTCTGCCGTTACCCGGAAAGGTTGGCAATGTGTTGCCGGCTATTCGGTTACTATGCCGAATACGTATGTTTCTTTGCCCGGTTTTGATGTAGATGATAAAGATATAGAAACCCAGAAAGTACAGAATGCTGTTGCCCGTGTGCGTTTTATCAACGAAGAAATTACATCAAGGGCTCAAATGAAACAATATAATTGTCATGAAGGTGCGCTTCCATTTACTAAATCCTATTTGCTGCGCCCTCTTTTCAATGCTTTTCTGATGTCTCCCAAGCCTTTTCATGCAACGGAAGCTTGCATTGGTTGTAAGAAGTGTGAGAAGGTTTGTCCTGTGGGCAATATAACAGTGACGGATCGTCCCGTTTGGGGAGGTAACTGTACTCAATGTCTGGCTTGTTACCATGTTTGTCCGGTACATGCAGTGGAATATGGAAAGATGACCGGGAAAAAAGGACAATACAAAGGAAGGTTGCTGAAAGATTCTATAGATACACATTAAATAATCCATTGGGAGGGCGGACCTATAGTCCGCTCCTTTTATTTTATTTTTCGCCGGTTTAACGCTTGTTGATAGCGTCTTGCATTAGCTTGATGCTGGGCTGCTGTGACCGCGAAATTATGAGTGCCTGAGAAATCTTCTTTTGCACACATATAAATATAATGATGCTGTGTATAGTTCAGTACGCTTTCCAATCCTTGGATGGATGGGATTCGGATAGGTCCCGGAGGTAAACCTGCATGTTTGTAGGTATTATAAGGAGAATCCACTTCCAGATGTTTGAAAAGAATGCGTTTCAGTCCGAATTCCTGTAAACCAAATTTTACCGTCGGGTCTGCTTGCAACAACATCCCTTTATTCAATCTGTTGATGTAAAGTCCTGCAACCATGGGCTTTTCTGGACCATTGGCCGTCTCTTCTTCCACGATAGAGGCCAAGGTGGACACTTCTTCCGGAGTAAGTCCGATACGTTGAGCCTTTTTCAACCTTTCATTATTCCAAAAGGCGGCATGTTCTTTTTGCATCCGTTTCATAAAAGCGTCCGCGCTCATATTCCAATAAACCTCGTAAGTATTAGGAATAAAAAGGGAGGGGAGTGTCTCTTGGGTATATCCCATTTGTGCACAGTAAGCACTGTCGGAAATTAATTGGGCAATATCCAGCGAGTCAATCATGAGCTGGCGTGAAACGGCCCGCACTAATCTGTCCACGGTGCGTACACTGGGTACAGTCAGATTAATGGGAGTCTGGTATCCCAGAGAAAGACGGCGGAAGAGGTAGCGCATATTGTCCGACGGATTGAGAGCGTAATGTCCTGTCAGTATATTGTCGCCATACTTCTCTTTTTCTGCCAGGTATTGAAAACCGAACATGCTTTTAGGATGTCCGTTTTGGATTATTTTATGGTATACAGAATCCAAATTATCATCTCTGTCTATATAAATATAGGTAGTTTTTGTAAGCTGGAACTGTTTGGCAAAGAAATAGTAATATATACTTCCTGCACCACCTGCTCCTGTTAGGATAATGATAAGGATCACAATCCATACAATGGTACGTTTCTTTTTATTCATTTTGGTCTATTGGGCTTTTTGGGATGCAAATATAGGCAAATATCCGTTTCTTTTTTACTTTTGACGATTTTGTATCCCTAAAAATGCAATTTTGTCCACTCTATGGTTGATGTAAAATGTGTAAATTTGACCAAACAAAAAACGAGAACGCAAAATAGTATATTAATTATTTTATTTTTAACCATGAAAAATGCACTTATGGGTTTGGCATTGTTTGCTGCAATGCCGGTATTTGCCCAACAAAAAGCAACTATCAATGTACATCCCGGGCAAGGGAAAGAAATCATCAGTAAACATATTTACGGGCAATTTGCAGAGCATTTGGGGACCTGTATCTATGGAGGCTTGTGGGTAGGTGAGGATTCTAAAATTCCCAACACCCAAGGCTATCGTAATGATGTGCTTCAGGCATTGAAAGACTTGAAAGTGCCGGTGCTTCGTTGGCCGGGCGGATGTTTTGCCGATGAATATCATTGGATGGATGGTATCGGCCCCAAAGAGAATCGTCCACGGATGGTCAATAACAATTGGGGAGGTACAGTGGAAGATAATAGCTTCGGTACACATGAATTTCTGAACTTGTGTGAGCTGATAGGTTGTGAGCCTTATATCAGCGGTAATGTAGGAAGCGGAAGTGTGGAAGAAATGGCGAAATGGGTGGAATACATGACTTCCGAACAAGGTAGCCCGATGGCGAAACTGCGTAAGGAGAACGGTCGTGATAAACCGTGGAAAGTGAAATTCTTTGGGGTAGGTAATGAAAGTTGGGGATGCGGAGGCAGTATGCGTCCTGAATATTATGCAGACTTGTACCGCCGTTATTCTACTTATTGTCGTAATTATGATGGCAACCATTTGTTCAAAATAGCCAGTGGCGCCAGTGATTATGATTATAACTGGACTGAAATCCTGATGAAGAATATAGGCCATCGCATGGCTGGTATCTCCTTACATTATTATACAGTGATGGGATGGAGCGGAAGCAAAGGGTCGGCTACACAGTTCACTGATGATGATTATTATTGGACTATGGGCAAATGTCTGGAAATAGAACCGGTGTTGAAGAAGCATATGGCAATTATGGATAAATATGATCCGAAGAAGCAAATCGGTCTGATGGTGGACGAGTGGGGAACCTGGTGGGATGAAGAGCCGGGAACTATCCGTGGGCATCTGTATCAGCAAAACACGTTGCGCGATGCTTTCGTGGCTTCTTTGACTTTGGATGTTTTCCATAAATATACGGACCGCATTAAGATGACGAACATTGCCCAGATTGCCAATGTGCTTCAATCCATGATTCTGACCAAGGATGACAAGATGGTGCTGACACCGACTTACCATGTCTTCGAAATGTATAAAGTGCATCAGGATGCTACTTATCTTCCTTTGGAACTGAACTGTGAACGCAAGATTGTACGCGACAACCGCATTGTCCCGATGGTAAGTGCTACCGCTTCACGGGATGCAAACGGTTTGATTCATGTTTCCTTGTCTAATGTGGACTTGCAGGAATCGCAGGATATAGAGTTGAATTTGGGTGAGGTGAAAGCCAGGAGTGTTACCGGCCGCATTTTGACCGCTGGCAATATAGGTGATTACAATAGTTTCGAGAGGCCGAATGTAGTTGCCCCGAAAGGGTTTACCGGAGCAAAGGTCAATAAAGGAAGCTTGAAAGTGACTCTTCCCGCCAAGTCTATCGTGGTGCTGGAAGTGAAATAAAACACGTACGTACGTGTAACCCCACACATACGTATGTGTAGGGGTTATACATACGTATGTATCGCGTCACACGTACGTATGTGCGATAGACTACGGTAGTTCTTGTACCAGCTCCGCTTCAATTCTGTTTTCTACCTCATCCGGCAGGGCAGGGAAGAAGTCTATCTCCGTTCTTTTCTCTATACTATCTACAGTTACTACGTATTTTTTCAGCGGCTTATGTCCGGCGCTATTCGGGAAAATAAATCCCATGGCTTGCGGATTTTTCTTGTCATTTATCAGTATGACTTTATAGAAAGCATTGGGAACTGCCACTTTATTGTTGCCTATTCGTTTGGGGCGTTTGGTATCATATATGGGTCCGCAGGCAATATACACCGCTCCATATTTTTTTGCCCATTGGCGTGACATCTCCTCCAGGTCATTCCAGTCGCCGCGGTTCAGATTCGGATTTTGCGGACAAATGTTGCTCATATAAAAAGATTCTTCCATGGCTTGTTTGCTCCATTTCATATCGGCGGCAGGGGCCATGTGCCCCCGGTCATATCCCGATTTAGTGTAATCTCCCGTGTATGCTTTGGCTCCACGTACGTCCGGGTCGGGCAGGAACTTGTCTGTCCGCTCCTCTTTTCCTTTTGTCTTTTTTTTAGTAAGTTCCCATGCTACCCATTGTGGGGTTTTGTAATCGGCGTTATAAGACAAGGTATATCCTTTACGTTTCAATATCTGGCCGCCTGTGCTTGATTGCATCATCGGAATTTCCAATGCACCGCCATGCTGAGTCGGGGTAAGTATTTCGGGCTTTTCTTCATTGTTTTCGATGGCAGGGATCTTATCAAACAGTTTCCCGTCAAACAACTGATATTTATAAGCCAGAAGCCCCAGCAATACTAAAATAAGGACGATTCTCAGAGGACTATTGGATGGTTTCTTTTTCTTTGCGCTCATATTTGTTCTGTTTTAAGGGTGCAAAGATAGAACAAAATATAAAAATACATTATCTTTGTCCATTATATAGCTGTAAATTTTAATAATACCGACATGCTATCCTAACTAATTAAACCTATTATATATGAAAAAGAACCGATTATCGTTAGCGTTTTTGAGTTTGCTGATTGCAGCTTCCCCCTTACAGGCACAGGATATGCCGCAGAATGAAACAGTAGAGCAGAAAGACAAGAGAATGGAGTGGTTTTCACAAGCCAAGTTGGGGATCTTTATCCATTGGGGCATTTATTCCGTCAGAGGAGTGTCCGAAAGCTGGTCCTTCTTTAACAACTACCTGCCCTATGATGAATACATGGAGCAGGAAAAAGGTTTCACAGCCTCCAAGTATGATCCGAAAGCTTGGGTGGATCTGATCAAAGAGAGTGGAGCCAAATATACAGTGATAACTACCAAGCATCATGACGGAGTTGCGTTATGGGATACCAAAGTAGGAGATATCAGCGTAGTGAAAAGCACTCCGGCAAAACGCGATCTCATAGCTCCCTTTGTAAAGGAAGTGAGAAAACAAGGATTGAAGCTTGGTTTCTATTATTCTTTATTGGACTGGTCTCATCCCGATTACCCTAACAAAACCCGTACGGAAGTACGTTATAAAAATGATCCTGAACGTTGGGCACGGTTCAACAAGTTCAACTTCGGGCAATTGGCGGAGTTGAACAAGACCTGGAAGCCGGATCTGTATTGGTTCGACGGAGACTGGGAGCAAAGTGCGGAAGCATGGAATTCCAAAGGTATTGTAGATCTGCTCCGTTCGGATAATAAGAATGTAATTATCAACTCGCGCATACAGGGATATGGCGACTATGCCACTCCCGAACAGGGAGTGCCGGTGGTGCGTCCCGAGGATAAATATTGGGAGCTTTGTATGACCATGAATGATTCATGGGGATATCAGCATACAGACAGCAACTATAAATCACCCTATATCTTGCTTCGTACATTTGTAGACTGCCTGAGCATGGGCGGTAATCTTTTATTGGATATCGGCCCGAAAGAGGACGGTTCCATTCCAGAAGAACAGGTCGCTGTGTTGAAGGAGTTCGGTCGATGGACCAAGAAGCATAAAGAGGCCATCTATGAAACTCGCGCCGGTATTCCTACCGAACATTTCCAGGGATATACCACACTGAATAAGGCGGGGGATATTCTTTATTTATACCTGCCTTACAAGCCTAACGGTCCGGTGGAAGTAAAAGGATTGGTGAACAAAGTGAACCGTATATGGGTGGTTGGTAACGGAGCTATGCTGAATTACAAGGTCTACAATAAAAATTATTGGAACTCAGTGCCGGGCAATCTCTACATTGATGTACCCCAACAGGTACAGGATGAGCAGATCACCGTACTGGCCGTGTTGCTGGACGGACCGATCAAACTCTATCGCGGAGTGGGACAAGTGCAAGACAATAACTAACCTGAATCAGAAAAAGAGATGAAGAAACTTATTTATGCCCTGTTGCTTCTGCTGGTTACATTTCCGGCAATGGCACAAAGCCTTTTTGAACAATATGAACGTTTTCTGACCGAACCGCGTACTTATGTATGTTATCGTCCGGATGGAAAATTGAAAATAGATGGTAAACTGAATGAAAGTTCCTGGAACAAGGCGGCGTCTACCGCCCCGTTTGTCGATATAAGCGGCGAAGGATTTCCGACTCCCAAATATGAAACTACCGCCAAGATGCTGTGGGATGATGAGTATTTATATGTAGGAGCTGTTCTTCAAGAAGAGGATATCAAGGCGCATCTTACCCAGCGCGATACTATCATCTATTATGACAATGACTTTGAAGTATTTATTGATCCGGACAGCGACGGACACAATTATTTTGAAATAGAAACCAATGCGCGTGGCGTGATTTTCGACCTGATGCTGGACAAGCCTTATCGTTCGGGTGGAAACTTCATGGTGCAATGGGACTGTCCCGGATTGAAGACTGCCATCCATTGTGAAGGTACGCTGAATAAATCAAAAGACAAAGATAAGTATTGGAGCGTGGAAATGGCCATTCCTCATCAGGCGTTGACCATGAACTTTAACAATCCGTTGAAGGCCGGCAATACCTGGCGCATCAACTTCTCGCGTGTGCAGTGGCTGAAGGAAAAAGGACCCGAGGAAAATTGGGTATGGACTCCCACCGGAAGAATTGATATGCACATGCCCGACCGTTGGGGATATTTTTATTTCGTAGACAAGAAAGTGGGAACCTCGCAAGATGAGTTGGTTTATCCATACAATCAGGCTATTTATAAATTGCTGTGGGCCATGTTCTACGCGCAGCAGGATGTATACGGCAAGCAACATAACTATTTGCGCGATGTGAAACAATTCTTTTTGACTGATAAAGAATTGAAAGATCTTCCGGCTGACGCCCAGATTGAGGTGGAGGCTACTCAAAACACCTATCGGATCGCTATAACTAATCCTGCTGAGGGAATCCGTTATGTGATAAATAATGAAGGACGTTTCCGGTCAGAAAAAATACTTGCCCGTGAAGTTAAAAACTGGTTGTGGATGCGTCCCAACAAGCGTCCGGATGCTGAATGGCAGAAATGGTTTGCCTTGCTGAAAGAGTGTGGCATTTCGGGTGTCATGTTCGAGGGATACGATGAAAACATCTATCGTTTGTGCAAGGAAGCCGGATTGGAAGCTCATCATTGGAAATGGACGATGAACCGCAGGGAACTGTTGGACAAGCATCCCGACTGGTATGCCGTGAACCGAAAAGGCGAGTCTTGTCACGACAAACCGGCCTACGTGGATTATTATCGCTTCTTATGTCCTAATCATCAAGGTGTGGCGGAATATCTGGCAGAAGACTATGTAAAAGAAGCCCATAAGCCATACGTGGACGGTGTTCACTTGGATTATGTCCGTATGCCGGATGTAGTTTTGCCTGTCAGCCTATGGAAAAACTATGGTATCGAGCAGAAAGAAGAGTTGCCGGAATATGACTATTGTTATTGTGATGTCTGCCGTGAGTTGTTTAAAGCCAAAACAGGGCAGGATCCGTTGGAGTTAAAGTATCCGATGGAAAACCAGAGTTGGATTAATTTCCGTCTGGATGCCATCACTCGTGTGGTGGATGCCATTACCAAAGCGGTGAAAGCCGATCATAAAACTATTTCTGCCGCAGTATTCCCGGGTCCGTCCATGGCTCGTAAAATGGTGCGTCAGGATTGGGGACAATGGACATTGGACGCTTACTTCCCAATGATTTATAATAAATTCTATTATGAAGGTCCTGAATGGATCGGGCGTTCGGTAAAGGAAAGCGTTGAAACGGTGAATGGTCGTGCCAAGATATATGCCGGACTGATGTTTGGTGACATTAAGGACAATTTTGAAGAGGCGCTGGATGAAGCATACAATAACGGGGCATCCGGTGTATCCTTCTTTGATGGTCCGGATGAAGAATATTTGCATAAATTCAAAGCTTATCTGGATAAAAGAGGGTTTGTGGTGAAATAACCCCGGACTGATAGATCCTTATATCAGAGAAATAAATCTCTTTTTAGCGGTCACTTTCGATTTTTATCGTAAGTGGCCGTTTTTGCGTTTTATCATTTGTCCTTTCGATAGGTGCGGAGAGAGAATTTATGTATTTTTCTTTTTTTTGCTTTACCTTGAAAATGAGCTTGTTATATTAATTAAGATGGGGTTCTCTTAGTAAGAGAACCCCATCTCGCTGCAAATGTAGCTATAATAATCCAAATACGAAAATCTTTTATTCGAAAATAAGGACTCAGATGACATTTGTTTGCAAATGATCCATTTCTTTCTCGTGTAAATATCTTATAGTCAGTAATATATATCTTTTGGGGTTCTCTTACTAAGAGAACCCCAAAAGATGTACATAAAAAGTAATGTTTTGATGGTAAGAAAAAATAGTATGGAGTTTGAAAATCAAGCTTTCCTTTCAAATCAAGACATAACGGGCGAAGTGCCTAAGTTACTGCTTTGCAGTTCAATCGCTTTCGGCTCAGACCAGGGGTCAACTGAAGGAATCACGCCAATGGCGGGAATAGGAAAAGAACACCCTGAACTCAGCTGGTATTACTTGTATCTTTCGAATAAAGAATTGAAACGCTATATCAGCGTTTTCAGCGGCAGGAAAGCCGTCCGCTTCCGTACCCCATCGGGTGCGATAGAGGAAAGATTCTTTTGCTTCAAGGTATTTTCCTATACCACTTCCGACCATAAGAAACGCTTCGGGCAATGTGCTTATAGTAAGGAGGAATATACAGCGCGTCGTGACTCTGCACGGATCGTGAGAGAGGCTTTTGCTACCGGCTCTGCCGAGCAACTGAATACGTTGACGGACGAGACCGTGATTGAAGGTAACGGTTGGCTGTTTGTCTGTGCCCCTTTGGGTCAGCTGGAACGTATTTTGTCCGCCATGCTTCCCCGCCAGTATCTGGTGACCGACTATAACACCCACCGTGCGGCGGTAATCCCTCAACGCCAGATGGAGGAATTTATCTATCTGTACGAATCCATGCCTTACAATATGGAGCTGTTGAACCGCCCTTTGGAAGACTATCTTCAGAAGAAGCAACGTATCCGTATTACCGGTGGCGTTTTCCGGGGCAAGGAGGGATGCATCATGCGCCTGCACCGCAACACAAGGCTGGTGTTCGCTTTCGGCAATATGACGGTGGCTGTGAGCTATCTTCATGCGTTTCCGTTTGAAAAAATTGATTAGTTTAATGAAAGCCATCCATACATTCCCTTGAAGGACGATGGATGGCAGATAAGACTATAGATGCAACTAAGGTTGCAGATCTATATATTCAGCAGTGACATGGAAACATGGACAGGCTTTTTGTGGATTCAAGTCATGATGACCTACAATCAGCGCCTTGGGATAATGCCGATGCAGTTGCTCGATCAGTTTTCTCAGCGCAGCCTTTTGTGCTTCCGTCCGGGTGTCTTTCGGAGTTTTTCCGTCATCATCCAGTCCACCTATATAGCATATACCCATACTATGACTGTTGTGGCTCTTGCAATGTGCGCCGGTCATTTCCGGTGGGCGTCCGGCTTCTATCGTTCCGTCTGTAGGAATCACATAGTGGTAGCCACAGCACTTCCAGCCTAATGAACGATGGTAACGGTCAATGTCCGCTGCCCGCAGTGCACTGCCGTCCTTGTTGGCAGAGCAGTGAATTACAATAAGAGTAATCTTACGCATAGTTCTAAAAAGTACTGCTTACAGCACCACCGGCAGCACCGGTCAGCAGCAGTTCAATGACACGAATCACATAAAGAATTACGTTTTTCCAGTTGATTTTCATACTTTTCGTTTTTAAGAGAATGATGATTAATAATTTCATAATCGGATGGTTTTATCTAGCAGTGTCAAGCATTCTCGCTTGTATCGGCTGCGGGTGTCTTACCCTTTGCGGCATCCAGATCTACCGTGCCTTGACCGGCCTTCTCAGCTTTCAAGGTAGCAGCTTGGGCTATGCGGCTGGCTACAGGATTGAAAGCGGCACGGGAACGAAGATTTTGGAAGTCTTCTCCCGGTGTGAACACAATGTTGACAGCGGTGATATTGGTTTCTGTAAATTTTTTCAGGTCTTCCGCACCTTCCGATCCTAGAGAAATCCAGAAGTTACCCAATTCGGCCAGTTGTACTTTTTTGCCTTCCATGAGCATTTCTACAAGGCATTCGCACATATCGGCTATTACACCTTTTACCGTTCCGCGAGTGAATACGCCGTTGTGGTCGGCAATGTGTTTGACAAACTGGCTGAACGGCATGATTTCAGAAACTTGAGCTTTTGCATACGCTTTTTGGGCAGCATCGGCATCCATCGGGTTGCCCATCATAAATACACTGTAATCAATCATAATAAAATAAAGTTTAAATATTTTGTGTCTCCGGGATGTTCGTTCATCCTTCCGACACGACAAAATTAATGCGGAGAAATACCGTAAAAAAATCTATTTATTATCGTTTACCAACTGTTGACTGCCGTTCACTAACTATTGATTGACCGTTAACTACCCGTTGACGAATCATTCAAATAATAAGCTTATGGACAGCGAACCACACTTCAGTATCGTCTTCAACATTTATGGAGGCAGCAACCAGATTCTTCCCAATGCCACTTCCGCCACGCAGAATTATTATGGCGGTGAGGCTGAACCGGAAGAGAGTCATGAAAACAAAAATGAGGAACCTGTTTTACCTCCTGAGGCTACACGCCTCATCTCCTATATAAATAAGGTGGAGGATTTACGTGTCTATCTGGTACAGATAGCGGAATGCACCTGTGCAGTGGAACTGGCCAGGGTTATAGTCAATATGGCCGAACGAGAACCTAAGATTACTCCGGAAGAGATGGTGAAGGAGCGTTTTATCTCGTTGTTTCTTCCTCTCACACCTCTGTTCGTATCGGGCAAGAGCGTCAGTAACATCCGTGCACGTATCAATAACGCTTGGGACAGACGGCCGAGAAAGCGGTTATGAACGGAAGTGAAAAACCGATGATATATATGGAAAAAAAGTAAGATATGTTCGTGGGCAAAGTAAGTCCACTTACTTTGCGATTTAAGTCCACTTACTTTGCCCGGGAACATATCTTCTCCAAAAAGTCAAGAATCCCTTGTCTTTGAAATAAAAAAGGTATATTTACATAAAGCTTTTAAAAAGTAGGGGATATGGAACAGATGCGTAAACTGCCGATTAGCATACAGACTTTTGAGGAGATTCGTAAGGATGGTTATCTTTACGTGGACAAGACTGCATGGGTCTATCAGATAGCGAATGTAGGAAAACCTTATTTTTTAATCCGTCCCCGCCGTTTCGGAAAGAGCTTGCTTCTTTCTACTTTCGAAGCCTATTTTTCAGGTCGTAAGGATTTGTTTCAAGGTCTTGCCATCGAGAAGTTGGAAATCCGCTGGGAGGCATATCCTATCTTTCATTTGGATTTGAATGCACGGAAATATGAGACCGGTTTTCATATTGCCAAATTCATGCGCGATCTTCGTGCAGGTGATGTGGATGCTTTCATGGAAGGTTTGAAAGTCTTTTTTGCAGGCATTCCTTATGAGTTGAACGATAACACAGAGCGTCACTATCAAGCTGTTTTCTATGTAATCTTTACGTTGTTGGGACAATTCATTGAGACGGAAGTACGCAGTGCCCGTGGCTGTGCGGATGCGGTGGTGAAGACGAAAGATACCGTATTTGTCTTTGAATTCAAGTTGAACGGCAGTGCTGAAGAAGCTTTGCGTCAAATTCTTTTATGTTGGATGGGAAACGCTTGGTGAAGGTAGGGGTGAATTTCAGCAAGGAAACGCGGAATGTGGAAAGGTATGTGGTGGGGTGAAGTATGTAAGTGACATAGTTAGATCCGATAAAATCAGGCTGATAACCTGTCAATAATAAATTTTAACAACTCTGTGTGTAGGCATTGGGAGAGGTGCCTATACGAAATGTTATTTCTTAAAATTGAGTTATATAATAGAAAATATAAATCTTAAAATACCAACATTATGCAATTTAGATTGGTTTTATTCATTTCTCTGATTTTCGGGTTTAGTGTATGTTATGCTCAAGATGATTTTTCTTCTTTGGAGAAAAAGGCTCAGTCCGGTGATGCTTCTGCTCAATGTGAACTAGGAATTAGTTTGGCTGATCGGCAGAATTATATTGAAGCTATTTATTGGTTTAAGAAAGCCGCCGATCAGGGTTATGCGGAAGGGCAATATAATTTAGGTATTCATTATCGCAATAACCAAGATGATACACAAGCCATATATTGGTTGAAGAAATCTGCCATACAAGGCCATGTTTTGGCTCAGTATCAACTGGCGTTGTGTTATGTGGATATGAAAGAGTATGTGGACTCTGCATTTTGGTTTAAAAAAGCTGCTGAGCAGGGATATGCTCCGGCACAATATGCTTTAGGAGTTCACTATTATAATAGCAAGGATAGTGAAAAGTCTGTTTATTGGTTGAATAAGGTAATTGCTAATCCTTCTAATAAAGAAGTAAATCTTGATCGGGTTAATGCATTGTTAAAACAGATTAAGGTAGACAGATATCAATAGATTATTAGTTATTTTTTAGAGTTAATTTTTATAATAGAACACTAATATTTTGAATGAAATGAACGATTTGTTACAAAAAAAACTTGATGCTATTGAAAAACAAATGGATGAACAGAAAAAGTCTGTAGCGTTTGATATGCGTGAACCGACTATTGAATTGTATGTAAATAAATATTTAACTGATATAGATAAGGATGATAATGAGATTTTTGTACCTGAATATCAACGTGAGTTTGTATGGGATGAGAAGCATCAGTCACGCTATATTGAATCTTTGTTTTTGGGATTACCGGTTCCTTTTATTTTTACTGCTGAAATAAAGAAAACAGGACGTTTGGAAATAGTGGATGGGTCTCAACGGGTGCGAACAATGGCTGCTTATTTAAATGATGAATTAGAATTAAAGCATCTTGAAAAATTAACAGAATTGAATGGTACTAAGTTTTCTCAGTTATCTTCTGCCCGTCAGCGTATGTTCAAGAATTTGGCTATTCGTATGATTGTTTTATCGGCTGATGCGACTGAGGAAGTTAGAAAAGAGATGTTTGATCGTATCAATACAAGTAGTGTACCATTGTTGCCGATGGAAACACGCCGGGGAATATACCGTGGAAAATTTACGGATTTTATTGTAACGTTAGCTAAGGATGACCGATACAAGAAACTTTGTCCAATAACGAAGTATTTTGAAAACAGACGTGAAGAAGAGGAATTATTACTGCGCTTTTTTGCATTTAGTGATTGCTTCCCTAATTATAATAGGGTTGAAAGTAAAGGGGTTGCTAAATACTTAGATAGTTATTTAGAAGAGAAAAATAGAAATTTTACCGAAATGGAAAAAAGGCAGAAAGAAGAGGCTTTTGAAATGATGGTTAATTTTATGGAACATACTTATCCTAATCAGGGATTTGCGAAGAAACAAGGGACTCATGGAATTTCGAAACCTTATTTTGAAGCTATTTCTATAGGTGCTTATTTGGCTCTGAAAGAAAATCCTGATATAAAAACAACTATTCCTCAGGCATTGGTTGTAGATAAGAATAATAGGAATGAATTTTATACTTCTATTGAAGGTCGGTATAAAACACATACTAGCTCTAAAATAGCTAATCGTATTACTTTAGCTAAAAATGCTTTTTTAAACAATGTTGATAAATGATGAATATAAGAAACGCACCAAAGATATTGGTGTGTTTTACGAAATTTTAGTTTTTATCGACGGAATAGAAACTTATAGAGGAAAGGCTATATGTGATACAAATACTGGGCATGAGTTTTTTTTAGATCGTGAAATGCAACAATGTTTAAGAGCGGAGGCTATAATAGTACTTTATAATGCTATTGAATCTACTATATCCAATTGTGTTCAGTTATTATATGATGCAATTCATGATAGTGAATTAAAATATTCTGATTTATCTCACTCTTTGCGTAAAATATGGTTAGAGTTTCAGTTACCATCAAATATGGATATAAAAAAAATACGTGAGACATCTTATGAAATAGTAGAAAGGCTATCAATATCAAAAGTTTCATTCTCTCAATTGCCTGGTCGTATGTCTGGTAATTTGGATATGCGGCAGATTATAGCGATATGTAAATCGTTAGGGATTAGTTTGGAACATATTCCAGATTTTAAGCGTACAGCTGAAATATTTTTAAGTATAAAGAACAAGCGAAATGATTTAGCACATGGTAATAAATCATTTTCTGCTGTTGGAACTTTACTTACTATAAATGAATTGATTGAATATAAGGATAAAACTTTGAATCTTCTGGATTATGTTGTTAGGAAATTTCAAAAATATGTGGATAATAGGGAATATTGTCAACAATTTTGTAAGACAAATATTTAATAGAAGGATTCAGTCTTTAAAATATGCTTTTGTTGCGAACAAAATTATGTATGGTAGTGAAGGTGTGTCTTTTAATTTGTAGTCCTAAATTGAGTGTTTTACGTTTTGCCATGTAGATGCAGGTATGGAAAAAGGACAGGTAGTTGGTTAATGTGTGGACCGTAAGATTAGTAATGTTACAGGTGAAAGATATATATCTTACCAGTGTAACAAATATAAGCACGTTGTAACCAGCCTGTAAAATCAGAAAAATATGGTACAAGATTTTGTGGAAAATGAAGCAAGATTTAGAAAAACATGGTGCGGAATGATGCGCAGGGCAAATGACTTTAATAATGGAACCGAATAATAATTCTTTGGACAAACGGCGTATTGCCCGAAATACGTTGTTGCGTGGCCGCTTCCCAGCGTTTTATCTCTTACGAACTGGGATGTGGTGATAAGAAAAAGATTGAATCATGTCTTTTGCACCTCCATACACATTCATGCGATTATCGCTGTTGCTATTTTGGTTCTGGCGGAAACTGTCGGTTTGTGGTTTGTCAATATGCAATTGGTGATTGATGTCGGTAGAATGGATGCGGCTAATTGGGTTTATCAGTTTTCCATATTGACATTGGTAGTTAACGTGATGAGCGTGCTCTATAATTCTTGCATTGTTGCGCATGAGCGCATGAAAGTGTTATTGATGTTGTTCCGGGAACGCACGCTTCCGGTTCTTTTCCGGCTTATCTTGCTTTCAACAAATATGTTCCGGACATTCCGCTTTATCGTGAAATGTACAGATTATCCGGTGAGTCGATGCATTTGAGCCGTATGAGCCTGACCCATTGGTTGGAGAAAGGCTCTACCCATTTCTGCGGTTTGATAGCTTATCTTAAGAATAATTGTTTGGAAAAGGATTCGATAGTGAATTGTGATGAAACCTGGTGTCGGGTAAAGCGTGAAGGATGCTATAAGAAGAAAAGCATCTGGTGCCTGGTCAATAAACTTTCAAAAGTGGTTGTCTATTGCTACGAGGATGGTTCCCAGGAACGTGATGCCTTGAAGCATATCTTGGGAGACAGTCAGGTGAAAGCCCTTCAGTCAGATGGCTACAATGTCTATATGTGTTTGGATGATCACATGGTCGACATAGAGCATCTTTGTTGCATGGCCCATGCCCGTGCGAAGTTCAAGTATGCGTTTGATCAGGGTAATGACAAGGATGCGGCATTCATCCTGGAGTTGATAGGTGAGCTTTACAGGCTGGAACGGGAGTATGAAGAAGGGAACAGATAAGGCTTTGCTGGAATAACTTAAAGACAAAAGAGATAATCATAAAGTTACGCAGCAAACTTGATGCTTTACTCAGTGTGAATCATCCACCCCGTGGGGAGTTGATGGAGAAGGCTCTCAACTATATGAATAC
>UMBK01043877.1_pt1 | contig 60239 bp, 45 predicted proteins | sample 1963941 | NCBI WGS metagenome assembly UMBK01 (sample SAMEA4835939, study PRJEB28245) | human gut metagenome | biome: gut microbiome; material: fecal sample | place: Denmark | collected 2008 | reverse complement strand
TTACAGACGCATATAAAGGGAATTTTTATCAGTTCTTTGAATTTGACATTTATAAAGGTTTGAAGTTCCGTACGAATATCAATGCCAATTTCTCGCTTAGCAAACGGAAGAAATTATATCCCAGTATTATTACGGATGAGTGGCAAAAAAGTAACGAAGGCGGTTCTTATAACTATTTAGGCTGGAACTGGATGAATGAAGATTATTTCAGTTATAGCCACAAATGGGGAGACCATAATTTTTCTGCAATGGCGGGTTTTAGTGCTCAGCGTTGGTCAAATCAAAATGAAATTCTTGTAGGGACTAATTCTTCTACCGATTATATTTATACGATGAACGCTTTTGCGTCTAATTTGACTCAAACTTCTACCGGTACATGGCAGACGAGCCATTCTTTAGCTTCTTTGTTTGCTCGTATAACTTATGATTATAAAGGACGTTATTTATTGACGGCAAATGTGCGCCGAGACGGATCTTCTCGTTTTGCTGAGAATAATAAATGGGGGAATTTCCCGTCTGCATCTGTCGGTTGGCGTATTTCTGATGAGAAGTTCATGCAATTTGCCAAACCTACACTCGATGATGCGAAGATTCGTGTAAGTTATGGTGTAACCGGAAATGAGTCTATCGGAAATTACGATTACGTATATACTTATTCTCCGAGCACTATTTATGACGGTGTCGGAGGCGTTTCTGCAACTCGTATCGGTAAAGACAATCTGAAATGGGAAGAGACAAAACAGTTTGATATCGGTCTTGACCTTTCTTTCTGGAATAGTCGTCTTACCGCTACATTTGATTACTATGACAAATATACTTCAGGATTGTTGGCAGATTATGAACTTCCGAAGGAGTCGGGTTTTTCAACGATGAAAACCAATGTAGGCGAGGTCAGCAACCGAGGATTCGAAGTCGCTATTGCCGGAGATATTATCCGCACAAAAAATTTCCGATGGAATGCTTCGTTTAATATTTCACGAAACATAAATCAGATAGAGCGTCTTTCTGAAGGTAAAGCTTATTTGGAAGGAGATTTATGGTGGATGCAAGAAGGAGGACGTATCGGAGACTTCTATGGATATAAATATATCAATGTCTTCCAATATGATGAGTCTAATGCTTTTGCCGAAGGATCATGGCAACAGCTTACACCAGTTTTTGAAAATGGTGTATTTCAAAATAAATATTTATTGAATGGAACGGAATATACCGGTAAAGTCTTGCAGAAAACTTTACCGAACGGAAAACCTTTCCGCGGAGGAGATATTAACTGGGAAGAACCGGAAGGCAGTCGTGATGGAATTATCGATGATAATGACCGTATGATTATCGGCAATGCGCTTCCTGATGTTACAGGAGGTCTCAGCACTCAGTTTACGTATAAGGATTGGAGCTTATTTATTTCTTTTTATTACTCTTTGGGTGGAGAGATTTACAACTTCGGTGAGCATAACCGGAATATGTTTAAATATACCGGAACGACACCTTCTCCGGATGTAATTTATAATACATGGTTGAAACAGGGAGATATCGCCCTTTATCCGAGACCTTATAATGATGAATATGATAATGCCCGTTATGCTAACTCTTTCTATGTCGAAGATGGTTCTTTCATCCGATTACAGAATGTACGGTTAAGTTATAACCTACCGAAAAATTGGTGTCGGAAGTGTGGTGTAAAAGGTATAAATCTGTATGCTTTTGTAAATAACGCTCTTACTTGGACTAAATATTCGGGATTTGATCCGGAGTTTTCGACAAGCGATCCGTTACAAATCGGTCGGGATAATTATCGTTACCCGAAAAAAAGAGAATATGGTGTAGGTATGTCTGTTAATTTTTAATCGAAACTACTATGAATAGGATAAAGTTATTTTTTGGAGTTGCCGCACTTGCTTTTTCGTTGAGTTCTTGCGAGGCATTTCTTGAGGAAGAGCCGATAAGTGAAATACCGGTAGAAGAGATGTGGCAAACTTCACGGGATGTAAAAGCCGGAGTAAATGAAATTTACGGACTTTTCCGTACGACTATGCGGAAGAATTATTTTTACTGGGGAGAGTTCCGTTCAGACAATATGTCTCCCGGTTCTTCTTCTGCAGCAGATCAACAAAGGGTAATCGATAACTTAATAACGACGAGTCATGAATGTGCCAAGTGGACAGATTTATATAAAATGATCAATCAGGCAAATCTGGCGATTAAGTATATTCCGACAGTCGATATGCCTTCTATCGCTACTCGTAACGATTATTTAGGACAGGCCTATGCCATGAGAGCTCTCGGTTATTTTTATGCTATTCGCGTTTGGGGAGACGTACCTTTGTTTACTGAGCCGAACGAAAAGTATAGTACTGATCTATATAAAGAGCGTACCGATAAAAATTATATCCTTAGGAATGTGATTCTTGAAGACCTTAAAAAAGCTGAAGAATTGATGGATAAAACGAATAATAAAGAACGGAAACGCATTTCTATTTATGGCGTTTGGGCTATTATGGCAGATGTGTATATGTGGCTTGAGGAGTATAATTTGGCAGATCAGACTATTGATAAGATGTCCGGAGACGCTACGTTTATGAAACTTGAAACAAGTATTGAGAATTGGCGGAAAATGTTTGTGGAAGAACTGAACGGAAAACCTTCGGATGATACTCCTGAGAATGATGAATACACGACTAAAGAACTCATCTTTGTTGTCCATTTTGATATGGACGAAGTGGGATCGAGTGGATATAGTTATATGTATCAATGGTTTACTGGATCGGGAAACCGTGCCGCCGTTTTATCAGATGCTATTCTTGAAAAGTTTTCTGATGATGATTTAAGAAAAGCATATACAACTCAGTATTATCAAAATGGGTGGGAGCTCAATAAATTTATTGGAGGAACAATCAGTACGACTTTAAATAAGACATGTGAAGTGGCTTATCCTATTTACCGTTATTCAGATATGATTTTGTTACAGGCCGAAGCGCGTGCTCGTATGGGAAAATGGGAAGAAGCGTTGGATTTGGTAAAACAGATTCGCGACCGTGCCGGGTTGACAACCGCTACGTCTATGGATTTTGCTTCGGAGGACGATATTATCAATTATATTTTGGATGAACGTCAAATAGAGTTGGTTGGAGAAGGACGTCGTTGGTTCGATTTGTTGCGTACGAAAAAATGGAAAGAAGTCATGGAGCCTATTAATGGTATGAACCAAGATGGAAATGAACTTTTTCCGATACACTATTCTCATATCAATGAAAATCCGAAATTAACACAGAATCCGTATTACGGTAAGTAAAAATAACCACATCTAAAATATAGAATCATGTTGAAGAATTTATTAAATAAGATAGCGGTTCTACTGGTCATTATCGGTACGATGAATAGTTGTGACATGCCGTTGCAGAAAAATTACGACTACGAAAGTTCCGTTCTTGATCCGCATGTGAATATGACTGCATGGGAGTATATTAATTCTCGTCCGGATATATTTTCAACCTATATCGAAGCAATAGAATATACCGGAATGAAAGATTATTTTACTCAGACTGATACCGAATATACTTTTTTGGCATTGAACAATACTGCCATGAAAAATTTTATGGCAGATCGTTTTCCGGGAATATCATCTATTTCTGATTGTGATATGGAAAGCGTAAAAAAATTATTGCAGTATCATATTATTGAAGGAAGTTATAGCGCTTATGGAGATTTGCCCGTAGAAGCGATCCATGTTCTTACTTTGCTAAGAGGAGAAGAAGGTCTTATGACTATTTTGGTACGGAAAAATCCGTGGCAAGCAGATGCGGGTAAAGTGATTATCAATGATACGGGGACAAATGGAAATTCTCCGATGAGGGGAGCTATCACCAGCAATATTATGCCTGTAAACGGTGTAATTCATGTCTTTGAATCATATTGCTATTATAAAAAATAGTTTATCATAAGTAGTAACGCTTAATATATAAACATATGTTAAAAAAAATATTATCAATATTGTTTCTTACAGCTTGTATTTTACCGTTTTCGAGCTGTAAAGATGATGAAGAGACCTTAGATCCGTCATTGAGCCAACCGGTTATTAAGTTTGCTTATGATGATCTTCAGGCCGATATGAATGAAGTGGATAATTTGCCGGTAGTCGCTGTTATCCGTTCTGAGCTTGGACTGAAAAAAGTTATAATGCAAATCGAGACGGAAACAGGGATGATCGATTATAAAACGGTAACGACGTTCTTTAATGAGAAGGCATATAGCCTGTCTGAGAACCTGAACTATCAGGAAGATTATAAGGCTTTTGTCGTTACTGCGATCGATAAATTGAACCGGGAAGCCAAAGCGACTTTGGAGTTAGGAGTTACGGGAATAAAAGAAGGTCCGTCGATAGTCTTTGACCCTGAATCGATTACTTATGATGAGTTGGTTGGCGGGGATATGCCGAAAACGCATTTCACGGTAACCTCTGTCGCCGGATTGCAAAAGATCGAGATGTATCTTGTGTCGGAAAGCGGACAAATGCAATATGGTTTCCCGATCGAGTTTGATAATGCTGAGACCGAATATGTTTTTGATGAGCAGATTATGTATATGGAAGGGGACAAAGGTTTTAAAGTAAAAGCTACCGATGTTTACGGACAAGTAAAAATCGTTACGATGACGGTAAATTATCTGACACCGGCACCTCCGACTATTACGTTGAAAGAAGATACTGTATTTGCGGATAAGGATGAGACGAAAGCGATTACATTGCGTATGGAATCTCAACGCGGTATCCGCAATGTGAAAATTTATCGTATAGAAGATTCGCAAGAAGTACTTGCCGCTACGAAAGATTTTGCAGACTCTCCTCTTTCGGTTACCGAATCTTTGGATGTATTATTGACGAATGCGACATCTAAGCTGAAAATTGTGGCTACCGATGTTGTGGATAAGACATCGGAGGCGACAATGACGGCGATTGTCAATATGGATTTTGTCGCTAATCTTTCTGTCGGCAGCCAGATATTGGCTAATGGAAATGCGAATTATCCGGATGTATATGCCTTGATCTCATTGAAAGATATGAAGACTTATTCGGTAGATTATGCACTTGAAAGTTCGGACAACGCTTCAAATGTAGATCTCAAATTTTATGCTTATGGCGGACAAGGGGTATTGCGTATGTATGCAATAGATGGAGGTAATGATACGAAATGTTCTGAATTTAAAGGAAAGAACGGATCGGTAGCAGATATGGAGGTTCAAAACAAAACTCGTTTGTTGGCAGTTCCCGGATTTGATTTCGATAATGCCACGGCAGAGTCTATATCGAATGCTATTTCTGCGTCTAATATAACATCGAACAAAATCAATCCGTTTGTTGTCGGAGATATAATTGCATTTAAAACGGCAGATACCTCTACTGCAGGAGGCGGCCGTATCGGTGTAATGAAAATCTTGAGCGATACGCAGGTTGTATCGAATAATCCGACAGCCCGTATCATAACTGTATCGATCAAGCTTCCGAAAAAATAAATCTTGAATGAAAATATGCGGTATGGCATTTTTATATGCTATACCGTGTATTCTCTTTTTTCGTAATCCTAATCAAGAATGTATAACTTCTGTTCAAATAGTGTTTTATGAAAAGATTGTTGACTTTATTTCTGCTGACGGTTTTACTTTTTCCCGTTTATTCGCAAAAAAAGGTATATGCCGATTATCACGGAATCCGCCGTACCCGTCTCTATGACGGTGAATTCGGAGAATGGAAGTATGCTTCGAAAATGACTTACAGCCCGGAAAAGTCAGGCGTTACTCAATTAACGTATAATCCTGATCTGATTTTGGCGAATGGACAGCATAATATCGCGGCCTATGAATATCCTTTGGTGGGTATGCAATCGCAATACGATCCGGATAATATCGAATATCAAGTATTAAGTGCCAAAACTGCCGGGATTGACGGATTTTTTGTGGAATGGGGTTATATAGACCATACATCGAACACTCTTTTGCAAAAAATTCAGGAGGTTGCGAAAAAGTATGATTTTGAAGTGGGCGTTAATATTTGTGATGGATGGTTGATGGAAAAGGGATGGCATGCCGGTACACGAGAAGAGAACGTAGAGTATTTTATTACCTGTATGCAATATCTTATAGATAATGTGTTTACCGGTTCGACAGCACCGATTGTCAATGGTAAACCTGTATTTTATTTGTTTCATGACGGATTTACCGCCGAAGAGTTTAAAACGATTCGTGAATATACTTATACGTATCCGGATGATTATCCGGTAAGCGGTACGGATAAATTTCCGAATGTAATTATGCGTACGACACTTAACCCGTCTTTGACGAACGATGTATATACTCCTAAAAGTCCGTTGACACAAGCCGGTTCTGAATGGGTGAATGAAAATAAAGTCGTGCCTACACCTTGGATGCCTGAACGCATACGTACCGGTTATCATCTGACTCCTAAATTTCACCGATATGCTTCTGCTGATGATTGTGAAATATTTTTGAATGCTTTTGCTACGACGGTATGGCGTTCGGGATATCCCGTCAAATCGGGATTTGTAGCTCCCGGAATGAATAACTACGGGTGTGGAGGATGGTCAACGACCGGAAAACTTTCTTATATTCCGAGAGATGATGGAGATACCTATGAGAGAATGTGGGAATTGAATCTGAAATATAAGAATATGTTAAACATGATTTATATCGGATCATGGAATGATTATACCGAAGGGCATGAAATCGAACCGACTGTCGAGAACGGAGATCGTGATTTGCGTATGACGCTTAAATATGCGACACAGTTTAAAGGTGAAACCTCCTATGATGAATCGGGTATAACCCTGCCGCTCGAACTATTTAAGTTACGTAAGAAAGCTGAGTTTTTTACTCTTTGCGGCATAGACGGTTCTGCTTATACTTCTGATCTTGATAAGATAGCCATGTCTATATCCGATGGAGATTACGCCGATGCAGAATCGGAGATTGAGGATATGAAAGACCGGTTTGCTCAGTTGGAAGCAGGGATAACTTCAGAGAGTTATCATATCGATGCAGCCGGTTTGACGATTACAGGCTCATTGAATGATGACGGTGAATATGTATTGTCTAATGGCCGTACCGGAGTAACGATAAAAGACAATGATCTTAAAGGTAAATTGGCTGCCCAGAATTATGAGGGATATATGAATTTCGAATATTGGGATGACACATGGGGTAAGAATATCAATATCGTATCCGGAACATATAAAGAACCCCGAGATATGTTCAAAACGATAGCACAACTTAAGCATGAAGGACTGGGTGCATGGAAAACTGCGAAAATACGCTTATATAAAGAGAATGTAAAATATGGAGCAGAATCGGGAAATAGCGATATTTCGTTTTATGGAGACGATTCGAAGGTTTCTAAGATCAGAAATCTGTCATTTGATTTTACCGTTTATTCGACAACATCGGGAGCTGTTTCAAAATCGGTATCCGAAACATCTGTACGGCTTTTTATGTCCGGGAAAAAACTGAATATTCTTAATGCAGGGGAAAATGCCCGTTTGCAGATATATAATGCTGCTGGGGGAAGTTCGGTTTGTGATATGCTTGTGACAAAAGCGGTTGAAACAGTAGATCTTACAAGTTTGTCTTCGGGAGTGTATATTGCGTTTATTGTTTCGGACAGCCAGTATTCCTCATGTAAGTTTATCCGTTAACCGATAAAATATCCGGATCATGAAAAAAAGGCTACTATATAGATTAATGCCGCTTCTGTCTTTGTTTCTATTAAGTTATCCGACGATAGCGAAGAATACGGGGAACGGCAAAAAAGTATATGCCGATTATCATGGAGTACGTTATACCCGAAATCATGACGGGATGTTAGGTCGTTGGACTATGTATGCCGATACCCAAAAATCTCATACGGGGATAAATTCCTTGTGTTATAATGCAGATAATTTATCGGGAGATAAAGAGCCGTATATGAATGAAATTGCATCGGTTCATTATCCGATTCTCGGCATACAGTCCGATTTGGATGAAGACTATATCGAGTATCAAATTCTGAGTGCAAAGACTGCCGGGATCGACGGCTTTTTTATCGAGTGGGGATTTATGGGGCATGAGAATGATGTCTTGTTAAAAGCCATGCAAAAAGTCGCGGCTCGATACGATTTTGAAATCGGGGTGAATTGGTGTGATGGTTGGCTGTATTATGATTGGATAACCAAACGTTATCCTGAAATTAATACTCGCAAAAAAAAGACCGAACATTATGTACGTTGTTACCAATACCTTATCGATAGTGTTTTTACTGGAGTTACAGCCCCGATAGTAAAAGGATATCCGGTATTTTATCTATTTGGTCCTGGTGCGACTGTTGAAGAGTATAAATGGGCTTATGAAAGAGTCAGAATTCCTGTAGGAATGAATGCTCCGGTAGTCTTACGTCGGTGGGCAGATTGGGGCAGATTGGAAAATAACCGTTATATTCCGGTTACTCATAGCGAAGAAATTGATGAATGGATCGGTTTGGGAGCAGTTCCTACAGCATGGTTGCCTGCCCGTGTTCGTATAATGGATGCGGCTCATCCTTATTGGGATAATTATGCGGAAACGGAAGATTTGATCGAATTTATGAAACCATTTCGTGATTCGATCTGGAACAATCCGAATCCTGTTTTCAGAATCAAGTCGGGATTCGTGATGCCCGGTATGGATAATCGGGGATGTGCAGGATGGGGACGAGGGCATTTCTTTTATATTCCGAGAGATCGAGGAGAGACATATCGTAAAATGTGGCGATTCAATATAGCGAACAGGGATAGTCTGGACATGGTTTTTATTGCGTCATGGAGCGATTTTACGGAAGGTCATGAAATTGCTCCGACACGTGAAAATGGAATACGTGAACTGGAAACTACATTGTATTATTCCTCTTTATTTAAAGAAAAGATTGTAGATAAAAGGGGATTGCTTTTGCCGGAACGGTTGTTTTATCTTCGAAAACAGTTTGCCTTATTGAAAGATTCAGGCATAGACATCGATAAAAAGCAAGTACGAATGTTAAATGATGCGGCTAAGTATATTTCCAAAGAAAAATATAAAAAGGCGGACGGATTATTGAGAGCTTGTACGGATTATGTCTTGAAAATGTCTTCTCGTTTGATGAAGGAAAATTTAAACCTTTCGGAAAAAGATCTTTTACGGGACTCACTCGATAAACAGGGATATGATGTCGGCAAAAGTTTGAAACTTTATTTGCCGAAGGATTTGCATCATAAGCTTTTAAAATATAATTATGAGGGATATATATGTTTTGAATATTTAGATGAAGGAGATGATTTCATTCGGATATATTCCGAAACAAATAGGATACCTAAGGATAAATATAGTGTTGTAGGAAGTATTCGCAAAAATAAGACCGGTCAATGGAAACCTGTTCGAATACGTCTTTATAAGGGAAATATCTTTTATAAAGAGAATAATCCGGCATTTTATATTAAAGGACGGGGGCATGTTCGAAATATTATGTTACAATATCAGATGATGCATTATGAAAATGATTGACCGAATTTGTATTCTTCTTGTTTTTCTGTTGTCCGGATGTTCTGTCTCGGAAACAGGTATAATATCTTTTCGGGAAGATAACGTTGATTATCGGGTCGAATTCTTTTCACCGCGGATAGTCCGGATATTATCATATCCGTCGGGAGATACTTTGGTTACGAAAAGACTTGTTGTAGATACCTCCTTACCTCGTTATACCGGTTATACTGTAAAAGATAATTCTTCTGAGTACCGTTTTGTTACTCCTGAACTTATCATTCTTTTTGATAAAAAAGAGAAAGCCTTTGAATTTAGAGAGGTCGGTACGGACAGACTTTTATTGCGTGAGAAGAATAATGGGGAGGCTCGAACGTTCCGCAGAGATACTGTTGCCGAAGAACCTTGCTTGCACGTAACGCAACGCTTTGTCCCGACAGAGAAAGAAGGTCTGTATGGTTTAGGTCAATATCAAACAGGTGTCATGAATTATCGCGGTGATACCGCTCTTTTGTTACAGGCAAATATGGACATAGTGAATCCATTTCTTATCTCTACTAATCGATACGGGATATTATGGGATAATTATTCTGAAACCCGTTTTAGAGATAATGAACAGGGATACAGTTTCGATTCGGAAGTCGGAGATGCCTCAGATTATTATTTTGTTTATGGGGAAAATATGGATGAGGTAATCGCCGGTTATCGAACTCTTACCGGGAGAGTCCCGATGTTCGGTAAATGGGTTTTCGGTTTTTGGCAATCTAAAGAACGTTATCGTTCGTTCTCAGAATTAGAAAATGTCGTGAAACGCTATCGGGAAGATAGTATCCCTCTTGATAATATTGTACAAGATTGGGAATATTGGGGTGATAAGACCCATTGGAACGGCCTGATGTTCGATACGTTGAATTTTAGCCGACCTAAAGAGACGATTGCCCGATTGCAGAATGATTATCACGTTCATTTTACGTTATCCGTATGGCCTGGTTTTGGAAAAGAAACATCTGTTTATAGAGACCTTGATTCTATACACGCTTTGTTTGATGAACCTACTTGGGCAGGTTATAAAGTATTTGATGCTTACAATCCTTATGCTCGGGAAATATTCTGGAATCATTTGAAACGAGGGCTATATGATCAAGGTGTTGACGGATGGTGGATGGATGCGACAGAACCTTCCTTCAGAGATGGGTTTACCCAGTTGAAGCAGGCCGAGAAAACAAAATCTGCCGGAAATACGTATATCGGTTCATTTCATAGGTATTTGAATGTATATTCGTTAGAATTGTTACGTTTTTTACACGATAAACTTCGTACCGAAAATGATGAAAAACGGGTGTTTATACTTACCCGGTCAGCGTTTGCTTCTCAGCAACGATATGCGACGGCGGTGTGGTCGGGAGACGTATCTGCATCATGGGAGAATTTTCGCAAGCAGATTGCTGCGGGAATAAATCTTTCTATGTCGGGTATTCCTTATTGGACATCGGATATTGGAGGTTTTTTTGTAACCGAAAGAGATGCTTGTTTCCCGAAAGGATTGGATGATCCGGCCTATAAAGAATTGTATCTTAGGTGGTTTCAGTTCGGGTGTTTTTCTCCGTTATTTCGGGCGCATGGTACGAATGTACCAAGAGAAATATGGCAATTTGGAGAACCCGGTTCTGTATATTATGATACACAGTTGAAATATATCCGTTTGCGATATAAATTGTTACCTTATATTTATTCCGTCTCTCGGCAGGTAACAGAGCGTCATGGCTCTGTTATGAAAGGGTTGTGTATGGACTTTGTTTCCGATACATCTACATACGATATTGCCGATGCGTATATGTTCGGTCCGTCGTTGCTGGTTAGCCCTGTCGTGACTCCCGGTGCACGGGAGAAGAGTACATATCTGCCCGGACATTCCGGAACGTATTGGTATGACTTTTATTCCGGTGAGGCATATCGTGGAGGACGTATGCAAAAAACTTCGTCACCATTAGATGTCATTCCTCTTTTTGTGCGGGGCGGGTCGATATTGCCTATGACCGATGTGAAACAATATGTTTCGGAATGTCCTGACCTGAAAGTAGAACTCCGTATATATACAGGGGCTGATGCCTCTTTCGAATGGTATGATGATGAGGGTGACTCATATCGATATGAAAACGGGGAGTTTGCTATATGTCCTGTCTTGTGGGATGAATCGGATAAAAGTGTAACATTGGGAGATCGTATAGGAAAGTATCGGAATATGACTGAAAATCAACGAGTAATTGTAAAAGTTTATTTCCCGGAACAATCTACCCCGATAGAAAGAGAAATTTTTTATACAGGAGAAAAAATAAAAATCGATTTTAAATAACGCGTAATTATGAGAAAGAACTTAGTATTTGTTTTTCTAATAGCATTGTTCGCAACAGCTTCAGCCGGAGTACGAACAGTCTATACGATAAATGACCGATGGAAGTTTTGTCCGGGATCTCCTTTTGATGCGCAAAATATCGGAGCTGATGATAGCTCGTGGGAAACCGTAAATATTCCTCATACTTGGAATAATCTTGACGGAGATGATGAGATCCCGGGATATTACAGAGGTCCGGCGTGGTATAGGAAATCTATATTTGTAGATGAGTCCCGGGAAAATCAGAGTGCGGTTATTGTTTTTGAGGGGGCGAATCAGGTCGTGGAACTTTATGTAAACGGACTTTATGTGGGTAAACATATAGGGGGATATACCCGATTTAATTTTGATATCAGCCGTTTCCTTAATTATGGAAAGAAAAATGTTTTTGCTATAAAAGTAGATAACGGGTATGATCCTAATATACCTCCGTTGTCGGCGGATTTTACCTTTTATGGAGGCATTTATAGAGATGTTTACCTGATGTTTGTCGATAAGGTACATTTGGCGACAAATGATTATGCGTCTTCGGGAGTATATATTTGTACACCTGAAGTGACAGAGAAAAAAGCGGTTGTGGAGATTACCTCTTTGGTCAGTAACGATACTGATTCTCCTGTGGAAATTATTCTTGAAAATAAAATATGCGATGCTACCGGAAAAGAGGTGAAATCTTTGCGGACAAATCTGAAAATTGCATCTCGGACTACGGAAACCGGTATACAAAAGAAAATCATAATCGATAATCCTTTGCTTTGGGATATTGATAACCCGCATCGCTATCAAGTTTATACACGTGTTTATGATAAAAAGGGCGATGTCCTTTATGACGAAGTTTCTAATCCACTCGGACTTCGTTGGTTTGAGTTCGACCCGGAACGGGGGTTTTTCTTGAACGGTAAGCCGAGAAAGCTGGTCGGAAATAATCGGCATCAGGATTATCTGGCTAAGGGAAATGCTTTGCGGGATGAGATGCATGTCAGGGATATTTTGTTGATGAAACAGATGGGAAGCAACTTCTTGAGAGTATCTCATTATCCTCAAGACCCGGTTATTATGGAGATGTGCGATAAGTTGGGAATTGTAACTTCCGTTGAAATACCGGTTGTGAATGCGGTTACCGATACGCCGGAATTTCTTGAGAATTCGGTAAATATGGTGAAGGAGATGATCCGGCAGGATTTTAATCGCCCGTCGGTAATGATCTGGGGATATATGAATGAAATATTGCTTCGGCGTCCGCGTACGGATGAGGATTTTCTAAAATCTTATTATCCCGTTGTGGAAAAGACAGCGAGAACGTTGGAAAATACTATTCGAAAAGAAGATCCGTCCCGTTATACGATGATGGCATACCATAATGCTCCTGATCTTTATGAACGGGCTCATTTGACGGAGATACCGATGATTATGGGATGGAACTTGTATCAAGGATGGTATGAACCGGATATCGATGAATTTCAAAGACTTCTTGACAGGGCTCATGATAAGTATAAAGGAAAAGTATTGTTGGTGACTGAATATGGGCCGGGAGTTGATCCGAGACTACACTCTTATAAACCGGAGAGATTTGATTTTTCTCAAGAGTACGGAATTATTTATCATCGTCATTATTTGCGGGAAATGATGGCACGTCCGTTTATTGCCGGATTTACAATGTGGAATCTGAATGATTTTTATTCCGAATCCCGAATAGATGCCGTGCCTCATGTAAATAATAAGGGTGTAACGGGGCTCGATCGTGAGCGTAAAGATACCTATTTGTTTTATGAGGCGTCTTTAGGGAACAAAGATGTCTTGCGCATAGGTAACCGAGAATGGAAAAATCGAGGAGGAGTCGTAAATACGGTAGAAAATACATGTGTTCAATCTGTTCCTGTATTTTCTGACTATCCGGTGGTTGAGTTATATGTAAACGGCAAAAGTATCGGGTCGAAAAAATGCGAAGAGAATATCGCGTTTTTTGATGTTCCGTTTGTCAATGGAGAAAATGTTGTGGAAGCAGTTGCCCGTAAAAACGGGAAAGAGCTGCGTGATATGATTCGGATCGATTTCAAACTTATTCCCGATGATTTGAAAAATGGAGACGTTCCTTTTACCGAAATGAATGTTATGCTCGGTTCTCCCCGTTATTTTGAAGATCGGACGGCAGAGATGATCTGGATACCTGAACAGCCTTATAAACCGGGAAGTTGGGGATATATCGGAGGTGAGCCTTATCGCAGAAAAACAGGCTTCGGTTCGATGTTAGGTTCTGATATAGATATATTCGGAACAGACAATAATCCGATTTTCCAGACTCAACGTACCGGTTTGGAAGCTTTTAAAGCGGATGTCCCGGATGGAGAGTATTCGGTATATCTTTATTGGGCAGAATTGGACACTGATAAAAAGAAAGAATCTTTGGTATATAATCTTGGCGCGGATACGGAAAACGGGGGGTATAGCAAGCGTACTTTCGGATTGGAAATAAATGGTAATCCGGTAATGGATAAGGTCGATATTGCTGAAGATTACGGTTTTGGTTGTGCTGTTATCCAGAAGTTCATTGTGAATGTAAATGATGGGAAGGGCCTGACTGTTGGTTTTAAGCGCATAGAAGGAGAACCGATATTGAATGCTATTCGCATTTATAAAAATTATTAGGGGATAATCAGGTTATAAAATGAAAAGATTTTTTGCATATCTGATATGCAGTTTGACGTTTACCATGATGATTGCCCGTTCCGAAGCGTCCGGGAAATTCGACATATATCTTTGTATCGGTCAGTCTAATATGGCAGGGCGGGCGACTTTAACACCGGCTGTTATGGATACTTTAGTGAATGTTTATCTTTTTAATGACCGAAATTTTTTTGAACCGGCTGTTAATCCGCTGAATCGTTATTCTACGATAAGAAAAGAGATAGGAATGCAGAAATTAGGGCCGGCTTATTCTTTTGCCCGTAAAGTTTCAGAAAAGAGTGATTGTAAAATCGGGCTTGTTGTAAATGCCAGAGGCGGCTCTTCTATTAAATCATGGGAAAAAGGAGCATCGGATAATTATTATGGAGAGATGTTGAGCCGAATTAGAGAAGCCTTGAAGTATGGTCGGTTAAAGGCGGTATTATGGCATCAGGGGGAAGCCGATTGCCGTTATCCCGAGTCGTATAAAATCTATATTTGTAAATTGGTTGAACAGTTGCGCACAGATTTGAATATGCCTGATTTATTGTTTGTTGCGGGAGAAATTTCTCGATGGAACTGGACAGGACATACCGAAGGAACAATCCCTTTCAATAAAATGCTCAGATCGTTAGAAGATAGCATTCCCCGATTTAAGGTGGTATCATCTGAAGGGTTGAAACCGTTAATTGATGAGAACGATCCTCATTTTGATACCGATAGCCAAATTATACTGGGAGAACGGTATGCAGAGAAAGTCCTCCGATATAACAGGGGGAAGTAATTAATTCTTTTATTTATAAAATGTTGTATTATGAAAAGATTTAGACTCTTTTTGGCAGGAATAGTCGTTATGGCCGCTGTTTCTGCAACACAAGCCGCTGTTGTGACAGATGGTTTTGATTTTGTTGAAAATTTGGTGGTCGGTAGCCAGAATTATGTACAGACAGCACCGGTCGATTATCCCGAATCGTTTGCGTTTATTTCGGTAAATGATTTGAAAACCTATGCTTTTGATGATGTTTTCGGTGTACAGGAGAATAATATAGATATGAAATTCTATATTATGGGAGGAAGTAATAATGCAACGGTACGTCTGTATAGTATGGATGGCGGTAATAACACGAAAGATTCGGAATATAAAAGCGGAGATAAAACTCAGGCCGATTTTACGGTAAAAAATGCAACTCGTTTTATGGCCGTTAAAGGTGTTGACTTTGATGCGGCTACTGTTGATCAGTTGAAGAGTCTGTCATTTACAGGGACGAATGCTGTGAATCCTGTGAATGAAGGGGACGTTATCGTATTTAAAACGGCTGAGACTTCAAAAGCTGCTGACCGTTTGGGATTGATAAAAGTTCATTCTATCGTAAAAGAGAATGAGACCAGCAGTAAAGGGGTGATTACCGTGTCTATTAAAGTGGTGAAACCTGCAAAAGTAGAAACTACAGGATTCCGTTATGGCGTTGTGAAAGTTGGTACTTATGGATTCTCTACAGGAACAGTTGAAGGGTATGAAGGTATAGGCTCTCTTCTTTCGATAAAAGATTTGAAATCATATACCGTAGATGAGGCTAAATCTAATTTTAGGAATGTGGATATAAAACTTCATTTGCAGGGAGCTGATTCCGAACCTCGTGTGTATAGTATGGAAAACGGAGATTCAAAAAACTCTCAATATAAAGATGCCGAAGGAAATACATTACAATCTTTATTGACTGCGGAAACGACGAATGCAACTCGTTTTTTGGCTGCCGACGATATTGATTTCGATAATGTAACAGCATCTGAAATAGCGGCTATCGATCCGGAGACGATCGGAAAAGGGACGATAAAACCTGCTGCCGAAGGAGATGTCATTCTTTTTAAAACCGATGAAAATTCAACTGCCGGAAGTAAGGTCGTAGGAGTAATGCGTATTGATCGGATAACTTTGGTTAATAACGTGAATAAAGAGCTGGGCTGCTATACTGTATCGATAAAGGTATTGGATAATACAGAAAGTGTATCTGTCCCGAAAGTCTCTAATAACGAATGGAGTTTGAAGGGCAAGAGTGTTTGTATTTTGGCCGATACCGGATCTAAACTGAATGTATATGCTGCCGGTAGCGGACAGTTAGTAAAGACAATTGATGTTGTAGCCGGAGATGTGATAGATTTTTCTAATTTTTCGGGTGCTTATATAGTTTCTTATGGAGGAAAGTCGGAGAAGGTGATTTTCTGATATGAGTTGTGAGAAAAGATTTGTCCGTTAAAAGTCCTGTGAGAATTTTTGACGGACAATCTTTTTGTTGTTGAAAGCCATTAAATTTCCTGATAAAGGAATGTTATCCGATCATTTTTGTGTTTTTCCTAGCCTGTTTTTTTGTTTCTACTCGTCAAATAACCCATTATCCTTTTCGTAAAAACAGGAAAATATTTTCAAAAGAGACTCTCGAACTTGACCAAGCAAAATTGAGATACTCTATACGGGTACGATTTTCCCTAATTCGACATACCAGATATAACCTTTTACTTGGGAGAATCCCATTTCTTTTATGAGGGATATATACCGGATCACTTGTTTATGATAGCTTTTTTTCTGAATATTCCCGAATTTATAGTCGATTACAGAAACTTCTTCTCCGGAAATGACTACCCGATCCGGACGGAGGAATGTCCCTTTTTGCTGTAAAATTTCCGTTTCGTTGATAATTTGTGTATCGGGAGAAAACCATGGGGCAACTTCAGGTTGATCTAACCATGTTTTTAATTTTTTTTCTAAGACGACTCCTTCTTCATGGCTGAGTTGCCCGTTAAATATATATGGTAAAACGGCGTTGTGAATATCTTCTGCATAGCGGACGTTGCTGAGAATTTCGTGCATGAGATTGCCGTGTTGCCGTTCGTGACTGTCTCCGAAATAGCCTTTCCCGTGTAGTCGTAGTTGAAGACGTTTGCCGGGATCGGCAGACCGATATTCGGGCATTGTTTTAATTTTCTGTTTTTCTTTTGCTGTTTGTAGATTTTCCCATGTCTCTCCGGCTTCATAACAGTTCTTTTCAGGATCATAATAGGCAGATAAATCGATTATCGGTTTGTCTTTTTCCTCCGGACAGTTTATTTCATTTTCGGGATTGACACAATAATATAGCAATCGGGAAAGAGAGCCGAAAGTCCCTTCTTTCTTAGGTTTCGGAGTAAAGAGCAACAGTTCGTCTTCCGCCCGGGTAAAAGCTACATATGCAATGTTGAGATTGTCGATGTAGGCGTGCATCTTTTCGTTGAAGTATGCATCGGCATAAAGGCTTTTTTTCAAGATCGATCCATAACGTATCGGGACAAGCGGAATGTCATCCAGAGGTTCTTTTTGGTTGCACCAAAGTATGTTTTCGTGATGCGGGTTGTGATCGATTTCCCAATCGCAAAACGGGATGATAACGGCTTTGAATTCCAATCCTTTCGATTTATGGATCGTCATGATACGAATTGCATTTTGGGAGTCGGGTGTTGTTATGGTTTTCTTTATCCCTTGTTCGTTCCACCATTGTAAAAAAGAGGCGGGATCGGCCGAATGATTTGTTGTATAGTCGAGTACGATATCCTGGAATGCCTGAATGAATATACTTTCATTTCGTTCTCCGGAGGGAGGAAACAAACTGATAATTTTTTCGCACATTTCGAATAATGGCGTGTTTCTCAATTGTTCGAGTTCCCTGACGATTTCAGGATCGAAATGATGCGATAATTCTTTCTCCTTTTCTGAAAAATAAGAGGCGAGAGCTGTTTCTGGAGGGAGATTCCGGTGCGTTGTCGAATATTCATATACGGCAAGTATCCGGTTTATTTCCGTCTCTGGATTTTGCAGGTAGTTTAAAATACCGATTACCAGTTTGACAATCGGGGCATTGTGGATGAAAAGAGCTTCGTCCGAAATAATATCGAAGCGATATGTAGAATCGTTATTCTCGGCTTTGGCTTTTAAAAGACAATCTGCAACAAGGCTGCCTTCAGCTTTGCTTCTGACCAGAATGGCAATGTCCTTTAACGAGATATTTTTATCTTGAAGTTCTTTTAAGGTTTGCGGAAGTAGTTCTGTCGCCCGATTTTTCCAATCTATTTTTTCTCCTTCTTCCGTCTCGGTTTCCAAGAACATTACTTTTACATGGCCTTTTTTTTCTTTATTTTTAGGGGATATATGTTGGTATATATCTCGGTATGCTTTCCCGATCTTTTCGGCATATTCGGAGTCGATGTGTACATTGGCGGGAGTATCGGCTATTTCTTTTTGTAAAGATTCTTGAAGTAAGAATGATGCTTTCCTGAAAAACGAATTGTTGAACTGTATGACATTTATACAACTTCGCCAGTTCGTCCCCAATACATGGTCGTTCAGTTCTTCCGGCTTCTTGAATTGGTTGCCCAGTTCGTCATTCAGCAGTTTCCAGTCTGAATTTCTCCATCGATAAATACTTTGTTTTACATCCCCCACGATGAGGTTACGGCCGCCTTTATCATTACTCTCCTTAATCAACGGAAAGAAATTATTCCACTGCATCCGAGAGGTGTCTTGAAATTCATCGATCATAAAATGGTCGATCCGGTTCCCGGTTTTTTCATATACGAAAGGCGTATCGCTACCATCGATGATTCGGTTGAGCAATTCGGTGGTATCGGACAAAAGAAGAATATTGTGTTCTTTTTCGTATGTCTGAATGTGTTTGTCGATGTCGCTCAAAATCCCTAATGTGTAAATATAGCGGCGTGTTTCCATTACCGATATATAAAATGGATAAGCGTTATAGCAAGCGATAATCTGTTTGATATATTCGTTTAATTCCGGATATATTTCCCGAACTTTTGTAATAATGTCGGGAGAAGTTTTTTTTGTCGTCCAGTTTTCGATATTGTCGGATAGTTGTGTAAATGAAGCGTTCGGTTCTTTTATGTTACCGTCCGCCCATTTGGAAAACTCTTTAAACGGAGAACGGTTACCGCCTTTCAGGTCTTCAGGAGGTAGTCCCGCTTTTTTCATTATTTCGGTGGCTTTTCTTGCTATTTTCCGACTTTCGGACTCGAAGTCTTGTTTTATGATATTCAGTTTTTTGATATATGCTCTTAATAGATCTTTATCCGCCATGAAATGGCGTATTTCCGAACTGTGCGATTTATATTCTTCTTTAAATATTTCTTGTGCCAACTGGACGATATTTCGTTGTATTCCCCAGCTTTTTCCTCCTTCGACCTGCTCCTCGGAAAATCGGATCAGCCAGTTTAGCAAATCTTTATTTTCAGGATTTTCGAGATCGAAAAACATCCGGTCTATGGCTTCCGTAAGCACATGACTATTGTCTATTTCGGTATTGTATCCGCCTTGCAAACCGATTTCTCGAGTGAACGCCCGTGTCGTTTGTTGAAAAAACTTGTCGATGGTACTGATATTGAAACCCGAGAAATCGTGCAGAAGGGTAAATAAAATTTCTGAAGCTCTTTTTTGAAGTTCTTCGATGCTTGCCGGGATTCCGTTTTGCCCCAACAGGTCATTTAAATATTCCGATTCGGAAGTCCGATGAGCCAGAATATCGAGTTTTTCGATAATGCGCCGCTTCATCTCTTCTGTCGCTTTATTGGTGAAGGTTACGGCAAGGATATGTTGAAAAGCCTTGTTCCGTTCCGATGGCAATATCGGTTCGTTATTGGGACGAACAGGAGATAATAACAATTTGAGGTATTCTAATGTCAGCTTATAGGTTTTCCCCGACCCGGCTGAAGCTCTGTAAACATGGAGCATATCGATATTTATTTAGACTCTAAATAATCCGGGCTTTCGTATAGCCTTCTTTTTTCAGAATTTCCAATACCTTAGCACGAAAATCCCCTTGTATAAGGATTTCTCCGTCTTTACTTGATCCTCCGACTCCGCATTTTGTCTTTAATGTTTTTCCTAACTCTTTGAGGTCTTCTTCTTTCCCGGAGAATCCTGTGATCAACGTTACCGATTTTCCGTTTCGGTTACGTTTGTCGAGTTGTATTTTCAACGGTTGTTTTTCCGGAGCTTGGGTCTCCGGTTCTTCTGTTTCTCCGGTATCGTACGAAAAATCGGGATTTGTCGAATAAACGACATTCAGGCGATCTTTCCAGTCATTATTATTTTTTGCCATTGTTCGCTATTTTAAAGAATGAGATTATCGGGTTGTAGCCGATATACGGTATATTTGTTTTCAAATTTAATACAGATCGTGAACGTAGCCAAACAAAATATATAGTTTACGAAAAAATTTATTACTTTTGTATTATTCAGAAAACAACAGATGAATGGCTGGAGATAATTCAAAGATAACGATTAAGTTGCCTGAGCCGTCTTTGAGGCGGTTGCCTTGGTATTTAGCGTATGTAAAACTCCTTAAAGACAGAGGGGTCGAATATGTGTCTTCTACGCAAATATCGAAAGATATTAATGTCGATGCTTCACAGATAGCTAAGGATCTTTCGTTTATCAACATATCGGGTAAGACCCGTGTTGGATATGAGGTGGAGTCTTTAGTTTCGGTGTTGGAAGATTTTCTCGGATTCACAGATGTTCATAAGGCTGTCATTTTCGGAGTCGGCAGTCTGGGTGCTGCATTGCTTCAGGATTCGGGTCTGGCGCAGTACGGAATGAATGTGATTGCCGGATTTGATATAAAAGAAGAGTTGGCAGGAACTTTTATTAATGGTATACCGGTATATCATGTGTCGGAGTTTGAGGAACGGCAAAAAGAGTTGAATGCGCACATCGGTATTTTGACGGTCCCGGTAGAACGTGCACAGGAGACTGCTGAAAGTATGATCGCGGGAGGAGTTAAGGCTATCTGGAATTTTACTCCGTTCAGAATACGTGTGCCAAAACATATTGTCGTTCAGAATACTTCTATTTATGCACACCTTGCCGTTATGTTCAATAGACTGAATAATCTTAAAAAATAAAAAATACTTTCCGGTTTTTTATTCCGGAAATCTTATAAATACTTCAGAATGAAAATTATTGCCGTAGGTTGGAATTATCTCGATCACAATAAAGAGATGAATCGTACGTTATTACCAAAAGAACCGGTTATATTTCTGAAACCCGAAACGGCTTTATTAAAGGATCACAAGCCGTTTTTTCTTCCGGATTTTTCGAACAAAATAGAATATGAAACAGAAATCGTGGTTCATATTTGTCGGTTGGGAAAGAATATAGCTCCGCGTTTTGCTCACCGTTATTATGATGCTGTTACTGTCGGCATCGATTTTACGGCACGGGATTTACAATCCCGGCTGCGAAGTGAAGGAGCTCCGTGGGAAATATCCAAGGGTTTTGATTCTTCGGCAGTTGTCGGAGATTTTGTCTCGCTTGATCAGGCTGGAGAAATACAAAATCTTGCCTTTTCATTGCAAATTAACGGAGAAACGGTACAGCAGGGAAATACAATAGATATGATTTTCCCGGTAGATGAAATTATTGCGTATGTAAGTCGTTTTTATACGCTTAAGATAGGAGATCTGATTTATACGGGAACACCGAAAGGTGTAGGACCGGTGGCGATAGACGATCATTTGCAGGGATTTCTGGGAGACCGTAAAGTATTGGATTTCCGTGTGAAATAGACCGGTAGAAATTTCTGTTGCTTAGAATTATAAAAATGAGAAAGAATACCGTTGTTTTATTTTTTTTGTTACTGTCTTTTGGCATTTTCTTTTTCCCGGAAATGTTGAATGCACAGTCTGACCGATATACCGGAATATCAAAATTAAATTCCGGTTATTGGGTAAAAATCAGAATATCGGAGAGCGGTATATATCAGATTTCTTATGACGATTTGCGGGCATGGGGATTTGTCGATCCGGCAAAAGTGAAACTTTACGGATATGGCGGAGCAATGCTGCCGGAGGACTTTCAAAAGCCTTATATCGACGATTTGCCTGAAGTGCCGGTGATGCGTTACGGAGAGCGGATGATTTTCTATGCACAGGGAGTCGTGAAATGGACGGCCGGCAGTTCGACGTTTACACACGAAAGAAATCCTTATTCACAGTATGGATATTATTTTTTGTCCGAAAATGATGACCAGCCTCGAACGATGGAGACAGTCTCTGCAAACGAGTCTATGAGTGCGACAACTGTGAATGTCTTTAATGACTATGCTTTGCATGAACAGGAACTTATTAATTTAGGACGTACAGGCCGAAAATTTTATGGTGAAGATTTTATTTATGAACAAATCAGAACTTTTACATTCGATATTCCGGGAATTACGGAGACTCCGGTTTCGATGCAGATCGATTTTGTTGTTAAAGCTTTGGCCTCAAATTCCAATACTATTGCCGGACAGATAAAGATCAAGCACAACGATGTCTCTCTTTCTCAATCTTCTCAGGATAGGGTTTATGCGATTTTGAATAATAGCCAAGAAGCTACTTATGCAAGCGGACGTTCTACGTCTACTACCAAAACATGGGTGAGAGATCCCGATAATCCCGACCGTATTACGATACAATTCGAAGGGAGTCAGGCCTCTACGGCGCGACTCGATTTTATTCGATTGAATATGGAACGGGATCTGAAAATTTATGACGGGATCGTTGCATTCCGAAATTTGAAATCCCGCAATACATTATTAAAATATGCCGTTAATGTATCAGGATCTTCAGATCCTCGGATTTGGGATATAACCGATCTTCAAAATCCTGTATCTATCGAAAGTTCACAACATGACGGATGCTTGTGGTTTGTTCCTCAGTCGGTAGGATTAAAAGAGTATGTCGCATTCGATGCTGCACGGACATTCCCGTCTCCTGAGTATGTGGGAATTGTGTCGAACCAGAATTTGCATGGTTACAGCCGTGCCGATCTGGTTATTATAGTTCCGCCGGAATTTTACTCACAAGCCGAACGTTTGGGGAAATTCCATGAATCGGAAGACGATATGTCGTATTTAATTGTATATCCTGAACAGATTTACAATGAGTTTTCTTCCGGAACTCCTGATGCGACAGCGTACAGGCGCTTTATGAAGATGTTTTATGACCGGGCTGAAGGAAATGAAGATTTGAGACCGCGTTATTTGCTGCTTTTTGGAGACGGTACGTATGATAATCGTTTGATTACGAGTGAATGGCAAGGCTATAAGTATCCGTTTTTATTAACTTTTCAGTCAGAGTCGAGCTTAGATGAACGTACGTCTTATGTAACGGATGACTATTTCGGTTTTTTGAAAGACACGGATGGCGCGAATCTACTGGCTGATAAACAGGATATTAGTATCGGTCGTTTCCCGGTACGAACGTTAGCCGAGGCGACCGTTGCCGTGGATAAGGTAATCGAATATGGACAAAACAAAAATTTCGGAGTATGGAAAAATAATCTTTGTTTTGTAGCCGATGACGGAAATAATTCGGATCATATGGAATTGGCTGATGAGTTGTGCGATAAAATAGAGTCGAAATATCCTGAATTTTTCCCGTATAAAGTTTATCTCGATGCTTATACCCGGGTAAGTTCTGCGAGCGGAGGTACTTACCCTGATGCAAAGAAACGTATGTTCGATTTGTTGGACGATGGGTTACTCTTTATCAATTTTTGCGGGCATGGGAGTTCTACAAGCTGGACGGCGGAGAAGATTTTGGAAATGTCGGATATTCGGAAACTTTATTTGAAGCGTCTTCCGTTATGGATTACGGCAACTTGCGATTTCAGCCGGTTCGATGACAAATCCAATTCTGGAGGAGAAGAGTTGTTCCTGAATTCAAAAGGCGGAGGAATCGCCCTTTTTACGACGACTCGAGTGGTATATATGGAAAAGAATGCCATTCTAAATAAAATGTTGATCGAAAATATCTTCGAACGGGATGCGGACGGCTCGAGATACCGCTTGGGAGATGTGATGCGTGTTGCGAAGAAGGCTGTTGCCGAATATGTCAATTCGGATGGAGTTCGTCCGTATGAAAGAGATCTGAACAAATTGAATTTTATTCTTTTGGGAGACCCTGCGCTTCGGTTGGCTTATCCTGAATATAAGATGGTAATTACCGAGATTAACGGAGATCCGATTGACGAAACTTCAGATTTACAGACTCTGAAAGCACGTTCTTGGGTAAAAATGAAAGGAGAAGTGCGGGATCATACTACAGGCGAAAAGAAGGAAGACTTTAACGGTTTGGTATATCCCCGGTTATATGATTCGAAGAAAGAGATAACGACGAATGGTTTTGAAAGCGATGTACCCTTTACGTTTTATGAACGTGCGAATATGTTATATTCCGGTAAAGATTCGGTTCGGAACGGAGAGTTTGAATTTGAGTTTAAAATGCCTGTAGAACTGAATTACTCCTCGGAGACCGGATTATTGAATTTGTACGGGTATGATGAGCAAGGACGTGAAGCACAAGGATCGAATGAGCAGTTTGTCGTAGGAGACATGGATAATGATGTCGAGGCGGATACGGAAGGTCCGATTATCCATTCTATGTATCTGAATAGCGAGACATTCAGTTATGGCGATAAGGTAAATGAAGAGCCTGTGTTTATTGCCGATGTGGAAGATGAATCGGGAATAAATATTTCTGGAATCGGTATCGGGCACAATATGACGGTAACGATCGACCATTCTTCGGCTCAAGAATATGTTGTTAATAACTACTTTGATCCGGTGGTAGGTGAATTCGGGCGAGGAACAGTAATGTATCAATTACCGTCTTTACCGGCAGGATCACATACTTTGACGTTTAAGGTTTGGGATACGGAAGGTAATTCTACGGAAAAGACAACTTCGTTTGTTGTCGTACCGGGTATGAAACCCCAGATATTCGATCTTTATCCTCAAAAAAATCCGGTGTCGGAATATGCAGAGTTTTATTTGAAGCATGATCGTCCGAATATGAATATACAATTAAGGCTGTCTATTTATAATTTGATGGGTACAGAACTATGGACTTATTCGGATGACGGACTTTCCGATATGTGGACTTCTCAACCGATCGTTTGGAATCTGACCGATAAAGCCGGAAGACGGGTTGCGCCCGGTGTATATCTTTATCGGGCGTATATCTCGACAGAAGGCAGTAAGGAGGCTACCAAGACTAAAAAAATCATAGTCGTTGCACAATAAAAGCCTTTGAATACAGTTTTTATTAAGGAGAAATAAAATAGAAAAGAGAGAAATATATTTATGAACCGGATACGAAGTTTTTTGGTAATTGCTTTTCTGGGAGCTTGTTTTACTTCGTTTGCTCAGAACGATGTTAAGAATAAATTTAATCCGATTAACACGGGAGTAACCTCTTTGGGTATTGCTCCGGATGCTCGAGGCGGATCTATGGGAGACTTGGGAGCTGCTACCGATCCTGACGTGAACTCTCAATATTGGAATCCTGCAAAATATGCTTTTGCATTCAGCCGTGCGGGAGTTTCTGTATCTTATACTCCATGGCTGCGTAAATTGGTCAATGATATTAATTTAGCGTATGTGGCCGGTTATTGGAAATTCGGCAGTAGCGATTTACAGGCATTGAGTGCTTCATTGCGTTATTTTTCTTTGGGATCGATCAATATTACAGATGATGGCGGAAATATAACGAATTCTATAAATCCGTATGAGATGGCCTTTGACCTCGGTTATTCCAGAAAATTGTCACAAAGTTTTTCAATGGGTGTCGTCTTCCGGTTTATCTATTCAGATTTAGCTTATGATGAGACTGAGGGAATGAAAGGGGCGGCGGCTTTCGCTGCGGATATATCCGGTTATCAGACTTTTTATCCTATTGTAGGACGGAGCGAGTGCCAGTGGTCATGGGGATTTAATATTTCCAATATCGGTTCTAAAGTTTCGTATGACGGCGGAAATAACAGCGCTTTTTTGCCGACGAACTTGCGTTTGGGAACGACTTTCCTTTTCCCTTTGGCTGATTATAATACGTTGTCGTTGAGTCTTGACTTGAATAAGCTGTTAGTACCTGCAGCTCCAAGACAAGAAGATTATCTGGATGTAGAGGGAAACGAAAATAGAGAAGCTTATGAAGCTGCAAAAGAGAAGTATCAAAGTACATCTCCCATCAGCGGAATTTTCAAATCGTTTTCAGATGCTCCCGGAGGATTTAAAGAAGAGCTTCAAGAGATAAATTTTTCGGTAGGTGCAGAGTATGCATATAACAATCAATTTTTTCTGAGGGCCGGATATTATAATGAAAACAAGTATAAGGGGAATCGTAAATATTTTACTTTTGGAGCAGGATTTGCACTTAAGGTCCTTCGACTGGATGCCGCTTATGTAGTTGCTACTGCACAGAGTAGCCCGTTAGATCAAACTCTGCGTTTTTCCCTTTCGTTCGATATGGATGGGATAAAAGATTTAGTCGGACGTAGAAGACGTTGATAAAAGAGACAAATGAAGATAAGGGTAGGCTTCGGTTTTGATGTTCATCGGTTGGTCGAAGACCGGGAACTTTGGTTAGGAGGCATTCGCATAGAACATTCGTGCGGTTTGCTCGGGCATTCGGATGCGGATGTTTTGATTCATGCCCTATGCGATGCTTTGTTGGGGGCAGCCAATATGCGGGACATCGGCTTTCATTTTCCGGATACGGCAGGAGAGTATAAAAATATAGATAGTAAAATTCTGTTGCGAGATACGGTTAAGATGATTAGAGATAAGGGATACCAAATAGGTAATGCAGATATTACGGTTTGTGCCGAGCGGCCCAAATTAAATCCTCATATTCCGGCAATGAAGAAGTGTCTGGCAGAAGTTATGGCAGTTGATGAAGAGGATATATCTATAAAAGCTACAACAACAGAGAAGCTTGGATTCACAGGGCGAGAAGAAGGTATTTCGGCCTATGCCACGGTGCTGTTGCAAGAATAATATGCCTGAAATATCATTATATTATTTCATTAATCCATTTAAAACATGGTTTTTGGCTCAATTTTATTATAATAGAGGCTGTTAGTGTACTTAGTATAGCACATAAAAGCCAAAGGTTATAAACATCAGAAGTAAAATGTCCCCATATCCGTGATAATAAAAACACAAAATACATGTGCAGAAAATAAATCAGAATGCTTTCTTTTCTCAGCCAAGTATAGATTTTCTTTTCTGGTAAATTTATTTCGATTGCAACAACAAAAACTGCTATACCTGAAAGTAACCCGCTAAAAGGAGTAAGATTTCCAATTACAAATACAAGAGCACTTGCACTCATGCATAATGTAAATAAAATAAATTTTATGCGTAATGAATATTTCTGTAAATGAAAAATCATCATTCCTGTAGAGACATAAGCTAATCCTTGAAATACTCCATTTCGTGCATTTGGAAAAATCCATTTACAAGCTTTACATAAAAGTTGAGGAATTTCTGGAAGATTTTCTATATCAAGTTGATCATACCCACAACCTACCAACAAAAATATTAAGCCGGTATACCACAAAGCCTTTAAATGTACTCCACGAGTTCGAAAATATTTTATTATGAATACGGCCACAATAAGTGCAAGTAAATACCACAAAGGCCAAGAGAAAGGTTGTTCGCCTACAAAAATGAAATTACGTATGAAGAAAAGCAAGTCAATAACCCAATTGTAGTCATTGGTCCAAAATATAAACAATGTGATTGGAAGATAGATTACCGTCCAAATAAGATAGCGTTTAACACTTTTACGAGGAAATTGCTCATAAATTATATTGGCTTTATCGATTGATTTTGTTTGTGTTTTGCGTTCAAGTAAATAGCCTGAAGTAATAAAAAATATAGGAACTGCCCAGCGAAGGAAAAAATATACCCATAGAGGAACTGCTTGTACATTGAATTGCAGGCAATGAATTCCTACAACAAATAATGCCATAATGTATTTTATGACATCCAAAAATCTGTATTGCATAAAGAAGATGTGTTATCTGCGTTAATGCTCCCTCTTCTTTCCTACGAACACAAAAAGTGGACGTTTCTAGTCCACTCAGTGCGGTCGTAGGAAAACCGGATATAACAGACCGAAACGCCCACGTGTAACGTGAACGTCCACACATCTGTTCTCGGTTATATCTATGAAATTTCCTACGTTTCACTGAATTAAGAACAAGATTGCAAACGCAATTAATATTATATAAAAGTCTTTTGCTGCTAATGACTTTCGTGTACAAAGTTAGTTTTTTTCAACAATAAAAGAAATGATTTCAACTTTTTGGACAGTAAATATTTAATCTTTAACGACGAAAGGCAAAAAAGATTTGATTAATTATACTAAATATACAGAGTTCAAGATACACTCAAATTCACACTTTTATAAAAGGATCTTATTCAAAACGTCATTGTAAATAGAAAAACAGCCGCTGTTTTTCAGGCGGCTGTTTTTCGTATATGAATTATCTATCTCACATATAACCGTGTTACGGCTTTCCACTCTTTACCGGGTTCTATAAATTGAAAACCGGTGAGTTGTGCCGGCAGTTTCAAGTTCGGAGCGTTCGTTGCCCAGCTTTGCGGTTCAGGACATACATAGGGAACTTCGCCACCGTTGTTCCAGAGAGTCCAGTGTTTAAATTGCTCGTCGGTTTCATAGAATACGCTTATTCCTTTTTCTGTATCGGTCAGAATCGCTCCGTTATAGTTTTTTCCGTCTATCGATAGCGGTTCGTTAGTTAAAGCCCATTCTATTGCTTTGCCGAAAGGATAAAGACCCTCGGTGCGCAGGAGAGCTTCTTCTTCGTTCAAGTCGTTGAGTTTTCCGATCGGGAGCGAACGTTCGCTCATTTCCCAGCGTTTTCCCACCGACAGTTTCAGTTTATAGTTGTTTCGCTTTCCGTTTGTTGTGAAGGGAACATTGATAGGAGTGTGGAATCCCATGCCTATAGGCATATTTTCTTTGCTTTGATTGATGAAAACGGTAGTTTGTTTTAAACCTTCTGCCGACAGTCGGAAAATCATGCGGCAAATGAATTCATGAGGAAAATGTTTATAAATGGGATCATTAAATAAATTAGAGAAATAAGAAGCCTCTATTTCTACGTAGTCATTTCCGGTTTCTGTCCGGGTAATTATAAACGGCTGGGATTTAATGATCCCATGATGGTAATTGTTCTGAGCGGGAATGGTAATCGGATATTTGTATGTACGGTTCTCGAATGAATAAGTTCCGTCCTCGATACGGTTAGGAGGGAATAAAAGCGGAAGTCCGAATACTTGAGGTCGTCCTTTGAAAGTCTCTATTTCGTCTTCTGCCGGAGTTCGCAATATATTTGTGCCGGAAGCTTTATGGCTTAGTTTAACGACATTAGCCCCGATTTCGGGAATCATAATTGCTTCATATCCGCCTGCTTCGAAATGAATGGCTGACATTCCGTAAAAATCAATTTTTTCGATTTGCATATTTCTTTTGTATTAGTTGGTGACAATTGATCTTATTTTTCCAAAAGTACAAATATCCGTTAACCTTGATGTATGAAAAATGGTTATTTGTGTTTAAAATCTGGTTTTGAAACCTGCTAGATTTTACTCGGGTCAGGTTTGGGAGTTCCTTTCGGAAGAAGTTAAAGGCGGCAGTTGACTGTGTGGTGTACCGGAATGAGAAAATAGCTTGCAAAAGACTCGAAAGATTCGGATATATAATTTTATCGATTTAAAACAGGCTATTAATGAAAAAGCCTGTTGCAACTTGCAAACAGGCTTTTTATTATCGAAAATACGGTAATTTTTAGAGAGCTTTGATTTCGTGAAGTACACTGTTTGTCTTGTGAACGGCAGCAGCACTTTTTTCGAACAACTCTTTTTCTGCATCATTAAGTTTGAAATCAACAACTTTTTCCCAACCGGTGCGACCCAAAACAACCGGAACGCCTATGCAGATGTCTGACTGTCCGTATTCGCCTTCCAGATATACACTGCAAGGAACGATTTTTTTCTGATCGTGAAGGATAGATTCAACAACGTATGCAGCAGCTGCACCCGGAGCATACCATGCAGAAGTTCCTAATAATTTTGTCAATGTAGCACCTCCTACCATAGTGTCGGCAGCAACTTTTTCTAAAGTTTCGGCATCGAGAAGTTGAGATACCGGCAAACCTTTATAGGTAGCAAGACGAGTTAAAGGAATCATTGTCGTGTCGCCATGACCGCCGATTACAACGCCTTCCACTTCATTAGGGTTGGCATTCAAGGCCTTGCTTAAGTAGCATTTGAAACGAGAGCTGTCCAATGCTCCACCCATACCGATTACGCGGTTTTTAGGAAGTCCCGAAGTTTTCTGAATCAAATAAGTCATAGTGTCCATAGGATTGCTTACGCAGATAATGATTGCGTTGGGTGAGTGTGCTAATACACTTGCTGCAACCGATTTTACAATCCCTGCATTTACACCGATCAATTCTTCGCGAGTCATACCCGGTTTACGAGGAATACCGGATGTAATGACAACAACGTCAGAACCTGCGGTTTTTGTATAATCGTTGGTAACTCCTGTGATACGAGTATCAAAACCGAGCAAGGTTGCTGTCTGCATCATGTCCAATGCCTTACCTTCTGCTACGCCTTCTTTGATATCCAACAATACTACTTCGTCGGCCACTTCATTAAAAGCCAATACATTTGCGCATGTAGCACCTACGTTACCTGCACCTACGACTGTTACTTTTGACATAATAATTCTTTATTTATTAGTTGATAATTAAACTCTTTTTTACGATTGCAAATGTACAAACGATATTTAATTGTGGAAAATTTTCCGTATTTAATTTTTGATAAATCATATCTATTCGGGTTAATTTTATTCGGTTTATATCAGAATATTCGACATTAAGTAATGAACAGGGGATATGAACGGTTGTTGATAATTTTAATTGTCAGATATATAGGTGATTATAAATTAATTTTGAGAAGGATATGAACAAGTGTTGTGCATAAGTTAGGTATTTTTGTGAATAACTCCGATTGTGTTCCGTTAATAACTCGGTCATTGCGGAAAAGAGGCTAAAACACAGGTCGAAAAATCGGTTACTCGTTGGACTTCTGTTTTTGTTATTAACAACAGTTGATAATGTTAATGTCTTTATTCTTATTAAGTTATATTTTTTATCAGAAGAGTTATAAACATAAATTGTTGATAACATTGTTAATAGTCCGATGTAATTTGTAAGTTATAAACTATTCGTTGATAATCGGTTGGATAATCAAACTTTTATTTATTGGGGGATTGAGTTTACTCAAAATAAAAGTATTATTGTAACTTTTAGAGCCTGTCGTAAATTTTGTTCGGGTCAGTTTTGAGAGTTTATTTCGAGGATGTTTTTCTGTTTTTGGGAGGATGATAGCGGGCTATCTGACGAGTGAAAACGGGAAAACAGACCAGAAGAAAGCGCAAAAATGACCTGATAATATTTTTCTGTTGGAAAATTTAGACAAGCTCTTACATAGGATCGACATCGTAATATACGGTAACAGATTTGAATCGTTCGTCTTTTAACATATCGTCTTGAGCCTGATATAAGAGTTCTCTCACTTTTGCCATAGATGCATTATTTTCTACTTTTAGAACGATTTTGCGGATATATAGAGATTGTATCCGGGCAACGGGAGGAAGATCCGGGCCTAATATGCGATGAGCGAAAACTTGTCGTAAACGTGTTGCATAAGAACATGCAACCGAATTGAGAATTGTTTCATCCCTATGTTTCAGATAAATATATATCAACCGAAAGAAAGGGGGATAGGAGAATTGCTGACGCTCTTTCAATTGCGTATGAAACATTCCTGCGTAGTCGTGGTTGATAACTTGTTGTATGAGCGGATGTTCGGGCTGTGCCGTTTGCAGAATTACAGTACCCTGACGCTTCTTTCGTCCGGCGCGTCCTGCAACTTGAGCCATAAGCTGAAATGCCCGTTCGTGAGCTCTGAAATCAGGGAAATTCATCATTGTATCGGCACTTAAAATACCGACTACGCTTACATTATCGAAGTCCAGTCCTTTGGTGATCATTTGAGTCCCGACCAGAATTTGAGTTTTGTGCTGTTCGAAGTCTTCGATCAGTTGTTCATAAGCCTTCCGTGTACGAGTGGTGTCCAGATCCATACGGGCGATTTGGTAATCCGGAAAATATTGGGCTATATCTTCTTCGATGCGCTCTGTCCCGAATCCTCGAATATCGATTTCGGTATGTCCGCAGGCCGGGCATTGTCTGGGAATTTCGCATGTATATCCGCAATAATGACAAGTAAGCTGATGATATCGTTTATGATAGGTTAACGTTACGTCGCAATATTTGCATTTGGGAACCCATGCGCAAAGTTTGCATTCTATTACCGGGGCGAAACCTCTACGGTTTTGGAATAAAATGACTTGTTCTCCTCTTTTTAGGGCCTGATTGGCTTCATCGAGAAGCAGAGGAGATATATTGCCGGTCATCTGTTTTTTACGACGAAGTTCTTGAGTGTTGGCTACTAATATTCGGGGCAATTGTATATCTTCGAATCGGGAGGTAAGTTCTACGAATCCATATTTCCCTTGTTGTGCATTATAATAGCTTTCTAAAGCCGGAGTTGCACTTCCTAATAATGTTTTTGCGCCGTGCATCGATGCCAATACGATGGCTGCGTTACGGGCATGATAGCGTGGTGCAGGATCTTGTTGTTTATACGTATTTTCGTGTTCTTCATCTACAATAACCAGTCCTAAGTCTCTGAAAGGCAAAAATATCGAGGATCGCACTCCGAGAATGACTCGTATTCCCTTGTCTTTTAGGAGATTGTTCCATATCTCTACGCGTTCGTTATCCGTAAATTTGGAATGGTAAATAGCAAGACTGTCTCCGAAAACCCGTTGTAGTCGGGTTGTAAGTTGAGTGGTCAAAGCTATTTCGGGAACGAGATAAAGCACCTGTCTCCCTTTTTGAATGACTTCTTGAATCAGGTGGATATATATCTCAGTCTTACCGCTGGAAGTTACACCGTGCAGCAAAGTAACCTCTTTATCCTTGAAAGAATGAAGTATTTGGTCAAGAGCTTTTTGCTGTACTGTATTGAGAGCGTGAGCAGGCTCGGCAGACCGTCCGGAAGTGTCTAACCGGCTTATCTCCCGTTTATAAGAGATCAGTATTCCTTTGTCGATCAGCCCTGAAAGGACAGATGAGGATACATCGGCTCTTTCGAGCAGAGTGTTTCGGGATACCTCTTTAAATTGCCCTCTTTGCATGAATGATGACAATTCGAGATAGGCCATCAATAATTTGAGTTGTTTCTTGGCAGGAGTCAATTGTTCGAAAATGGGCCGTAATTTCTCTTGTTCTTCTGGTCTGAAAGCCAGTTTTATATATGTCTCGGTTTTAGGACGATATTTCCGTTTTATCTGTTCTGTAATGAATAAGGCCTCTTTGTCGAGCAGAGTACGAATAACGGGTAAAATATTGCGTAACCCGCTCTCTTTTTCCAGATCTTGTACTGAGATTTTGGGATACTTGCTTAGTGTGTCTAATAATATTGACTCCCTTTCTGTCAGTCGATTGTCCGGATTTTCTTCATAATCAGGGTTAGGAGAAACCAAGGTTTCGCTTTCTAATTTTAACCCCGACGGTAATGCCGCTTTATACACATCGCCGACAGAACAGAAATAATATCCGGCAATCCATTCCCAAAATTTGAGTTGAGGACGCCGTAAAATAGGTTCATTGTCTAATAAAGAGATGATTTCTTTTGTCTCATAATCGGCGGGTGCATGATTGTGAGTAAAAATGACGATAGCCGTATAATATTTTTTTCGTCCGAAGGGGACGATAACCCGGCTTCCGGTAGATAAATTTTCTTTTAATTCCGCAGGAATACGGTATGTATAATATTTATGTAACGGAAGAGGTAATATGACATCGGCAAATTGGGACACGACTGATACGGATTTAGAATTGTCAGACAAAAATAGTAAAATGCCTCGGATTTGTAGTCCTCATCTCGTTTATAATTTGCAAATTGAGAAACGTCAGTTTAATAGTCAATCTGAATTTTCCAAAATATTATCTAGTCTTTTGTTGTTTTTACGAAGAGAATCGTAGACTATATGCTGAGTGAAAATAACAAGGTATCTTCGGAATAAACTCTCAAATCAGACTTGAACAGAATTTGGACAGATTCTAAGAAAATCTATTAATTAAAAATCCTTTTTATTTTTTTAATTGTGATATGATTAATTCTTATATTTGTGATATAGGGTTAATATGAGATTGATTTAGCTAAGTTTATTATATATTTTGAAGGAAATATTGACATGGAGAAAGGTAATTTAAGTTCTAGCTCTTTTAGCTATAAAGATTATAATGGTTATAATCGTAAATTTAATGAGCAAAATTATATTCTTGTAGTAAAAGATGAAGACTTCCCGGATAAAAATGTTATTTCTATCTTACATAGGGATGGACAAATGATAGAAGATATTGATGAATATGATATGGGGAATAAAATATTTATCGTGAAGGATAGATATAACCAAGATGTATTATCGTTAGGGGAGCGATTTGCTGTTAATCAGTTATTTAAAATTGCATCGGGAAATGTTATTTATAATAGTGGAAGTGAAGAAAATCCCAATTTTCCTAAGGTTAAAACCTTTCATTCTAATTTAAGTGAAATTTTAAACAATGAGATAATAGAAATATTTGAAGGTGAAATAAGTGAAGCAAAATCTACTTTTAGTTTGAAAGAAGATATTCTGAAACCTCTGTTGTCTGATAATTATGTAGGACTTAATAATTGTTTTTTTATAACAGAAGATAATAAAACAATGAAAGGACCTTTTGTCGCAAAGAAAAAAGATAGTGAGGAACGATTTGTAATAAGGAAATCTGAATATTTGCGATTTGGAGAATATGAAATGAAAGAAAAATCTTTTGTCGCCTTTTCTGCAAATGATGTTGATAGGAGGATTTTCATTCCAGGTGTGAATGAATTGCCTTCTCCGCATATAATTGATTTCATAAGTGATGAAGATTTATTAAAGGAATTTGAAAGAAGAGTAAAAGGGTCTTCTAATGACTATAATATTGATGTTTTAAATTCATTCATTGAATTTATTCAGAGATTCAGATCAGAAATAAATGATAATACATCTGTGAGGAGAAATGAACGATTGTTGGCTATTATAGATGCAGGGAAAAATGAAATATTGTCAAATATTGATTTTATAGATCGTTTACCTCAGATGAAGTTTGTGAGAGATGAAATTAATAAGTTGTCAGAAAAGAGACTACAATTAAATACAGAAATTGATAGGCTAAAAATTCAGGAAGAGAGATTACAACAAAATATAGAAAAGGAAAATCAGGAATTTGAGAGTTTAAAACAGGATAAAGAGAATTTTAGAGAACAAGAGTTGATTAATAAAAAGACGATATTAGAAGCTGAAATAACAGAACTAGAAGAACGCAAAAATAATTTATCTTCATTTGTTAGTGTTGAAGAGGAAAGACTTTCTAAAGAATTGGCTACAATAACGGATGATATACGGTGGAAACAAAAAAGTAAACAAGAATTAGAATATGCTATTCAGAATCTAAGAAAAGAATTTGTTAATAAACAAATAGAAGAACAGGAACAGTTGAAAGAATTAATTCAACATAAAAAGTATTTTGATTTTTTGAGTGGGCGTGATTTATCTACATATAATATAAATGATGAAGTTAAGTATCCAGATTTAAGGATTAAAAATGAAGATGTGAAATATGAGGACTATGTTTCATTCAGAAATCAAGTATTAGAAATTCTTGCACGAAATAATAGAAAGGTAGACTCTCATTTTCTTGATAATCTCCTTATTTCAATTCATCAGAATACACTTACGTTATTGGCTGGATTACCGGGTACAGGAAAGACTTCTTTAGCAAAGTTATTGGTGAATATTTTGGCTTCTACTGAAAAAATAAGAGAAGTTTCTGTAAGTCGCGGATGGACTAGTAGCAAAGATTTAATAGGTTTTTTTAATCCATTAACAAAAAGATTTACTCCATCATCAACTGGAATATATCCATTATTGAAACAATTGGATTATGAATGTAAGAATAATTTGTTTAAAGATTCTTCTCTGGCTTATGTAATTCTTGATGAGGCGAATTTAAGCCCTCTGGAACATTATTGGTCAATATTCTATAACTTAACAGATAGTAAAGTAGATGAAGATAAATATTTTAATTTAGATTTGGGTGGTACAGAACATCTTAGATATGCTAATAATTTAAGATTTATTGGTACAATAAATTATGATCAAACTACTGAGGAACTTTCTCCTCGAGTAATAGATCGTGCCAATATTATACGTTTAAAACCTGAGAATTTCAATATAGATAACTTAATCTGTCAGGATATTAAAAAAGTTCTTTTGCGTTATAAGGACATAATAGATTATTTTGAGTTATTAGATTTTAAGGATGAATTAAATGTAGCTTTTGATGATGAACGAGAACAGCTTTTTAGGGATATTAAAGACAAATTTAGAAAACTGAATATTTATGTAAGTCCTCGTGTTGAAATATCGATAAAAAGGTATTGTAATGTTGCTAAAAAAATTATGCATGAAGAAAACAGACCGCTTGATTATGCTATAGCTCAACGCCTATTGCCTTTAATCAATGTACAAGGTATACATGCTAAGCAGAAATTAAAAGAACTTCAAGAAAAGTTACCTGAAGAGAAATTTAGTATATCTGCAAGTATTCTGAAAGATATAATTTCATTGGGAGAGGAAGGAGAAATTTATGAGAATCAATTTAATTACTTTTTAACATTGTCTCATGCTTAAGGTTTTTCGACATCATCATAATAATATTGAGGAAGTTCGTCCTGTTAATGGTGTATATAAAGTTTGTGAGCTAGATGCTTATGAACTGAAATATATTTCAGATTCGCCGATAATAGATCAAAAGGTTTTTTTGGAGGATATTCTACTGGATTGTTCAATGTTTAATATTACTCAATTAGAGGTTATTACAATAAAACCAGAATGTTTATTTATTGACTGTTTTGGATTTTCCTCATTGAAAGTCAATAATGAAGTTTTTAATTTTAATGTTTTGATAGAAAAGCTAAAAAAAGATGATGCTGAGGGTATGTTAATGTATCTATGGAAGAAGGATAGAAGATTATATGATATTTTTTTATCTAAGAGTTCTATTACTGCATCTAATGTACAAGAGACAGAGATTAATATAACATCTAAGTTTATTAATTATGCTAATTCTTTTTATGATAAAATGTTGGAGTATAGTGCCTCATTTAAATCGTTACCGTATTATGTATTACGTCCGAGGAGTGAACTTTCAAATTATTCTGCGAATTTAATTGACGCAGATTCTATACCATGGATATTAGAAAATTTGGATGCAGTATCTTTTAGCCCTGAATTTCGATATGATCCTGATGCAATTGATTTTAATGGGACTTATGGAGTTATAGACCAAGTGTTTGTCAACAAACAGGTTTACTGCTATAATACATATGAAAATAATATTATTTTAGGGGGATTTTTACGTTTGATAAATAAATTGAGCTCCTTAAAAAAAGAGATAAGTAACAATATTGATGTAACAAAGAAATATAGTGATGATAATTATGTTGATTTTCGAGACCTTAAGAAGATTCCGTATATACGATTATTGAAAGAGGCAGTGGATATTAAACGCAAACTTGAAAATTTATATTTAAAGTACAGAAATATTTTTATTGATGCTCTCCCTCAAATAGAACGTCCTACTTTAACTCCTGTTTTTATTGGCCGTAGGCATTATGCTAATGCTTTTAAGTTGGTACAAAAAGCATGGAATGTTAAATTTGATTTTCAGGGTGATATGCTATTATTCAATATACAGAAAATGAGTTATTTGTATGAGATGTATAATTTCTATTTTTTGTTAGAAGTTGTAGATAAAGAAGTAAAGGAGTTAGAGTTTAAAGAAAATGAAAGTTATAATGATTGTAATGCTGAATATTTTAAATCTTATAAGAAAGATGAGTTGACTATTAATTTTTATTATGAACCGCATTTTTTTTGTGAGAAACAATCTATGTTAGATTTAGTTAGAATTGATAGTGAGGAGGGTACTTATTACAAACCTGATTTTTTAATTGAGTTTGTATCTCTTTCTAAAGGTAATATTTATTGTATATTAGATGCTAAATATTCTAGAGAAAGGACTATTGGAAGGAGGTTAAATGATTGTATATATAAATATATATTAAATACAGGTATATTCCAGAACCCGTATAGAAAAATAGATTATTTATTTATTTTAGCCCCAGTAGATAAAAAAGTAGATTATATTATGATTGATTCATATTATCCTCAAATTGGGGTAATACCTTCTAAGCCTTCTAATGTTGTAGATATGCAAGATACGATTTCAAAGATAATAAAAAAATCTTATGAACAATTAAGTAATAAATATATTGCATAATTAATCTCTTAAGGCAGAGGAAATACAATACATAGGTTGGTATAAATAATAGAACGATACAAGTAAAAACAACTCTTTTGAATCCAAATATTTTATGTTTGATGGTATTCGTTTTCGTTTCCATCAGTGTAGAAAAAATAAAGAGGCAGTCTCAAGATAAAAATTGGAATTTGAAAATATTATAGATTGAAACTTCGAAAGGAAAAATACCTTGTTGTTACATATAGGAGTAATCATTTTTGTTTTGACACTCCCTCTTTTTTATGTCAAAAATCCGTATCATAATCTTTTAATAATTCGTTAGCGTCTTGGATATCATGAGGCGTATATATATCAGCCATTAATACCGAGTGCCAGCGGGCTTGATCCCTGATACTCAACTTATCAACATTATTTCTTAACATAGCTGTTACCCCTGTGTCTTTCAGTGAATAAAATTTATATTGAGGTTTAAGTTTCAATGCCGGCCTTAAATGCAAATGCCAGAAATCCCGAAACTGTTTTTCCGATCGATATTCCGAACCCGGCCGACACCCGGAAGAAAACAAATAATAATTTGTCGGGTAGGTTAGGACTCCTAAATCGATCATAAGGGTAATTATTTTTTTGTTTAAAGTAACAACGGCATCGCATCGGTTCTTTGCAATATCACCGGACACGAAGATTGTTTGATGCTTTACGGAGATGTCCCCGATCTTTATTTTAGACATTTCTTTCGGACGGATAAAACAGTAATGCAAAATATAGCAGGCTAACAGGTAGTGTTTGTTGTGATTTATCAACCATGTTTTTAAAGAATCCAATATATTAGGCGGGATTACGGTGCGCTGTTTTTTTATGGATCGTTTTCCTAAGACGTCTAATCCGTCGGTAAATTTGCTCGAATGATAACTGTTTTTTGTCAGATATGAAGCAAACACCCTTAACCAGCCTAAATAATTATCACGAGTTTGCGGACAATTTTCCCGATCGATATAAATATGATTTAAAAAATTGTTGGCGTAATCTTTATTCAATTGGTAAATATAAGTGATCGGAATCGGTAAAGAACTATTGTATTTAATCAAATTCCGCATATAAGACATATATCCCGTATAAGTATCTTCACGCAAAATACCGTCTTTCAAATACCTTGTAATTGTTCGTTCGTATGATAGGCATACATCGGTAAACAACATATATCCTTTTCCCGTTCCTTGTTCGATAAAGGGATTATAACCGGCTCTTAATTTCTCTGACAGCCTTATTATCAAATCGCTTGCATATTTTCTTCGTTCGCTGATCTTTTCAATGTGATTTATTTTTATGCGTTTGAGCCGCATTTTATTGAGTTCTGGATCAAAGGCATAAAACCCTATATACCAATCCTTACCGTTTTTCCCTGTGTATAATTTCGGAGGAGTATATCCGATAATACTCTCTAATTGTTGGTTTTTCTTTCGTATAGACATTTTTTTTTTTGACCGGCTTAAAAAAAGTCGACCAAATGTTTAACAACCCTCTCCCGTATTTCTCCCGGCACAAAATAGTAACATGGCCATAATTTATTGATATTCAATAAATTATGGCCATGTGTGTCGGGGTGACTGGATTCGAACCAGCGACCACACGCCCCCCAGACGTGTACTCTAACCGGACTGAGCTACGCCCCGATTAATTGTGAGGCAAAAGTAGTATATTTATTTTTACCAGCAAAATTTTTCTATAAAATTTAGGGAAATACGGCTTATTCTGTGCGGAAAGCTATTTCTTTATAGATGAAAAAGATCTCGGTACAGATCAAAAGCGGTACATATTTCCTCTTTTGTTGCTGTTTGGTTAATTTCCACTATGCCGACATCTTTCAGCAATGTGAAATTGACACTATCCGATTCATTTTTTTTGTCGTGGGTCATCTTTTCATATAAAGAGTCGTAATCTTCACACGTAATTGGAAAAGCACCGTAATTATCAGCAATGAAAGTCGATAATTGACGAATACGCTCTACCGGAAATCCTAAATGCATGTGTGATAATAGCAGTTCGCAAATCAGTCCCCAAGCTACGGCATATCCGTGTTGTATCGGAGATTTGCGTTCGTGCGATAAACTTTCGAATGCATGCCCTACCGTATGGCCGAGATTTAAAGATTTTCGGATATTCTTTTCAAAAGGATCAACTTCCACTATGTGTTCTTTTACTTTTACCGATTCTTCCAGTAGTCCCAGCAATTTGTCTAAATCGAGATCGGAGAAATCCAATGTCAATAATTTGTTATATGTGTCGGGAGTGCTAATCAGTCCGTGTTTAAGCATTTCTGCGTAGCCCGAAAGGAGATGTTCTCGAGATAATGTTTTAAAAAAAACAGTAGAAATCAATACCGATTCGGCCGGATTAAATACTCCGATTTCATTTTTTAGTCCGTTGAAGTTGATTCCGGTTTTCCCGCCTACAGCAGCATCTACCGCACCTAATAATGTTGTGGGAATATTGATATAACGAATACCTCGTTTGAATGTGGATGCTGCAAATCCTCCCAGATCAGTTACCATGCCACCTCCCAGATTGATCATAAAAGAACGGCGGGTAGCATGTTTATCACTTAAAATTTTCCATACGGAGGTTAAAGCCTCCAAGTTTTTATGCGTGTCGTCCGCTTCGATGATGATCTGTTCGGCGTTACTGCATAACTTACTGTTTTCAAGTAAAGGGAATGCAAATTTGAAAGTGTTCCGGTCTGTTAATACAAACAACTTATCATAGGAATAACGAGATAGTATCTCATCGATACTTTCAGATATATTTTGTGTGAAAATAACGGGTTGTTTCGACATGGACTTATTGTTTTAGTGCAGTATATATTTCTTCGAACCGATCAGCTAAGGTCTGCATATCCGAAACAAGCATGTTTGCTCCGGCAGATAGAAGAACTTCGTCATCTAATGGTCCGGTATTTACTCCGATCGTAAAGATCCCTGCGGCAACTCCGGCTTCTACACCTAATGGGGCGTTTTCGATGACAATTGCCTGATTCGGCTTTGCTTTGGCTTTTTGCAATCCTATTAAATATGGTTCGGGATGAGGTTTTCCATATTTGACGTCAAAAGCGGTTACCATTGTTTCCGGGGTAAAGATTCCGGGGTATTCGTGGTCTAATTTATCAAGAAGTGATGTTTGTCCTGATCCGGTTACCAAAACCGGAGTTAATCCGGCTGCTTTTATCTTTTTTAGAAATTCGGCCGCTCCCGGCATGGCTTCGGCTTTTGGTTGGCGGTTAAAACTTTCGGTTTTCTTTGCATAGATTTCGTGGATCTCTTTTTCGGTAGCCGGCCGGTTGAATGCTCGTTGGAATAGTAGGTTGATTGTCGAAGCACCGGTTCTACCTTCATATAAATAAAATTCATGGGGTGTAGAATCTATGCCTAAAGCCGAAATCGTTTCATACCACGCATTCGCGTGATTTTTCATCGAATCATACAAAACACCGTCCATATCGATAAGTACGGCTTTCAGATCGATTTTGTCATATCCATGCTTATCTAAAAAAGTCTGTATTTCCGGATTCGTCATCTTGTCTTTTTTTTAGTTTTGCAAAAATACAAAGTATTTGTTACTTATAGTTGCAAAATTTACTTTTGAATGAAAAACTTTATTTGAGTAGGGAAAATTTGAAGATATGAGTCACCGTAACTCGGAATATAGATTTTTAGTGGCATAACTTTTTGAGGATATCGGTCGAATTGGTGTGATATTTTTAGGCATTAATAAGACTTGTTATGAATGTGTATGTAAAGTAAAGGCATACGATAAATTTTAATGCAGTTCCCAGTAAGAATCCGACTAAAGACCCCAACCCTGATTTTATAGCATGAGAAAGTTCTTTTTGCCCTAATAATTCGCCGATAACAGCCCCAAAGAAAGGACCGGCTATTATTCCCCAAGGTAAAAAGAAGAGCCCGACGATCGTTCCGATTAGGCAACCTCGGTTTCCCCATTTACTTCCACCGCTATATTTGCTGCCCAGCATCGGGATGAAATAATCTAAGACCAATGTGATGATGACGATAAGCAACCAAATCAGCAATTGTGTGCCGGAATATTGTACTTTGTCGGTGAAGTGTAAGAAAAGAATGCCTAAATAGGCAACTGGCGGTCCCGGAAGAACCGGAAGAAAACATCCGGCTATTCCTGTAATGAGGCAAATTATTCCTAAAATAATCAATATGGTATCCATATTTTATTTTTTGACTTATAAGGTTGTAAATATATTCTTTTTTGTACAAAATAAGTGTGTTTTCGGTAAATAAAATTGAATATAAGTAATAGGTGAAAGGCGTAAATATCGGTGTGTTTTTTATAGAGTATTGTAAAAAAAACGAAAAGGCGACAAACTTTGATTTGTCGCCTTTCGTACCCGGAGCGGGACTTGAACCCGCACAGCTGCAATAGCCAAAGGATTTTAAGTCCTTCGTGTCTACCATTCCACCATCCGGGCGGCCTGGAGCGAAAAACGGGACTCGAACCCGCGACCCTAACCTTGGCAAGGTTATGCTCTACCAACTGAGCTATTTTCGCATTTGCGACTGCAAATATAGAATTGTTTTTTGTTTTTACAAAAGATTTATAGTCGAAAAGCAGGATAAACTTAAAAAAATATGATTTTATAAGTTTATAGAGATGTGATTTTATATTAATATTTAGCCTGTTAATGTTTGATTTTTAGTTTGTTATATAGTATAACCCGTTTGCTATGCCGACTTGATAACTTCGTAACATATATTTATGTTCTCGAGCTGTTCCGCTTAAAGGCGAACCTGTCCCTTCAAAAACATCGAATGTCGATTTGCATTGTGGGCAATAAGCGTGATATGTCTCTTCATCTATATCGATTCTGACAGAGGGGTCTCGTTCTACTGGACATGTCAGGTCGTATGCATATAATTGATTAGAATACCCGCAAACCAGTAATACTCCTCCATAGCCTGTTGCAGAAGATACATTATAAAACTCTTTATTGGGAATTTTGTTAAGAATGAATTTCTGATAGTCGGGAAACGCATGTACACCGTATTGACTCCATAAAGCAGAGCTCCTGAACTCGATTCTTACAGTCGTTACCGGAATACGGTATTCATCATTTTTATCGCATCCGGAGAAAAGAATAATTAGAAATAGATATAATATGAATGGATATTTGAACATTGCAGGCATTTAATATATAAAACGCAGAGATATTCTTTTTTGGTATATCTCTGCGTGTGAAGAATTTATTTTTTTCTTTAAAAATCTTTGATCTTTTGTCAAGATTTCCCTAAAAGAGCAGCTTCAGCCGTTTCGATTTTATTAAAATCAAATCCGTCTATAACTTGCTGTTTTAGTAAAGATATGCGGTCGTTGCAGAGATTACCGATACTGCCTTCATGTGTATGTTGCACATGTTTGTCGGGTTCAAATGTTCCGGCTTCGATGCTCAATCCGACCTGTTTGTAAGCATCCCGGAACGGAACTCCTGAAAGGGTCAGACGATTGACTTCTTCGACACTGAATATCAATTTGTATTTATCATCGTCCAGAATATGGGTGTTTACGGTCATATGGCTCATCATTTCCGTTACCATACGCAGGCACTCCTTTAATTCATCAAAGGCCGGTAAAAATACTTCTTTAATGATTTGCAGGTCTCTGAAATATCCTGATGGAAGATTGTTGGAGATTAATGTAATTTGATACGGCAGAGCTTGTATTTTATTACATTTGGCACGAGTCAATTCAAATACGTCCGGATTTTTCTTGTGTGGCATGATGCTTGATCCTGTAGTATATTCATCCGGAAGTTTGATAAATCCGAAATTTTGGGAGTTAAATAAACAGGCATCGAAGGCCAATTTAGATAATGTTGCAGCGATTGATCCCATTGCCGATGCAACGATTCGTTCGGTTTTTCCTCGTCCCATTTGAGCATATACAACGTTATAATCCATAGAATCAAACCCTAAAAGTCGGGTAGTCATTGTTCTATTCAAAGGGAATGATGAACCGTATCCGGCAGCAGATCCTAACGGGTTTCTGTTGCAGATGCGATAAGCCGCCTGCATAACAGTCAGGTCATCGACGAGACTTTCTGCATAGGCTCCGAACCAAAGTCCGAAAGAAGAAGGCATGGCGACTTGCAAATGCGTGTATCCGGGCATTAGGATATTTTTATATGTATCGCTTTGTCGGATTAGTGCATTTATTAAGTTGTCGGAAAGCTCGACAAGAGTTTTTATCTCACTCCGAATAAATAGTTTTAGATCTACCAGCACTTGATCATTTCGAGAGCGCCCGCTGTGTATCTTCTTCCCTATGTCCCCTAATTTGCGGGTGAGCATCAGTTCTACTTGCGAATGAACATCTTCAATACCGTCTTCGATAATAAACTCGCCCTTTTCAGCTATGGTGTAGATGTTCCGAAGTTCTCCGGTCAGAATATCCAGCTCGTTTTTTGTCAATAATCCGATACTTTCGAGCATAGTAATGTGGGCAATAGAGCCCAATATGTCGTACGGGGCCAGATAGAGATCCATTTCTCTGTCTTTCCCTACTGTAAATCGGTCTATATCCGCATTTACCTGAACATTCTTTTCCCAGAGTTTCTGTGCCATGAAAAATTTTTTTATTCGTAAGTAATTGTCGTCAACATATCCGCCAGTTTTTCGATCCCGTCTTGTAACGGTTTCGAAACCATTCCTTTGATAAGCATATTCAGTTCAGCCCGGCATGTGATTTTGATTTTTGTCTCTTGATCGGTTACGGGTAATAATTGTATCCATAAAAAGAGTGACACCGGAGATTTTTCCGTTTCAAACTTGATCGTTTTGTAAGGTTCTCGTTCGATAATTCTTAATCCGAGAGAGCCGACCGGATTTATCGAGAATGAACAACTGTCCGTGTCACAGGAGAAGTCCTGTATTTTATCTACAGGCAGGCGGTCTTTAATTTTTTCCAGATTTTTTAGATCGGATATCGTGTTAAAGATGATCTCTATATTTGCAGGAATAATTTTTATACTACTTTCGAATTGTGTCATTTGCCGTTTATTTATCTTGATTCCATTTAGCGGGGTCACGTCTCCATTCTTGTAAAGTAGCAAGATCTTCTTCTTCGATATATTTGGTTTCCAAAGCTACTTCCAATACTGCATCGTAATTGCTGAGGGTGGTCAGTTTTACATTTGCCGCTTTAAATCGTTCTTCTGCAATTGGGAAACGATAGGTGAAAATTGCAGCCATACCTATAACCTCGCAACCTGCATTACGTATGGCTTCTACAGCTTTGAGGCTGCTTCCGCCGGTAGAGATCAAATCTTCGATGACCACGACCCGTTGTCCCGGAATCAAATTTCCTTCGATCAGATTTTCAAGTCCGTGATCCTTGGGCGTAGAACGCACATATACATAGGGTAGTCCTAATTCGTCAGCAACCAAAGCTCCTTGAGCGATTGCCCCTGTTGCTACACCAGCAATAGCATCGACATTTTCATATTTTTCCATAATCAGGCGACACAATTCAATTTTGATAAAAGAACGGAGTGCCGGATAAGATAAGGTCTTGCGATTATCTGTATAAATCGGTGATTTCCATCCGGAGGCCCATGTGAAAGAGTTGGATGGCTGGAGTTTTACTGCGCTGATTTTTAGCAATTTCTCAGCGACTAATCTCTCTAAACTTTTCATATTGTTATTGGTTCTATGTTGTAACTCTTTTATTGTAAATGCAAAGGTACAAAAAACAGAACGAAAGAAAATTTTCTGCAATGATTTTTTCAGGGTCTTATTTGTTGTTTTGTTGAGTGATGGCTAAGGTTAAAAGAGAAATTTTACAATTTCCGGATTTCAATAATGCTTCAGCGCATGCCAATAGAGTAGCTCCGGTAGTTACGACATCATCAACCAGTAGAATATGCTTGTCTTTTATTTTTGACGTTTCTTGAACATAGAATGCCGAATGAGTGTTTAGCCAACGTTCATAGAGCGATTTATGGGTTTGGCTTTCGTTTTTTTTTCTTCGACATAATAAATGAGGATACACCTCTTTCCCGATAACATCGGCAATGCCTTTGGCGACCCATTCGCTTTGATTATATCCTCTGGCACGCTCTCTGCTGTGATGTAACGGAACGGGAGCGATAATGTCTATATCTTGAAGCTTCCCTTCTTTAAGCAATTCCGAAGCGAAAAGACTCCCCAGATATTTCCCGCAGCGTTTTTCTCCTTTATATTTTATGTTATGTATTAGTCGTCTGTAGTCTCCGTGTTGGGTAAAATAGAAGAATGCGTATGCATCCTGTATGTCGATTTTCCCTCTGAACAATTGTTCCATTGGATGGGATTCTTTTTTGTGAAAATCGGTTCGGGGTATATTGTGAATGCAATGAAGACATAGAAATTCTTCGTGAGTTAGCAGCATTCTTCCACATACCCGACAGGTGCGAGGATAAAATAGATCTATTATATTCCCGATCTGTTTTTTCATAGTTTCATGGATTGAATGACCGATTGTATAATATCCGGTTCGAATCCTTTAGAAGCGGCAAATCGGAATAGTTTTGCGTGCAGGTCGTATTTATCGGCCGCTTTTGTGTTTTTTTGTTTGTTTTCCAGAATTTGCAAAAGAGTATCCCGATACTGCTCTTCATTTATGTTATAAAGAGCTTCATCGATTAATGTCTCCGGGATTTTTTTTTGACGTAAAGCGTATGCGATTTTAGTTTTTCCCCATTTATTGAATCTGAATTTGTCGTTTGTAAATCCTTTTGCATAACGGGCTTCATCGATAAAGCGCTGCTTTATCAGATATTCTATGATTTTAGAGGCTTCGGAGTCTTCGATTCCCCATTTTTTTAGTTTCTCGGATATATCGTAACAGCATTGTTCTCCTGAAGAACAATATGCTGCAGCCTTGTGCAGAGCTTCTTGAGGTGATAAGGACTTAGGCATAGCGTATATAATGAAAGTTATTCGGTCAATTGGTGTTATACAAAGAAAAAAGAAAGATCGACAGATGAGAAAGAAAAATGGAAACTTTTACTGATTGAGGCTATCCGTCGTTTTTTGCAGAAATAAACCGGTTTTTCCCTGAAATATCTTTATAGATATGAACATCTGTGTAGCCATACTCTTCTACCATTTTTTGCGTTTCTTTGCCGAATAAAGCATTGATTTCGAAATAAAGTCTCTTCCCGGGTTTAAGGATGCTTTTTCCTGCTTCTGCTATTTTTCGGTAAAAAAGTAACGGATCGGAATCTTCTACAAATAAGGCGAGGTGCGGTTCATAATCCAAAACATTTCTATCCATTTCTTTCTTCTCTCTTTCGCAGATGTACGGGGGATTACTTACGATCAGATCATATTGCCGGGAGATTTCCGAGGTGTTAAGATTTAAAATGTCTTTTTGTAAAAAAAATGCTTCAATACTGTTTTGTCGGGCATTCTGAGTTGCTATGTTCAGTGCTTCGACAGAAATATCCCAGCCTTCTACTCGGGATTCAGGTAAGAATTTTGCCAGAGCTAATGCTATGCATCCGCTTCCTGTACCGATGTCGAGAATGTTTCCTTTCAGCTTTTCATTTTCTTTTAAGATAAGTTCGACCAATTCTTCCGTTTCGGGGCGAGGAATCAGTACTCCGGGAGCTACGTTGATATTTATTCCGTAAAATTTTGTATGTCCGAGAATATATTGGATCGGCTCGTTTTGTTTCAACCGTTGTAATATAGTTTCGATCTCCTGGTGTTTACTTGCCGATAAAATGCTATTTTTGTGCAAGAGTATATCTGTAAGAGAATATTGGCATACTTCTTCGAGAATGATGCGGGTCAATGCCTTGATTTCTCCGGTAGGATATATATCCTGTAAACAATTTTGGATACGTCGAATACTTTGTTTCATGTGCGGCTTGCTGCTTTGTGTACAAAGATAAGAAAAAATAGTATGAAATATTCGCATGAGGATCATTGCCGCTATATGCGCCGTTGTTTACAATTGGCGGCATTAGGTCGCGGTCACGTATCGCCTAACCCTATGGTGGGGGCTGTGGTCGTGCATAAAGGGAAGATTATCGGAGAAGGGTATCATCGCAGGTGCGGAGAAGCACATGCCGAAGTCAATGCCATTCGTTCGGTCAAAAATGAAGAGTTGCTTAGAGAATCTACGATCTATGTTTCGCTCGAACCTTGTTCTCATTATGGGAAAACACCCCCGTGCTGCAAACTGATTATCGAAAAGCAAATACCTCGGGTCGTCATGGCCTGTTTCGATCCTTTTCCTGAAGTTTCCGGGCGAGGAGTCCGAATGCTGCGTGAGGCCGGAGTTGAGGTAATTACGGGGATACTGGAAGAGGAGGCTATCCGTTTGAATAGCCATTTTATGACAGTTCAAAAATTTCATCGTCCGTATATCCTTTTAAAGTGGGCGCAGAGTTCCGATGGATTTATCGATCGGATGCGATCTTGTAGTGAGTCGCCCGTTTTATTTTCCAATGCTGTCACTTTAACATCTGTGCATCGGTTAAGAGCTGAATATGATGCAATTTTGGTCGGGACGCGTACGGCATTATATGATGATCCTTCTTTAACGGTACGTTATTGGAGCGGTAAGAATCCGTTACGTTTGGTTATAGACCGGAGGTTAGAGCTTCCTGAAAATTTAAGATTGTTTTCTGATGGAAATCCGACATTAGTCATTACGGAAAAAATACATGAACCGAGCGGTAATATCGAGTATCTGACAGTCGATTTTACAAAGCCGATAATTCCGACACTGTTGCAGGAACTATTTCGTCGGAAAATAAGCAGCTTGCTTGTAGAAGGAGGTGCGGTTCTGTTACAAAGTTTTATCGATTCGGATTGTTGGGATGAGATCCGGATAGAAGAGACTCCGTTTGAATTGAAAAACGGAGTCTGTGCACCGGTCGTAACTCGTGTTCCCGATCGATTTTTTTATTCCGGAGGACATTTGATTTCAAAAATACATCGTCGATAGAAATGTCGGATAAATAGAGTTATTTGGCATGTATATCGAAAAACAGGATAGTTTTTCATCGGTTTTATTAATTTTGAAACTTGGCAAAATTAGAAATGTTTTTGCAACTATAATTTATGGTAATTTATAGATTGCTATTTTGTTGAAAAAAATCGTGGTTTACTATAAATTGTTATAATTATATGCAATACTGTGGCTAAAGCGAAAAATGTTTCTAATTTTGCAGCTTTAATAGCTATTAATGTAAAATATTTCAGCATGAAAGTGTCTAAAATACTTTTTTCTCTTTTATCCGTATTTTTTATATTGTTTATTAGTTGCAATGATGCGGAAGATGAAGATGTGCCGTTGTATTCCTCTTATTCGAACACTATGGTAAAATCTTTTTATCTGTCCGATGATACGACTTCTATTGTCGATAATTTATCTAAGCGCTTTTTTACGATCGATCTTGTATCCGGAAATATTTACAATGCAGATTCTTTACCTTACGGGACGGACATTTCCCATTTGGTCGCAAATATGGAATTTTCATCTCCTTCAAAAGTTGAAATATATATAAAAGGTAAAGATGATTCGGGAAATGACAAGACTACGACGATTAACTATTTAGAATCGCCTTCCGATTCCATTGATTTCTCAGGAGGAAGAGGTTCGGTGACCATGACCGTTGTTGCAGCGGACGGGACGACTCAGCGGGATTATGTGATCGATGTGCGGGTACATCAGGTAAAAGCCGACTCTTTAATTTGGGAGAATTTGTCGGGTAGCGGGCTGCCTGCATCGGATGCTGTTGCTCAGAAGACCTTGATGAAAGACGGAAGTGTTTATTGTTTTACTGAAAATGAGTCGGGAGAATATTCTTTGTTTAAAACGGCTACTCCGGGACAAGGAAACTGGCAAAAAGGTACGATTTCAGGAATATCCGATTTAGATATAAATTCTATTATCGTTTCTCCCGAAGGCTTTTTTGCACTGGTCGGGACATCGGACTCAAAGACATTAGTCTCTTCTTCTGATGGTGTTAGTTGGAGTCCAGTAGCAGGTTCTTCTGCATTTTACAGTTTGATAGGAATGTACGAGAGTACCTTATTGGGAATAGTTAAAGACGGAAGCGCATATAAGTATGCTTCTTATCCTCAACAAGGTGAATTGACTGCTGTTCCGGCAGACTTTCCGGTTTCTGGTTTTAGCAATACGGTCTCTTATAAAAGTGATTGGGGAACGTCCCAGATCGTTTTTGTCGGCGGGCGATTAAGTGACGGGCATTCTTTTTCCAATTCGGTATGGGGATTTGACGGAGAAAATTGGGTTTCGTTGAATAATGTAAACGGAGGGGCTGGTGGAGCTCCGATCACGCCGAGAGAAGGAGCTATGTTTTTTACATATTATACATATAAATATCATTCGTCTCTTGACTATTATACAGAATTATTGACATACTTTATTATAGGAGGATCGGACGGAACAAAGGTGTTGAATGATATTTATACTACGACAGATTTGGGAGGTTTTTGGACGAAAGCAGAAGACGGATCTTCCTTGTCTTTACCGAAAGATATTAAAGGCAGAGCCTTTGCATCGGCTGTCGTGTGTGAAGAAAGTCTTGATATCCGATCATCTCAAATGTCTTGGAATCTTTTGGAGAGTCCTGTTATTCCTACAGGTATGCGGCGATATACAAAAGCTTTGACGACCGAGCCTGTGCCTTTTATATATATGTTTGGTGGAGTGGATGAAAACGGAGATTTGTATGATGAGGTGTGGCGGGGAGTAATCACACGGCTTACTTTTGAGCCTATACCTTAAATAAATAAAGGTGAAAAATGAATTCTTGAAATAATTTTAATCAAATTGTAGCGTTTTTATTATTAGGTTGCATTTTTAAATGACATCACATGAAGAAGCTCTTTTTGATTATCATTATATCGATAGCTTCTATATCGGTAGTCCGAAGTCAGGATTTTAAGTATGAGATCGGTGCGGGCGCAGGTATAGGGTTTTATATGGGGGATATTAATCCTTCAAAAATATTTCGAAAGCCGGGAGCGGTTTTCGGAGCGGTATTTCGAAGAAACCTGAATTATCGCTGGGCTATAAAATGTGATTTGGCAACGTCTGGTATCAAAGGTGATACAAGAGGAATGTCCAATGTTTTTCCCGGAAGAGCTGATTATATATTTAAGCGACAGTTAATCGATATGGGAGCTCAAGCCGAATTTAATTTTTTCCATTATGGATGGGGTTATTCTTATTTAGGAACGAAGCGATTTTCCCCGTATTTGTTAGTCGGGGTTGGAATTACGGCAGTTCCTAAGAAAGGTGACGGATATTTTAGTTTGAATATCCCTATCGGGGTAGGACTGAAGTATAAATTAGCTGAGCGATGGAATATCGGTTTTGAGTTTTCTATGAGGAAATCTTTAGGGGATAAGCTTGACGGAAAAGTGTTGGACGATCCTTATAAAATTCAAAGTTCCGCGTTTAAGAATACCGATTGGTATTCTTTTACATGGTTTACAATAACTTATGATTTCGGACGTAAAAAGACTATTTGCAATAACTTATAATAAAAATAATGAGATCGACTTATGTCGTATTTAGAGAAAATAGATAAAACACGTTTGCCTCAACATATTGCTATCATAATGGATGGTAATGGTCGTTGGGCGAAAGAGCGGAATATGGAACGTACTTACGGTCATAAATATGGTGTAGATGCCGTGCGTACCGTTACAGAAGCTGCTGTTGAAATAGGTGTCAAGTATCTTACATTATATACTTTTTCAACGGAAAACTGGTCACGTCCGGATGAGGAAATAACGGCTTTAATGGCTCTTATGGTAATGGCTATTGAGAGAGAAACTCCGGATTTGATGAAGAATAACGTTCGTTTGAATGCTATCGGGGATTTGTCGCGTATGCCGGATGAAGTTAAGGCGCGATTAAATAAATGTATAGCGCAAACCTCTGTTAATACCGGGCTTACATTGATATTGGCATTAAGTTATTCTTCCCGGTGGGAAATTACGGATGCTACAAAACGCATTGCTGCAGATGTCGCTTCGGGACAGCTTGCAATAAATGATATTGACGAATTTTTGATCAGTTCTCGTTTGACGACTGCTGCTTTTCCTGATCCGGATTTATTGATTCGTACCGGAGGTGAATTGCGGATCAGTAATTTTTTAATGTGGCAGCTTTCCTATGCCGAACTTTATTTTACAGAAGAATATTGGCCTGATTTCGGCAAAGAGAGCCTGTATAAAGCTATCTGCGATTATCAGTCGCGCGAACGGCGGTTCGGAAAAATAAGTGAACAGTTATGAGAACGATATTAGAAATTTTACAACGCAATATGCTCAAACACCCATTATTACTGCTCGTATTCCTTTTATTTGCAACCGGATCTATGTTTGCACAGGATGGGGCAACAGTTAAAAACGATACGATTTATAATCCCGAAGTTTTATATTCGGCGACTCCTAAAAAATATGAAATTGCAGGAATATCGGTTTCTGGAGTAAAGAATAATTATGAAGATTATGTTTTGATCGGTTTCTCAGGATTGTCGGTAGGGGAAACGATCGAAATACCCGGAGACGCTATTACGACTGCCGTAAAACGTTTTTGGAGGCAAGGGCTGTTTTCTGATGTCGCTATTTCTGTAACTAAGATATATGGTTCTCAGGTATGGTTGAATATCGATTTGAAACAACGTCCCCGTATTTCTCAAATCAATTATAATGGAATAAAAAAGTCGGAGCGGGAAGATTTGGAGTTGAAGCTTGGATTGGTAAAAGGTAATCAAATCACTCCGAACATCGTAGACCGGGCTAAGATGTTGATAAAAAAGCATTTTGAAGAAAAAGGCTTTAAAAATGCAGAGGTACAGATTTTGCAAAAAGATGACCTTTCTCATGAAAATCAAGTTATCGTCGATATTAATATCGATAAAAAAGAAAAGGTTAAGGTTCATAAAATATATATAGACGGAAATACTGTCCTTTCAGATAATAAGTTACAACGTGTAATGAAGAAAACCAATGAGAAAGGGAAATTGATTAATCTGTTCCGTACCAAAAAATTTGTAAAAGAAAAATTTGCGGAAGACCTTAATTTGATTATTGATAAATATAATGAATTGGGTTATAGGGACGCTGTTATCGTAAGTGATAGTGTTGCCCCTTATAATGATAAGACTGTAGATGTATTCATTAAGGTAGATGAAGGCCGAAAATATTATTTGAGGGATATCCGTTGGGTGGGGAATACCCTTTATCCTTCTGAATACTTGAGTGCATTGCTTCGAATGAAACCGGGAGATGTATATAATCAAAAGCTCTTGAGGCAACGGACTATGGAAGATGAAGATGCAGTTGCCAATCTGTATATGAATAACGGTTATCTTTTCTTCCAACTCGATCCTATCGAAGTAAATGTCGAAAATGATTCCATAGACTTGGAATTGCGTATGTACGAAGGACAGCAAGCTCGTATCAACAAAATCATCATTCAAGGTAATGACCGGCTGTATGAGCATGTCGTTCGTCGGGAATTAAGAACCAAACCCGGAGAGCTTTTCAATAAATCCGATCTGATGCGTTCTGCTCGTGAAATTGCCCAGATGGGGCACTTCGATCCGGAAACAATGGATATTCGTCCCGAACCTGATCCTGAGAACGGAACTGTAGACTTGGTGTACGCTTTGCAGTCGAAAGCTAATGACCAAATAGAATTTTCTGCCGGTTGGGGACAGACCGGAATAATCGGTAAATTGAGTTTGAAGTTTAATAATTTCTCTGTAAAGAATTTCTTGAAGCCGAAGTCTTATAAAGGAATTATTCCTCAAGGAGAGGGACAAACCTTGACAATCAGTGCTCAGACTAATGCCCGTTACTATCAATCTTACAGTTTGTCATTTATGGATCCTTGGTTTGGTGGAAAACGGCCTAACTCATTCAGTTTTTCGGTTTATTATAGCCGTCAAACTGATCTAAGTACCAGTTATTGGAATAAAAACTATATCGATCCGTATGGTTATGGGTATAACGGCTATTATGGTTATAATGATTATTACGGCAATAATTATGATTACAGTTATGCACTCGATCCCAGTAAATCTTTACAGATGTTCGGTGTTGCTGTAGGGTTCGGGAAACGATTGAATTGGCCGGATGACTATTTTACGCTTTCTGCAGAATTGGGGTATCAGTTGTATAAACTGAAAGATTGGGAATATCTTTATTTTATGCAGAACGGTACGTCCCACAGTATTACCTTGAATTTGACATTGGCTCGAAATTCTATCGATAATCCGATATATACTCGTCGGGGATCTCAATTCTCACTGTCATTGCAGCTTACGCCTCCGTATTCACTTTTCAATAACGTCGATTATAGTAAACTCGATCCTTCCAATAATAAAAAAGACCGGGAAACGATGTATAAGTGGATCGAATATCATAAATGGAAATTTAAAGCAAAAACATTTACTCCGCTTACTTCGGCGGAGAGCCAGCATACTCTTGTATTGATGACTCGTGCCGAAGTGGGAATCTTAGGCTCTTATAATAGACATAAGCGTTCGCCGTTCGAGACTTTCTATGTGGGAGGAGACGGAATGTCGGGATATAGCTATAATTATGCGACCGAGACTATTGCGCTTCGCGGATATGAAAACGGATCATTGACTCCCTATGGGTATGAGGGGTATGCATATACACGTTTGGGAGTGGAACTTCATTTCCCGGTTATATTGCAACCATCGTCTACTATTTATGCTTTGGCATTTGCCGAAGCCGGGAATGCTTGGACTGAAGTGAGGGATTTCAATCCATTTAAATTGAAACGTTCTGCAGGTGTGGGAGTCCGTATATTTTTACCGATGATCGGAATGATGGGGCTCGATTGGGCATACGGATTCGATAAACCTTTTACCGGAGTACAAAAAGTCGGAGGCAGTCAATTACACTTTATCCTCGGGCAAGAATTCTAAGGAATGTTATTTGCTGTGGGTAAAGCGGAACAAAGAGAATGAAAGAAATGTTTTTAGGAGAAGGAGGCTCTTTCTGCCGATTCTGTTTTTAACCTTTAAAATAATTGAGTATGAAACGGATTATTTTTATTTTAGCATTAGTTGCCGCTTTTGCATTCGAGAGCAAGGCTCAGAAGTTTGCATTGATAGATATGGAATATATCTTGAAGAATATACCTTCGTATGAAATGGCGAACGAACAACTGAAACAAGTATCTCAACGGTGGGAAAAAGAGATAACGACTCAAGCGCAAAAAGTAGAGAGTATGTATAAAGAGTATCAGTCTAACTCCGTCTTTTTGTCAGATGATCAAAAGAAAAAGAAAGAAGAAGAAATTGTTGCTGAGGACAAAAAAACTCAAGATCTTCGTCGCAAATATTTCGGGCCGGAAGGGGAGTTGTTTAAGAAGAGAGAAAGTCTTATGAAACCGATACAGGATGATATTTATAATGCCGTAAAGCAAATTTCGGAGACAAAAGGATATCAGATGGTAATGGATCGGGCATCTTCTGCGAATATTATATTTGCCTCTCCTCGCATTGATATAAGCAATGAAGTCCTTGCAAAATTAGGATATTCGAAATAAATATGTATTTTTGTGTCCTGTTAATAGTTCTCGATTATTAAAAAATAAAAAATTGAATTATATGTTTAAGAAACTTTTGATTATTGTATTGTTTGCATTGCCTTTTTGTGCATTTGCTCAGACTCCGCAATTTAAATTCGGAACTGTAAATACTATGGAAATTTTTTCTGCTATGCCCGAACGGGAAGCTGCACAGAAAGAATATGACGCTCTTGCTAAAAAGTATGAAGATGAATTCCTTAAAATGCAGGAAGAATTCGGCAAAAAGTATAAAGAATTGATGGCGACACAAGATTCGATCTCTATTCCGGAAAATATCAAAGCTCGTCGTCAACAAGAATTGGCTGAATTGAACCAAAGAATTCAGAATTTCCAAGAGGTAGTTCAAAATGATTTAGCCAAGCAGCAACAGCAATTGCTCGCTCCGGTAGAGAAAAAAATGAGAGATGCCATTAAAGCGGTGGGAGACGAATATAAGTTTACCTATTTGTTCGACCTTAACGCTGTGTTGTTTGCCGGAGCTAGTAGTGAAGATGCTACTCCGCTGGTAAAGGCAAAATTGGGATTAAAATAATAATTTTCAATACATAATCAGAGAAGGATGATCGCCTGTATCATCCTTTTTCTGTTTTCTTGTGAAAATGAATTTATATAGCGAACAACCCGGTCCGATAGGAGTATTTGATTCAGGTTACGGCGGATTGACTATTTTGGAAGATATTCGTCGGCAAATGCCCGAATATGATTATATTTATTTGGGAGATAATGCCCGTGCTCCCTATGGAACGCGCTCTTTTGAGATAGTGTATGAGTTTACTAGGGAGGCTGTATTGACCTTATTTGAGCGTGGTTGTCAGTTAGTTATTCTGGCTTGTAATACTGCTTCTGCGAAAGCACTTCGTTCTATTCAACAGAAAGATCTTCCTCAAATTGCTCCTAATAGGAGAGTTTTAGGAGTTATTCGCCCGACAGTCGAAGCGTTGGGGAATATAACCCGGACAGGAAAAATCGGGATATTGGGAACGACGGGGACTATACAATCTTGTTCATACCCGTTAGAGATAAAAAAACTATATCCGGAGTATGAGGTATTCGGAGAGGCATGTCCAATGTGGGTACCATTAGTCGAAAATAATGAGCATCGTTCTCCCGGTGCAGATTATTTTGTACGTCAATATATAGACCGTCTTATGATGCAATGTCCCGATATAGATACGGTTATTTTGGGATGTACTCATTATCCTCTGTTATTGGATAAAATCAAGACATTTTTGCCGGAGGGAGTATTGCCTCTTCCTCAAGGTGATTTGGTTGCCGTAAGTCTTAAGAATTATCTTTATCGGCATCCTGAAATGGAGAGGCGATGTACTAAAAGCAGTACATGCCGTTTCCTTACGACCGAATCCCCTCAAAGGTTTTCTATGGCGGCATCTTTGTTTTTGAAAGAAAATGTAAATGTTTCACGCATTGTTTTGGAATGATGATATGGAAAAGATAAGGATCAATAAATATATAAGTGACGCAGGTTTTTGTTCTCGTCGAGAAGCCGATCAGTTGATCGTAGACGAGCGAGTAACGATAAATGGTGTTCTTGCAGCTATGGGAGCTAAAGTGTCGTTAGAAGACAAAGTGCGGATAGATGGTGAAATATTGCATTTTCCGAAAATAATTTCAAAAGATGAAGAGAAGAAGAATAAACGGAAATCTTCTGAAAACTTTTCATCGCGGGAAGATGCGACCAAATTACGAAAAACTTTGCGTGGCACACGTGGAAACGAGAGAAAAAAGGTCGGGAAAGAGATTTCTATGCGTTCTAAGTCAGAAGATAGAACACGTAATGTCAAGAAGAAATCTCAGCATCCTAGTCGTTGATTATTCGGTAAGCAGACTTCTTATCGATTCGGCCAAGGCAATACGGTCAAAAGAATAGGTCCGGTCTCGTTCTTGCACGAAGTATAAAAGCTGTTGAGCTTTTTCTATTTGCTGGCGGTCGGTATTTATTCTGTCATCGGCTAACATCAACTTGACTAATAATTCAAGAAGTTCCCAGTCCGGCACTTTCTCGGTTAACTCTTCAGCTGTTGCATTTTGCACCTCTTGTAAGCTCAGGTGTATATCTTTGTAGCAATCATCGGCGAGAGTATCTGTGTTGCTTCCCGGAGTTTCTTTCTTTTTCAGAAGCTTAGCTAATTTTTTAGCGAGTTCTTCAATTTGTACCAATAAAAAATCTTGTTTTATCATCGTTACGTAAAGTTTATTTATTTGGATAGGGTCTTTTATGCAAATGTAGTAAAATGCTTGAACTTTTTATCTCTGTTTTGAGTTTCCGTAAAAATTAGCTACCTTCGTTAAGATAAATACTACATTATGGAAGAAAAAGAAAATGATATATTGACTGTTGAGGAAAAAATCGTGAAGATGCTCCGTACGGTTTATGATCCGGAAATCCCAGTAAATGTATATGATTTAGGGTTGATTTACTCTATTGAGGTAGATGATGAGAAGAATGTCCATATAGAGATGACCCTTACTGCACCAAATTGCCCGGCAGCAGATTTTATCATTGAAGATGTCCGGATGAAAGTTGAGAGCATAGATGATGTTAAGAGTGTCGATATTCAGTTGGTTTTTGAACCGGAATGGGATAAGGATATGATGAGTGAAGAGGCCAAACTGGAACTCGGTTTTTTGTAAAAACGAATTCCATATCCTTATTTTATAAAGTGCCGTTAAATGAAAAAAATCTATTTTTTGTCCGATTTGCATTTGGGCGCACGAACATTAGAAAATCCGCTTGAGAATGAGCGAAGAGTGGTGCGTTGGTTCGATTCGGTTAAAGAGGATGCTTCAGCAATATATCTGATGGGAGATATATTAGATTATTGGTATGAATATAAGACTGTCGTTCCAAGAGGATTTACCCGATTTTTCGGTAAAGTTGCCGAATTGACAGATAAAGGGATAGATGTGCATTGGTTTATCGGAAATCATGATATATGGATATTCGATTATTTACCCGGTGAATTAGGTGTAAAAGTACATTATACTCCGGAAATTGTCGATTTAAACGGAAAGACATTTTATTTGGCTCATGGTGACGGGTTAGGAGATACTCCGCTGACTTTTCGTTTTATCCGGTCTGTTTTTCATAATCGGTTATGCCAGATGTTGTATTCGGCAATTCATCCCCGTTGGACGGTTGCATTTGCACATAAGTGGTCTTCTCATAGCCGACAGACCGGTAATTGTAAAGATTATTGCGGAGAAGACAATGAGTATTTGGTCCGATATGCGAAAGCCTATCTTGAAAAATCCTCCGTTCATATCGATTTTTTTGTTTTCGGGCATCGTCATATCATGTTAGATTTGATGATACGTAGAGATAGTAGGGTGATTATCTTGGGGGATTGGATCAATTATTTTTCTTATGCTGTTTTAGAGGGTGATCAAATACGGTTGGAACAATTCGAAGAATGACACTATTGTTTTAAGGGACTGTCTGGTTTTTCCGATGCAGAAATTCTGTCAGCATATCTTTGCGCTCTTCTTTTTGGTTTGTTCCTTTATTTTTTATCAAAATCAAAGGGACATTCAGTAAATAATATAAAATCAGCCAACTAATTC